>Ga0209777_10000329_pt1 | contig 80492 bp, 63 predicted proteins | sample FrelakmetHBP12HB_FD_187147 | JGI IMG/M metagenome (GOLD analysis project Ga0209777, IMG submission 187147) | Freshwater lake sediment microbial communities from the University of Notre Dame, USA, for methane emissions studies -HBP12 HB (SPAdes)... | ecosystem: Environmental > Aquatic >...
TTGTGGCCAAGCAAAGTTTTTACCCCCAGCCAGAAGTGGATAGTGCGATTTTAAAAATTACCTTGCCCAAAGCCAAACTGCCAGCCCAAATCCAGGAAATTTTAGGTGCAAAAACAGTCGGCTTTGAAGAAAAAAAATTTTGGCAACTGATAAAAGTCGGCTTTAGTTCGCCGAGAAAACAGCTGCAAAATAATTTGGCTGCTGGCTTTAAACTAGATAAAGATGAAGTAAAAAAACAGCTAGAATTAGCAGGTTTTCCCCTGGCAATTAGGCCGGAAAATCTCAGTTTAAAAGATTGGGCCAAACTTTATTTAAAATTTATAGGCTGATAGCTAAATTTATGTTATAATTTAAAAGGATAAAGAGCTTTGGGGATAGGCCAGATTTTGTGTTATAATAACAATAATAAAAATAGTAATGCCTGACGAAAAATTCAAAGCATTTTTTAGCCAAAAGCAGGAAGCGTTGAGCTCTAAAATTGCAAGAACTCCCATGCAGAAGTTTTTTGTCTTTTTTTTGATTTTAATCACTGGTTCAGCCTTAGTTTTGGGCTATTTGCAGTTTAGGAAAAATCTGGAAGAGCCGCTTTATTCCAGTTATTTGCGGGAAAAAAGAGGACAACTCCAAGCTGAATATTTAAATGGCAATTTTAACCAAGTTAGCCAAACTCAACCTTTTATACCAAGCCTAAACCAGCCCACTGATATCAATGCGATTTGGAATCAGCTGCAAAATACCAATTCAGTTAATGCTCCGGCAGGCACTCAGTCAATTGGCAATCTTAATTCTAGCTTAAATACAGATCTAAATGCTTCTGCTTATTATGGCACTAGCAATATGCAGGATTTGACTGATTTGGAAAACAAACTGCTTTCTGGAGAGGTGACATTGCAGCAATTAGGAATTGATGATCCCGAGCTGCAGCAAATTCTCAATGAAGTAGGTTCTGGTCAGACATTAGACAATCTTAATGTAACTAATATAAATGAGGCTAATTTAAATGAATTAACGCCAGAAGAAAAACAGGCAGCTTTGGCTGCCATGAAACAAATGCCACCTGCGCAATTGCGTTCAGAATTGGAAAAAATGGGGATTGATAAATCTCTACTGGATCAAATTGATGACCAGACTTTGCAGCAGTTATTTTTAGAAACAATCAATTCATATCAATAAATTAATAATATTTTTGGCTATGCTTAAGCCAAGTCAAACTAAAATTAAGAGAGCAATATTTTTTGTATTGGTCGCTATTTTAGTGCTGACTAATTTTTACGGAGTTTTGCTTTTAAAGCCAAAACCTGCCCAAGCTGAAATGGTGCCAGTGGCTGAAAGCGGCCCACTGCTAACTGAAGTATTGGGGTATCATGGCAAACAGGAAGCCCAAAGACTTTTAGACAAGATTGAAGCTGAATTAAAAGCAGTTTTCTTTAAAAATGTTTTAGGCACTTTGGCTAATACGATTGCCAAGATGACAGCCACTTGGGTAGCTTCTGGCGGCAAAGGCGGTGCGACCCAATGGATTTCTAATTTAAACACTATTTTAAAAGATTATCCTGATGCGGCCATGGGCGACTTTTTGGAAACCGTATTTAAAGATTTAACAGGCATTAATATTTGTACGGTTGATCCGCGCCTGGCCATTAATATAAGCCTGCAAATTCCTTTTTTTCCTGATTACACGCCGCCTAAGCCGGCTTGTACTTTTAGCCAGTTAAGGAGCCATTGGGAGGAAATTGGCAAAACATTAATGCAGAGGTTTAGCTTTAATTTTGATGTGACTCAAGGCGGCACTTTTGCGGAAAATGTTGATAAAATGGATACCATGGTTAAATATGATCCGACTTTGCAGGTTTGGGATGATACTTTGCAGCCATATTTAGGTGGCTATGGTTGCACTTCTTATGCCCAAAATAAAATCAAATGCAATCCTAACCCGATTCAGACTGCTTTGGCAGGTAAGGCAGATCGTTTGAATGCCCTGACAGCTAACATGAAAGCTGACATTGACACTTTGTTAAGCTATGGCGCTTCTGATACCCCAGCCTGCCTGGCAGATATTGACGGCAAGGCCCATATGTGTTTGCAGGCAGTGGAAGAAAATATCCCGCAATTTAAAAAAGTCTGGACAGATTTGGTGGCGACAGACACAGCCCAATTAGACACGCTGGTGAAATTTTATGGCGGCTGCCAGAATAAAAGCGCTCTGGAATTGACCAAGACTGCTTGCCAGCCTGTTTTAAATGATTTAGGCATTACTGCGCCTGACCCCACGACTTTAAGCGGCAACGCTCAAATTAATGCAATTTTTGCTAGCGAGGTTAATGCTAAAATTGCGTACGTTTTTAATGTCACTAATTATCTCAAAAGCGGCTACTCTTATTTAAGCAGTCAAATTGACCAGGCTTTTTCGCCGGACTTATTTAAGGGTTCAGTCGCTTACAATGCTAATTTGGTCAAAGATCTGTTTAAGCCGTCGGCCAATGAATTTAATGCTTATGATCAGATTGCCAAAGAAATACTCAATAAGGGCATTGAAAGTTTTATTAATACGCATTTTCAGGCCATGGTTAATCAGGGCTGGAAATCAGCCACAACCAGAATTGCTGATTTAGTCACCACACCTTCTGATCTCTTAAGGGCTGAAGCCCAGCAGGAATTAGTCGCCAATGGCAAAACTTCCAGGTATTATACTGCAAATATTAAAGCAGATGCCTTGGGTGTCTTTTTGGAAACCCTTTACAATGAGTTAATGCGTAAGCTGCTGGCTGCTTTAAATCCTCAGCCGGCACAAGAGGAAACTAGGCAAAAATTAGCGGCCCAGTCATTGACAGAAGAAGTACCGGTTATTCCGCCTTTTAATCCTTTTAATCCTTTTGAGCAAGGAATTACTTCTACGCCAGAAGGCATTCAAAGCTATTTAGACAAAATGAGCCAGAGATTTACAGCTAATTATTCCTATGAAAACCTGGATTTATTGACTGAGTTCCAGACCCAGGTTAGCGGCGAAGTAAATCCCAATATATATAATAATGTCATTGACCCAAATCTGGCCTTAGCCATTAGTAGTAAGAAAACCATTAAACAGGCCATAATTGACGGCCAGTTGGTTGGCAATTACACTTTTTCTTGGTCTGATAAGTTGGAGCCAGGCACTTATAATCTGGCTAATATTAAAAAATTGAGAAAAGCCCGCGTGGTGCCTTTGGGTTTAGAATTGGCTGCTGAATTAGTGCGCGATTGTAATTATCGAAAAGATCAAGGGTATGCCGATTTTCGTGATATAACTGGCTCACGGCTCAATGGTGGAGTGCCTGATGATATTTTAACCAATGAAAGATTGCAAAATTGTTTATTTCGGCCAGCGGCCAGTCCTGATGATGTTGCAATGGCCAAAGATTATAATGTTAACAAAATTAAAGATGTCCTTAATGCGACTTTGTCTGATGTGGTTGATGGATTTGACAAGTCAGGTACAGGGACTTGCGGCGATGGCGATGCCACAGAATCTCCGTTTTGCAATTTAGTTGATCCTAATTGGGTTTTAAAAATACCTTTAACCAGGTGTCAATTAGAAACTGACGCTGAACCATACGGTGAAGTTCTTGAATCTAATGCCACAGGCACCAGATATTCCCGCTGTCCAGATTTTGTCAGCTGCTTGCGAGAGGATGGCAAAGGTGGCTGTGTTGAAGATAAGTACGGGATTTGCGTCAAAGAGAAAAATTCCTGGGACTTAGGCACTAATGATTGCCCGGCTCAATTTAATAGTTGCCGCACTTATACTACTACCGCTTCAGGTGGGACAGTCGCTGTTTCTTATTTAAAAAATACTTTGAGCGGCGCTCAAATTTGCGGGCCTAATAACGCAGGTTGCTCTTGGTATGCCACCAAATCAACAATTGGCAACCTGTGGCAAGACTTTTCCAGCTTGGGTAATGCTGCTTGCCTGGCTGCTGCTGGGACTTGGGTTGAAGGTGCTTGTCAGGCTGAAAGAATTTATTTCGACAGCTATGTGCAGTCCTGCGATAAAAAGAGTGAAGGCTGCAGCAAGTTTTATTTATACCGCGATCCGGCGAATAATTTAGTGAAAGACTCTAGTTTCGAATATACTGATGAAGGTGCTTTTCCGCAAAGCTGGGATTTGATCTTGAAAAGAGAAGTAGGCGCCGGTAAGGAAATAACAAGAGAGGCTGATTGTTCAGCTATAAATAACGCAGCTTTTGGCTGCACAAATGAAGGTGATTGCGGCTTTTATGGCACTTGTTTTAATTATAGTTATGGTTCAGCTAGTGACTGTCAGGTTAACAATGGCCAATGGCTAGGCAGCTGTCAGAATTTGCCCAGTGGAGTTAGCTTGCTTGACCCGACCTCTCAAAATGAATGTACGGCCAAGGGCGGTAATTGGGCTTACCAATGCGTTGGCGCCCTTAATAATCAGGTCAGTCCGACAGATTGTGCCAGTAACGGCGGTACTTATAAGCAATATTGTCTGACCAGTGTTTTACAATATAATTTATGCGATAATCCGCAATTGCCGACTCAGAGTGATTGTACGGCTAATGGCGGCACCTGGCAGACGAATTGCGAAATTAATCCGCCTTCGACTCAACCTTTAAATGAAACTGATTGCCAAGCCAATGGTGGCAACTGGGTTGTTTCTTGCCAGGGAGCCTCTTTATACAATGTTACTAAAAAAACCTGCGCTGGTTATAGTGGCAGCTGGCGCGGTTATGGTCCTTTTGGCGGTCTTTATGGTTTTTGCACTAATAAGGCTTATAAAGATAAGGCTAGTTGCGAAGCGGCTAATGAATCTTGGCTAACTGGTAAAAGAGCAGAGGTTTCCAAGAATGGCGAAAATGTGCAAATAGGTTTGGCTAAGTTAAAAATTAATTTGGAAAACTTGGGTTCTGACGACGAGTATCTGCTGCTTTATAAAAGTAAATTTGCTGACAACAGCCAATCTTTATTAACTAAAGGCGGTGATGTTTATACGGCCACAGCTTATGTGTCAGCCAACCCGCCGCTGGCGGTTAATTTCAGCTTGATCAAAAATTATTTGACCAATTTTATAAATTTGCAAAATGAAGTTAATACCAAGCATTTTGATGTGGCAGCAGCCTATAATCAAATAGACAGTACTTTAGTGACCACGCAAAATGGCACCCAGCTAGATTTACTTTTAAACTTGCCAGGCAATCAGGGGCGAGGGGCGGCGGTTTATTTAGATGCCGTGGCTTTATATTTAAATAGCCAAAATCAAGTTTCTAATTTAAATTTTGTCAGTCCTTATACTGACTATACTTCTAACACCAGCGTTTATTATAAAAAACCGCCAGAGCGGCTAAATTGTCATGGCTATGGCCCGGGTGATCCGCCGCCAGTAGTTGAAGGCGTGACAACTAAGGAGTCTTGCGAGTCTATTCAAATTAAAGGTTATTGGGATGCGCCGGCTAGCGGGATTGGAGTTTATGTGCCTGATAAAACTGGGCTATGTTATAAATATAAACCTGATGATCCAGCCTGCAGTAATTTTGCTAAAGTTTGCCAGCCTGAAGAAGTTGGCTGTCAGATTTATACGCCAATGAATGGCGATCCGGAAATTCCAGCCGCAGTTAATGCCACGGATTATTGCCCAGCTGAGTGCGTAGGGTATGCGACTTACAAACAAGATCCGACAGAGTATGAACCTAATCCAGTAACGCCTTATCAATATTTTATTCCAGCCACAGCCACGGTTTGCACATTGGATCAGGTTGGTTGTTCGCAATTTACGAATTTAGATGAGGTGGCCAAAGGCGGTGAAGGTATTGAATATTTTACTTATTTGAAGCAATGCGTTAAACCTGCAGAATTTATTAGCAAGACATATTTTACTTGGCAAGGTTCAGCCAGCGGGCCGCCGCAACCGGTGAAATTTGTATTCCAACAAGATGCTAATAGCGGGGCGCCTAAAATGACAGATAGTTCAGCTGACTGCCGCGTCACGCTAGGCGAAGATGATTTTAATTGCGTTAAATTTTTTGATAGTGACGGCAATATTTATTATAGAGACATTACCAAGGCCGTGACTGTTTCTGATGATTGCCATCCTTATAGAAAAACAGAATCAAATGAGGCAAATTGCCAGGACACTAATGGTATTTGGCAGTCTGAAACTAGTTCTTGTCTTTACAATGCCATTCCCAGCGAGAATTTAGCTTGCGGCGCTCAAGCCAATGGTTGCCGAGCTTATGTGGGGGACCGCGGCAATAATGTTTACGTGGCCAGCTTTGATAATTTCGAAGATATTAGCAGTTTAAGCTGGTACACAAATTTGACAGGGCAAGAGACTGGCAGTTTAACCAGAGTTGGTGAATCAGTCGTGGTGGGCGGGCATTCTCTGTTTATGCCAACTTCAGTTTCTGCTATCCATAAATTTATTAATTTAGGAAAAGGCGGTCTGTACAATTTGTCTTTCTGGGCTAAAACCGATAAGTCAGAAGGTGAAAACATCAGCATTAAATTTAGTACAGCTGTCAGTGACAATAATGCTTCAACCTTGGAAGATTTTGCTACTTTAGAAAATAAGAAAGTAAAATTAACCAATCAATGGCAGAATTATAATCTGGGCCCGGTTTATGTGAGCTGGGACAATGTTGATGGCAACAGCTTAAATTTTGATAATTTAGCCGGCGGTGTATATTTTGACAATATTTTATTAAAGGTTGTAAAAGATAATATTTATGTGGTCAAAGACAGCTGGCAAACACCGGCCAGCTGCGATAAGGATTATTATGGCGCCGAGGAAAAAGGGGCTATGCTTGGTTGTCAGGCTTATAAAGATTCAAATGGCGCCATGAATAATTTAAAATCATTTGCCAGCCTTTGTCGTGCCAGTACCGTGGGTTGTCAGATTCTCTTTGATACCCAGAATTCAATTAATCCCAATAGCCAGAGTTTTAATACTAATAATGCTTCGCTTCTGGATGATTATGAAGTGCCAGCCGATAAATTAACCACTTTAGTTTTAAACAGTAACTATGCTTGTGACGCAACTGACAAAGGTTGCCAGCGCTTAGGCCGGCCGAATTACCAGAGTATGATCGTCAATAGTTTTAATGATGTTTACTTAAAAAATGATCCTGATAAATATATCAATGTGCCCAAGGCGATTATGTGCAATGATGAAGCCCTAGGTTGTTCAGCTTTGGTCAATGACACTGGCGTGACCGAATATTACAAAATTGAGCCGGATAAACTTTGCCAGTACGGCCAAAACATTGTTAATAGCCAGACCGTGGAAGGCTGGTTTAAAAACGGCAGTCTCAAATTAGGTTGCGGCACTTTGGGTCAGGAAGGCACTCCAGTCGCAGCTTGCCAGGATTTAGGCGGCGGCTGGAGTACTAAATACGATCAGTGCACTATGATTTTGTCAGATATTAATGATCAGGATGGCTGCCTGGCCAAGAATGGCGAGTGGCTAAATAATAAATGTCTGGCTTTCCCATTCACTATTTATAAGGCTTATGAAGCCAATAAGTATAAAGGTTATAGCGGTCTTTGTGATGACAAATGGAATGGTTGCACTGAATTTAAAGATGTCAATCCCAATTTTGTCTTTAATGGCAGCTTTGAAACTATTGCTAATAATGGTGTAGCCAACTGGCATTGGCAGGCAGCTAGTACGGGCACCCAAAATTTTGAGACAACTAGTGTTCAGGATGGCAAACAAGCAGTTAAAATAATTAAAACGACAAGCCAGACTTGTCCCACTACCTATATTTACCCAAATGCTAGTTGCTCACTTGATGAATTAGTAGTCCCGAGCTTTAGCTTAGTTAGTGATCCGATAGCCTTGCTCAAAAGAGGGAAAACCTATAAAATTTCTTTCTATTATCGCGTTCCGGCTGAGGCTAAAGGCACGGGCGATACTTGCCAGTTGCCTGAAGCTGCTTTCTCATTTAATAGGCGAGTTGCCAATGCTGACGGCACTCTGACCATAGAGGCAGGACCACTTAATGTCTATGCTTCTGAAACAGATTGGAAAAAAGTGGAAACTTTATTCACCGTGCCTGCTGGAGATGATTTACAGAATTTTGAATTACAACTTTATGGTCCGTTGAATTATAATAACTCAGCCCAAATTGGCAATTGCCCTGATTCTTACATTGAATATGACCAGGTGGAAGTGAAAGATAATACTGAAGACAGTTATTATACTTTGGATGTGGGCTCTAATCTAGATAGAGCAAGCTGCACAGCTGTGAATTGGGATACTGGCTGCGTGCAATTTTACAATACCTCTGACGATGTTTACGAACTTTTAAAAGTTAACCGCGACCGCAATTGCGACCAGTGGGTAGTCTGCACCAACAAAGATGCTAATGGTAATTGTACCAGTTTAGATCTCTGTCAGGATGAAAAGAGCGGCCAGTGCCTAGAACTTGCGCCTAAATCTGATAATGTCCGTTATGACCTAGATAAGAATCCTCTGCCAGTTAAAAGGATAAGTGATTTTACCAAACAGACTGGCTATATTTATCGTTTTGGCTCTGGTGCTTTGACTAATTTGGTCTCTTGGCGCGCGGGCGATTATTCTGGCTATACCCTGGCAGATAGGTTGCCTCTAGAAACAGAGCTCTCTAAAAATTTTGTTGACTATCCGGCCATCAATGATTTGGGGACCAAGGAAGATCCTAGAGCCATTAAGCCAATTTGCAAAGTCTTCCCCAGCTCAGACTCGCCTTTACCAGCTGACTTAGCAGCCCAGCCTGCGTATAAAAATTTATTGAATTTATACAGTCCTACTTATAGCTTGGCTGGTCGAAGCCCACTTAGTGATTTGGGCAATATGTGTTCTTATGAAAAAGTCAGCTCTGGCGGCCTGGATACTTATGTTCCAATTGGTAGTTCGACGACATCAATTTGCGTTTCGCCTGAAGCTGCCAAAGGCAGGGAATGCAACAATAATGATGCGGATTGCGGCTGCGCTGCAACGGTGGTGGGTGGCCAGACTTTTAGCAGTTGTTGTCAATTAATTGGCACTGCCAAAGTTTTTTATGGCTTGGAAGGCATGTGTTTGGAATATGATCTTTTGAATCCCGTTTATGACGGCATTTATCAGAGTAGTTTTAATGAAAGCACTTGTTCTGATGGTCAATATAAAAATGAGACTGATTGTAAAGCTATTCCTCATACCACCAATAGCTGGATGATTAAGACTTACAATTACCAGCCTTATGCTTGTCTGACTTATTTCCCTTTCTTGCTGGATTTATGCTCTTATCACAGCACTGCTGATTGCGCGAATAATCCAGACTGTAAAGTAGCTGGCCCGTTTTGTGTTCCCAAATAATAAATATAATTTTTAAATTACTTAATGCTGAAAGATTTTAAAAATAAAAAAGTAATTTTGATTAGCCTCCTCCTTATTGTTGTCCTGGGTCTGATTTTATGTTCTAGCCCTTTTTCTTTGGCCGCAGATCCTAGCCCGGCACCAGCTCCAGCAGCTCCAGCGGCACCCGCTCCCGCTGCCCCAACAATTTTTGGAGGTGTAGTAAGTTCGGCTGCGTCTGGAGTTTTGGGGTTATTTGTCATGATAATTGGCACCATGATTAGTGTTTTGACTTATCTTGTTGGTGACTTATTGACTTTGGCCATGGAAATGTTGGTTTGGATTTCCGGCTACAATTCTTTTATTAATAATGATTATGTCAGGGAAGGCTGGAAAATTTTGCGCGATTTGGTCAATATGTTTTTTGTCTTGGGCTTGCTTTTTATCGCCTTTGTTACGGTTTTAAAAGTAGAAAGATATCAATGGAGTAAGCTTTTAGGCAGACTGCTGATTATGGCCGTTCTGGTCAATTTTAGCAAAACTATTTGCGGCCTTATGATAGATTTTTTCCAGATCTTAATGATGACTTTTGTCAATGCTTACAAGGATATTACAGCTGGCAATATTATGAATGCAGTGAGCATGACTTCCTGGTTTCAATTGTCACTAGAAATGGCCAAACAAACTTTTGGTTCAACTAAGGGGGGAGACCCAGGTACTCAAGCATATTTATTAGCTTCAACTATCTTGGGTTTAATCTTAGCCATTGTCTTATTAATTATTACTTGCGTTTTAATTATTATTTTGGCTATCCGAATTGTAGCTTTGTGGGTCTTGGTTGTTTTTTCACCGTTAGCTTTTTTTGCTTGGGTTTTTGAATCAGGCGGCGGCAAAATTGGCGAATTTTCCAAAACTTGGTGGACGCAATTCTTAAATTACTGCATGATTGGTCCGTTCTTGGCGTTTTTTCTTTGGATCTCTATTTTAACCATGGCCAAGTTAGATCCGGCCAATATGGTTTCTTCTGATTATTATAACGGCGCTAAGAGGCAGTCAATTTCTGCCACGCTTTCCAGAGTGGGCAGCATGGACAATATTATTAAATTTATGATGACCATTGTCATGATGGTAGTTGGTCTTTCCCAGGCGCAAAGGTTTGCCGTGGTGGGAGCCAGTTATGCTTCAGGCGCCGCCAATTGGATGAAAGATCAAAGCGTGGGCAGGCTGGAGCGAGGCGCGCGCTACGCGGGCGGTCTTGCCGCAGCCGCTGGCAAAAAGCCGTACGAGCTGGCTGTCAAGCCGAGATTGGCTGGGGCGGCTGCAGGTATTTCCCAAAGACTGCAAACAGGACGATTGGGAACTATTGCTGGCAGGGAAATAAAAGTACCGCCCGGTTTATCTAAAATTTTAACCAAAGCCGGCCGCGAAGAATCTATAAAACAACGCCAGGCTGCTTATGAAAAAAGATATGCTGGCGGCGGTTTAGAAAATTTAAAGACCAATATGGGGATTGCTGATAATCAGGAAAAATTGCGTCCAGATGTGAATTGGAAAAGTGCTCCGCAGGTGAGACAGCTTTTGGATGATATGAAAGTAAAGGATGCTCAAGGTAATACCAGAGATAAAAATGGCAAACTTATCGCCTGGAAAAAAGGCATTGATCCACGTTTAATGATGAAAGCGACTATGTCTTTGGCTGACGCAGGTAAATTAGAATACGAAGATGTTAATGATCTGAACCAAGAAGGTGGTATTGTTGCTGGTATGGATAAAAGGGAAAAACAGGTATTTTTGGAAGGCATGGAAGATAGGTATATGAAAGAGACAGGTCGCATGAAAGCTTTTGGTTCATTAATTTACAATGAAGAAACAAATCAATATGATGATATGGCCGATCTTGAAAGAAATGGACAGACTTCGATGAAAAATAATAATCTTGATGATGAAAAATTAGCAGATATCCCTTTTAGTAAAATAGCTAAAAAAATCACAGATAAAAATGATGCCGATTACGGGGCTTATAAGTTAGATGAGAATGCTGAAGAATTTAAAAAATTAGATGCCGGCAAGCAGCAGATGTTACGAGACCTGCAGTCTAAAGGCATATCTTACGATAAAGAACACCCGGAAGATGGCAGCAAAAATTCTGATTTTTATAATGTTGTCAGATATAATGATGTAATTGAAGGAAAAAGAGGTGAAGTAAAGAAAAAGATGGCGACCAGCAATAAAGAGCAATTTAATAAAGCTTCTAAACAGGCAGATTTTGGCGATCCGACCAAAAACGATATTTATACAGGTGTGGAAATGGATGGTGGCGTGAAGCAACTAAGCAGAGTAAGCGGTCTGGATCAGGGTGGTAGAGACAATTGGGTGGCCAAAATTGGAGTCAGATTTACTCAAGGTGCTGACAGAGCAAAGCTTATTAAGGACAATAAACAATGGTTTAATCGTGACCTGCAACAAAAAGACGGAGAGTCTGATGGTGATTATGTTAAAAGACTCGATGGTTGGGAGGAAGTAGATAAAGTGACTGGTAAAAAAACAATTCATGACGGTGTGTATAGTAGGATGGATAGGGAGACCAGTGCCATGGGTGAAGACCAGCTAAAAGAGTATCAGGATTTTTATAAAGAATCCACAGCCAAGTATGATGATTTTGGCCGTAAGAAAGAGGAAGGGACGGGCAATATTACTCTTGATCAAAAAATTTTAAAGAAACGGCAAAAAGAAGGCATTGCCAGTAAAATCAGTGACAAGATTGAAAGCCAAATTCCCCAACCCAGCCAACAATATGCACCTCAAGCTAAAAAGTTTATTACGGCAGAAGCCTCGCATATGCTCACCACAACTGAAGATATGGACAAGGCAGATCGCATTAAAGCTATTAGCCAACGCATTCAGTCAAATACAGTACTAAAAGGACCTGAAGCAAATAATGTTGCCGAACTTATCGTTGAAAATGAGGTTAAAATTAAAGCACTTGATAAAGAAGTTAAGGCGGAAAAAGGTAGAGTCACCATAACGCTCAAATCAATAATTGATGAATCCAGTAAGCAATTCCGTGGAGGCAAAGATACAAGTAAGATCGGATTTACAGTTAATGCTTTGATTCAGCGCCTGGAAAAGCGCATTAATTCCAGTGCCATGCCAGCTGATAGTTTTGCTTTAGTAGAGTTGAAAAAGGAGATTGAAAAATTAAAGGGTAAAGTTGAATCAGCCAAGGATCAAAAAGAATACGACGCAGCTGTTAAGGATTTACGCAACGCCTTAAAATCTCTTGGTTATGAAGTCTCGGGAGGCGAAGGTTCCAAAAAGCCAACGCAGCTTTAGTTCTCAAGTTAATTTTGATTATGCCAAATAATTTTAAAAATAGCGATTTAGGTGTTTTTGAAAAAAGTTTTAACCAAATTTTGGAGAAACATAAGCTGTCATTTAAGAGCCAGCCAATTTTAGAAATTTTAATCTCCTCGATTTCTGGTCAAATTTTGCCTGAAGAAATGCCCGATGCACTGATTGAAACAATTGGGATTGAGTTTGATCAGGCGGCAGATTTAGCTTATGACTTAAAAGTCAGCATTTTAGATAAGAAGAAAGACCTGGAAAAGGTGAAAAGTGTTTTAGAACAGGAAACTGAATTAGAATTTTCGCCCCAGACTATAGCTAACGAATTACTGGCGAATTTGAAAAACTTTAAAATTAAAGATGAAATTTTACAAAAAAGATTTAGCCAGGCGATTTTGAGCTGGCTAAAAGGTGTGCGGGATTTATCTGAATTAAAAGCGGTTTTGACTCGCGGTGAAAAAATCGGCGGCTGCGGCATGCCTGAAGAAGTATTTGATCAGCTTTACGATTTATTAGTAGCTAAGCAAGAAGAAATTAAAAATGCCAATGTTGACATGAATGCCATCATTGCCCAAAGCGAAGGAGCTGGAGCTAGGCCAACTGAAGATAAGGATATTGAAATTGATGTGGCGAGTAAAATCAAACAAGTCGAAGCCAAAGAAGCATTAACTGGCGGAGCCGTGACTTTAAATAAATTATTGCAGGAAAAAGGCGTAGATTACGGTGAATTGGCCAGAAAAGAAGAAATTTTAAAAAGTTTGCAACAAGGGCCAGCAATTGTTGATGCTAATCAAAGAAAAGGGGCTTCTTTTGTTCAGGAAATTGAAGCTGAAGAGAAATTTTTAGAATCTAAGCCAGAAATTAAACAGCCGCCAATGGTTGAGGCAATGCCAGCCCCAAAAGCTCCTGCCCGTCCGATTATGCAGCCAGCAAATACTCAACCAGCTTCAGCAGTTAAAGTGGAAGTAAAACAGCCTTTGATTAAACAAGTTCAGCCTGAAATTTCGCGGCCTAGAATGGAAGATGTTAAATTCACGGCTAAACTATACAGCTTGACTGATGAATTGGCAGCTTTGAAAGTTGAAGATTTTCGGCGCTTGTCCAAAGATCCAGCTGAAGCAACCTTAAAAATCAAGGCCAAGTTAGATCTTTTGGAAGATGAATCAATCATGAAAAAAGTTGAAGGCATTAAAGCTCTGAAATCCAGTCCGCTTTATAAAGTTTATGCCGGGATCATGAACCAGTCCATTAAAGAAGGCAAATCTTTTGACCAGGTGATTACTGAAAATCCCAAAATTACCTTGGCTGAATTTAAAGCCATTATGGAATTAAATAAAAATTTAAAATATTAAAATATGGCTGGACAATTTCTGGTGCCCCAATTTATTGACATAGAAACAAAGATTATTGGCCCAATCACGACTAGGCAGTTTTTGATCATGACGATTGCGGGCATGATTGATTTCATTCTCTATAAGATTATGTATTTTAATACTTTTTTGGTCATATCTATTTTGGTGACTGCCATTTTTGGCATCGTTGCTTTTTTCAAAGTCAATGGCATGCCTTTTCATTTTTTTGTCTTAAATTTAATTCAAACTTTGCAAAGGCCAAGTCTTAGGCTTTGGCATAAAGAAGAAATTAGCGGCTTGCCCAAAGAAGAAAAAGTGGAAATCAAAAGAGAATTTGTAGCCAAAGCACCTTTGCCTGGCTCTCGGCTTTCTGCCTTATCTTTAATAGTTAATACTGGCGGCGCTTATCAGGAGGAAGAATAATGAGTTATGTGTAGTGCGTAGTGAGTTTCGTTGTGAGTTATGCGTAGTGAGGAAAAAAACACCTAACCAACTACGTAACGCACTTCCAATTTCTCACTCCATACAACTCACTTTATAACTTTAAACTTAATATATGGCTGGAACAAAAACCTCAACGCAAAAATATCTGGACATTGCTGAAATAAGAGATGGCGTGGTCATCCTTAAAGACGGCACTTTAAGAGAAGTAATCTTGTGCGCCAGTGTTAATTTTGCCTTAAAGTCTGAAGACGAACAAAATGCTTTAATCGGCAGCTATATGGAATTTTTAAATGCTTTGGACAACCCAATCCAAATAATGATTCAGTCCAGAGCCTTGGATATTGATAATTACATCAGGAGGCTGCTGGAGGCGCAGAAGAAACAAACGAATGAGCTTTTAAAGAATCAAATTACCAATTATATTGATTACATCAAAGAGCTGGTAAAAATAGGCGAAATAATGACTAAGAGATTTTTTATCATTGTGCCTTTTAATCCGTTGGGTGCCAAAGGCAAAACTTTTTGGTCCAGACTTGGGGAATCTCTCAATCCCAGCAAGCAAATTACGCTCAAAAGGGAAAAATTTACGAGCTATAAAAGAGAATTAGATTTAAGAGTTGGTAATATTTCATCTAATTTAAAAAGCATGGGCTTGGAAAATGTGGTTTTAGATACCCAGGGCTTAATTGAGCTTTATTATAATGTTTATAATCCTAAAACTAGCCAGAACCAGAGATTGGGCGATGTGCACCAATTAAGAGTTGAAAGCTAGAATTATTTATGCCATTACCATTGCCACAACAACAAGCAAAGCCAACGCCGCAACCGCCTGCACCGCAAACAAAAGCAGCAGCGGCGGCCCAGCTTAAAGCTGAAGCAATTACTTTAGAGGAAGAAAGGTTTTATCGCCGAGGCTTGGTGGAAATTAAAGATTTGATTGCTCCGGCTGCTTTTGAAGTCAAGCCGACTTTTATGATTTTGGGTGATACTTATTTGAGAACTATTTTTGTCATTAATTATCCACGCTACGTAAGTGTTGGCTGGTTTATCCCCATTATCAACCTAAGCAAAACGCTAGATGTTTCTATGTTTTTTTATCCGGTCAGATCGGATATTATTTTGAAGCAATTGAAGAAAAGAGTCGGTAATATGCAGGCTCAATTAATGTCTGATATTGAAAAGGGAGCACCGAGGGATCCGATTCTGGAAACAGGTTTGCGCGACATTGAGAAATTGAGGGATGATTTGACTCAGGGCATTGAAAAATTTTTCCAATTTGCTTTGTACATCACTTTATACGCCGACAGTTTAGATGAATTAGATAAATTAACTTCAGAAATTGAAGCTTTACTGGGCGGCAAGCTGATTTACAGCAAAAAAGTGCTTTATCAATCAGAACAAGGCTTTAAATCAACAATTCCTTTAGCGACTGATGAACTGATGATTTCTTTTAATATGAATACATCGCCAGTCGCTTCTTCTTTCCCATTTATTTCTTCAGAATTAACTTCAGAGACAGGCATTTTGTACGGAATTAACCGCCACAATAATAGTTTGATCCTCTTTGATCGTTTTTCCTTGCAAAATGCCAATTATGTGGTTTTTGCCACTGCAGGCGCTGGCAAAAGTTATGCTGTTAAGCTGGAAGTGTTGCGCAGTTTGATGCTGGGTGACAACATAATCATTATTGACCCAGAAAGAGAATATAAACATTTGAGTGAGGCTGTTAATGGCACTTTTGTGGATATTTCCTTGGCCTCTAAAAATAAAATTAATCCCTTTGACTTGCCTAAAGCAGTTGAGGGTTCTTCCACAGAAGATATTATCAGGACCGGAGTTATAGTTTTGAAAGGCTTACTCAAAGTTATGTTAGGCAAATTAACTACAGAAGAAGATTCTATTTTAGATCGCGCTTTAATTGAAACTTATGCCAGCAAAGATATTACGCCAGAATCTGATTTAGCCAGAGTAGAGGTTCCGGTTATGCAGGACTTGCAAAATATCTTGGGCGGCATGGAAGGCGCGAGGACTTTAAGCTTAAAATTAAACAAATATACCTCGGGCACTTTTTCCGGCTTATTTAACCAACCCACTAATGTTGATACTAATAATCAATTAGTGGTTTTTAGCGTCAGGGACTTGGAAGATGAATTAAGGCCGATTGCCATTTACAACATAGTCAATTACATTTGGAATTTAATCCGCTATGATCCCCATACCAAAAGAATTCTGGTGATTGATGAAGCCTGGTGGCTTATGATGCATGAAGATTCAGCCTTATTTATCAAGGCCCTAGTCAAACGTTGCCGTAAATATTTTTTAGGCGTGACCACAATCACGCAAGATGTTGGTGACTTTTTGGACAATGTGTATGGCAAGGCTATTGTTTATAACTCCGCCTTACAGCTTTTATTGAAGCAATCGCCCGCAGCTGTCAATAATATTCAAAAAGTTTTTTTACTGACTGAAGGAGAGAAGCAGCTTCTTTTAGAATGCGGCATCGGTGAAGGCATTTTTTTCGCCGGCCGTAATCATGTGGCTATTCAAGTTGTGGCTTCTTATAATGAAGATCAGTTAATTACGACTGATCCCCAGCAGCTTTTGGAAATTGAAGCGGCTAAGAAAGAATTAGAAGAAGAAATGGGACAAAAAGGCGCTGGCCCAACCAAAATGCCGCCTAATGAAGGGGTGATCGCTGAAAAAGAAATGGAAATATAAATAATTTATTTAAAATTAATTAAATACAAAATCTATGGCCGAAGAACTAAAAGAAAAGGCAACTGCGACCAAAAGGTTTATATGGTTATTAATAATAATTTTATTATTATTGATTTTGGCGGCGGCAATCTATTTATTGCTCACATATTTTAAGCCTGCTAGCACCAATCAAGTTAAAGTAACTGGCAATGTTAATACAGTTGTACCGCCTACTGTGCCGCCAGCTGCGGGCAGTTTTAATAAGCCAGATTCTGGCGTTTTGGCAGATTTACAAGGCATGAATCCCAATCAAGAAAATATCACGCCAGCTCAGCAAACCAACCTTTTGTTTGCAGCCAGCTCTTTTGCTGAAAGATTTGGCACTTATTCCAATCAAAGCAATTATAAAAATTTTGATGAGCTTAAAGTATTTATGACTGATTCAGTGGCTAAATGGGTAACTGCTACCTATATTCCTCAATTAAAAAAGCAAAATCCAGATCTTAATACTTATTATGCAATTGAGACCAAAGCGATTTCTTCGCAAATAAGGAAGATGGATCAAACTGCTGGCAAGGCCGAGGTGATGATTAAGACCCAAAGACAGGAATTTAATAAAACCATTACTAATCCCAGGGTTTATTATCAAGACATTCTTTTACAATTAGTCATGGTTGATAATCAATGGAAAGTTGATGGAGTCTATTGGCAATAAATTGAATCCAGGCAGATTATTGACTGCAGTCAGCCAGGCGAGTAATTTTATTTTAGATTTGATTTTCCCCAAGCAGTGTTTTGGCTGTAAACGAGAAGGTGTATATTTGTGTCAGCAATGTTTTGAGCAAATTGCTTTGAATGAAAAAATTTTTTGTGTTTTTTGCAAAAAGGAATCTGCCCTTGGCCTGACTTGTTCTGATTGTAGTGCCAGCAGCATGTTAAATGCCGTTTGGTTAAGCGCAGATTATAATAATGAAATTTTACAGGCTTTAGTTCATAATTTAAAATATAATTACATTACAGAACTGAGTCGAGTTTTAGCAGCCTTACTGATAAAATATTTGGAGCAAGCTGGTATTTTTAAAACTATGGGGTTGAATGCCTCAACAGCTATTTTGGTGCCAGTGCCCCTGCATAGAAAGCGTTATTTAGCCAGAGGTTTTAATCAAAGCGCTTTATTGGCAGAGCAAATTAGCGAATATTACAAAATCCCCAAGTTAGATTTATTAGAGCGCACAATAAATACTAAGAGCCAAGTGGATTTAAAAAGAGGTGAGAGACAGCAAAATGTTAAAGACGCCTTTATTTATTCGGCTAAAAATAATTTAGATAAAAATAAAAAAATCATCTTAATTGATGATGTAGTCACTACTGGCAGTACTTTGACTGAATGCGCTAGAGTTTTAAAACAAGAGGGCTTTAACGAAATTTACGGGCTAGTGCTGGCGCAAAGGGGTGATTAAGACGGAGAGGGTGGGATTCGGACCCACGGCCCCGTAAACGGGGCTCCGGTTTTCAAGACCGGTGCATTCGACCACTCTGCCACCTCTCCATTTAAAGTTTCGAGCAAGAGTAAAGAGCAAGAGCGCTTATTAGAAGTTGAAGTTCTCTTGCACATTACTCAATCCTCATTACTACGGAGAGGGGGGGATTCGAACCCCCGCGCCGGAAAAAACTCCGACCTACAGGTTTAGCAAACCCGCCCCTTCAGCCTCTTGGGTACCTCTCCAGACGCTGTTTGCGCAAACAGATTTAATTGATTTTAATTAAAATTAAAAAATTTAACCTTGTATAACTAGTTAAATTTCAATATAATAATTATATAATAATTATAATAGATTATGGATAAAAAATCAACCTTAACAGCCGAAAATATTCAGGCGCAAGTAAATGTAGAACCAGAGAAAAAAGGCCTTTATGGCAAGATTTTTTTCGAGTGGGAAATCCCTGAATCTATTAAACACGAGAGGAGTTTCCTCTGGTATCTGGCCATGATAATTTTAGCAGCAGCTTTGGTGGTTTACTGCATAATTACAGCCAATTTTTTATTTGCTTTGGTTATAATTCTAGCTATTTTTATTGCCTTTCTTAAAAATTTTGCGCCCGCCCGGGATATAAAATTTCAAATTGTCGAAGACGGAGTTTTAATAGGCAATCAACTTTTTAAGTATAATCGCATCAAAAATTTCTATTTTATTTATGACCCGCCAGCAGTTAAAAAGTTATTTTTCAGCATTAAGGGATTGTACCCGACAATTTCTGTGCCTTTGCATGATATGAATCCCTTAGTCATCCGCAAGAAACTTTTAGAATATTTAAAAGAGGATTTGGAAAAAGAACACCAAACGCTGGACGATCAATTGGAAACTCTGCTAAAATTGTAAAATTACATAAAATAGTTTATAATCAGAAGGGAGATAGTAAAATTATCTCCTTTCTTAGTTTAAAAAGTCCCTGTAGTTCCTGCCTTCGCTAAAGCTACGGCAGGCAGGCAATGGAAAAAATCAATTAAATGAGTCCTCGTAGTTCAATGGATAGAACGGAAGCTTGCGGAGCTTCAGATGGAGGTTCAATTCCTCCCGGGGGCATAAGGTTCTCAGCCAAAGGCTGATCCGCCTCTGGCGGAGATTCCTAGCGGGGGCACAAAATAAATTTAAATTTAGACATGTATCCTCTGGAAACTCCAATTGAAAACTTGACTAGAGTTGGCAAAGCTACAGCCAGTCTTTTGCATAAAGTAGACATCAATAAATTAATTGATTTAATTTATTATTTCCCTTTTCGTTATGATGATTATAGTCAGCTTATAAAAATCAGTCAGCTAGTGCCTAATGAAATCGTTACTATAAAAGGTAAAATAATCTTAATTAATAACCGGCGCAGTTTTAAAAGGAGAATGACAATTACCGAAGCTTTAGTTGAAGATGAAACTGGCACAATAAAAATAACTTGGTTTAACCAGCCCTTTCTAATAAAAAATTTAAAAGTTGGGGATGAAGTTTATATTGCTGGCAAGGCAGAATTTGATAAATTAGGCTTGCAATTTATTGCACCGTCATATGAAAAGATAAACGGGCAAGATAGCCTTAATACGGCTAAAATCGTGCCTGTTTTTAATTTAGTCAACCGCTTAACCCAAAAGCAAATGCGCTTTTTGGTGCATCAAGCTTTAAAATCAGTCAAGTTAATTGCTGATTGGTTGCCGGAGGAGATTCGCCAGCGTCATAAATTAATGGCCTTGACCAAGGCTTTGCAAGAAATTCATTTTCCAACCGATTTTAACATTTTGGAAAAAGCCAAAAAGCGTTTAAAATTTGATGAGCTATTTTTAATCCAGCTGCAAAGCCAGTTAAATCGTAAATATCTTGAAAAAAACAAGGCGCCAGAAATTAAATTTCGCGAAGCTGAAATTAAAAAATTTGTGGCAGCTTTGCCGTTTGCTTTGACTGCTGACCAGAAAAAATCAGCCTGGCAAATTCTTTTAGATTTGGCTAAAGAAAAACCAGCTAACAGGCTGTTAGAGGGAGATGTGGGATCAGGCAAAACAGTGGTAGCTGCTTTGGCTGTCCTGTCGGCAATTTTAAATGGTTATCAGGCTGTTTTAATGGCGCCTACGGAAATATTGGCCAAACAGCATTTTTTAACTTTAAGTCAATTATTAGCGCCATTTAATTTTAAAATTTTTCTTTTAACAGGTAGTGAAAAAAAGGCTCAGCTAGATAATCAGTCAGCGCAGACTCAAACTCAAGTGTTGGAACAGATTAAATTAGGCGGTGCGGACTTAATTATTGGCACGCATGCCTTGATTCAGGAAGGCGTTGAATTCGCTAATCTAGGTTTAGTCATTGTTGATGAACAGCATCGTTTTGGCGTGGTCCAAAGAAAAATGCTCAAAGAAAAGAATAAAAATAAAAAGACGCCGCATTTTTTATCAATGACAGCGACACCCATCCCTCGCTCTTTAGCTTTAATTTTATATGGCGATTTAGATCTGTCCATGATTAAAGAAATGCCTCAGGGACGCAAAAAAATTATTACAAAATTAGTATCAGAGAAAGACAGGCAGCAAGCTTACCAGTTTATCAGGCAGGAGATTTGTAATGGCCGTCAGGCCTTTGTTATCTGTCCCTTAATTGACCCTTCTGATAAGCTGGGTGTTAAATCAGTCAAGGAAGAGTTTAAAAAATTAGACAAAGAAGTTTTTCCTGATTTAAAAATCGGTTTATTGCACGGCAAATTGAAAGCTAAAGAAAAAGAAGACATTATGAAGGAATTCAAAGAAAATAAAATTAAAATTTTGGTTTCTACTTCAGTAATTGAGGTGGGCATTGATATTCCTAATGCTACGATTATGATGATTGAAGGGGCTGAGCGTTTTGGTTTAGCTCAATTGCATCAATTTCGCGGCAGGGTGGGCAGGAGCGAATATCAATCATATTGTTTCTTATTTACTAATAACTGGGCTGATAAAGTTTATCAAAGATTGCAAGCTTTGGTTAAATCAAATAATGGTTTTGCCTTAGCTGAGTATGATTTGAAATTCCGCGGGCCTGGTGAAGTTTATGGTACCCGACAATCAGGGATTCCCGACTTGAAAATTGCCAGTTTAAATGATTTAGAATTAATTAATTTGACCAAAGGAGAAGCTAAAACATTTTTAGAAAATCATGAAGTGGAAGATTTTCCAGCTCTGGCAAACAAGCTGGCTGAAGTTAAAATTATTGACCATTTAGAATAATTAAATTTAAAAAAACTTGCGCTGGGGTGCAAGTTTTTTTATTCCCGCGAAATGAAGAGATTGTCTTTCAGATAAAAACGCCAGGGTTTATGTTTATAGGGGCCAGCATAATCAATGCCAATGCGTTTAACTTGGGAAATTCGGGCAGGCTTGATTTTTTCTTGTGGATTTTCAGCCAGATAGAGAATTCGGCTATTTTTTAGATCAAGGCCATTTAGTTTCCTTTCAATTTTAAAGGCCTGACAGAATTTAGCTGGACCATTGGTTAGCGTTTTTGTCATGGTGAGCCCTTCGGTTTGGCTCAGGGCAGGCTCCGTCGAACCATGACTCGGACGTGTCACCCTTCGACTATGCTCAGGGTGACATTTGCGGTTTTTTAACATCTCTGGGATACCGGCAATTGGTTCAACGGCTCGAATAAGGATGGCGGCAGGAAAGTCAGGGCGTTCTGTTACAATATTAAAGCAATAGTACATGCCATAAATTAAATAAATATAGGCCAGGCCTGCTTGGTCAAACATTATTTTAGTTCTTGGTGTTTTACCCTTGGCAGCATGAGAGGCTAGATCACTCGGACCATAATAGGCTTCAGTTTCCACAATCTTGCCAATTAATTTATGGTTTTTATCTATTCTAATAATATATTTGCCAAGAAGTTTTTGGGCCAGCTTCAAGGTATTCTGGCCATAAAATTTAGCTGGTAACCTTTTTAAAATTAGCATAAAAACAAATAAAAAATGCCTAACTAGATCGAGGCACTTTTAGCAGATTTAAAATAATTTTTTAATGGCTTCATTAATATTTTTTACCATAATTAAATTTTGTTTGTCTGTTTTAAAAACTGGGCAGACAATATTTTTATACTTGAGCTTGAGGGCTTCTTCCAAACGCTTGTCCATTTGAGAGATGGGGCGGATCTCGCCACCCAGACCGACTTCACCCAAAATTAAAGTGTCTGGCAAAATAATTTTGTTTTTTAAAGAAGAAATAATGGCAAGACAGACAGCTAAATCTGCACCAGTTTCATTAATTTTAAGGCCGCCAGTAACATTAAGATGAATATCCTGATTGACTAGAGGTATATTAGCCCTTTTAATCAAAACAGCTATTTGCATTTGCAAACGATTAATATCATAGCCAGCAGATTTTCGTTGGGGGTAGCCAAACAATGTTTTACTGACTAGAGCTTGAATTTCAATAAGAAAAGGACGAGCGCCTTCCATGATGCAGGTTAAAACCGAACCAGAAATAGGTTCTTTATTTTGGGGCAAAAATAATTCGGAAGGATTTTTAACTTCAATTAAACCAGCCGTCGTCATATCAAAAATACCAAGCTCTGAGGTCCCGCCAAAACGATTTTTGGCGCAGCGCAATAAGCGAAAGTCATCATTTTTTGAGCCCTCTAAATAAAGGACAGCATCGACCAGATGTTCAAGGGATTTGGGACCTGCGACTAGGCCATCTTTAGTGACATGGCCAATAATAAGGATGGAGATATTGTATTTTTTTGCGACTTCAAGCAGCTTGACCGTACAAATTCTCACTTGATTGATAGAACCAGCTTCAGATGGCAATTCTGAAGAATAAAGAGTCTGAATGGAATCAATAATAATAAAGCCGGGTTTTTCTTCTAAGATAAAAGAGATAATTTTTTCAATATTATTTTCTCCAAGAAATTTTAATTGTGAAAAATCTAGTTTGAGGCGATCAATGCGCATTTTTATTTGGCTAGCTGATTCTTCACCCGAGATATACAAAATAGGCAATTTAAGGTTGTGGCAAATTTGCAAAACTAAGGTTGATTTGCCAATGCCTGGTTCGCCGCCGAGCAAAATCAAGCTGCCTTGAATAATTCCTCCGCCTAAAACTCGATCAAATTCCTGAATATTTGTTTTAAGTCTCTCAAAGGCTGGAGGGGGTGTTTGCCGGAAATCAATGAGCTCGTTTTTATTTATCTTAAGTATTTGCGTAGTGATTTTTCCTTCAGGGATTTCTTCGGCAATGGTTCCCCAAGCGCCACATGACAAGCAACGCCCAGTCCATTTAGGATATTGGGCGCCGCATTGAGAACAGCCAAAGATAGTCTTAAGTGATTTGGGCATAAATAGAGCTGGTTTTATTTTAGCCTTTGGTCAATCATGCTTTTAAGGGTAGCAAAACTAAAAACGCCTTCTACTTTAGTCTCATTGATGTAGAGGGTGGGAATAGAATAAATTTGCAAGCTTAAAGCATCAGCTAAATTACGGACTAAAATAGTATCATATTTATTAGCTGCTAAACATTGATTAAATTTGGTGAGATCTAATTTTAAATCCGCAGCATATTCAAGATATTTTTGATGATTGAGCAAATCAGGATTTTCATAAAGCAGATCCTTATAGGGCCAGAAATTATTTTGCTCCCAGGCGCAGTAAGCGGCGTTTAAAGCCGGCCGATTTTCAGGGAAGCTGGAAATGGGTAATGCTTTGTAAACAAAGCGTATTTTATTGGTATAGAGTTTTTCCAAGGCCAGCAAATTATTTTGCAGATCTTGGCAGCTGGGGCAAAAAATATCGCTATATTCAATAATAGTGACCTTGGCATCAGGCAGACCCTTAATAGGGTCATATTGATTTATCTGCGGCTGCACTTGAGTTATTTTATGCATTTGGCTCTGGTAAAAAGCTTCTATTTTTTTGATTTGAACATCATAGCCCCAGAAAGTGCCAATTATAATAATGGTAAAAACGACCAAAATAATAATTGTGAAGATAATAAAATACAAGAAGTAAAGCTTTTGGCGTGGGTTGACGATATCTTTGCTTGTTTGCTCCATAGACTTATAAATTTATTTTTTTAATTTGCCCAGTATTTTTTTCAGTCCAGTATAGGGTTTTACCATCTTGACTAACTATTAAGCTGTCTACAGTGGTAGGGAAAATAGGTTGAGCAGTTAATTCTTTGGCACCAGTTAAAATATTTATTTTGTAAAAATCATCTGGAGTATTGTCGGCAAAATCCGGTCGAAAGCCTGAGCCAAGATCTAATTGTCTAGGCACGGCGCAATAAGCAGTAGAATTTGAAGCATAAGTACATTTATCTGCCCAAGTCTGCAGGTCCAAATTGGTACGGCCAGTGCCTAGCAGCGAGGGGCCGGTATTAACGGCCCAAAGAGAAGGGTTGTAATTAGAAGCTGCATTATAAACGCTGTAAAGCATGGTGTTGCCAGTAGGCGACCAGGCAAAGCGAAAATCGCGCCCTTCTACTTGGAATTTGGTAAAGTTTTCGCCATTAAAGCCGATAGGGTAAATGTCGGCGCGGGCAGCATCAGTTGAAGAGCTGAACATAGCTATATATTGGTTATTAGGTGCCCAGCTAATGTGGACATTCTGGTCTTCAGTGCCTAATAGTTCAATCTGCTTATAATTGGTGCCATTGGTATCAGCCACGGCAATATATCTATTTTCCGGATCTAAACGCATGTCCTTAAAACCAATTTGGCTGGAGTCGTTAGAAAAGGTGAAATCTTTCCATTGAGAAGGCAAGGTGATAGATTTTTGTTGGCTAAAGTCATAAATGATCTTGGAGCCATCTGGATATTCCATAACTGCTTTTTGGTTATTAGGTGACCAGGTGACATTTTGGACATTAGGGAAAGGAGTAGCGGAAAATAATTTTTTCTGGCCATCAGGGGTCAGGGTATAAAAGAAACCGTTAGCTGCGTCATAATAATTTAAATCTCGGCCATTGGGTGCGAGCGTGGCATTTTTGGTATTATCAGTTTCTAAGGTTTGGAAGGAGGTAATTCCACCCTTGGCTTGAAAGGAAATTTCTGGGCCAGGCACAATTGGGGTCGGCGGTACTGCTGGCAGTCCGGTTGGTAAGCCTGCCTGAATATTTAAAAGAGGCGGTATGGTTGGCGGTGCATTGACACCGGGAGCAACTGGCGGTAAGCCAGATGGCGGAGGGGTGGGAGTGACGACAACTGGCGGGGGTGTAATTATTTGGCGAAAGAACAAATAATAAAGAGCAAAAGCCAGGAGCAGGATGGCTACAATAAAGACTATAATGAGTAAGAATTTTTTTGTACGGTCAGACATGTTTTTAAAATTAATAATAATTATTTAAATTTATAAGAGACTCTTAATCCAACCTTAAGTACCACTAAACATGCTCACAATTGCGGCTATAGCTGCATAGGCGGCAATTATAGGTAGCAGGGCGGCAATAATAACCATAATGACTGATATAATTATATTGGCATCAGTTAAGCCTAAGGCTGTAATTAATAATATTTCGGTTTCATTTTCAGTCAATTCACCAACTTTGGCCATTTCTTCAGCCTCTGCTGAATAGCCCATAGCATCCAGGAGCGCTATTAAACCGCCTTTGCCAAACTTAGTGAAACTTTGCCAACCAGCAAAATAATGGGCGATAAAATGGAAATTTATATAAATAAGGGTTAAGCCCCAGCTATCAACTAAATTTTGGATTGACCAGATTAGAGCGCGGTCAGTCGCTTTTTGCATAAATTTTAGACTAGGATCTCCTTCTTCGGGTTTTTTAGCTGGTGGCTGTTTGTTGCTCTCTTTAGTTTTTTCGGCGGTCATTTGGCGTCCTTTGTCTGCTTGTTCTTCCTGCGGTACAGTAGCAGCTTCTGGTTTGGCTGCTTCTTTTTCTTCTTCCTTTTCACCACCTTCAGGTTTTGCAGCTTCTTTTGAGGGGACTTCTCCTTCCTCGGGTGGCGCTGCCATTTCTGCTTGGGTCTTTTCCTTGCTTTCAGTTTCTTCTTTTTCTTCTTCGGCTGCCTCTTCTTGTTGGCGGGCTTCATTTTGTTCTGACTCTAAGCCTCTGGAAGTTTCTTCTTCTTGTTCGGGTTCAACTGTTTCAGCCATATTTTCAGCTTCTTCTTCAGCTGAAGTTTCTTCAGGCGCAGCTTCTTCAGGAGTTCCCGGCTCTTGTGCTGACTCCTCTGGCATAAAGGGAATTATTTCTCCACCTTGATTTCCTACTTCTTCTGTCGCATTGCTAACTCTTGGCCTGCGGGCAGGTCTAAAAGGTATTACTTGGCCTCTAGCCTCTTTATTTTTATTCGCAGATAAAGTTCTTTTGGCCACCTCTTCTTCCTCGGGAGATTTTAATTTTTCAGCTAGATTGCTTTTAGCCATTGATTATTTGTAATTTATTATTAACCGCCTTTAGTTTAAAAGCTTTGGCAGGTTTTAAATTGCTAAATATTTTTTCGGCCAGAGGGTTTTCTACTAATTCTTCTATGTTTTGTTTAATAAAACGGGCACCCTGCTCCTCGCGGAAATTTGTTTCTAATAAAAGTTTGTTAACCTTGTTGTCAATTTCTAAGCTTATGGCTTGTTTTTTTAGCCTGGCTACGAGGTTGCGAAGTTCAATTTCTACAATTTTGCTTAAATCAGTTTGGTTTAGTTTGTTAAAAATGACAATTTTATCCAAACGGTTAACAAATTCTGGACGGAAAAATTTTTTAACCTCATTTTCCAGATTAAGTTCTTGATCCTTAGCATTATCTTTGTCAAAGCCGATTATCTTGTTTATTTTATCAGACCCAAGATTTGAAGTCATGATGATAATAGTATTTTTGAAATCCACTTTTTTCCCGATGGCATCAGTAATATAGCCATCATCAAGTACTTGTAAAAGCAAATTAAAAATGTCAGGGTGGGCCTTTTCTATTTCATCAAATAAAACTAGGGCATTGGGATTTCTTTTCACGGCATCAGTTAGTTTGCCGCTTTCTTTATAGCCCACATAGCCAGCCGGAGCGCCAATTAATTTAGAAATATTAAATTTCTCGGAATACTCTGACATGTCTATTTTGATGAAAGCTTCTGGATTATCAAATAAGATTTGGCTTAAAATTTTGGCAGTGTAAGTTTTGCCAGTGCCACTTGGTCCGATAAAGATAAATGAACCCAGTGGCCGGTTTTGTTCGGAAATGCCGGCCTTGGCGCGCCTGATAGCTGCTGCTAAAATAGTTAAAGCTCTGGGTTGGCCAATTATTTTTCCCGCTAATAGTTGTTCCAGATTAAGAAATTTATCCCTTTCTTCTAAAAGCAATTCGTTGACAGGCAAATGTGTAATTTTGGCTACAACTTCACAGATTTCTCTTTGACTGACTTGCGGATAATTGGTCCTTTTATTTTTTATTAATCCCTTCAGGGATTCAATTTCTTCGGTGATTTGCTGCTCTTGTTTTTTAAATGTAAGTGCTTGTCTGAAATTTTCTTTAGCAATTGCTTTTTCTTTTAAACTTTTAATTTCATTTAAATTTCTCTCTTTTTCTTTGAGCCGCCAGGCCAGATCATCAAGTTTTTGTTTTATTTTTATTTTAGAGGAAGCTTCGTCAATCAAGTCCAGAGCTTTATCTGGCAAATGGCGGTCAGGAATGTATTTGTGGCTTAGTTTTACAGCCGCGTCAATGGCCGAGTCAGCAATTTTTACCTGATGATAATTCTCATAGTATTCTTTGACGCCCTGTAAAATTTCCATTGTTTCGGCCGCTGAGGGTTCTTTTACCCTAATAACCTGAAAACGGCGTTCTAAAGCGGCATCGCCCTCAAAGTGCTTTTTATATTCTTCATAGGTAGTGGCACCTATGCATCTGATTTCGCCTCTGGCTAAGGCTGGTTTTAAAATATTGGCTGCGTCCAGGGAGCCTTGAGTGGAGCCAGCTCCAATTATATTATGGATTTCATCAATAAAAATTAGGAGGTCATCATTTTTCTTAATTTCCTGCATGATTTGTTTCATTCTGTTTTCAAATTCACCGCGAAACATTGTGCCAGCCACAATCGCCGGCAGATCAAGCATTAGTATTTTTTTATCAAGCAATATTTCGGGCACTTCTCCTTTAGTAATTTTTTTGGCTAAGCCTTCAACCAGAGCGGTTTTGCCTACGCCTGGATCGCCCAAAATTAAGGGGTTATTTTTAGTCCGCCTCATTAAAATTTCAATTAGACGGCTTATTTCTTCATCCCGACCAATAACAGGATCAATGTTTTTTTGGATATTTTTATTGGTTAAATCAATTGTAAAATTATCCAAAATAGTCTCAGTAATAGAAGCAGGGTAGAGCTCATTTAGCTCTTCATCTTTATTCAAGCTGTTAAAAGAAGAGGCAAAGTTATTGAATCTGGAAGTGCTATTGAAAATAATCTGAACTTGATTTTTAATATAGTCTGGGCTAGATATGTTTTTCTGAAAAATTTTTTTAATGGCCGCATTTTGACTTTCTATCATAGCCAAAAGCAAATGCTCCGTGCCAATATAGACATGGTTTTGGTTATAGGCCAAAACAACAGATTTTTCAATTATTTTTTTTGCTGCATTATCAAATTGCGGCAAGATGTTATTTTTTATCTCAGCGGACGTAAGACTTAGATTCTGTTTTATTTTATCTTCAGTCAAATTTAATTTATTTAAAATTTCCGAGCCAAGACAGCCCTTTTGAGCAATAAGAGAGTATAAGATAATCTCCGGCCCAATAGCAGTACTATTGAGTACCTGGGCCAGGTTGGCTGCTTTCACGAGAACCAGTTTGTAATTGCTGGAGAATTTTTTTAGATTATTTTCAGGCATGAGTTAGGCTTTATAATCTTGATACATAGAGAATAAATAAGAAAAAAGGAAGGGAATCAATATTAAGAAGAAAAGGGCATTAAATATTTTGCCCCAAAAAGGAAACGACAAGGAGATAAAGGAAAGAGCATACAAAACAATAATGAGGAGCAGGCTTAAGATCAATAATTTGAAAATAATGTTTGAAATATTACCATGGGCCAAATAAAATGATTTTCTGAGTGCTTCAAGTGCACCTTGCTTTTTTTCAATAATAATAAACGGGCTAAAAAGAATATAGCTGCCAAAAACAAAGATTAAAATCAAACCGACGACGACCGAGATATAAGCTAACGCATTCATTTGGAGGAAAAATAAGAGCAGGGAAGCATAAATGGGCAAACTCAAAATTAAAAGCAAAATATCAATTAAGATATTCAGGAAAAGAAAATTTTTAAAATTTGCTTTAAGCGACTTTAAGTTAGCTCTTAAGTTTATTTCAGGATTGACAAACTTGTTGATAATTAAAAGCTGGGCAATTACAGAAATAATAAAGGTGACCAGATAAAGCAAAATGTTCCAGCCTAAGGTAAAGGTAAAGAAATAAGCTAAGGGAATTATCTGGTAAGATAATAATAAAGTGTAAATCAAGGTTAAAACTATAATGACAGCAGAAGCAAAACAAATGATGAAGAAAACTACTAGGATTAAGCCTAACCAATCACTCCTTAATTGCTTGCAAGAATTAGTTAGTAGCTTAATTAATGAAATAGATTTTTTGTTCCCCATGTTTTTAATTTTTAATTTTTAAAGATTATATTATATTTATTTAGGCCATTTGCCTGAGCTTAGCTATCCTTTCTTCAAGAGGCGGATGAGTAGAAAAAAGATTACTTAAAAATTGTTTAGTTTGGCCAAAGGGATTAGCAATGTATAAATGAGCAGTAGCATTATTAGCCCTTTTTAAGGGCATTTTATTTTCCAGAGAAATTTTTTCTAAAGCATTGGCTAAGCCTTGAGGATACCTGGTCAATAAGGCTCCATCGGCATCAGCTAAATATTCTCTTTTACGCGAAACAGCTAATTGGATTAATTGAGCAATCAAAGGAGATAAAATGGCTAAAATTATACCAACGACTAATAAGATAGCTCCTAAGTTGCCTCTGTCTCTGTCATCGCGTCGCCAAAAAAATCCGCGCAAGAGCCAATCAGACATTAAAGCAATAATGCCGACTAGCACAATAACCACCATCATTAAGCGTATATCGTAATTTTTAACGTGGGAGAGTTCATGAGCAATGACCCCTTCTAATTCTTCATTTTTCAATTTATCTATGGCGCCAGAGGTAATGGCGATGGATGAATGTTTGGTATCGCGGCCAGTGGCAAAGGCATTGATAGTGGGATCTGGAATAATATAAATTTTCGGTAGCGGTAAACCAGCGGTAATGCATAAATTTTCAACCAAGCGGTAAACATAAGGATTGTCTTCTTTAGTAATTGATTTGGCGCCGGCCGTAGCCAGGGCTACCTTGTCTCCAGCAAAATAACTAAAAAGCGTCATCACTAAAGAAATAACAGCTGCCAAAATTAGGCCGTCATAGCCGCCATTAGTGAATTGGCCATAAAGCCAGCCGAGAAATAAAACAAAGACAATAAAAATTATCATTAATAAAACAGTTTTTCTTTTATTGGAATCAATTTGTTGGTACATCTTTTGGCTTATAGCAAATAGCTTATGGCCTGCCTGCCGGCAGGCAGGCAAATAGTTAAATTATTTGCCACTGGCTATCAGCCATAGACTTTTAAAATTGAACTTTGGGTGCTTCTCTTTGTTCTTCTTCAATCTGGAAAAATTCAAAGGCCTTAAAGCCAAGCAAGCCAGCAATTAAATTAGTAGGGAAGACTTGGATTTTGATATTGAAATCCCGCACATTGCCATTGTAGAAACGACGAGCTGCCTGAATTTTATTTTCTGTGTCGCTTAATTCATCTTGCAATTGCATAAAATTTTGGCTGGCTTTTAAATCAGGATAGTTTTCTGCGACGGCAAAAAGAGATTTCAATGTCGAAGAGAGCATGTTTTCAGCTTTGCCTTTTTCAGCTAAAGTTTTAGCTTGCATGGCTTGGCTGCGAGCTTCAGTCACTTTTTGAAAAACTTCTTTTTCATGAGCAGCATAAGCTTTTACTGTTTCAATTAAATTTGGTATTAAGTCATACCTTCTCTTTAATTGGACATCAATGTCTGACCAGGCTTCCTGGACACGATTTTTACTTTTGATTAAGCCATTGTAAACAGCGATCAGCCAAAAAATAATCAAAAGTACAATAATAAGAATTAATCCCCAAATAGGCATAATTTTTGCTTTAATTAATTAAATTTTATATACTTAATTTAGTTATTTGCTGCCTTAATTATAGAATAAAAATCGACTTAATGTCAAAGAAAAAATTATATGCCTGTTAACCCCAATATTTTCAAAGGTTATGATGTCCGAGGTCTTTACCCCAGTGAAATAAATGAAGATGTTATTTATAGGATTTCTCAGGCTTATTTGCGAGTTTTTAAGCCCAAAGGCGCTATTGTTTTGGGTAAAGATGTGCGCATCTCTTCACCCAGCCTGTGGCAAGCCGCAGCCAAAGGTTTAATCAATGCTGGTTTTGATGTAGTTGACATCGGCACTATTTCCACAGATATGCTGTATTTTGCTGTGGCCAAATATGGCTATGCCGGAGGCATGACTATTTCTGCCTCTCATAACCCCAAAGAATATAATGGCGTAAAATTTGTGCGCGAAAAGGCCATTGCAATTTCTGCAGATACAGGCATAATGCAGATTCGCGATCAGGTTCTTAAAAATGAAGAAATAATTGAGACAGAAAAAGGGCAAATTATAAAAAAAGAAATTTTAGGTGGTTATGTTAAGCATTGCTTAAGTTTTATTGATACCAAGGCGATTAAGCCCATGAAAATTGTGGCTGATGCCAATTTTGGCATGGCTGGTGTGGTTTTAAAAAAGATGCTGGCTGATTTGCCAGTAGAAATCGTGCCTTTAAATTTTCAACCAGACGGCAATTTCCCCAAAGGCAGGCCTGATCCGATGATAGCTGAAAGGAGAAATGAAGTGGCAGCATTAATAAAAAATGAAAAGCCAGATTTTGGCGTGGCTTGGGATGGAGACGCTGACAGAATTTTCATTTTTGATGAAAACGCAGAATACGTTGATAATTATTTTTTGACCGCCATCCTGGCTAAATATTTTTTAGAAAAATTCCCCAAGTCAAAAATTATCAGTGAAAATCGTTTGATTTGGGCTATTAGTGACGCAGTTAAAGAATTAGGAGGCAAGCATATAATCAATAAACCTGGGCACGCTTTTATTAAAGATAGGTTACGCAAGGAAAAAGCCGTTTTCGCCGGTGAAATAACTGGACATTATTATTTCCGCGATAATTTTTATTGCGATAATGGCATGATTCCGCTTTTGCTAGTTTTAGAAATTTTAAGCCAGCAGGGAGTAAAGATGTCTGAATTAGCCAAGCCATATCGTGAAAAATATTTTATATCTGGCGAAATAAACACGAGCGTCAATGATCCTGATGTGGTCATTAAAAATGCTGAAGAAAAATACAGCGATGGCAAGATTGACCATATTGATGGCGTATCAGTTGAGTATAGTGATTGGCGTTTTAATTTGCGTAAATCAAATACTGAACCGCTCATTCGTTTGAATGTGGAAGCGAAGAATCAGGCCTTGGTTGAGAAAAAAGTTAAAGAATTGCTTAAATTGATAAAATAAAATGAAAATTGGAGTTTTTGATTCAGGCCTGGGTGGCCTGATTATTTTACGAGATATTATAAAAAAACTGCCTCAATATGACTTTATTTATCTGGGCGATAATGCCAGAACACCTTATGGTAATCGGTCCCAAAAAGTCATTTATAGTTTCACTGAACAGGCAGTTGATTTTTTATTTAAGCAGAATTGCCAGCTGATTATAATCGCCTGCAATACAGCGAGTGCTGAGGCTTTGAGAAAAATTCAGCAAGAGTGGCTGCCTAAGAATTATCCTGAGAGGCGCGTTTTGGGAGTGATTCGACCTGTTGTTGAACAGGCAGTCAAAATTGCGAAAAAGAAAATTGGCGTAATTGGCACCAAAGGCACTGTTGCTTCACAAGCTTATATTAAGGAAATTCAAAAGTTTCCGCCCGAGGCGGATCCGCCTTTGGCGGAAAATTCTAAATTAGAAGTTTTGCAGCAGGCCTGCCCTTTACTCGTGCCTTTAATTGAGGAAGGCTGGGTTAAAAATGATATTACTAAAAAAGTTTTGCGTATTTATTTGCGGCCATTGAAACTGGCAAAAGTTGACACTTTAATTTTAGGCTGCACGCATTATCCGATTTTGCTGAAAGAGATTGAGGGAATTATGGGGCCAAGAACAAAAGTACTAAATTCAGGCGAGATTGTGGCTGATGCATTAGTCGATTACTTGAAGAGGCATCCAGAGATTGAAAACAAGCTTGATAAAAATAAAAATGTCATGCTGAGCCCTTCGGCAAGCTCAGAGCAAAGCTTTACCGAGTTTATGGTGAGCGAAGTCGAACCAAAGCATGACACAGACGGCGTCACCCTTCGACAAGCTCAGGGTGACATCATGTTTTTCGTGACTGACTTGTCTGCTTATTATCAAAAGTTGGGTGAAGGCTGGTTTGGCCATAAAATAAAGTTTGAACAAGTGAATTTAGAGTAATTTCCTAACTTGCCATTTATCTTTAATTACGCTAAAATTAAATCATTAAATATAAATTTTTTAATACATGATAACCACTGTAGTAATTTTTCTAATTGTTTTGGGCGTTTTAGTTTTTGTCCATGAATTTGGTCATTTTATAGCGGCCAAAAAAATGGGCATGAAAGTTGAAGAATTTGGTTTGGGTTTCCCGCCCAAGATAATCAGCAAGAAAGGCAAGGATGGTGTATCTTATTCGCTTAATTGGATACCGCTAGGCGGATTTTGTAAAATTAAAGGTGAAGATGGCGAGAGCAAAGATGACTCTGATAGTTTTGCCAGTAAAAAGGCTTGGCGCCGGGCTATAGTTTTAGTAGCTGGCGTGATTATGAATTTTTTGCTTTGTGCTGTTTTGCTCTCATTTGGTTTTTTAGTGGGGTTGCCGCAGGCTGTTGACCAGCAGGCTTTAGATCAGGGTATTGTTAAAGATCACAAAGTCCAGGTAGTTTCAGTTTTGGATAATAAGCCGGCCAAAGCAGCAGGCATTGAAGTTGGCGATGTTTTAGTGGCCATTGACGGTCAGAATATTAAAAGCGTAAATGCTCTTAAAGAATATGCTAATGGTAAGATTGGCCAGCAAGTAAATTATCAAATTCAAAGAGGCAAGGAAACTTTAAATAAAGATATTCAAATTGTGGAAATTGAGCCTGGTAAAGGAGGCATAGGCGTGGGTCTAGTGGAGACTGGTATTGTTTCTTATCCTATTCATTTGGCAATTTGGAACGGTTTTAAGCTAACGGGCATTTTAACCGGTGAATTTGTAGGAGCTTTTGCCAATATTTTGAAAAATTTAATCATTGGCAAACCTTTAGGCGTGCAAGTTTCTGGACCGGTAGGCATTGCGGTTTTAACTGGCCAGGTGGCAAAATTGGGATTCATTTACATTTTGCAATTTACTGCTTTACTTTCCCTGAATTTGGCAATTATTAATTTTATTCCTTTCCCAGCCTTGGATGGCGGACGCATTTTATTTCTAGTTATTGAAAAAATCCGCAGTAAGCCAGTGAACCAAAAAATTGAAGGCTTAATCCACACTATAGGCTTTTCGCTTTTAATGATTTTAATTATTATTATTACTTTTCAAGATTTAATCCGCTATAGCCACTTTTTTTCCAATTTGATCTCTAATATTGTGCAATAGGTTGGTAATTAGTAATTGGAATGTTATATTAAAAAAAATATGGAGTTAAATCTCAAAAAATTAAAAGAGCAAGCCTTGAAAGAAATTGAAGGCATTAAAAGTTCTGAAGACTGGCAAAGAATTGAAAATAAATATTTTTCCCGCAAAAGCGGAGAGCTGGCCAAGCTTTTAAAAGACCTGAAAGATGTTTCAGTGGATTTGCGGCCCCAATTAGGCGCTTTAGCCAATCAGATTAAGGAAGAAATTACCAAGGCCTTGGACCAGAAAAGAATAGACCTAAACATAGAAACCGATGAAAAATTAGAACGTGATTTTATTGATGTGACTTTGGAAGTGGAAAGATATAAACTTGGGCATTTGCATCCTATGACTCAAGTGACAATGGAATTGGAAGATATTTTTAAGTCTATGGGTTTTATGATTTTGGATGGGCCAGAACTAGAATCTGATTATTATAATTTTGAAGCGCTCAATATCCCCAGCTGGCATCCAGCTCGCGATAGCCAGGACACTTTTTATATTGAGAGTAGAGATAAGTTAGTTATGCGTACCCATACTTCACCGGTTCAGGTCAGGGCCATGCAAAAGTATGGCGCCCCGCTTCGCGGGGTGGTGCCGGGCAGAGTTTTTCGCAATGAAGCAACTGATGCTAGCCATGATCATACTTTTTATCAATTGGAGGGGCTGATGATTGATAAGGACATTTCAATTTTAAATTTAATTGCCGTAATGAAAGAACTTTTGGCCGGAATTTTTAAACGAGAAGTTAAAGTCAGGTTAAGACCGGGTTATTTTCCATTTGTGGAGCCGGGTTTTGAATTAGATATTCAATGTTTAATTTGCGGTGGCAAGGGTTGTCCTGTTTGTAAACAAGGCGGCTGGTTAGAGCTTTTGCCATGCGGTTTGGTTCACCCGAATGTTTTGAAATATGGGGGCATTGATCCCAAAAAATATTCTGGCTTTGCTTTTGGTTTGGGTTTAACAAGATTAGTCATGATGAAGTATGGAATTGATGACATCCGTTTGTTACAAAGCGGTGATTTGAGATTCCTAAATCAGTTTTAAAATTATATAAAAACAAAAATAAAAAATGCAACTTTTTAATTTGAAATTTCAAAAATCCAGAAGAAGATTATTGAGAAAGAAGATGACCAAATCAGAAGTTGTTTTATGGAAAGAATTGAGAAGAAAAAGTTTGGGGTTTAAATTTCGTCGTCAATTTGGCATCGGACCCTATATAATTGATTTTTATTGTCCGCAATTAAAATTTGCCATTGAATTGGATGGCGATGTCCATGCATTTGAATCAGTGCAAGCAAAGGATAAAATTAGGCAAATTTTTTTTGAGAGTAAGGGTTTATACGTTAAGAGATATTGGAATTCTGATGTTTTAAATAATTTAGACTCTGTAGTTGACGATATTTATAATACTTGTACGCAATTAGCTGATTTTAAGCAAAGGGAAAATGTTGAATTCCTTAAATCTCCACCTAAGATTAGGGGGAGATTACAGAGGGGGTTGATTTAAGAACCTCCCCCGAACCCCTCCTTGGTAAGGAGGGGAGATTGCGGAGGATAAAACAGTCTGATTTTCCAAATCAATTATCGCGGAGATTAAATATTGCCGATATAAAAGTTTTAAAAAATAATTTTATGGAGCGAAATCAAATAGTAAAATTTTGCGAGGAATATTTGAAAGTCAAAGATTTTGACGATTTTTGTCATAATGGTTTGCAAGTCGAAGGTGCTGCTGAAGTTAAGAAGATTATTACTGGCGTCACTTTATCGCAAAAATTAATTGAGGCAGCCATAGAGAAAAAAGCGCAAATGATAATTGTGCATCATGGACTTTTCGTAAAATATCTTGGTGACAAGCCAGAGATTAAAGGTGTCTGGCGCAACCGCTTGAAAATGCTGTTAACCAATGATATTAATCTTTGCGGTTTTCATTTGCCTTTAGATGCGCACCCGGACATTGGCAATAATATTAGTATTTGCCGGTTACTTGGTATTACTAAAAATGTGCAGCCAATTGACGTTGGTTTTATTGGTGAATTGCCAAAGGCCATGGCTTTTGCTGGTTTTGTATCTTTAGTTAAAGAAAAAATAAATCCCCAGGTCAATGCTTTGAATTGTGGGCAGGATCTGGTCAAGAAAATCGGAGTTATTTCTGGTGGGGCTTCAGGAGACATCCATTTGATAGCTGAAGCTGGAGCTGATACTTTCTTGGCTGGAGATATCAGGGAATCAGTTGTAAGGCCAATTGAAGAATTAAAAATGAATTTTATAAATGCCGGCCATTATAATACTGAAACCTTTGGCATTAAAAATTTAGGTGATTTAGTGGCAAAAAAGTTTGGCGTAGATGTTGAATTTGTTGATATACCTTGTGAAATATAATTTTTAAATATGTTCATATCTAGAAATTGGTTAAAAGACTTTGTAAAAATACCCGACTCTTTAGCAGCTAAAGAGCTAGGGTTAAAATTGACCATGGCTACGGCTGAAGTGGAAAATATTATTGATCAAACAGAAAGTTTAAAGGGAGTGGTCGTAGGTGAGATTTTAGAAATTAAAAAACATCCCAATGCTGACAAATTAAGTTTGGTAATTGTTGACTTAGGTAAAACGAAATTAAGTATTGTTTGTGGCGCGCCAAATATTGCCAAAGGACAAAAAGTGCCAGTCGCCACCATTGGTACGATTTTGCCCAATGGTATGAAAATTGAGAAAGTTAAAGTCAGAGGTGAGGAATCAAGCGGCATGCTTTGCGCTGAAGATGAATTAGGTCTGGGCAGTGATCATTCCGGCATTTTGATTTTGGATAAAAAATTAAAAGTTGGTGAACCCTTGGCCAAGGCTTTGGGACTTGATGATATTATTTATGAAATTGAAAACAAGACATTAACTCACCGTCCTGATTTATGGTCGCATTATGGTTTGGCCAGGGAAGTGGCAGTAATTTTGAGAGAAAAGTTGAAAGTTTATAAAGTTAATAAAGTTCCCGCCTCCGCTGAAGCTGCGGCGGGCAAAGGAAAGTTAGACATTAAGATTGAAGATTTTAAATTGTGTCCTCGCTATATGGGAGTTGTTTTAGAAGGCATTGAAATTGCGCCGTCGCCTGATTGGCTGAAAAAACGAGTAGAAGCAGTAGGCATGCGATCCATTAATAATATAGTTGATATTACCAATTATGTGATGATGGAAATTGGCCAGCCGCTCCATGCTTTTGATTATGATAAGCTGGAAGGTCATAAAATCATTGTCAGGACAGCCAAAGCAGGAGAAAAGATTAAAACTTTAGATGATAAAGATAGGGAATTAGATGAAAATATTTTAGTGATTGCTGATGCCAGAAAACCAGTGGCCATTGCCGGTGTCATGGGCGGAGCTAATACGGAAATAGACAATAAAACCAAGAAAGTGATAATTGAGTCAGCTAATTTTGATCATGTTTCCATTAGAAAAACTCAGGCCAAATTAGGCTTGCGTTCAGAAGCCTCGATTCGCTTTGAAAAATCTTTGGATCCGAATATTACTGAATTAGGCATTAAAAAAGCCATAGAATTAATTTTTCAGCTCTGCCCCAAAGCTAAAGCCGTCTCTAAAATAGAAGATGTGAAAAAGTTCAAATTAAATCAGGGACCAATTAAAATTAGTTTTGATTTATTAAATAAGAGAATTGGTCAAGCGCTTGAGCCGGCTAAAGTTAAAAGCATTTTGGAGAATTTAGGCTTTGTGGTTAAAAAGCAAAAAGACGGCTTATCAATTTTAGTGCCAACCTGGCGGGCTACCAAAGATGTTTCTATCCCTGAGGATATTGTGGAGGAAGTGGCGCGTATTTATGGCTATGACAATTTAAAAGTGACTATGCCGCTGGTAGCCATGGAAAGACCGGAAATTAATAAGGAACGGGAATTGGAAAAGAAAATTAAGTTTATTTTAGCTTATGGTTTTAATTTAAATGAAGTTTATAATTATTCTTTTGTCGGCGAAGAGCAGGTAAGGAAGTTAGAGCTGAATTTAAAAGATTACGTTAAAGTCGCCAATCCTCAGGCAAAAGAGTGGAATTTATTGCGCCGCTCCCTCATGCCAAATTTATTGGAAAATGTTGTTTTAAACAGCAGATTCTATGACGATTTTGGTTTATTTGAGGTTGGCTCAACTTATTTAGCCGAAGCAAAAGGCGCGAAAATTTCTAACCATGAGACAAAATATTTGCCCTTGCAAGACAAATGGCTAAGTGGCGTGATTCAGGAAAAGAAAAATGACAAGCCTTTTTATATTGCCAAAAATGTAATTGCTGGTTTGCTCTCTCAATTGCATTTTGATTATAAGCTGGAAAAAATTAATAATGTTTTGCCATTGGCCAAGAAAACCAGGGCCGTAAAAGTTTTAGTCCAAAATAAAGAAATTGGTTATATCTCTGAACTGGCTGATGGTTTATATGAGAAATTGGATCTTAAAATTAAGGTTGGGTTTTTTGAAATTAACTTGAGCCAGCTGACTGAATTATATTCTGATGAAATTAGGTATAAAACGATTCCCAAATTCCCAAGCATTGAACTAGATGTTTCCATGATTATTAGTAAAAATATATTATGGGAAAAAGTTAACCAGCTGGTCAAATCAGTAGAAAAAGATTTAATTAGGCAAGTTAATTTCTTTGATGTTTACGAGGGCGAGGGCATTCCAGCAGGCAAAAAATCAATAGCTTTCAGAATAGAATATCGTTCGGACGATAAAACTCTCACGCTGGATGAAGTTCGGATTATCCATGAAAAAGTTTTAAAAACTTTGGAAGAAAATTTAGGGGCGCAGATAAGAAAATAAATTTATGAAAAAAAATCTCTTGCTATTTTTATTTTTAATCTTAGGCTTGGGTACTTTAAGTCCAGTTTTGGTTTTAGCTGTTAATTTAAATTCCAGCGATGATAATTTAATCCCAGCCACGGCCACAAGTGAAAATACGCAACAGTCTCCAGCGATAGCGCAGGTTCAGTTAAACAGCGTTTTTTACCAGCCTGGCGCTAAAACCACAAGATTAGATCAGATTAAGGACGCAACTAAAGTTGAAGGTTTAACGCTTGATGTGCCTGGCAAGGTCAAGGTTAGTTTTGCTGGTTCGCTTAATTTAGCTGATCCGGTAGCAGTTCAGTTTATCATTAAAATTAATGATTATTTAAATTTTGATCATTTATATTTTCAGGTGAAGCAGGAACTTTTGGATTATTTTAAAGTGCCGCTGCAAGTTACTTTTTATGACTTGCCTTTTGTCTGGGCACCCGATATTTTGCAAAATGATCGCGATACTTTGACCAAGGATAATTTTAGCAAATGGACTTTGGAAACAATTGATGATAAGGTCCAGCTTTCTTTGGTTATAAATAAAGGCGGTAGTTATAAAATTGTGCCGCATTTTGAATTAAGCATTGTTGATAGCCAAGTGGTTAAAACTCAAGATAAGGCAACATCTTTTAATGGCAGGATTTCTGATCCTGAGGCAGTGATTAAAATAAATTTTAATGGCCAGGATTTGGATAATATCAAACCAGTAATTGATCCTCAAACCGGAGAATTTTCTTTTGGCGTACCATTAGTTGAAGGTGTTAATTTGATTGTAGCTAATGCGCAAAGTCAATATGGTCAATTGCCAAAAATTACTAAAATAGTGCGTTACAATCCTGCGGCTGTTTTTAAACCTCAAGGGCAAACTGGCATTAGTCCAATTAATATCATAGGCATTGTCATTGCAGTTTTGATTATTGTTTTGCTTTTTATCTGGCGCCAATTAGCGAGAAAAAGGAGAAGATGATATAATGTAATCAGTTTGTAAAGTTTATAAAGTTTGTAAAGTTGAAAGTTGGATAGCGTAACTTTATAAACTTTTTACTTTATAACTTTATAACTAAACCCATGTTCCAATCTTCAAAAGACATCTTATATATCGTAATTGCTTTTTGCGTTTTGTGGCTGACAATTTTTATTAGTTGGGCTATTTATTATGTGGCCATGATTTTGCGGGAGACGAAAAAAATAGTCTTTGATGTGCGCAAAAAGATTGAATTGGTGGAAGCTTTGATTACGACTTTGAAAGAAAAAATTGAACACACTTCCAGCTATATGAAGCTATTAGTAGAAAGCGCTGGCAATCTTGTGGAATTTTTGAAAAATAGAAAAGAAGAAAAAGAAGTAAAAGAAATTAAAAAGCTAAAAAAGAAAAAATAATTTTTCAAATAAAAAAACAGGCTTTTGTCATTCTGAGTATAACGAAGAATCTATAACGTCATAGATCCTTCACTTTGTTCAGGATGACAGGTTGCGGACAAAAGCCTGTTTTTTTATGGCTGGAAATATTGCCATTGTCCTTCAGGTAAATTGCCGAGGCTCCATTTGTCAATGCGGATTCTTTTGAGGTTTAAAACTTGATAGCCAAAATGACTGAACAAGTTTTTGATTTCGCGCTTGTGGCCTTGAGTTAAGATTAAATCTATTTGAGTTGGTTTAATAATTTTATAATTTTTTATTTGTAAGATTTCGCCTTTTATTTTAAGGCCATTTTTCATTGTCTTTAATTCAGATTCCTTGATTGGCTTATTAATCTCAATCAAATATTCTTTTTCAATTTGAAATTTGGGATGAGTTAATTTATAGGCCCAGTCGCCGTCATTGGTTAAAAAAATTAAGCCTTGGCTATCTTTGTCTAATCTGCCCACTGGGTAAATTTTTTCTTTGATCTTAACCAGATCTAAAATATTTTTTTCGCCAGTAAATTTTCTGGTCGTAGAGGTATAGCCTTTTGGTTTATTTAACATAATGTAATTTTTTTTTAGCGACATTTGGATAAGCTTGTTTTGGTAATAAATTTTATCTTGGCTAGGATCAATTTTGGTGCCTAGTTTTTTCACAATTTGGCCATTTACTTTAATTTGGCCAGCCAAAATTAGGCTTTCTGCCTTGCGGCGCGAAGCCACTCCTGAATCAGCTAAATATTTTTGCAAGCGGATGAGCATGATTATAGTTTAAAACATATTGAAAATATTGACAAATTACAAAAAATCTGCTAAGATTTAAGGTCAAGTTTTTTTGACAAATATTGCCGAATTTTAAATAGCCCTCCTCTGCTAAAGCTATGGAGGGCGAAGGGAGGTGATGAAAATGAGACGGCAATCAAAATTCCTTCGGGAATACGGGATTTGGGTGAAATTGGGACTCGTCTGTCTCTTTTTCATCAGTCTCGGAGGCTTAAACATTATAACTTTCAGCAAAGAAGTTTCTAGCCAGTCAAATTTGCCAAACCACAACACCAAGCTAGAGGACTGGACACGGCCGCCAACTTACGAAGGGCCAGAATTTGAAGCTTGGAAAGCGCGCAAAGAGTCGGCGCAAAAAGAAATTGATTCGATTCTGTCTGAAGCGCAGGCCAAAGGAGAGAACTACAGTATTTATAATTATTTCCAGGACTTTGATAAACTCATGGAACTGGAAGATAAGTACAATTTTCTCCTGACAGTGCCATATTTGAATCCCATTGAAGAATTACTGAGACTACGCGATGCTAAAGGCATTTGGTCAAAAGCCAACAAAAACATAACGCCAGAACAGCAACAGCATATCGAAAAAGTCCAGGACAGAATTTTTATGCGCAGAGGTGAAGGGCCTCGCAATAAAGCAGAGCTCATCTCTGGCTGGCAAATTCTTTCAGCCATCACGAGCTGGTTTTGGCCTAAGTATCTGCTCTTGACGCTCTTCTGGTTCTTGATTTACCTCATCCGCTTCGAAGAAAAGGATGAGGCAATTCGTCGGTTTCAGCGCCACCATCATGAGCTGGGCAGGTTCATCAATGACGAAGAGCCGTTCCCTGGCCAGCTGTCGCTTAAGGACGAGCTAATCATTTGCCCTTGGCGTTTATTGAGTCGGGTTTTACTTTGGCCGTTCTATTGCTTTGCCTATCCGCATTTTGAAAACACGGCCGAAGGGATCCGCTATGTGCGGGCTGAAGCCAGGTTGCTGCAAGGCAAGCCTTTTGGTTATCAGCTCAGCCCAGCTGAAGATGCTTGGCTGAGGCGGCAAGCGCGCCAACCAGTTAAGGAATTTGAGAAGACGCTCAAGCAATTGAGTGACTTCGAAGTTCCGCAACTGGTCAGAAAGTCGTTGTTAACCGCGTATATGTCGCTGCTTTTCGGAATCTTGTTGCAGCCGGCCATTGTGCTGGCCGCGGCTCATTCGAACAAAGCAGCACAGCATTTTTTCGGTAACCAGGTTCAATTGGTACAAATGCAACAAGTTAACCAGCATCAGCTGGATGGACCTAGTCCACCTCAGCAACAACACCCAGACTTTCAGGCAGTTTTGCCTAGTCCTGTGGCTGTGCAGCCGATTTTGCAGGTGCTGTATAAAGTTGCCATAGAGTTTTGGCTAAGATTGCCTTTGCTGGTCTTTGACATCGATCACGTACCTCTTAACTCGCTTGTTTGACCGCGGTTTCAGTAGTAAGTAACCAACGTCTAAACAAGCGGGGAACAAGGATTCCCCGTGAAAGGGGAGATCGATGAAAAAGATAGCATTTGCGGTTATGGTCATGCTGGCGGTTATGGCTGCCAGCCAAGCGCGGGCAGAAGACAAGTACCAGTTCGGGCTGTTTCTCAATGGTGAGAAGGAAATGGGCAGCAATGTCCATCTGACTTACCATGTGGGTTGGGCCAACTTCGCTGGGACAACCTTGCCTTACATGTATTTGGGGGCAGACAAGCGCTTCACTGACAATTTCAGCTTGGAAGCCATGCTCGGCTATGGTTTTGAGGTAATTCCTGAAAACAGCGGCCCTGTCTATGCCCTGGCGCCTGTCTTCAAATTTGGCAAGTGGTCGTTTTACAACGATTTGGAGTACTGGTCAGGTTCCAGCTGTCTTTTCACTGTCCATGCTTTGACCTACCCAGTCGGTCCGGTCAGGGTTGGTCTGGATGAAAGGACTTTTTACTACTTTGACCAGGAGGATGCTGCGGCCAGGACCTTTCGCGTAGGCCCGAGTCTGCGCATCCCTTTCTCTGACCATGCCCAGGTCGGATTGTTCTATTTCTACTCATTTGAAAACGATGGCCAAGACGCCAACGTTATCAACATGAGCCTGAATTTCAACTTCTAACTCAACCAAAGGTTCCGCAACGCGGAGCCTTTTTTCTTTTAAAAAGATTGTAATTATAGCCAAAATATATTAAACTCAAAATAAGTTGAATTAATTAATTTTATGCCCGAAAAACAGCCAAAGATTCCAGAACAGCCTCGAACTAAAGAAAATAAAAGAATAAAGGAAAAAGAGGTGCAAAAAGCAGCTAGGAAATTGATGGAAAAGAAGAAAAAGTCGCCAAATCATGAATTAACTCCAGCAGAGCAGGACAGGCTCGATGAAATTTATCAGTATTTGTTTGGAGCTGAAACAGAAGAAGAGAGGCAGGTTGAGGAAGCTGTTCCTGTCCAAAATACAGAACAAATAAAAAAGCCCTGGTACAAAAAAGTTTGGCAGGGCTTAGTTTCGGTTAATGAAACCGCGAATAAAGGCGAAAAGATTTTTATGGATGCCATGAGTCCTGATAATAATTTGCGTGATACTTTAATTAACAAATATCGCCGCTATAAAGCCCTCAAAGAAGCAAGAAAAAGAGGTTTTGAATCTTTTGCCGATTTTCGGTTGCTGGACATTGAGATTGATAGCATTGAGAAGCAGCCTTATGGGGCGACACTGGACATGTTTGAGAAAAATTTAGACCGCGATTATTATGATGTTTATGGCAGAATGCAAAAGGAAAGGGCAGATATAGAGAGAATTGGCGGGAAATTAATTATAGAAAGTCCTTTGTTTGGGTCTAAGCCTGAAACAATGGAATGGAAAGCTTATATTTATCAAACTAAGCAGGAAGCCAAAGCCAGAGAGTATAGTATTGAATTATATTGGCATAGGAAAATTGATTACGTGATTTCAGGAGCTTGGGCTGATATTGAGGTGCCTGATATTGTGCAAGAGCAGGGTGATAAAATTGGTCTTGATACTGAAGTTAATGCTCATGTGCCAGAATACAACCGTTATTATCATGCGCATAGCCGGGGGCAAGAGGTTTATTCACGTATTCCAGTTAATGTACCAACAAGATTGGATAAATTATATTATATTCAGGTCACGAGGAAGGTTTTTAAACAGTTGAGGAAATATGTTAAACAGCACTGCTTTACGGATGAAGCTATAAATCCTGAATATGTTAACACTAAGTTTCAAGTCAGTACAGAAATTTCCCAGCAGATTGCCGCAGAACAAGAACAGGAAATAATTAGCGGGCTACAGAATCGGCAGTTTGACGAGAAAATTTTTTATTATGGACTGGGCGCCCAGAAATTTTTGGAGATTTTAAAATCACCGGAATATAAACTGTCCAGTCTTGAGCAGAAATTAATTGAGGAAAATATTGGGGTCTTGGCGCCAGATTTGCAGGGTCGGACAATTTATGATTTAGGGGCTGCCAATGCCATGAAAGCTTTGCCGCTTTTAGAGCAGCAATTAAAGGAGCAAGAGCAGGTTGAATATGTGCCGGTTGATATTAATCCGTCCTTGATTTTTGCCGCAGCGGCTAATATAAATAATCCCAAAGTTAAAGTTTCGGGCAAGGTGCTTGATTTTACCAAGCCTTTGGCTGGTAAACTTGAAGACAGGCCGAAGCTGCTGGCACTTTTAGGCAGTACTTTGGGCAATGGCGATGAACTTTGGCAGCAGGCATTATTAAAAAATATCAACCAATCCATGACTAGCGCAGACAGATTAATGATTGGTGTTAATTTAAAAAGCGATCTGCAAAAGACTTTGGCTATGTATGAGAATCCTCCAGGCCGCGATTTTGTGATGACAACCATATTGAATTTGGGCTTTCCTGCGGATAAAATTCAATTGCAATTTGTGCCAGATGAAGAAAAACGCCAGATAAAAGTCGTTATCACTGTTTTAGAGGATTTGATAATTGAAAGAGGTGAAGCAAAAATTCCTTATAAAGCAGGGGAGGAATTAACAATTTTTGTTTCACAAAAATATGATATTGGCGAATTGGCAGTTCTAGCTCAAAAGGCTGGTTTGGAAATGGAGCAATCATTTATTGATGAAAAAAATCAATACGAATTGGTGGTGTTGAAAAAGTCTAAATAAAAATCGGTTCTGTCATTCTGAGCTTGTCGAAGAATCTAGAACCGATTTTTTGTTATTGTATTGGGTTGATGTTCTTTTTTATAACTAAAAAAGAACCAAAAAAGTTTTGTGGGTGGCAAATGCGCTAGTGCAAATAATAATTTTAAAGCGTTGTTCGCGACGCTTAGTTGCCACCCCCAAACCCCCAGGGTGATGTTGTTCTCGTTTTGTTATAGTAAATATTTAGGGAAATAAAAAACGCCCCGCGACGCGGGGTGTTTTTTATTTAATTTTCTCCCACATAAACTTGAAGATCAGCCCCATGGTCTGGCTGATTTCTTTGCTTTCAATAATCACGCCGATTAATTCATTGGGCTTAAAAGACATGATGGCAAGCTTATTGCCGTAAATATTTATTTCCACGGAAAAGGGATAATCTTTTTCTGGTATTAATTTGGTTTGGCGATATTCAGCTTTATCTCTTTTTTGGTAGTCTTTGGCTGATTGAGAATCAGGCGCAATGACTTTGGCCATGATTTTTTTGACTGCTCTTTGTTTAACATAATTATTGGTCAGATAATCGCTCAAGGCAGGTGATTTGTAAACAGGGGCAATTGAGGCAAAGGCCTTAATTTCTTCGCCTTCTTTGAGCGTATCTTCATAAACAGTTTTAATGCCTTCCAAGCCTTCATAAAATCTGATTTTAGGTTTAACAGGGGAGACCTTACTTAGTGCTTCTAATTCAGGCAAAATCTGTTTTAAAGTGGCCTGTTTTTGGCTAATTAATTCAGTCAGCTTAGTAGGCTCGGCTGCTAAAAAGTAGCGTTTCTTGCCTTTGGGAATAGTAGTAATCAGGTTTTGTTTAATTAAATTTTCTAGAATTTCATAAACAGTACTTCTTTTAATTTGGGCTTTTTTAGCGATATTTTGCACTGAAGTTAGCCCTAATTCCAGGGAAGCCAGATAAATTTTGGCTTCTTTTTCATTTAAACCGAGAAATTGTAATTGTTCTTCTAAGGTCATATTTTTAAGGTTAATTAGTTTAAATGTCGACAATTCAGACAACATTTAGATACTTGCAGTATAGCATTGATAAATTTATTTGTCAATGGTAAAATAGGTGTATTTGGGGATAACTTCGGATTAAGTATAGCAATTTAATGATTTTTTGTCGACAATATTGACAAAAATTTAGGGATGTGCTATCATGTGAGGTTAATCAATTAAGAAATATGAACCACTAAATAATTAGCACTAAATGCACTAAATTACTTTCGTGGCATTTCGTGATCTAATTTTCGTGGTCAAATTAATCATTAAATCTATGACAAAAATGAAAAAAATCATTTTAGGAGTAAGTTTGCTGGCCCTAGCTTTATTTTTAGGTGCCTGCAGTTTAAATTCAGCGAAAATAACCAATAATGAACCAATTAAAATTGGTTTTGTTTCCTCATTAACTGGTGATGCTGCTTCTTGGGGCATGCCAGCTAAACAAGCAGCTGAAATTGCTGTAGATAAAATAAACAATGAAGGCGGCATTAATGGCAGAAAACTAGAATTAATTTATGAAGATGACAAATGTAATGGCCAAGAAGCAGTTTCAGTTTTTAATAAGTTACTGAGCATTGATAAGGTCCCGGCTGTGATTGGCACAATGTGCAGCGGCGTAACTTTGGCTATGGCACCAATTGCCGAACAAAACAAAGTTTTATTATTATCTGCCGGGTCTTCTGCTCCAGCTATCAAGGATGCTGGTGACTATACTTTTAGCATTTATCCTTTAGATAACTATGAGGCAGGCTTACTGGCTGATTTAGCTTATGACAAATTAGGCAAAACTAAAGTAGCGATGCTCTATGCCAATAATGATTATGGTAAGGGCGGTAAAGATGTTTTTGCGAAGGAATTTACAAGCAAGGGCGGTCAAATTATTTTAAGCGAAAATTATTTGGTTGGGACTAAAGATTTTCGCATTCAATTAACAAAAATTAAAAATTCTGATGCTGAAGTTATATTTATTTTTGGCCAGCCCAATGAAATGATCCCAATTTTACAGCAAATCCATGAATTAGGCATTACTACTCAAATAATTGCCAGCTCAGTGACCATTGAAACTGATGATCTGAAAAAGCTCGGAGCAAATTTAGCTAATGGCGTTATTTATACCAGCGTTAAGACTGAATCTAATGATAATTCTGAATATTTAAAACAGGAATTCAAGAAAAGATTTAACAAAGATAGTGATCTTTTGGCAGCTCTTGGTTATGACACAGTGCTTTTAACTGCCGAGGCCATTAAACACGTTGGTTTGGATGCTACAAAAATGAAAGATTACCTTTACACGATAAAGAATTTTCCAGGTGCATCAGGCACTATGTCGTTTGATAAAGACGGCACTGTAATTAAGGATTTTATTTATAAACAAGTAGTGAATGGTGAATTTGTATCTTATGAAAAATCAATCAAATAAATAATTAATCATTAAATCTATGAACAAAACAGGAAAAATTATTTTAGGGGGATGTTTAATCGCTTTCGTCTTTGCTTTGGCTGCTTGTAGCTTAAAGCCAGCTAATTTGCAAAGCCAAGGTGAAAAACAAACAGTTAAAATTGGCGTGATCCTGCCATTGACTGGCGGTCAGGCTAATTTAGGCCAATCAGCAAAAAATGCAATTTTATTGGCTCAGGAAAAATTAGGAAAAACTAAGTTTAATTACCAAGTCATTTTTGAGGATGATGCTATGGACCAAAAATTGACTTCCAATGCAGCTAGTAAGCTCATTAATTTAGACCGGGTTAATGCATTGATTTCATTTACATCTGGTCCTGGCAATGTTGTTTCTCCTATGGCAACTGAAAATAAAATTTTGCATATGGGAGTAGCTTCTGATCCCAATATTGCCAAGGGTGATTATAATTTTTTGCACTGGACCACACCCCAGGAAGAAAATCGGGTGTGGGTGCAGGAAGCAATTAAAAGGGGTGTTAAAACTTTTGCCTTAATTGGCCAAAATCAGCAAGGAGTTTTAGCAACTTTTGAAGATTTAAAAAACCAAATTGCTGGTAAGGATATCAAATTAGTTGATACGGAAATTTTTAATCCTGGCACAAAAGACTTTAGAGTTATTATTGAAAAAGCTAAAGAAAAAAATCCAGACATAATTTTATTGGGTCTTTTTTCGCCTGAACTAGAGATACTTGTTAAGCAATATAAGGAGCTTGGCGTTGAAATACCGCTGACCAGTATTGAATCTTTTGAATATACTGAGCAGCCGCAATTGTTTGAAGGTCGCTGGTATGTTCAATCAGCTCAAGCATCTGACGAATTTAGCACCGATTATCAAAATAAATTTAATGATAATCCTAAACTCGGGTCAGCATTTGTTTATGATAATTTTAATTTGATTGTGGCTGCTTATGAGAGGGTTGGTGAAATTAATAATGCCAAAGCTATTGCTGAACTGAGCAAAATTAAAGATTTTCCTAGCGCAGTTGGCACGATTTCCGTCGGCGATGAGGGTATTGTTTGGAGCCAGGCAGTTGTGCGTGAGATTAGAGATGGTAAGCCTGTAACAATTAAATAATTAAGTAATATAAAACACAGATTAAAATCACAGATGGCACAGATTCAATCAGTGAAATCAGTGAAATAAATCAGTGTTTAATTAATCATCAAATTTATGAACAAAACAGGAAAAATTATTTTATGGATCGTAGTCGTAGTTGTAGTCGTCGGTTTGATTTGGTATGGGGTTAGCCAAACCAAGAAAACCAGCGGCCCAGCCACAGGTGAACCAATCAAGATAGGTTGGATCGGGCCTTTGACTGGCGATGGCGCCAGTATTGGTCAAAATGCCAAGGCAGCTACTGAAATTGCCGTGGCTGAAGTTAATGCCGCTGGCGGAATCAATGGTCGGCCGCTGGAGCTAATTTACGAAGATGGCAAATGTAATGGTAAAGATGCCAGCAATGCCGCTAATAAATTATTGAATGTTGATAATGTGCCCGTAATTTTAGGCGGTGCTTGTTCTTCTGAAACTTCGTCTTTTGTGGCAACTGCTCGAGACATGAAAAGAGTGGTTTTAAGTGATTGCTCTTCTGCGCCAGCTTTATCTAAATCAGGCGAGTATTTTTTTCGCGTTTATCCTTCTGATAATTTTCAGGGCGAATATGCGGCTAACTATGCTTTTAATGATTTAGGCAAAAGAAAAGTCGCCGTACTTTATGTCCAAAGCGATTGGGCAGTAGGCATTGATCAGGTTTTTGTTCCCAAGTTTAAGGCCTTAGGTGGAGAAATAGTGGCTGAAGAAACAGTTAAACAAAATGACAAAGACTTAAGGGTTCAATTAACCAAAATTAAAGATGCTAACCCTGATTTAATTTATTTTGTGGGTTATACCAATGAATCAGTGGCTGGTTTAAAGCAAATGCAGGAAATGGGCATGACTACTCAAGTTTTGGGTGCAGATGCCTGGGATGATACAACAATTTGGCAAAGCGTTGGTTCAGCTGGTGAAGGAGTACAATACATTTTACCTTATTCTCCAATGAGTGATCATTTTAAACAGGCCATGAAAGAAAAATTAGGCAAGGATGAACTTTTAATTTGTTCCCCAGGAGCTTATGATGGCGTTAAAATTTTAGCCAAGGTAATGAGTCAAGTTGGCACAGATCCAGTTAAGATCAAAGATGCTTTGCATCAAATGAAGCCATACACAGAAAGTGTGGTAGCACCGAGCATTTCTTTTGACCAAAATGGCGATATTCTTGGCGCCAGTTATGAGGTCAAGATTATTAAGGATGGCAAGATGATTGAGTATAAAAAATAATTGAGATATGAGTATGCTCTCCCGCAATTTTCGGGGGAGCCTCTGATAACTTAATTGAGGTAAAATTTATGACTAAAAAAATCATTTGGTTAATCGTAATTTTAATCATCATAATTGGCGGAGTTATGCTTTGGCAATTTAAGCAGCCTCAAAAAGGTGCTATTAAAATCGGAGTTTTAATCCCTTTGACAGGTACGCGGGCTGAAGGCGGGCGTTATGATAAAAACGGCTTAGAATTAGCTTTGGCTGAAATTAATAATAATTCAGAGAAGAAATATAAAATAAATTTAGTTTATGAAGATACCCAATATGATCCTAAAATAGCAGTGACGGCTTTTAATAAATTGAAAGATTTAGACAAGGTTAATTATGTGATTGGTCCGCATGGTTCATCTGAAGTTTTGGCTGTGGCGCCAATTGCTGAACAAAATAAAGTTATTTTAATTACACCGGCGGCGCAATCTACAGATATTAGCAAAGCTGGTGATTATATTTTCAGGACCCAGATAAATGTATCTCAAGAAATTCCTATTTTAGCTGATTTTATTTATAAGAGGGCGCAAGACGAGCCAGTGCATATGATGCTTTTAAATACTGAATATGGCAGTTCATTTTTTGCCAACTATAAACCGTATTATGAAAAGCTTGGCGGTAAAATAGGCTTGGTAGAAAAATATGAAACTACTGCTACTGATTTTCGCAGTCAATTAACTAAGATTAAAGACCAAAATCCTCAATATGTTTATTTGGCTACTTTGCCCAAACAAGGTGCTATGATTTTAAAGCAAGCCAAGGAATTGGGTATTAAGGCTAAATTTTTTGCCACAGCACCTGTAGAAGGCAAAGAATTGTTAGATATTGGCAAGCAGGCGGCCGAAGGTTTAATTTATACTTATCCGTATGATGAAGAAAGTGATAATACGGTAATGAAAAACTATCGAGAAAAATATCAAGCCACTTATCATGAACATAATGAAATGTATTCAGCGTCTTTTTATGACACTTTGCACATTTTGAGCAATTGTTTGGAAAAAGTCGGTGATAATGTTGAGAAAGTTAAAGCCTGTTTATATGGGATACAAAATTACCAGGGTGCCAGCGGCATATTAAGTTTTGATCAGAATGGTGATATTTCTAAACCATTTATTTTTAAAACAATTAAGGATGGTGAATTTGTTAAATATGAGGACTAAAAAAGTAGATATAAAAAATAAGTAAGATAAGCTATAATTAAGATATGAGTATTTTTTGGCAATTATTAATCAACGGGATTATTGCCGGCTCAATCTACGCTTTAGTAGCCGCCGGCTTTTCTTTGATTTACTCAACCAACCGCTTTATCCATTTTGCCCATGGCACCATGGTCACGGTCAGCGCTTACTTTTTGTACTGGCTGTTTGCCATGCTCGGGGTGAATTTTTATTTAGCTGGAATTTTAACCATTATCTTTGCTGGATTTTTAGGCTGGTTGATTTATGTGGGTTTTTACAAACAATTGAAATTGAAAAAAGCTTCTAATGCAGTTTTATTGGTTGCCAGCATTGGTCTTTTGATTTTATTGGAAAATTTAATGCTTTTAATATTTGGCGCTGATGTCAAATCCTTGAATTTTTTAGAAATAACCAAAGGGTATGAAATTAGCGGGGCCATTATCACTGGCTTGCAGATTGTGATTGTGATTTCTGCGCTAATACTTTTAGCTTTGTTATTTTTACTGGTTCGTTATTCAAAATTGGGCAAAACCATGAGAGCCGTGGCGGATAATCCTGGGTTAGCTAATATCCTAGGCATTAATTCAGACAAAATTTGCCAATACAGTTTTATTATTGGTTCGGCCATAGCTGGATTTGCCAGCATCTTGATTGCCTTGGAGCAAAATATTGAACCTGTCATGGGCATGAATTTGATTATTAAGGGTTTTACAGGCGCCATTATCGGCGGCGCCACTTCTTTGCCTGGTTCAATCTTGGGCAGCTATTTGCTGGGCTTGGCAGAAAATTTTGGCATTTGGTATTTGCCTTCAGGGTATAAAGACGCGATTGCTTTTGTCTTGTTGTTTTTGTTCTTACTGATAAAACCGGCTGGTATTCTGGGGATTAGAAAGGGGTCAAAGGAATAAGTGCGCATTGTCATCCTGAGTGTAACGAAGGATCTGTAGTCAATAGAGATTCTTCGCTCCGCTCAGAATGACATTGAGGGGCGGACAATGCGCAAATCTAATTTATATTTATGTTTAGTGCATACTTAATACATCTTCTTATCATTATTGGCATATTTTTAATCCTAGCCATTTCTTTGAATTTGACCATTGGCTATACTGGCCTTTTGAATCTGGCGCACATTGCCTTTTTTGGCATTGGCGCCTATACCTCTGCTTTATTAGCTTTGCAAGGCTATCCCTGGCTGATTTGTTTTTTTAGCGGCGGAGTTTTGGCAGCGCTCTTAAGTTTTGTTTTAATATTTGTCACTAAAAATTTAAAAGGCGATTATTTAGCTTTGACGACTTTGGGTTTTGCTTTTGTGGTTTATTCTGTTTTGTTAAATTGGACTGATTTGACGCGCGGGCCACTGGGTATTCCAGGCATTCCCAAGCCCAAAATTGACGGCTTAAATTTTTGGTCTAATAATGTTTACTTAATTTTAGTAATTGTAGTCGCAGTAATTATTTATTTAATTTTGTATCGTTTGGTTAAATCTCGTTACGGTCGCCTATTGGAAGGCGTCAGAGATAATGAAATCGGCTTGGCAGTTTTAGGCAAAAATACTTTTCGTCTGAAATATCAGAGCATGATGCTGGCCGCATTTTTCGCTGGCTTAGCCGGCAGTTTGTATGCCCATTATATTACTTACATTGATCCTTCAACTTTTTACTTGGAAGATATAATCCTGGTCATCACGATTGTGATTGTCGGCGGTTTGGCGTCACTAAGAGGCACAGTTATTGCAACATTTATTATTATTTTAATCCCTGAAGCTTTGCGTTTTGTTGATTTGCCCAGTTCAGTTTTGGGCCCTGGCCGCCGCATAATTTATGGTTTAATTTTAATATTAATATTGTTATATAAGCCGAGAGGAATAGATGGCAAGGTCGATTTAGAGTAACGCCCTTTGTCTTTTGTCATTTCGAGCGAAGTCGAGAAATCCCTAAATGATTAAGGGATGCCTCCGCTTCGGTCGGCATGACAAAGGGCGCCGTAATAATAAACATATGCTGGAAATAAAAAATGTGCATAAATCATTCGGAGGAGTGAATGCTGTAAATGGCTGTGATTTTGTGATTCGCGAAAATGAGATCACTGCTTTGATCGGTCCCAATGGCGCAGGTAAGACAACATTGTTTGACATAATTTCTGGCTTATTAAAATGTGATAGCGGCCAGATCTATTTGGCTGGCAGAAATATTACTAATTTGAAGCCTGAAGAAATTGCTAATGCCGGCATGTCACGCACTTTCCAGCATGTGCGTTTATTCAAAAACCTGACCATTTTTGATCATTTATTAATGGCGCAGGATAACCGTGATGTTAAAGTAATTGCCAATTTAATCAATGGCAACCATTATGAAAAAGATAAGTATAAAGCATATGTGGAAAGTTTTGGCATTGAGAAAAGTCTGGAGACCAAGGTTTCAGATTTAAGTTATGGCCAAAGAAAATTATTAAGCATGGCCATTGCTTTTTTGAAATTGCATAAGATCTTGCTTTTAGATGAGCCAGTGGCCGGAGTCAATAAGGTAATCCAAAAACAGATTGAGAATGTTTTATTAAAATTTAAAGCTGAGAAAAAAACTATTTTAGTCATTGAACATGATATGGAATTTATAAAAAAACTGGCTGATCGGGTAATTGTCATGGATCAGGGCAAAGTCATTGCCGATGGCAAGCCCAATGAAGTTTTGCGCTTGCCTCAGGTCATGGAAGCTTATCTCGGCGAATAGGTCTTAGGGCGAAAACGCCCTGTCTCAATGTCATCCTGAGGCTCTCGAAGGATGATGTCATGGTTCGAGAACCTCACCATGACAAATAAGGGCGTTTTCGCCCAAAGTTAAAATAATCATATGAAAATATTAGAAATCAAAAATTTAAAAGCCGGTTATGCTGACATGCCTGTCTTAAGAGAGGTGAATTTGGAATTGGAGCAGGATAAAATTTCTATTCTAATGGGGCCTAATGGCGCTGGCAAATCAACCTTGTTAAAATCTGTTTTTAATCAAACCGATATTAAAGGCGGCAAAATAATTTTTGAAGGTAAGGATATTACTAAATGGCCGACTCATGAACTTTTGGAGCTGGGCATTTCTTATGTGCCGCAAGGCAGAATTAACTTTGACAATTTAACGGTGGAGGAAAATTTATTAATGGGGGCCTATCATTTGGAAGACAAAGAAGTGATTAAACAAAATATTGAAAAAATATACGAGGAATTTCCTGATTTGAAAGCCAAGAAAAAGCAGTTAGCTTATGCTTTGAGCGGCGGCCAGCAGCAGATGCTGGCCATTGGCCGGGCGTTGGTCAATAGTCCGCGTTTGCTTTTACTGGATGAGCCTTCTTTGGGTTTGTCGCCTAAATTAGTTAAGGAAACTTTTAAAAAGATCAAGGAAATTAACCAAAAATTCCACACCACGGTTTTGATTGTGGAACACAATATTAAAAGCGTTTTAGAAATTGCTGACTTTGCCTTTATCATGGTGGAAGGCCAAATTGTGGCGGCTGATGAGGCGCAAAAAATAAAAAATTCAGATGTTATGAAAAAAGTTTTCTTGGGGGTTTATGATTAAGGCCCGCATTGTCATTCCGAACAGAGTGAGGAATCTCCATTGACTCCTAATTTAATAGAGATCCTTCGCTTCGCTCTGGATGACAGACAATGCGGGGGAAAAAGATATTTATTAATTATTTTTTAATCTTATGAAAAAAACAACTATTTGGGCAATTACAGTAATAGTAATTATTGTAATTGGGGGTGTGATTTTATGGCTTCTAAATATGCCAACTCCGACAATTAAGCCTATCAATCAAAAACAAGTTGTAAAAATCGGCTTTGTAGCGCCATTTACTGGTGATGCCGCTACTTATGGCGAATTCGCGTTAAAAGCTTTTAAATTAGGACTTGAAGATTTTAATACTAGCCATCCAAATTTAAATTTTGAAGTAATTTATGAAGATGGCAAGTGCGATCCCAAAGAAGCAGTGGCTGCCGCAAATAAATTAATCAATGTGGACGGAGTAAGGTATATAATTGGCGGCTTTTGCAGCGGGGAAACTTTGGCCATGGCGCCAATCGCTGAAAGTAATAAAGTCATAATGCTTTCTCCTGCCTCTGGCAGCCCTGATATTACTAAGGCCGGTGATTATATTTTTCGCAATTTAGCTTCTGATGATTACACGGCTAAAACCTTGGCCAAAATTGCCATTGCCAATGGGGATAAACAAATTGGTTTGATAACTGAAAATAAAGATTATCCTCAAACTTTGAAAAAGGCTTTTAGTAATTATTTTAGTTCTCAGGGTGGGGAAGTTAAAGCTGATGAAGTATTTAATAGCAATGTTACGGATTTTAGAACTATAATAACTAAGTTTAAGGGGCAAAATATTAAGAATATATATTTATTAACCCAAACTTATCAAATAGCAATTTTAGTCTTACGCCAAATGAAAGAATTAGGTTATGAGCCTAAGATATATACTAGCGAATCTATTATTAATGAAGAGGCATTTAAGGCTTATGATCCTGCCTTTAAGTCATTATTAGAAGGCGCCATTGCTACTCAGCCAAAACTTGATGTTAACAATCCTAAAACCAGTAAAATGTTAGCTGAATTTACAGCCAAATATGGTTCAACCGAAGGACCTTTGCCACCGATATATTTGGCGACAGATTATGATGCCCCCTTTTTACTGGGTGAAGCCATTATAAATGCTGGTAATACCCCAGACCAGGTTAAATCTTATTTTTATAAGTTGAAGAATTGGCAGGGCACAGTTGGCAATTTTAGTTTTGATGAAAATGGTGATTCCGTGACAGATGTTTCTGCGATTGCAGTTGTTGACGGGAAGATCGTACCCTGGCAACGAAAATAAGCTGTTATTAATAAAAAAACGTTCCAATATGCTGGGACGTTTTTTAATAGTATTTTAGGTCAGGTCAATTAGCCTTGATTTTTTAGCTTAAAAATGATATTTTTATTACAGTATAATTTTGCTTATGTCAGACAAAATTAGAGCCTTAATCACTGTTAACGGCCTAGTGCAGGGCGTTTTTTTCCGTTATAGAGCAAAGCGGGAAGCCCAAAGGCTAGATTTAGCTGGTTGGGTCAGAAATAATGAGGACAGCACTGTGTCTGCTTTGATTGAAGGCGAAAAAGTTAAAGTTACGGAATTTATTAAATGGTGTCATCAAGGACCTGCCCAAGCCAAGGTTGATGATGTTCAAGTTGATTGGCAAATTTATACAGGGGAATTTATTGATTTCTTAATTATGTAAATAGCTAATGGCAAATAGCAAATGGCTTATAGCTATTAGCAATGTGCCATAAGCAATAAGCAAACTTATGCATTTAGATAAATTTACACCAGCAGAGCGCAAAAAATATCGCCGTTATGAATATATACCGGGTCTATTTATCTGGTTTACTTTTCTTGGCGCAATTTTATTCTCCCTGGTTAAGCCGCTCTGGGTCATTTATTTTATTATTATTTATTCCTTGGCTTGGATTTTGCGCCTTTTTTATTTTATTTTTTATTCCATTGTTTCAGCCCATACTTTTCATAAGGAAATCAAAGTGGATTGGCGGGCGAAAAAAGAAGCCTTGCCTAATTGGCGAGATTATTATCATTTATTTATTTTGCCTACTTCTTCCGAGCCTTATGAAGTTTTGGAAACATCTTTGAACGGCGTCTTAAATTGTGGTTATCCTGCAGACAGAATTATCGTAGCCATTACTTGGGAGGAAAGGAAAAAGGAAGTTTATGATGAAGTTGAACCCAAGATCAGACAGAATTTTGGTGACAAATTTTTTAAGCTGCTGACCACAATTCATCCTGATGGCATGGAAGGAGAAATTAAGGCCAAAGCAGCCAATGCCAACTGGGTGGGCTGGAAATGCAAAGAATTGATTGATCAACTGGGCATACCTTATGAAAAGGTGATTGTTTCTTATTTTGATTGCGATACGGCCGTGCACCCCAAATATATGGATTATTTGACTCATGCCTATATCACGCATCCCAATCCGACACGTTCTTCTTTTCAGCCAGCAGTTTTATATAACAATAATATTTGGGAGGCGCCGGCACCCATGAGGATTACGGCTTTTTCTACGGTTTTTTGGCTTTTGGCTGAATTAATGAGGCCTGACCGGCTTTATACTTTTTCTTCTCATGCCATGAGTTTTAAAGCTTTAGTGGATGTGGGTTTTTGGGAAAAAGATATTGTGACTGATGATTCCAGGATATTTTTGCAATGTTTTATCCATTATAATGGCGATTATGAAGTGACCCCCATGTATATACCGGTTTCTATGGATACGGTGGTTCCAGAAAAATCAATTTGGGAAGGTTTTAAGAGTTTGTATAAACAGCAGAGAAGATGGGGCTGGGGCGTGGAGCATTTTCCTTACATGCTTTATTTTTTTGGCAAGAAAAAAGATTTAATCCCTTTTAAGACAAGAATTAAATATATTTGGAATTTAGGCGAAGGCATGTATTCCTGGGCAAGTGCGCCAATTTTACTTTTTGTGCTTGGCCGTTTGCCATTGTATGTAGCCGGACCGGCAATTAAAGCCACGGTCATAGCGCAAAATGCGCCTTTTGTTTTGGAGTGGCTAATGAGAATTGGCATGGTGGGCATTTTGGTTTCTGCAATTTTAAGCGTGAGGCTTTTGCCGCCCAGACCCAAACAGCACCCAAAATTCAAATGGCTGATTATGTTTTTGCAATGGATTTTACTGCCAATTAATATTATAATTTTTGGGGCCTTACCAGCAGCCGAAGCGCAGACACGCTTAATGCTTGGCAAATATTTAGGCTTTTTTGTGACACCTAAGATCAGGAAGTGAGGCGTTAGACGTCTAACGATGCGCGTTTCGTTTAGCGTCTGGCGTTTGAGGATTTTAAAATGGACCATAAATCCGCCTTACGATACGAGCATCATAACCTTTTAACGAAAGACCGATAAAATAATTTTATGCCAAAAATTTCCATCCATTTAGTGACCTGGAATGGGCAAAAGTATATTGAGGAATGCTTGAAAGCAATCCTGAAGCAAACCTTCATGGATTATTTTTTATTAGTGATTGATAATGGGTCATTTGACCAGACTGTGAAAATTATAGAGCAGGAGTTTGTGCCAGTTTTTGGACCAAAAATCAGATTTATAAAAAATAAAGAGAATATTGGTTTTGCCAAAGCTCATAATCAGGCGCTTTTATGGACAGATTCTGAATATGTCTTAGCGCTTAATCAGGATGTAATTTTAGCAGATAACTTTTTACTGGAGATGGTTAAATTTCTAGATGCGCATAAAAATGTTGGTTCAGCCACAGGCAAAGTTTTACGCTGGAAAATGGAACAGACAGAATACTTGAAAAATAGTGAAAAATCTGATATTGTTGACTCACTAGGCTTACAGATTTTTAAGAGTCAGCGAGTAGTGGATTTAGCAGCCGGAGAGGCTGATAATGGCCAATTTGACCAAGAGAAAGAGATCTTCGGTGTCAGCGCCAGTTGTCCAGTTTACAGGCGAGTTGCCTTGCAAGATATCCGTTATAAAGATGAATTTTTTGACAATGATTTTTTCAGCTATAAAGAAGATGTTGATTTGGCTTATCGTTTGCGCTGGCGTGGCTGGTCCAGCTTTTATGTCCCAGCAGCCGTGGCCTATCATGAGCGCACAGTTAAAGGAGGTCCAGGCAATAAGGTTTTGAAAATAATTAGCCAGAGGAAGAATAAATCCAAATTTGTAAATTACCATTCTTATAAAAATCATCTTTTTATCCTGCTGAAGAATTTAAGTTCTGGAAATTTCTTGCGTTATTTTTCCCAAATATTTTTTTACGAACTAGGCAAGTTTTTATACATTTTATTTCTCGAGACATCAACCTTAAGCGGTTGTAAGGAATTTTTCCGTAAATTTAAGAAAATGAAGGGGAAAAGAAAATTTATTATGGGGAATCGTTTAATTACTGATGAAAAAATGCGAGACTGGTTTGTGTAGTTGGCGAATAGCTAATAGCAAATAGCTAATAGTACGCGGAGATATTAATAAAAAAATAAAGGCTTTTAGAAATTCGATTCCCAGTTAGTAAGCTTTAAGCCACAAGCCATAAGCAATATGCCATATGCTAGATACCAAAGATTTATCAATTATAATTTTAAATTACAAAACAAAGGGGTTGGTTAAGCAGTGTATCAGAAATGTTAAGGTCGCTACTAATGGTTTAAATTATGAAATCATTGTGGTAGATAATGGCTCTAATGATGGCTGTCAGCAAATGATGGCCGAATACTTCCCTGATATTCCTTTTATCCAAACCAGTAAAAATCTAGGTTTTGCCGCTGGCAATAATGTCGGCATTAAGCAAGCCCAGGGCAAATATATTATGCTTTTAAATCCTGATGTGACGGTTTTAAATCATTCTATTGAGAAAATGGTGGCCTTTATGGAAAATAATCTGGCTATAGGTTTAACTGGGCCAAAATTGATTAACCCAGACGGCACTTATCAGATTTCCTGCCGCACTTTTCAAACACCAAGATTGATTTTGTATCGTAGAACGCCAATCGGCAAATTTCCTTCGGCCAAAAAAGAATTAGCCAAACATCTAATGCTCGATTTTGACCATCAAACTAATAAGGAGGTTGATTGGGTCATGGGCGCTTGCATGCTAGCCAGAAAATCAGCCTTGGATAAAGTCGGCTTATTAGATGAAAGATTCTTTTTTTATGTTGAAGACATGGATTGGTGCCGCCGTTTCTGGATGAATGACTATAAAGTATATTATTTGGCTGAAGCCGAGATGGTTCATTTGTATGAAAGGGCTTCAGCAGCTGATAATTGGAGTTTTTGGAATTTTAATAAGATGACACGCTGGCACATTGCTTCTTGGATAAAATATTTTTCAAAATATTTGGGTATTAAAAATAATGGCAGAAATTATGGATAAGTTTAATCCTGTAAATAAATTGCCTTCTCCTGATTTTTCTCAAATGGTTGAAAGCAACAAAAAATCTAGCTGGCGCAAGATTGCTTTTTTAATTATAAAAATAATATTGGCTTTGGTGGTTGCGGTAGTGATCGTTGCAGTTATCTGGGGTTTAATTTTCATTAATGATCTTAAGCAGGCTTATAAATTATCTTTTGACGCCAAGTCCAAATTAGAATTAGCCATTCACGATGTTATTAATCGTGATTTTAAAGATGCGGCTGATTTGATTACTCAAGCCAATACTGATTTTATCCGGGCTAAAAATTTAATTAGTCATGTCTGGATTTATCGCTATATACCATATGCCGGTAGGCAGTATGCAGCAGTTGATAAAATGCTGGAGGCTGGCATTGATTTAACAACCAGCTCGCCCAAGGTAGTTTTATTAATTGATGATATTGTGGCGCCTTTAAAAAACGAATCTATTTCTTATGATACTTTGAGTTCAGCGCAAAAAAGGGAAATTTTAAATAAGATTGTGGCTGCCGAGCCTTTACTGATTGAAGTGCAAAAGCAAATTGATGAGGCAACTTTAGCTATTGATTCAATTCCTGAAAATGGCTTACTTGGCCCTATAAAAAGCGGTGTTCTGACTTTAAAAGACAATTTGCCTCAAATTAAGGATTTGATTGATCATTCTTTACCTATGTTACGGGTGCTTCCTCAAATTGTGGGATTTGACCAGCCTAAATCATATTTATTTTTGCTGCAAAATAATACAGAACTGCGTCCGACTGGCGGTTTTATCGGTACCTATGGCATTTTAAAATTGCAGGATGGTGACATTAAAGAATTCCAAACTGATAATGTTTACAATTTGGATCGGGCCACCCAGCCTGTTTTGCAAATTCCTTCGCCAGCGCCAATTGTTAAATATTTGGAACAAAAAAATTGGTCTTTGCGCGATTCCAACTGGTCCCCGGATTTTCCCACGACAGCCCAAGAAGCGCTTTACTTATATACTGAAGAGAATAGAACTTTGGCAGTATTAGAAGCGCAAGGCAAAAAAAATCTTGGGGAAAAAGGCGAGGTCATTGAAACCATACCTTATCAGGAAGTTGATGGTGTGATTGCCATGACGCCAGAAGTGATTGAAGACTTGTTAAAATTGACTGGGCCAGTTACGGTTGATGGTTATTTGTTTACTGATCAAAATTTGGTTGACCAGCTGGAATTTATCGTAGGTCAGCAATATAAAACTTTGGGCATTAGCGCGGCGCAAAGAAAGGGTGTTATTAATGATTTGGCCAATCAAATTAAATTAAAAATTCTTTCTTTCCCCTTACAGCGCATAAAAGATTTACTTAACATTGCTTATAAAGCCTTGGCCCAAAAGGAAATTTTGATTTACGCTAAAGATCAAAATCTGGAGCAGTTAGTTTTGGCTAGAAATTGGGGCGGGGCAGTGAAAAATAGCGACCTTGATTATTTAATGGTGGTTGACAGCAATTTAGCCAGTTTAAAAACAGATCAATATGTTGGCCGCACCATTGATTACACTTTTAAATGGCAAGGCAGTGATTTAATTGCAACCACGAAAATAACTTATAAAAATAATGCTGATTTCACCTGGAAGTCTACCAGATTAAGATCATACACCCGCGTTTATGTGCCAGCGGGCAGTCAATTAATTAATTCCAGCGGCGCTCTGGCTGATGATAAAATAAAAGATCCGGCGCATACGCCTGGTCAGGTTGAAACTGGTCAAGAACTAAATAAAACATATTTTGGCGCCTTTATTTCTATTGAACCGCACGAAATTGGTGTTTTAACCTTCGAATACAAGTTGCCACAAAGTATTAAAGACGCCATTAAAAATAATAATTATACCTTGCTGGTGCAAAAGCAGCCTGGCGTCATACCCAATTTGACATTAACCTTAAATTTTGATAAAAATATTAAGTCAGCAATACCAGGCGAGGTGCCAAGTGAATGGTCTAACACAAATTACAAATACTCAACGCCTCTGGACCAGGACAAAATGTTTAATATAATTTTGAAATAAATTTTCAATTATCAATTTACAGTTTTCAATAAATTTTCAGACGTTAAATTATTTAATTTTCAAACATTGAGACTTGAGAATTGTAAATTGTAAATTAATTATAATATGCTCAGAAAAAAAATCGGTATAGATTTAGGCACTACTAACATTTTGGTTTATTTACCCAAAAAGGGTGTTGTAATTAATGAGCCTTCAGTGGTGGCTATTTCTACGACTGATAAAAAAATTATGGCTGTGGGCATTGAAGCTAAAGAAATGCTGGGCAAAACTCCTGACACAATCATTGCTTCCCGGCCATTGAAGGATGGCGTGATTGCTGATTACCGCACGACTGAAGCTATGCTGCGTTATTTTATAAATAAAACTTTGGGCGGCATCAGAATTTTGAGACCAGAAGTTATGGTGGCAGTGCCAGCTGGCATTACTTCAACTGAACGCCGGGCAGTTATTGATGCTACCATGGCAGCTGGAGCCAAGGCTGCTTACATTATTAAAGAACCGATTGTGGCAGCCATTGGCGCTAATATTCCCATTGGCAGTCCTTCAGGCAATATGATCATTGATATTGGTGGCGGCACTACAGAAATCGCGGTTATTTCCTTGGGTGGCATAGTGGCTTGCGGTTCAGTCAGAATTGGCGGCAACAAGTTAGACCAGGCAATTTTGGAATTCACGCGCCGCAATTTTAATTTAGCCATTGGTGAAAGAACGTCTGAAGACATTAAAATTAATATTGGCTCGGCCTTAGAGATGGATGAGCCTTTGACTATGGAAGTCAGGGGGCGAGATATGATAACAGGATTGCCCCGTACGATTTCTTTAACGACTAGTGATGTGGTTGAAGCTATTACTCCACATTTAGAAGGCATAATTGAGGCAGTCAAAGAAGTCTTGCATAATACTCCGCCAGAATTGGCAGCTGACATAATTGATAAAGGTATTATTATGAGCGGCGGCACTTCTTTATTGCGCAACATAGATCAGTTGATGTCTAAAGCAACTGGGGTGCCGGCTTATGTGGCTGATGATGCTTTATTCTGCGTGGCCAAAGGCACAGGCATTGCTTTAGAGAATTTAGAGACTTACAAGCGTTCAATTTTGGGTTCAAAATAGGCCTTGGCTAGGCATTTGGAATTAGCCTTCGCTAACTGTAGTTAGCTTCGGCTAACGAAGGTTAGGTATTAGGAATAAGTACTTGGTTTTGGCCAAGTCTTTTTTGTTTTTTAGCACTTTACTCGTCTGATGCTTAGGTTATAATTAGAGTAGCCGCGGATACTAAAGTATCTGAACGAAGTAATAACCACACTCATTTCGACACAACTCAGCGGATACTAAAGTATCTGAACGAAGTAATAACCACACTCGTTTCGACACAACTCAGCGGATACTAAAGTATCCGCACGAAGTAATAACCACACTCATTTCGACACAACTCAGCGGATACTAAAGTATCCGCACGAAGAAAGATTCACTTTCGTTTCGACACAACTCAGCGGATACTAAAGTATCTGAACGAAGTAATAACCACACTCGTTTCGACACTTTAGTGTCGAACCATAATCTAAGAGGAAAATTATGCATATTTATTTAGATGAGAAATTTTATTTCATTACTTGCAGGACATTAGATAAACTTGATCATTTTGAAACAGATCATGCCAAGCATATAATATTAAATAATTTTTCTAGAATTAGGGCCGAATATATGTTGGAAGAGTTTATTTTCGCTGTCCTAAACAACCATTATCACTTCTTAACTCATTTAAATAGAGGAAAGGATTTAGGCAAATTGATGCAGTTAATCAATGGTAATATTTCTAGAGAATTAAATTTAGGTTTAAATTATAGTTTATGGGATGAATACCATGATAGGATGGTAAGGTCGGAAAAATCATATTTTAAAATTCTGGCCTATATAATAGGCAATCCATTAAAGCATAAATTAGTAAGAAATTTTGATGAATTGGAAAGATATAAATTTTGCAGTTTTAATGATGCCGTTTTAAAATACGGCAAACCAGGTGCAATTGAATTGGTTAGCCAAGTTTCAAATTTAAATTGGGAAGAAATAGGCGGACACTAAAGTGTCCGCACGAAGAAAAATTTCAGCTCGTTTCGACACTTTAGTGTCAAAACCCTTGCTTTATAGCCAATTTAACTATCATTAAGCCATAAAATTAATTCTGGAAGTGCTTTACTTAGCGCAAAATTTAGCTTATAATAAAATTATGCAAAATTATAGTTGGCAGGTTATCGGCCAGCAAAAAATCATTAAATATCTGCAGAAAAATCTAGCTAATAATAGATTAGCTCATGCTTATCTATTGGCCGGCGCTGAGCATGTAGGCAAAAGCCTGGTGGCAAAAAAGTTTATGGCTGCGATTTTATGCCAAGATTACCATGAACAAAATAAAATTAAAGCAGAAAGTTATCCTTGCGGAACTTGCATTTTTTGCCAGCAATTAGCCAAAGGCAATCATCCTGATGTTTATTTTTTAAGAAAAGATGAGGAAAAAAAGAATATAAGCGTGGAGCAAATCAGGGAAATGCAAAAACTTTTGTACATGTCATCATTTTTAAATTCTTATAAAATAGCTTTAATTGAGCAGGCCGAGGATTTAAGCGAAAGCGCTCAAAATGCCCTTTTGAAAATTTTAGAAGAGCCGCGGCCTAAAACCATTTTGATCTTGTTGGCCAATAATATTAATGCTCTTTTGCCTACCATTATATCCCGCTGCCAGGTGCTTAAATTTTTACCAGTCTCGCAAGAGGAGATATTTCATCATCTCTTGGCTTTGGGCGCCAATCGCGAACAGGCCAAAATTTTTTCTGCTTTAGCCCTTGGCCATATCGGGTTAGCCATTAATTTTTATCAGGATCAGGAACTTTTTTCTGATTATATGTCCAAGATGCAGCAATTTTTAGAATTATTCTCTGCCAATACTTTGGGCAAATTTAAAATCATGGAAAATTTATTAGAAGAATATAAGGCTGAAAAGGGCAATGTTGAAGTAGCCAGTTCTTTGATTGCTGATCTGGATTTCTTGCAAACTATTTTGCGCGATATCTTAGCCTTACAGAATAATTTAGATTATTTGCTAGTAAATTATTCTTTTAAAGATAAATTAAATAAGTTAGCCAAGATTTATTCTTCCCAGCAAAGTCTTGATCTGCTAGCAGAGTTAAGAAAAACAAAAAAATATTTATTATATAATATTAATCCGCGCTTGGCGGTAGAAAATTTAATTTTAAATTTTAATTAATCTTTATGCCAAAAGAGAAATCAGCGCTAATTCAGAGATTTTTTCTTTTATTTGTTTTTAGCGCGCTAGCAGTTTTATTGGTTGGCTGTATAACCATTAAAGGCACGCCGCAAATGGGCCCTGTTGGCGTTTTGGGCGTTTACAAATCGGGAGATGCCGGTAATAGCTGGTTAGCCAAAAATGCTTTTTTAAATGTGGAAGGTAAATTATTAAATATAAGCGATGTTAGCGTGAAGACCATTATCATGGATCCTTCTGATCGCCAGACGTTTTATTTGGTATCAGAACAAGGTTTATTCTATTCGTATACAGGAGCAGAAAGTTGGCAGCGCGTTGATTATTTTCAAAATAATCCAATTAATGATGTGGTTGTTGATTATTCTGACAAATGTAATATTTTTGTGGCTGTGGGCAATTCTATTTACAAAAGCACTGATTGCTTAAGAACTTGGCAAAAAGTCTATTTGGACAGCAGGCCTAATTTCCAAATTACCCAGCTAAGAACCGATAAATATCCTAAAAATAAGAATATAGTTTATGCTGGGACTAATACTGGCGACATTTTGAAGAGCTCTGATTATGGCCAGACCTGGAAAACCATTAAAAGTCTGCAGAATTCTGTCAGCCAGATTTTGCTTGACAAAGATGATACGCGCATTATTTATGTGGCCACTGAATCAGCTGGACTTTTCAAAACAATTGATGGCGGTAATACCTGGAGTGATGCCAATGTCGGCATGGATATTAATCAGGGCTTGAATCAATTTCCTGACGCCCGTACTTTCTTTTTCTTGGTCCAGGATATGACGGCTAAAAATACTTTAATTTTAGCCTCCCGTTACGGCCTGACCAGAACAACTGATGGCGGTGCTTCCTGGAATGCCATTAAATTAATCACGCCTGAACGCAGCGCTAATATCTACTCCTTAGCTATTGATCCGAAAAATTCCAAAAATATCTATTATGGCACAGAGACTATTATTTACAAATCAATTGACGGTGGAGTAAATTGGTCGACCCAACAGGCACCGACGAGCGGCCTAGTTAAATTTTTACTAGTTGACCCGCAGGATTCTAAAATTATATATTTAGGGGGCAAGGCAATTAAAAAACAATAATACTTGATTAGAGTAATTAGGCATTAGGAATTGGGAATTAGGAATTAGGACAAGGAAAAATTTAATTAATAAATAATTTCATAAGAAAATTAATAATATGGCGAAATCTAACATTTACATTGAAAAAAACAAAAGCGAATTGGATAAAAATATTGAGCATTTAAATAAAGAGCTGGCTAGTTTAAGAACTGGGCGCGCTCAGGCGACCCTAGTCGAGAATGTTCAGGTTGAAGCCTATGGTGCTATCACACCTTTGAAACAATTGGCTTCAATTAGCGTGCCAGAGGCGAAAAGTATTGCCATTGAGGCCTGGGATAAAAGTATTTTAAAAGACATTGAAAAAGCTTTGACCCATTCTAATTTGGGTTTATCAATTGTTAATGCTGGAGAGAAATTAATTGCCAAGGTGCCGGCCATGACTGAAGAAAATAGGAAACAGTTGCTCAAAGTTGTGGGCGAGAAAATTGAAGAGGCGAGGATTGGCATACGAAAGGTGCGCGATAAGATTAAAGAAATGATTTTAACTGCTGAAAAAGATAAAGAAATTACCCAGGATGATAAATATGAATTCTTGGCGGATTTAGATAATTTTGTCAGTGATTATAATGATAAGATTGAGGAATTAAAAGAGAAAAAAGAAAAAGACATTATGACGATCTAGGCAGGTTGAAAGTTCTAAAGTTTATCCGCCTACGCCAAGGCTTCGGCGGATTATGATAAAGTTCTTAAGGTTAGGAATTATTAAATAATTACAAGGTAATAATATGAAGAAAAAAGTTGAGTCATCTTTAATGGAAAAAATTGTTAATTTAGCCAAAACGCGCGGCTTTATTTTTCCTTCCAGTGAAATATACGGCGGCTTTGCTTCTTGCTATGATTTTGGACCGCTGGGTGTGGAATTAAAAAATAATATCAAAAGAGAATGGTGGCAAGCCATGGTGCAGCAAAGAAATGATGTGGTTGGTTTAGACGCTTCAATTTTAATGCACCCTAAAGTCTGGGAAGCATCTGGTCATATTGAATCATTTACCGATCCATTAGTTGACTGTAAAGAATGTAAAAAAAGATTTAGAGCGGATCATCTTTTAGAAGCCAAGGGTTTGGAACCGGGCTATTTGAAGGAAAAGCCCGAAGCCTTTTCAGAAATAAAATGTCCGGAATGCGGCGGAGAATTGACCAAGCCGCGAACTTTTAATTTGTTAATGAAAACTCATGTCGGGCCAGTTGAAGACGCGGCTTCCATCAGCTATCTAAGAGGGGAAACTTGCCAAGGTATTTATGTTAATTTTGAAAATGTTAAAGAATCAATGCGCTTAAAAATTCCTTTTGGTATAGCCCAAATCGGCAAGGCTTTCAGGAATGAAATCACGCCAGGCAATTTTATTTTCCGCATGCGCGAATTTGAACAAATGGAAATGCAATACTTTGTAAATCCCAAGGAGGCAAAAGAATGGTTTGACTACTGGAAGCCTTTGCGCCTGAAATGGTATCAAGATTTGGGCATTAAAAAAGCCAATTTGCGTTTTCGAGAACACGGCAAAGATGAATTGGCTCATTATGCCAAAGAAGCCTGGGATATTGAATATAATTATCCTTTTGGCGGATTTGATGAGCTTTCAGGTATTCATAATCGCGGTGATTGGGATTTGTCCAGACATTCCAAATTTTCCGGCAAAGATTTATCTTATTTTGATGCAGAAACCAAAGAAAAGTTCATGCCCTATATAATTGAAACTTCTGACGGAGCAGACCGCGCTACCTTGGCATTTTTGCTTGATGCTTACGATGAAATTAAGGGCGGCAGATCCACCACAACTGAAAGCGTAAAAGAAGTAGAGGTGGTGTTACGTCTGGATAAACGCCTTGCCCCGATTAAGATCGCTATTCTGCCTTTATCTAAAAAACCTGAATTAGAAAAAATCGCCAAAGAAATCCAAAGTAATTTACGGGGAACATATATGACTATGTATGATGTGACAGGTTCAATAGGTAAGCGTTATCGCCGCCAAGATGAGATTGGCACGCCTTATTGCCTGACAGTTGATTTTGATTCCTTAGAAGATAAAAAGGTGACTGTTCGGGATAGAGATACCATGAAACAGGATCGTGTGGCAATCAAAGACTTAGAATCATATTTCAAGGAAAAATTTGGAGAATAAATTGCTAATTAAAAATAGAAAAAAGCGGGTGCCGTTAAGCACACCGCTTTTTAAGTGAAAAGGGTTTAATTACCCTTATAGACTATCCATGGCATCGATTGAGGTCAAGATTGCAGCCCCCCGCCGATGGTGGAATATCCAGGCGGCACTTCCTCTCTTAGCGTTTTTCGAGCCTGGCCGTGATGTCTTTTGCGGCCTTGCGCCCGGAGATCAGCATACCTCCAAAAATCGGCCCCATCCGGTGCGAGCCCATGACCGCGTTCGCGGCCATGCCGACCACGAACAAGCCGGGCGCGATCTCGATGGTGTTGTCCATGATCACGGTCTCTCCCAGTTCCGCGTTCATCGAGCGTTCGCCCTCGATCTTGCCGGAGGGGGTAGCCAGTTTGAGGTCGCATTTGGTAACGACCTTGTTGATGACCATCATCTCATGGCCGGTGGCGTCAATCACATATTGCGCGCCGACCGAAACTGGGTCCACATGATATTTTCCCACTTCAATCGGCCGCCAGTTGATGACCACTCCGCAGACCCTGCTGTCGGAGCTGAGCATGACATCCTCGAACGCGATTAGGTTGTAGATGGACACGCCCGCTTTGAGGGAGTTAAGGATCAGGGTGGCCATGGTCTCGAGGGAACTGGCGGTGTAATAGCCGGGCGCGTATTGAGCGGTCTGGATCTCGAGTTCGTCAAGAATGGGCTTGGCCGTGTCTTGGATGACAATGCAATTGTAGCCGAGTCCGCCGCCCCACATTCCGCCGCCTGGAGCCAGGTTGCGTTCAAACACCACGGTCTTTACTCCGTTTCGGGCCAGGTCGTATGCGGCCATCAGTCCCGCCGGGCCTGCGCCCACTATGACGACATCAGGCTCAAGATCTGACAAGAATTTTTTGTGCCAGGTGTCAACAATCGCCCTGGTAACCATTACATCATTAATCTTCATTTTCATCCTTCTCCTTTCTTTCGTCTGATCGGTTTCTGAAGTAGCATTATCTTGACCCGTTTTGCGGGTGATTTCCTCTCTATATTTTTTAAAAGAGCTAGAATAAAGCATAGCACAATTTGGGAAAAAGTCAAGGGGTTGAGGCTAGTAATTCTACAAATTGGGGAACAAAAAAATCGCATTGTGTAGGGGCCGCGCTTGAGCGGCCCAATGTTGAGGAACGGTCTAGCCCGTTCCCTACATTGGTGACGATGCGATTTTTTTAGCAAAAGTATCGGATTCGTATTTCATAAAAAGAAAAAAGGCCTTGACGTACGTCGGGGCCTTTTGTTGGTTGAGAATTTTTTCATTAGGGCGGTTTGGCTTCCTCTTCTGGCAAAGGTTTTTGCCAGCCGCAGGCTGGGCATTTTTTTACTGGTTCCAGCTCGGGCAGGAGCATTGATTCATTATCAATGACCAATGTCTCTCCGCACATGGGGCAGCTGGGGGCAAAGATTTGAAGTGATGAGGTGATCAGATCCAGAAAAAAGTTGATTATGGCCGCTGCTATTTTTTTCATCTTTTCTCCTTTTTGGTTTTGCTTGCATTTAACAAGGAAATAGGATTTTTGTCAACTGGCTGAACTTCTAATATTATGATAAAATTAAATTGAAATTAATTTAATCAAAATTATGTGCGTTAAGATTGTAGAAATCATTGGCAATTCGCCAAAAAGCTTTGAGGATGCCATTAGCGACGGCATTAAAAGAACAAGCAAGACGGTACGTAATATTTCTGGTGTTGATGTCATTGGCCAGACAGCAGTGGTGGAAAATAACAAAATTGTTGAATATCGCGTTAACATGAAAGTCGCTTTCAAGGTTGAATAGCAAATGGCAAATAGCTTATAGCTAATAGTGTTATTTTTTTATGTATAAACAAATTAAATTAAAAAACAGCCTACCCGTAATTTTAGTCCCGAAAAAGGAAAGCAATTCTTTGACCTTGTTAGTGATTTACAAGGTCGGTTCTCGCTATGAAGATCATAAAATAGGCGGCATCTCGCATTTTATTGAGCACATGATGTTCAAGGGCACTAAGAAAAGACCGCAATCCATAGATATTGCCAAGGATTTGGATAATGTCGGAGCTGAATACAATGCTTTCACAAGCAAGGATCATACGGGCTATTGGGTGAAAATTAATTCTGAACATTTGGACTTGGCCTGCGATGTTATCTCGGATATGCTTTATAATTCTAAATTTGAGGAAAATGAAATTAATCGGGAGCGAGGGGTGATTTTAGAGGAATTTAATATGTATAAGGATAACCCTTTGCTTTATCTGGAAGAAATTTTTGAAGGCAGTGTTTATCACGGCGATAATTTGGGCAGAGACACTATTGGGACTGAAGAAAGCATTAAGACAATAAACCGCCAGAAAATGCTGGATTATAAAAATAAATTCTATACTAGCAAAAATGCTGTCTTGGTTATTGCTGGCCAGACAGAAAAAGCTGAGAAAGCTATAGTAAAATATTTTGATATTGCCACTTCGCTCAAAGAAAATAATGGATTTACTTATTTTAAAACTAAACAGCACGAGCCAAGAATTGAATTAAAATATAAGGAAACAGAACAGGTGCATTTGGGTATAGGTTTTCCGGCTTATTCATATTTTGATCCCAAATTGGATGCTTTTCAGATTTTATCGATTATTTTGGGAGGCAGTATGAGTTCCAGATTATTCGTGCAAGTGCGAGAAAGGCGTGGGCTATGTTATTACATTAAGGCTCAGGCTAATGTTTATGAAGACACTGGCAATTTATTTATCCGGGCTGGTTTAGATAAAAATAAAATTAAAGAAGCGGTTGAGGTGATTTTGGATGAATTAAATAAAATAAAAGAAAAGGGAATCACAGTTGCCGAATTAAAGTTGGCGCAGGAGCTGATCAAGGGCCATCTGATTTTGGAAATGGAAGATAATGCTAACTTGGCGCAATGGTACGCCCGCAGATTTATCCTAGTTAATGAAATAATAACCCCTGAGGAGAAAATTAAGCAGATTATGAAAGTTACGAAAGCCCAAGTCGACAAGGTGGCAAAAGATCTAATTAAAAAAGAACTTATTAATCTGGTGGCCATCAGCCCTTTTGCGGAAACAGAAAAGTTTAAAAAAATTATTATGGCCAAACTTGATTAAATTTATGCCCAGCAAAGTTATTATTGCCAATTGGAAAATGAATTTGTCAGTCAAAAAAAGCCTTGAATTTGTTAGGAAGATTATTAAGTCCCAAAATGAATTGGTAATTGCGGCGCCTTTTACTTTTTTGTGCGAGATGAGCAAACATTTAAAAAAGAAGAAGATAAAATTAGCTGGCCAAAATGTTTCGCAGTTTAGCGAGGGCGCTTATACTGGTGATGTTTCTGCCAAGATGTTAAAAGAAGAAGGATGCACTTATTGTTTGGTAGGACATTCAGAAAGACGAATTTATTTTAAAGAGACTGACTCAGAAATTAATGGGAAAATTAGGCAATTACTGAAATATGAGATTAAGCCGATTTTGTGTGTGGGTGAAAATTATTTGCAGAGGAAAAGAAAACTGACGAATTCAGTTTTGGCAAAACAATTGGCCAAGGATTTGCAGGGGATTAAAGTGTCAGGTGAAATTTTGATTGCCTACGAACCAATCTGGGCAATTTCTACCTTCCAAGAAAATAAAAACAAAAAAGCTGCCAGCTTGGAGGACATTATTTCTGCTCATCAAAGAATAAAAAAAATTCTTCAGAAATTATTTAAAAACACAAAAAAAATTAAAATTATTTACGGCGGCACAGTTACCCCTTTAAATAGCAGCCAGATTTTAAACTTGAAAGAAGTTGAGGGCGTTTTAGTGGGTGGGGCGAGCTTGAAAGTCCCCAGTTTAAATGCTATCATTAAAGCTATCTAAAATTTTTATCTTTTATGTATAACATAATTCCTTTGCTTATAATTTTGATTTGTTTAGCTGCCATTCTGGTGATCGTTTTTAAAAAATTACCGCTTTTAGCCAGTTTTGATGTTAGTTCCATTCCTAAGGAAAAAGAGGCAGTAACCAGAGAAAAAATTATTGAAGAGAGACTGCAGCGAAAGTTTAAGTTTTTTTGGAGTAAAATTTCACCGTTTTTGAAAATTATTGGCAATTTTTTGGCAAGAAAGTTCCAGATAATTCAAGAGAAATTTAAAAATTTTGAAGAGCAGCATAAGAAGAAGGCTAAAAAAGAAACCTTGATTACTAAGACTGAATTTGATGATTATGAGAAAAAGTTAGCAGATTTATTTAAGACTGCCCAGGAATTAATTGACAAGGAAGATTTTATTAATGCTGAAAAAAAATATATTGAGATTATAAGTTTGGAGCCAAAAAACATTGAGGCTTTTCGTGGTTTAGGCAATCTGTACATTTTGCAGAAAAATTTCAATGAAGCTAAACAAACATTTGAGCATATTCTGAAATTAAATAAAGTTGATGATCAGGCCTTAGCTAAATTAGGCAAAATTGCTGAGGAGCAGGGTGATCTAGCAGGGGCCAAGGAAGATTATTTGCAATCTTTAAAATTAAATAATTTGGCTATCCATTATTTTGAATTGTCTGAAGTGTGTCAAAAAATGGATAATTTGGATGAGGCAGTTAGTAATTTGCAAAAAGCTTTGACAATTGAACCAAATAACCCTAAATATCTTGACCTTTTGCTGTCAATTTGTATAATTATAAAGAATAAGGATTTAGCCAAAGAAGCAGTAAGAGCATTAAAAGAAGTAAATCCCGAGAATGCTAAAATCCCAGAATTTGAAGAAAAGATTAGAGAATTATAAAATGCCTAAGAATAATTTTTAATCGAATTGTCATCCGATTTTTTTATTTCTAATCATGTAGTCAAGTAGTTGCATATGCATGCCGTTGTACCTTTCGACTCGCTCCGCTCGCTCAGGCCTACGCCTGACGAAGCAGGCTACGGCCTGCGGAGGCAGGGCTTCGGCTAAACAATTGAGAATTTGAGGACGACTACCAGCTTCGCTTATTGAAGTTTTGGTAGTATCAATTTTCTGCCGTTGTAGCTCAGCTGGTAGAGCAACTCCATGGTAAGGAGTAGGTCTGGAGTTCAAATCTCCACAACGGCTCATGGTTCTCAGCCAGAGGCTGATCCGCCTTTGGCGGAAAATCCGCGCAACGGCTTACAATAAATTATTAAGGGTCGGTACCAAAGTGGTCAAATGGGGCAGACTGTAAATCTGCTGGCTTATGCCTTCGGTGGTTCGAATCCACCCCGGCCCATTATGTATGATACATACATAATTTATAGTAATAAATATGGCAGATATTATATTGGTTCGGCTGAAAAGGCGGAAGAAAGATTAGAAAAACATAACAAAAAGAAAGTAAGGTCAACAAAAGGCTTTGTGCCGTGGGAATTGATTTATAAGGAATCATTTGAAAACAGAGCAGAAGCTTTTAAAAGAGAGAGGCAGCTTAAATCACATAAAGGTGGCAGGGCGTTTAAAGAGCTATTAAGGAAAGCAAAGAAAAAAGAATGAAAGCAGACTGTCCCGCCTTTATTAAGGATGATAGCATTAACTTATTAATTATGGGGGGCGGGATCCCGCCAAAGGCGGGATAAATCTGCTGGCTTATGCCTTCGAAGGTTCCTCCGCCTAAAGGCGGAGTCACAACCTAATTAATTACCAAATTACGGAGTCCCGCCATAGGCGGGAGAATCCACCCCTGCCCATAAATTTTTGCTAGTGCAAAAATTTGAGTAATTAGTAAAATCTGCCGGGATAGCTCAGCTGGTAGAGCAACTGTTTTGTAAACAGTAGGTCGTGGGTTCAAATCCCTCTCCCGGCTTTATAGAAATCTATGATGATAGGTTGTGGCTTAATTCGGCGGGCCCAGCACCTTATTGGTGCATGGGCGGGCAGGTAAACAGCCCCAAAGGGTCCCTTTTAGGGTAGGTCGTCCCGCAACGCGGGACGGGTGGCTTTGATAACAATTGACAATTAACATTTAACTTTTAATCAATAATTCTATGTCACAGGAAACTTTAATCAAGCTGGCGTGCACAGTTTGTAAAAAAACAAATTATTATTCACAAAAGAATAAAAAAATCATAAAAGAAAGGTTGCAGCTGAAAAAGTATTGCAAGCATTGCAAAAAACATACTTTGCATAAGGAGACAAAATAAAAATATTTAAATTAGCTTCAATAATAAAACGGGTCGTGAAGCCCGTTTTATTTTTGATAATATTTGTGATATTTATGGGCAGACCACCTCGGTCTCGGAATTATTGTTTAGAGGAACCTTAGGGCTTATTTGAGGGTCTGTTTAGAGGCCACCTGAGGCACTCGTCTCTCGAACGCTTTCTAACTGGCAGGAGGTGAAGGAATCGAACCCTCGCATGCGGTTTTGGAGACCGCCGTACTACCACTATACGAACCTCCCAAATATTTTATTGTAAAATTTCAAAAAGGAATCTCCGCCGAAAGCGGACCAGCCTCTGGCTGGGAACCCACGCTAGTGGTTTTGGAGACCACCGTACTACCATTATACGACGCCCCCATAATTATTTTAATCCTAATCTTTTTAATAAACCATTATAACTGGAACCATATTGCTTCAATTTCCTCTCTCGCTCTTTTGCTAGTTTTTCATTGGGATATGCTTCATAATAAAATAATTTTGGATTTTTCATTCTTTTGGTGGTATAAACTTTATCATTTAAATGTTCATTTAATCGCCTTTTTAAATCAGCACTATAACCGACATAGATTTTTGAATTATCGCCGACTATTAGATAGACATAAAACATACACTTGTTATTATTTTTTATTTTGGTTTTGGACCCAGCTCTTCGCGAAGGGCTGGGTGGAGACCACTGTACTACCATTATACGACACCCCCGGAATTGAATAGTTACAAATGACAAATATAATAATATTTTAGCGTAAATATAGGAATAATTCAAGAGTTGAGGAATTTGTTAAATTGGCTTAAGTTTAGTAAAATTAAGATATCCAGAGTTAATCTTAGTTTATGAAAAAAGTCAGTATTATCATTATTTTAGCAGTTTTAGCCCTAATGCCTTTGGCAACTCGGGCCGGTTGTTGTGGCTGTGATCCTATCTATGCTTATGATGCTAAAGGCGAGGTGACTAGCGCGGTTTGGGTGCGCGACCAGGCTTGTGTGGCTACGGGTAAAATCTTAACCACCTTGCAAAAAGGCTGGGTAGTAAAAATTACTGATCATACTGATGGTTGGTATAAGATTATAGCACCAGATGGAACCATTGGCTGGTCTGGCGAAACTTTTTTTACTATCACTGATAAAGCACTAACTAGTTTAACTTCTAACTCATCTAGTTCTAGCTCATCTAGCTCTTCTTCATCTTCAACAACGACAACTAGCTCTAGCAGCTTAGCTTGGCTTAAGGGCTACATTTTATTACAAGTTCAAGCTAATGGCGAGGCCTGGTATGTTAATCCTAGTAATTTTAAAAGATATTATATGAAAGATGGGCCAACTGCTTATGAAATGATGCGCTCATTTGGTTTGGGCATTACTGATACTGACCTAGCAAAAATCCCAAAAGACACTGATACTTTTACAGGCGACACTGCTTTACGCAATCGTTTAAGCGGTAAGATTTTACTTCAGGTTCAGCAAAATGGCGAGGCCTGGTATATTTATCCTAAAACTTTAAAAAGATATTATTTAAAAGACGGCGCTGCTGCTTATGAAATTATGCGTTATCTTGGTTTGGGTATTACTAATGCTGATTTGGGAAAATTGGCGTCTGATACCTTAGTGCTAAAGCCTTATACTGCAAGTGACACTTCGACAACTAATTCCTCAGGGACTGTTAGTGCCAGCATTAATTCTACTTTTACTGGTGCTGGTTTTATTTCTAGCGGTGCTTTAATTCCTGGTGACGGTTCATTTCAAAAAGGCAGTGTGCCCACTGGCTTTAATTATAAAATTGTCATGCAGCATATTCTGGACCGCATTAATTATGAAAGAACAAAACGCGGTCATGCGGCCATTGTTTCTGACCAAAGAATGATTGATACAGCTTCTGTTTGGGCTGAGCAAATGTACAAGCAGGGACAAATTACCCATACCAGAGTGCCTGTCAATATGATTGCCCGCGAATGGGTTTGGCAGAATTTTAAAATAGGATTTCGGGAAGATTGGGGCTGGCTTTATGAAAATATCGGTGGTGGGAGCTATAATCGCACCGAAGGAATTAATGAGTCAATTATGAAATCAATGGATGACTTATTTGATTATTATATGAGTGAGGAGGCGACAAATGGCATTCATTATCAGACTATTATGCATGACCATTTGACTCATGTGGGCGTTGGTTATTATTTTGACGGCAGTAATGATTCAGGCAGTTTATATACGGTTTTGCATTATGGCGGGTTGAATGGCAATGTGGCAGTGATTGATAAGACTTGGTGAATTAGAGAGGTTAAATGAGGTTATCTGAGATTGTTTGAAGTTGCGTTAGGTTAACCTTATAAACCCCTTTAATCTTATATAACTTCATAAACCTAATTTAAGATATGTCAAAAGTTATTCCGATTAAAGATAAGATTTTTTCTCAGCCATATGTCGTGGTCGGTGTTATTTTAGAAAAGGATAATAAGTTTCTTTTGGTGCAGGAAGGTAAAATTGATATCGGCAAATGGAACATACCAGCTGGCTGGTTAGACTTGAATGAAAATATCTTGGCAGGCGCAGTCAGGGAAACTAAAGAAGAAACAGGCTTGGATATTGAATTGACTGGGCTATTGGGTGTCTATGCTAGCGCTAAAAAAGGCAATATCTATATTAATCATGCTGTCCGTTTTATTTTTACTGCCAAATTACTGAGCGAAAAGTTAAACTATCCTAAAGATGAAATTTCGGCTGCTAGGTGGTTTACATATCAAGAAATTAAGTCCATGGCTGAGCAATTACGCAGCCGGACAATTTTGCCACAAATTGAAGATTATAGAGCAGGCAAGATTTATTCTTTGGATGTAATCAAGTCTTTTATTTCTAGAGTTTAAAAACGGAGTTTTTTTTGTTATAATATAATTAGATTTTAGATCCTAGATTTTGGATTAGGATTATAGATTTCAAGGAAACTTTTTATGGCAGTTAAACTAAAAAATCATCAGAAAGCCTGGGTAGTAGCAGTGGATATGGGTTATGGCCACCAAAGAGCGGCTGACCCGTTGCGCGTTATTGCCTATAAAGGCAAGGTAATTAACGCCAATAGTTATCTTGGCATACCCTCAAGCGACCGTAAAATTTGGCGGGAGAGTCGAGAGTTTTACGAATGGATTTCTAAATTTAAGAAAGTGCCCCTTATTGGCGAAAAATTATGGGAGTTTTTTGATAATTTCCAGACCATTCCACAATTTTACCCCAAAAGAGATCTTTCCAGACCCAACATGCAGTTGCGTTATTTTATGCATTTTATTGAGAAGAGAAAATGGGGCAAGGATTTGATTGAAAAATTAGAAAAACGACCATTGCCTTTGATTACCACTTTTTTTGTGATTGCTTTCATGGCTGAATATTATAATTACAGCCAAGATATTTATTGTCTGGCTACAGATACTGATATTAGCAGAACTTGGGTCTCGCTTAAGCCAGCCCAGAGCCGTATTCATTACTTTGCGCCTAATTATAGAGTTGAACAAAGATTAAAACTTTATGGAGTGAGGCCAGAAAAAATTTATTTGACTGGGTTTCCTTTACCCGCAGGCAATACTGGGGGGCCAGGCTTGGAAATTTTAAAAAAAGATTTGAGTTATCGTTTATTTAATCTTGACCCCAAGGGCAGATATATTGCCAGATATGATGAGACAATCATGGAACAATTAGGTAAGGCTTGTTTTCCTTGTTATGGTCATCCTTTTACTATTACCTTTGCCGTGGGCGGCGCCGGTGCTCAGAGAGATACTGGCGTGGAAATTGTGAAAAGTTTGCGCCGCAAGATCATGAAAAAGAAAATCGTCATTAATTTGGTAGCTGGTATTCGCAATGAAGTGGCCAATTTTTTCAAAACAGAAGTCAGAAAATTAGGTCTAGGCAGATATTTGGGCAAAAACATTAGGATTATTTTTGCTGGCAATAAGGAAGATTATTTTACAAAATTTAACCATGTCCTGCATACGACTGATATTTTATGGACTAAGCCCAGTGAACTTTCTTTTTATACGGGTTTAGGCTTGCCGATTTTAATGACGCCGCCCATTGGCTCACAAGAGGAGTTTAACCGCAAGTGGCTGCTGACTATTAAGGCAGGCATTGAGCAGGAAGATGTGCGTTATACTGACCAATGGCTTTTTGACTGGCTGGAATCAGGCTGGTTTGCCGAGGCAGCTATGGAAGGCTATATGGAAGCG
>Ga0209777_10000330_pt1 | contig 80328 bp, 75 predicted proteins | sample FrelakmetHBP12HB_FD_187147 | JGI IMG/M metagenome (GOLD analysis project Ga0209777, IMG submission 187147) | Freshwater lake sediment microbial communities from the University of Notre Dame, USA, for methane emissions studies -HBP12 HB (SPAdes)... | ecosystem: Environmental > Aquatic >...
GCCGCAGTCTCGCGTCCAGGGTCCAATACTCGATTGGAACGAAGGCCTTGATCTCGCGCTCGCGCTCCACGATGAGCCGCAGCGCCACGGTCTGCACGCGTCCGGCGGAAAGCCCGCGCCGCACCTTGTCCCACAGCAGGGGAGAGACCTGGAAGCCCACCAGCCGGTCGAGCACGCGCCGCGTCTGCTGCGCGTCTACCAGCTTCCAGTCAATCTCGCGGGGATGGTTGAACGCTTCCTGAACGGCCTTCTTCGTGATCTCGTTGAAGGTGACACGATGGATGGGCTTGGGTGACTGCTTACCGCCGCCCAATTCTTGCGCGAGGTGTGCAGCGATAGCCTCGCCTTCGCGGTCCGGGTCGGGCGCAAGGTAGATGGCGTCCGCCTCTTTCGCCAGCTTCTTCAGCCTGGCGACGACCTTCTCCTTGCCGGGTATGACCTCATACTCGGTCTCGAAGTTGTTCTCCACGTCCACGCCCAGGCTGCGCTTCGGCAGGTCCTTGATGTGGCCGAGAGAAGCTTCGACCTCGTAGCCAGCGCCAAGATATTTTTGAATCGTCTTCGCCTTCGCGGGCGACTCGACGATAACCAGACCTTTTGCCAAGGTGTCCTCTTCTTCTTTCTGTTTGCTTACCCGTGGGGAAACTGACAAGAAACTAGCACGATGTGGCGAGAAAATCCAAAAGGCGCCGCGACACGACCCCGGCAGCGCTGGGCTTCAGCACGGCCTCAACGAGCATATCGCAGCTGCGGCTTCCGCGTCCGCCGGACTAAAGTCCGGCGCTACCCCAAAAAAGACTTTCAAGGCTAAAAAGTGCGGACGAAGTTCTTTCCCGGCAATTGCCGGATCCGGCCAGACATTTCCAACTCGAAGAGCGCGGAAAGCACCTGAGCCGACGTGAGTTCCGGCTCTGTTTTCTCCATCAGCGTATCAATGTGGATGGACTCGGCGGCCGGGATCAGCGCGAACAAGCGGCGCTCGTCCGCAGGCAGTTCTGCTGGCGGCGGAAACAGCGACGGCGTCTCCGGCGTCGCCTCTTCAGCCCCGGCGGGCATCAGCCTGAGCCGCAGCTCCGTCGGCAGCTCCTCGAAGACGTCTTCCCAGGTTGCCACCAGCTTGGCGCCCTGCTTGATGAGCGTGTTCGGTCCCCAGGCCATCCGATTGGTCACGTTGCCCGGAACGGCGAAGACCTCGCGGCACTGCTCCAGCGCGCAGCGCGCCGTGATGCGCGTGCCGCTGTACTCTCCGGCCTCAACCACCAGCACGCCGTATGCCATGCCACTGATGATCCCGTTGCGCACGGGAAAGTTCTGCGGAGTAGGCGCTGTCCCCATGCAGAACTCGCTGATGAGCGCGCCGCCTTCGGCCAGCATGGACTCAGCCAGCTTGGTGTTCTCGCGCGGATAAACTATCTCAACCCCGGTGCCGAGCACCGCTATGGAGCGCCCGTGAGCGTTCACCGCTCCGCGATGCGCGGCGGCGTCAACTCCCCGCGCCAGCCCGCTCAATTATGATGAAGCCGCGTGCGGAAAGGTCGCAGGCCAGCCGTTCTGCCATGCCCAAGCCATAGGGCGTGGGGTGCCGGGTGCCGCCCATTGCGAGGCTGAGCTGGTCGAGGATTTCTATGTTGCCGCGGGCGTAGAGGACGAGCGGCGGATCGTAGATTTGCTTGAGCCGCTGTGGGTATTGAGGAGAGTCAAAGCCGAGCAAGTGCACGCTCGCGGCCTGCACCTTTTCCAGCTCTGTGTCCGCCAGCGCCAGTGACGCTCCGCTGCCGATGCTCTGCGCTGAAACCGCCTTCAGCCCGGCTCCTTCCAACTCTGTCAGCGAGGCCGAGAACACCTGGCCAACATCGGCAAAGTGTTGCAGCAGTTTGCGCGCGCGCGTGGGGCCGAGCCCCGGCGTCAAGGTCAGCGCCAGCCATTCGCGTTCGTGGTATTTGAGTTCGAGCACCGGCGCGCCCCTCCCCTTCTGTCGAGATTCGCCGCCATGCTACGCGATGTCCGCCTGCAACGGAAATGAACTGCGATGAATTCTTGCTTTCAGAACAGAAGCGGCTCCGGGTTGTACAATGTCCGGTCACCTCCAAGCGTTCATTCATGCGACCTCTGCGAGTATCGGCGATATCGTTCCTGAACACCGCACCACTGATGTGGGACTTCGAGCACGACCCCACGCCAGAGATTGCCGGGAATTTCGAGGTCTCCTACACTGTCCCCTCCATCTGCGCGCAGTCTCTCCGCGAGGGCACGGCTGACATCGGCATCATCCCCGTGATCGCCACCGCGGCCATCCCTGATCTCGCCATCCTGCCGGATGTCGCCATCGCCGCGCGCAATGCCGTGCGCTCGATTTTGCTCATCAGCGAAATGCCGATCGAGGAAATACGCACCGTCGCGGTGGATACCTCGTCACGCACCTCGGTGGCGCTGACGCAGATCCTGCTGACGGCTTTCTACGGCGGCCGCCGCAAGCTGCTCGACATGGCGCCCAGCCTGCCCTCCATGCTCACTGCCTGCGACGCCGCGTTGCTCATCGGCGACTCCGCCCTGACCGCGCGCACCCAGGGATGCCACGTCTATGACCTGGCGGAACTATGGCGCAAGCACACCGGCAAGGCCTTCGTCTTCGCCGTCTGGGCTGTGAGGAAGAGCGCGCTGGCGGAGATGAAGCCCGGCCTTGACCTGGCGGGCATCTTCCGACGCTCGCGCGACCACGGCGTGGAGCCCGGTAGCATTGAGCAGCTCGCGCGCAAGTGGTCGCATCGCCTCGGCTTGGCGGAGGCCGACGTGACCAGCTATTTGAGCGAGAACATGCACTATCAGCTCGATGCCGAATGCCTGGAGGGCCTGCGCCTCTTCTTTGACTACGCCAAGAAGCTCAGCCTGATCCCCAAGGTCCCAAAGCTGAAGTTCCTGGAGAGCCACTCCCGCGTCGGCACCGCGCATCACCGCCGCTAGCACCGGTATTTCCTGATTTCAGAACAACCCTCCATAGACCGTCTGGCGCCCCCCCTGCTCCGCCATAATCTCGGGCGCAGGGGAACTTCATGACAAAGAGAATCTTCGTCGTCGCCGCCGTGCTCATCCTCGCAGGTGGGGTGTGGGGGCAGACACCGGTCAGGCAGGGCGGCAAGGGCTCACCGTTTGCACCGAGCTCGACCATCCCCGGCATCGGCGGCTACGCGGCCCGAACCGACGACCGCATTGACATCAACGCAGCATCGCTCGACCAGCTTAAGTCAGTGCAGGGGCTTGGCGATGTCGCGCAGAAGATCATTGACGGCCGGCCTTACCGCAGCAAGCTCGACCTGGTGAAGCGCCACATCATCACACGCGAGGTCTATGACAAGGTGAAGGACAGGATCGTCGCCCACCGCGCGACCGCCGCGGCGACTGATTGCACGCCGCCCCAGACCAAATAGGCGTACCACTCCGCTCCGCCGCTTTCCACCCCGCGCGCCCTCCCGCTACAATGGCTCACAGGACGCTGTGCCCCCATGAGCCTTACCCGCCAGCAAGCCCTCGACATGTTCCGCTCGGATGACCTGATCGGCATCGGCATGGAGGCCGACGCTCTGCGCCGAAAGCTGCACCCCGACGGCATCGTCAGCTACATCATCGACCGCAACATCAACTACACGAACTTCTGCACCGAATACTGCACCTTCTGCGCCTTCTACCGTCCGCTCAAGGGGCAGCTGGCCGGGCAGGGATACATCCTCGACTTCGAGGCCATTTACGAGAAGATCCGCGAGACCGTCGAGCTTGGCGGCACCGGCGTGCTCATGCAGGGTGGCCTGCATCCCGACCTGAAGATTGATTACTTCGAGCGCATGATGAGCGGCATCAAGCAGCGCTTTCCGCGGGTGCACCTGCACTGCTTCTCCGCCTCGGAGATTCTCGCCATCGCCGAGTTCAGCGGCATCAGCGTCGAAGACACCATCCGCCGCCTGCGCGACGCCGGATTGGACAGCATCCCCGGCGGCGGCGCCGAGATCCTCGACGACGAGGTACGCTTCAAGATCGCCCGCCTGAAGTGCCGCACCCAGGAGTGGCTCGACGTGCACCGCACGGCGCACCGCCTGGGCATGAAGACCACCGCCACCATGATGTTCGGTGTCGGCGAAACCTTCGAGCATCGCATCAATCATTTTCAGCATGTCTATGATTTGCAGGAGGAAACCGGCGGCTTCACCGCCTTCATCCCCTGGACCTTCCAGCCCAAAAACACCGCTCTCGGCGGACGTGGTTGGGATGAGGCAACCTCGGTCGAGTACCTCAAGACGCTCGCCATCTCGCGCCTCTTCCTCTCCAACATCGTCAACGTGCAGGCCAGTTGGGTGACGCAGGGACTCAAGGTGCTGCAGGTGGCGCTGCGCTTCGGCGGCAACGACGTGGGCTCGGTGATGATCGAGGAGAACGTGGTGAAGGCGGCGGGCACCAGCAACTGCACCACCGAGGAGGAGCTGCGCCGCATCATCCGCGACGCCGGCTTCCGCCCTGAGCAGCGAGACTCGCTCTATAGGACCTATTTCTTGAATTAGAGTGAACCCCGGAAGAGCAATCCAAAGTTGGGGGCGTCATTCTGAGGCGGAGCGAAGCGGAGCCGAAGAATCTGCTTTTTGGGGAATATCCAAAGCAGTTCCTTCACTTCGCGGCCAGAAGCGGGCCGCTCGTTCAGGATGACAGCTCATAAGTCGGAGGACGACCCTATGGACTACATCAATCTCGGCAAAACAGGCCTGAAGGTCTCGCGCATCTGCCTCGGCTGCATGACCTACGGCGCTCCGGCAACACCCGAGCAGCAGGGCGGCGGACGCCACATCTGGGCGCTGAACGAAGAAGAGAGCCGGCCCTTTCTCCGCCAGGCGCTCGATCTCGGCATCAACTTCTTCGATACCGCCAACGTCTATTCCAGCGGCGCCAGTGAAGAAGTCCTCGGACGCTTCCTGAAGGCCAACGCACGCCGCGAAGCAGTGGTCATCGCCACCAAGGTCCACGGCGCGATGCGCGACGAACCCAACGGCCACGGACTCTCGCGCAAGGCCATCTTCTACGAACTCGACCAGAGCCTTCGCCGCTTGCAGACCGACTATGTGGACCTCTACCAGACCCACCGCTGGGATTACGAGACGCCCATCGAGGAGACACTGGAGGCGCTGCACGACCTGGTCAAGTCCGGCAAGGTGCGCTACATCGGCGCGTCGTCAATGTATGCCTGGCAGTTCACCAAGGCGCTCCACCTCGCCGACCTGCACGGCTGGACGCGCTTCGTTACCATGCAAAACCACTACAACCTGCTCTACCGCGAAGAAGAGCGCGAGATGCTTCCCCTCTGCCAGTCGGAGGGCATCGGCGTCATCCCGTGGAGCCCGCTGGCGCGTGGACGCCTGGCGCGGCCGTGGCAGAGCGAGCATACCAAGCGCTTCGACACCGACAAGTTCGGGACGACCATGTACTCGCGGACTGAGGAGGCCGACCGCAAGGTGATGGACCGTGTGGGCGAGATTGCGAAGCAGCGCGGCGTGCCGCATGCGCAGATCGCTCTCGCGTGGATGCTCGGCAAGCCGGGCATCACCGCGCCCATCGTCGGCGCGACAAAGCCGCACCATCTGCCGGACGCCGTTGCTGCGCTGACCGTGAAGTTGACGAAGGAAGAAATCACTGCGTTGGAGGAGCCCTACGTTCCGCATCCGGTGCTCGGGTTCAACTGAACGCGAACTCTCGTAGCGACTAGCGGCTTGTCGCGTCAATCTCCCTTACTGCTGCCTCCAGCTTCCGCAGCTCCGCGTCGTTTTCCGCGACGGCGAAGAACGTAAGCAGGTAGTCATTGCCCACCGAGGAGGCCGTAAGTCGCATGGAGAGCCTTCGCGCGAGCGCCTCGCCCTCGCGGCGGAACGGCACAGTGCCTTCCAGGGCAATGATCTTCCGCCCAACGCGCACTCCTGCAAGCCCCTTTTGCAGCCCGATCATCTCAGTGGAGCGCACCAACAGGTCAGTAAAGCTCTCCACGGCTTCGTGATCGTTCAGGTCTTCCGGCGGGCGCAGATCGGGTATGCAGTCGCGCCGCGTCACCGTAAGCACGGCCGCCGGGAACACGTCGTTCGCAAGTGGATGCTCAACGTCCTCCACCACCACCAGCGTGCGCGAGCAGGCAAGCCACAGATCGTGCCTGCGGTCAGGCATGCGTCCGCTGGGGCTGAGCTCCTGTGCCAGCGCCAGGACGCGCGCGCCTTCGCCCACCGGAAGCACTCTGAAGCCTGCGGGAACGTCGAAGGTCACACCGACTGCTGCATTCGAATAGGTGTTGTCCTTCCATTCGCCGGCGTCAATCTTCCGCGCCGGGCCGGCGGCGATGGTCTGGTCAACCAGGTCGGTGGGAAGGGCGGGGCCGGTGTAGGGCGCGGCGTCCGCACCTGCCTCCTCGCGCGCTGCCGCAGGCAAGTCGTCTGCAATCCCGACTTTCGCGGAGAAGAATTGCACCGACTCCACTGCCTTTCGGAGCTTGGCATCGAACGCCGGATCGGTGGAGTCGGTTGCAATCTCAAGCAGATAGCGCGAGCCGGGGGTACAGCCGGGCAGGTCGAGGTACCAGAGCACGGCGTGTTCAAAGACGTAGCTACTGCCACCATTCTCCGCGCGCCATGCAGGCATAGGGCCGAGCTTGTGGCGCTCGGCGCCGGCCCACCCCATCTCTTGCTTGCGCAGTTCCGCGGCTAGCGAGCGCGCCGCCTGTTCCGCGCCGTCGCCTTTCTCGCGCCGGGCGCGGATCACGATCCGGGTGGTTCGGTCGGCGCCGCCGAACTCCAGCGCCAGCAGATAGTGATCGCCGCTGGGAAGAATGCGCGCGTGCAGCCGGCGCAAGGGCGCTCCGGCGGGCAAGTCAATTGAGAAGCCGAAGCAGGCGGAGGTGTAACGGCTGGGTGACAGAAAGCCCTGCTCGGGATACATCGGTGTGGTGACGCTGCCACCGGATGGCGCGCTCAACACCTGCGGCTGTATCGGCAGCTCCTGCGCTACTGCCAGCGCGGAGCACAGCAGCAGCAAGGCAGGTGGCAAGAAAGCTGCCGTCCGCCTGCGCTCTGTCGTCCTGGCTGTCATAATGCGCCGCGCCTCCTCTGGTCAGTTTACAGAATGGGTAGCGCCGACGCCGCTGCCTGCTTGGCGGCATCCTGTACAATCAGAAATCCAGAAAGCCATACGGAAATCCCCAGGGCGGACAAGGCAGTGATCTCCTATCGGGCCACATTCCTGCTGTTGGCGGCGCCGCGCCAGAACCCTCTGGTGCAGCTCCTGCAGCGCCAGACCGACCGGACATTTAAGGGCCTGTATCAGATCAATACCTTCGATCTCTGCCTGCTGATTCCCTACTTTGTTTTGATGGTCATCCTGGCCATCTACGGATTCCACCGCTACCAGCTCGTTTGGATGTACTACCGCAACCGGCGGAACAAGGCCACGGAGCCGGCTTCGCGCTTCGCCCGGTTGCCGCGGGTCACCATCCAGTTGCCCATCTTCAACGAGCAATTCGTGGTGGACCGCCTTGTGGAGTCCGTCTGCAAGCTCGATTACCCTCGCAAGCTGCTCGACATCCAGGTGCTTGACGACTCCACCGACGAGACCACCGCGGTGGCCGCTGCCGTCGTGGAGCGCTACCGCGCCCTCGGCCACGACATCACCCTCATCCACCGCGAAGACCGTTCTGGCTACAAGGCAGGCGCGCTCGATAACGGCCTGAAGGTCTGCAAAGGCGAGTTCGTCGCCATCTTCGACGCCGACTTCACCCCCTACGAGGACTGGCTGCAGAAGGTCATCCACCATTTCACCGACCCCAAGGTCGGCATGGTGCAGACCCGTTGGACGCACATCAACCGCGACTACAGCTTCCTGACCCAGGTGGAAGCCATCCTGCTCGACGGCCACTTCGTGCTTGAGCACGGCGGCCGCTCCCGCGCCAACGTCTTCTTCAACTTCAACGGCACCGCCGGCATGTGGCGCAAGTGCGTCATCCCGGACGCCGGCGGCTGGCAGCATGACACCCTGACCGAGGACACCGACCTGAGCTACCGCGCACAGCTCCGCGGCTGGCGCTTCCGATATTTGCAGGACGTCGAGTGCCCGGCCGAGCTGCCTATCGAGATGACCGCCTTCAAGACCCAGCAGGCGCGCTGGGCCAAGGGCCTCATCCAATGCGCCATCAAGAACCTGCCGCAGATTCTGCGCGCCAAGGTGAGACTGAAGGAAAAGGTCGAGGCCATCTATCACCTGACGGCCAACATCAGCTATCCGCTGATGATCATTCTCAGCGTGCTGATGATGCCGGCGATGATCATCCGCTTCTACCAGGGATGGTTCCAGATGCTCTACATCGACCTGCCCCTCTTTCTGGTCTCCACCTTCTCCATCTCCAGCTTTTACCTTGTCAGCCAGAAGGAGCTCTTCCCGGGGCGCTGGTACTCCAAGCTCATCTACCTGCCGTTCCTCATGGCCTTCGGGATCGGACTGACGATCACCAACACCAAGGCGGTGCTGGAGGCGATCATCGGCAAGCAGACCGCATTCGCACGCACGCCCAAATATCGGGTGGCCGCCAAGGGCGAGAAGTCCGTCGCCGCCAAGAAGTACCGCAAGCGCCTTGGCTGGATCCCCTGGGCGGAGCTGCTGGTCGGCTGCTACTTCGCACTCACCGTCTATTACGCCATCACGAATGAGAACTACATCACGGTGCCGTTTCTCATCCTCTTTGTCTATGGCTACTGGTACACCGGGCTGATGTCGCTGCTGCAGGGGCGCTTCGAGACGCTCCTGCGCAAGAACGTCTCCAACGAAGAGGAGCACGTCAAACCTTTTCCGGTGGGAGTGTAGGAATTTTCGGATTTGAGGGCTCTTCTTTGCCTCGCGTTGCCGCAGAGGTTGAGGTATATAATTTCCGGCCATGGGTACTTCCGCGAACGTCATCCTCGGCGTGCTGTGCCTTATCACTGGTCTCATTTTTCTCCGAAGAGGTATGCGGGAAGAACCTTTTCCGAGTCCGCTGATCTCGCTGTTCAGCAAGCCGGAAGTGCAATCCGACAAAGATCGCTCGCGGTGGATTCGATCGGGCGTGCTGAATCTCATGCTTGGGGCATTTTGGATCATTTTCGCAGTCTTCTCCCGCCATCGATGAGTTTCTCCTGAGACCAGGCATTTCACTTTAGAGTGATGTCGCAATTCCACAGCTCGACAATTCGTAAGCCCAGCCCTTTGAGGCTCGGCATTCGCGTGGTGCTGGCGATGGCGATTGCCCTGGTGGCCTCCGCCATCATCATTGGCAACATGCCCAACCAGCCTGTGCGCGGGCTTTACACCCAGGTGGAGATCAACGCCCCGCCGGAGCGCGTCTGGCGGGAGCTGACCGACTTCGGCGCCTACCCGCAATGGAACCCGTTCCTTCGCGTCCACGGCACGGCTGAGCTGGGCAACCACCTGCTCGTGACAGCGAAGCCCTCCGGCTCGCACGGCATGGTCTTCTGGCCCAAGGTGACGGCCGCGGAGCCCGGCCGCCGGCTCACCTGGCTCGGGCACCTTTTGATCCCCGGGCTTTTCGACGGTGAGCACAGCTTCGAGCTCGAGCCGCTGCCCGGCGGTGGCACGCGCTTCATCCAGCGCGAGCGCTTCCACGGCTCGCTCGTCAGCCCCTTCTGGAGCTACATCACCAACCAGACCGGCCGCGGCTTCCGCGAGATGAACCAGGCGCTGAAGGTCCGCTGCGAGCAGCACTGAGCGCGCGGTCTCTGCTATAGTTCGGCTTCGAAGGGTGGTCCATGTACAAACGCATCTCCCGCATTGCCCTGTTCGTGCTGCTGGCAGCGCTGTCGCTCGCGGCACTCGACCGCCAGCCCAACTCTGACTATCGCGCCCGTCGGCTGACGTTGGCCATCAAGACAAACGGCTCGCCTGTCCTGCTCTTTGCCGCTGAAGAGTCGAAGGAGGGTCTCAGCGGTTTTCGCCAGGACGACAACTTCTTCTACCTCTCCGGCTGCAACGAACCTGGTGCGGCGCTCCTGATCGCGCCCGAGGAGAAGGGTGAGCACGGCCATCCCTATACCGAGATCCTCTTTCTGGCGCAGCGCAACCTCTACCGTGAGATGTGGACCGGCGTAAAGCTCGGACCCGACGACCCGAAGGCGCGCGAAATCACGGGGTTTGACCGCGTGGAGCCCCTCGACCGCCTGCGCGACGAGCTCGCCAAGGTGCTGGGCCGCAGCCGCCACGGCGTGCTCCTCACGGACACCGCCGAGGCGCCGGAGGAGACCACCGCCACGCATCCGCTGCAGTGGCTGGAGCGCAGCAACGCCTTCATGAATCCGTACTACAGGGACGTGAAGCCGCTGCTTGCCGAAATGCGCGTGCACAAAGACGCCGGTGAGCTCGAACGAATCCGCCACGCCAGCGACGCCTCCATCGCCGCTCATCGCAGAATGTTCAAGGAGATGAAGCCGGGACTCACCGAGCTCCAGGTTGCCGGCATCATGACCGGCGAGTTCATGTTCCAGGGCTGCGCACGGCCAGCCTACGCGCCTATCGTCGGCGCGGGCTTCAACTCCACCGTGCTGCACTACTCGGAGAACTCCGGGACCATCCAGGACGGCGACGTGGTGGTGATGGACGTCGCAGGCGAGTACGGCATGTACGCATCCGACATCACCCGCACCGTGCCCGCCAACGGCAAGTTCACCGCCCGCCAGCGAGAGATCTACGACATCGTGCTCGGAGCGCAGCGCGAAGCGGAGAAAGCGTTCGTCTCCGGCCGCAGCACCCTCACCGGCGATGGCCCTGACTCTCTCTACCGCGTGGCCTATGACTACATCAACAGTCATGGCAAGGACCTGCACGGCCAGCCGCTCGGCAAGTACTTCATCCACGGCCTGGGACACTACGTCGGGCTGAACGTGCATGACGTCGGCGAAGGGCCGCTGGCTCCGGGGGCGGTTTTTACTCTCGAGCCCGGCATCTACATTCCGGAGGAGAAGCTGGGCGTCCGCATCGAGGACGACTACATGGTGGACAAGGACGGCAATCTGGTGGACCTGACAGCCGCTCTGCCGCACACCGCCGATGAGGTGGAAGCCGCCATGCGGAAGTAGACTCTCACACACGTTTTAGGCCCGGAGCACCGCGTTCCTTTGGTATTCTTAACGGGCTGTGGTCGTCAGGATTCTCTACGTTGTCCTGCTCCTCTGCACGGTGGCCATCATCGCCGTGGCTGCAGCCGTCTTTGTGAAGATAAGGCGGCAGTTGAGGACCAGCCGCAAAGAACCTGAGAGCGTCGCGTCCAACGGCAGCGGCACGAACATCTAGCCGCACTCAACCAGAGAGGTCATCGCAGTCCATGACGGTCAAACCGGTTTCCCTGCCCGTTTCCGAGCGTTCCTACAGCGCGCTGCGCAACGTTGCGTTGGTTGTCTGTGCCAGTTGGGTCATCGCCCTGTGCGCGCGCTTCAGTGTTCCGCTGCCCTATACGCCGGTGCCGCTCTCGCTGGCGAACTTCGCCGTGCTGGCCGTTGGACTCACGCTGGGCAGCAGGAGAGGATTTGCGGCGGCAGTGCTCTACCTCGCACAAGGCGCGGCCGGCATGCCGGTCTTCAGTCCGGCCGGGCCGGGAGGCGTGGCACAGTTGCTTGGGATCACAGGCGGCTTCCTGCTGGCCTATTCTCTGGTGGCATATCTAAGCGGATGGCTGGTGGAGCGCGGAGCCCGCGGGTTCTTCGGCCACATGCTGGCGGCGGTGGCGGGCGAAGCGCTGCTCTTCGCGAGCGGCGTGACCTGGCTGATGATGGTGCTCCATGTCTCGGTGTCGCAAGCCATCGTGTTCGGTGTTTATCCGTTCCTTGTCGGCGAGGTGGGCAAGGTGATGCTCGCCGCGGGAGTTGCCGGCCGCCTGCGTCGCTACTGCTGAAGACCAGACCACTGAACCGCCTAGGACGTTATGAACACCAGTGTTGAAACGCGAGAGATCAAGATCGCTCACAGTCCGGATTCGGACGATGCATTCATGTTCTACGGCCTGGCGACCAACAAGGTCCGCGTGCCCGGCCTGAGGTTCTCGCACACCCTCTGCGACATTGAGACCCTGAACCGCAAGGCGATTGACAAGGCCTACTACGACGTCACCGCCATCTCCTTCCACGCCTATCCCTACATCGCGGACAAGTACGCCATGATGCCCAGCGGCGGCAGCGTCGGCGACGGCTACGGGCCCATGATCGTCTCCCCCAAGCCCTTCACTGTGGACGAGATCAAGAGCGTGAAGCTGGCCGTGCCCGGCTTGCTCACCACCGCCTACCTTGCGTTGAAACTGTTCGCTCCCGGAGTGCCTACCGAGGTCGTGCCCTTCGACCAGATCATCCCGCAGGTGCTTGCGGGCAACTATGAGGCCGGCCTCATCATCCACGAGGGCCAGCTGACTTACGGCAAGTCAGGCCTGCAGAAGATTGTTGACCTCGGCCAGTGGTGGCGCGAGCTCTACGGCCTGCCGCTGCCCCTGGGCGGCAACGCGATCAAGCGCGACCTCGGCCCTGAGCTGATGGCGACCGTCTGCAAGGCGTTGCGCGACAGCATTCAGCACGCCCTCGACCATCGTGAAGCAGCGCTGGAATACGCCATGCAGTTCGCCCGCGACCTCGATCCGCGGATGGCTGACCAGTTCGTCGGCATGTACGTAAACGAGCGCACGCTCGACTACGGCGCGGATGGCCGCCAGGCCGTGGACACCCTGCTCGACCTCGGCTTTGCGAAGGGCGTAATTCCGAAGAGGGTGAAGGTAGATTGGGTGAATCCAGCCTGATCGCAAGCTCGCGCATTCAGCTACAATCCACGCCTGAAGGCCACGATAGCGCCCGCGACCTGTGGCTTCAGATTGAGAGACGCAATGCGAATTCACTTTCTTGCTCGATACGTGATGACTATCGCTTTGGCTGCGTCGGCGATGCTGTTCGCGCCCGTTGACTGCCCAGCCCAAGTCTTGCATCAGCCAACTCCGCAGGAGGACGCATCGCTTCGAGCGTTTCTTCGCGATTGCGTGAAAGACCCCTTCGAAGACTACACGGCAACGCGCTATTCCGCCGTCTTTGTTGACCTGCGGGACGATCAAACACACGAAGTCATTGTCCGTCTCTCATCCGACGGGTGGTGCGGAACCGGCGGCTGCACCACCTTGATTCTCGCGCCCCTAGGGTCCTCCTACAAAATCATCTCGAAGATCACCAGCACCCGGCTTCCAATTCGCGTCCTTTCAGAGAAGACGAATGGCTGGCACGACATCACCGTGTGGGTAGAGGGAGGGGGTACCCAGCCTGGCTACGAAGCAGAGCTGTCATTTGACGGCAGGTCCTATCCGACCAATCCCTCCGTGCCCCCGGCTCGTCACCTTAGCGAACAGGTCGCCGGTGAAGTCGTGATTCCGTCCGATGCAAAGGACACGCCGCTGTTTTGAGTGCGCAGCCCGACGCCGCCATGCCTCTGCCATGACCACCGCCTCCAAGCTCGAACGCCAGGCTCTCCTGATTGACGCCGATGACACGCTCTGGGAGAACAACATCTACTTCGAGCGCGCCATCGCCGGCTTCATCTCCTTCCTCAACCACCAGGAGTATTCGCCGCTCGAGGTGCGCCAGGTGCTAAACCAAGTGGAGCGTGAGAACCTGGAGCGCCACGGATACGGCTTGCACAGCTTTGCTCACGCCCTGGTTGGCACCTTCGAACGCCTTTCGCGTGAGTCCCTCACACCGGCTCTGCACCGCAGCATCGACGGCTTTGCGCACACCATCGCTGAGCAGCCCATCGAGATCATCGCCGGCGTCACGGAAACGCTCGACTACCTCCAACCGCGGCACCGGCTGTTCCTGCTCACCAAGGGCAACGTGACCGAGCAGACTGGGAAGGTCGAGCGCTCCGGGCTGCGAAAGTTCTTCCAAGCGGTGGAGGTCGTGCCGGAGAAGGACGCGAAAACCTACCGCGCCATGGTGGAAAAACACAACCTGGCGCCGGAGACCTCCTGGATGGTCGGCAACAGTCCCAAGTCGGACATCAATCCCGCACTCAAAGCCGGACTGCACGCCGTCTTCGTGCCGCACGCCGATACCTGGGTGCTGGAGCACGAGGAGATCGCCGCGGCAACGCCGCCGCAGCGCCTGCTGCTCACACAGCGCTTCAGCGACCTCGCGTTGCACTTCTAGCAGCGCATTCCACGAACCTAACTACGCAACACCGACGGCGGAACCATTCTTCGTTCTGCGTGGTACGCTGGCTTTGCTCTGGTGTTTCTTACGACCACGCCGTGGACGTGAGCAAGGAAAACCTGCAACGGTTCCTCGCCAGCTTCGAGGCCCTCAGCGAGCTCGGCCCCGCCCTGACCGCTGAAGAAGGCTTTGCCGAGGCCGCGCCGCGCGTACTGCGTTCGCTCATGGACGCAGTCGCCATCAGCGAGGGGGCGCTGTTCCGCTTCACCGACCGCCCGGCTCTGCTGGCATCTGTGACGGCGCATGGTTTTGCCTCCTTTCCCGAACAGGCCATCATCCCCCTGCTTCCCCGGCACACCCATGCCCTGACGCGGCTTTCCGCTCCGGTCATGGTCGCCGATCACGGCGAGTACTTCACCTCGAACGGCAACTTTGCACCGCAACTCATCCGCTGCGTGGTGCCGCTCAAAGTGCAGGGCCGGCTGGCGGGTATCCTGGGGCTGGGACAGCGCCGTGGCGGCGCATCGTACACCGCCGGCGATCTGGGCACGCTCTCCATGCTCGGTCATTACATCGCACTCGGCCTGCACACCTACAGCCTGACGGAGACCCTGGCCCAGCGCGTCGGCGAGAACCTGAAGCTGGTGGCCACCGTCCACAGCTTCTACGACAACACGCTGGAGGCCTTCGCCGCCGCCATTGACTTCAAGAACATCCACATCCACGGCCACTCGCTGCGCGTTGGCCGCTACGCCGCGGGCATCGCCGAGGCCATGGGCATGGACCAGCATGACGTGGCCGGGGTTCGCGCCGCCGGCTACCTGCACGACATCGGCAAGGTGGCTGTGGACAAGGCGCTCTTCAACAAGCCCGGCGCGCTCGAGCCGGAAGAGTTCCGCCAGATGGCCGACCACACCACCCTCGGCCATGAGATCGTCCGCGGCATCCAGTTCCCGTGGCCGCGCATTCCCGACGTCGTCCGCTGGCACCACGAACGCGTTGACGGCACCGGCTATCCTGATCGCCTTCGGCTGACGGACATGCATGACGCGGTGCGGATCATGGCCCTGGCAGATTCGTTTGACGCCATGACCAGCGAGCGGCCTTACCGCAAGCCCATTCCCGTGGCCAGCGCCCTGCGCGAGCTGGTGGGACTGGCGCCGCAGAAGTTCGATCCTGACACCGTGCAGGCCCTGCTCATCCAGGTGCGCCGCGACGCCGTTGCCGCCTTCGCCCTTCCCAGCCGCGAAGGCAGCGTGCAACCCCGCTTCATCGAGGAACGGCTGGGCGCGATCGCCCCAGCCGACGTTGACCTGCTCGCCGGCAGCCTGCAGCACCGCATGACCGGCCACCGCGTTCACCTGGCCTGAGGCGCGCCGCCGCACTCAAGAGGCGATTGTGCCACCCGCCAGCGCACCACATTCGAGCAGATTTGCGGTGGTTTCCCTTTCTGCAGTCTCCCCGGCCCAGGTAGAAACCGTTTAGGGTGTCAGCCTGAAGCCGGGGTATAGAGGGCCACTGGCTCTGCAACCGCGATTCCCTCCCGCAGCAACCTCTAGGAGCCAGCCCTAACCCGGTGTACAATTTGCTGCACGGAACTATTTCAACTTTGGCAGTTCCCAAACTGCGAGGAGTCTGCGATGAGAAAACGCATCTTTTGGTGTGCATTAACCCTGCTTGTCCTTCTAGTGTCCGTTGGCGTCTGTGCCGGACAGAACGCCCCGAAACGCCGGGTGCGTATCGCCGTCCTCGACTTCGACTATGCGACCGTGATGAGCGACTCTGCCGCCATCTTCGGCAGCAACATTGACATCGGCAAGGGCATCTGCGACCTGCTGGTGAACGACCTGGTGCGCGAAGGCACGTACTCCCTGATCGAGCGCAAGATGCTCGACAAGATCCTGGCCGAGCAGAACTTCAACAACTCCGACCGCGCTGATCCCATGTCGGCGGCAAAGATCGGCCGCGTCCTGGGCGTGGATGCCATCGTGGTCGGCAGCATCACCCAGTTCGGCGGCGAGAATAAACACCAGAACGTCGGCGGAGGCGGAGGCGGCTGGGGTGGATTTGGTGTCGGCGGCTTCGGCCACCACAGCTCGAAGGCCACCGTGGGCATCTCTGCCCGCATCGTCAACGTGGAGACTGGCGAGATCCTCGCCGTGGCTGACGGCAAGGGCGAGTCCAAGCGCGAGGGCATCTCCCTGCTGGGCGGTGGTGGCGGCTGGAGCGGCTGGGGCGGAGGTGCGGTTGACTTCGGCAGCAGCGGCTTCCAGAGCACCATCATCGGTGAAGCCACCAAGCAAGCTGTGGACACCCTGGTGGGTCAGCTCGTTGCCGGCGCTCCCAACCTCATGAGCCAGACCCACGCCCACAGCATCACGGGAATTGTGGCCGCCGTGGATGGCGGCAGCATCGTGCTCAACATCGGCAGCCGCGCCGGCCTTAAGGTCGGCGACCAGCTCACCGTCGAGCACGTCACCCGCGAAGTGAAGGATCCCAACACCGGCGCCGTGCTGCGCCGCCTCACCGTGCCGATTGGCGTCATCACCGTGACCGACGTTGACGAAGGTTCCGCCGTCTGTGCCCCCGCCCAGGGCGAGGGCTTTGCGGAAGGCGACATCGTCAAGGTCAAGATGGAGTAATCACCGAGTACGCTGGAGATGCAAATGCCCCGTCACGCTCAGCGGGACGGGGCATTCTTCTGCCTGAAATCGATCTTCAGTCTTGCAGTCCTACCGCTGCATCTGATCTGGCGTAACAATCACGTTCTCACCCGGCGCCTTCTGCCCGATGCTCACGTTGCGCGAGAAGTCACCCGCCAGCTCGGGAGTGAGCCGAACATTCGTGGGCCGGCGCGCGATGCTCATCTGGTCGATTTTGTCCTGCAGCTTCAGCAGGCCGTAGAAAAGGTTCTCAGGCCGTGGCGGACAACCAACCACGTACACATCCACCGGCACGATGCGATCCACGCCCTGGAGCACGGCGTAGGTGTTGAAGGGGCCGCCCACGCTGGCGCAGGCTCCCATGGCGATCACCCACTTCGGGTCCGCCATCTGATCGTAGATGCGCTTGACCACCGGGGCCATCTTAAGATTCACGGTGCCGGCCACGATCATCAAGTCGGCCTGGCGCGGGCTCGGGCGGAAGACCTCCGAGCCGAAGCGCGCGATGTCAAAGCGCGAGGTGGAAGACGCGATCATCTCGATGGCACAGCAGGCCAGGCCGAAGGTCATGGGCCAGATGGCGGACTTGCGCGCCCAGTTGAAGACGTAATCCACGGTGGAGATCAGGAAGTTCTTTTCGAAACGGTTCTCAATCCAGGTCATGCTCGCCTCAGGGTAACGTCTAGTTTTTCGCAAGCGCGCACTCATGGTCGGTGACGCACATCACAAATCTGTAGTTTTCCCGGAGTGTCTGCGCAGCGGCCGTCCCGCACCTCCCGCCCTTGGCCGCAAACTTCGGGTAAGATTGGACATCCACACGGGAGGCATGCGTGGCAGAGCAACTGGCCAGTTCAGGAAGGGCTGCATCCGAGGCTGCCGCTCCCCCTCCCACCTTTACCACGCTCACCATCATCGTCCCTGTCTTTAACGAGCGGCAGACGATTCTGCACCTGCTCCAGACGGTCCTGAACCAGCCCATCGCGGGCCTTAACCGCGAGATCGTGCTGGTGGATGACTGCTCCACCGACGGCACCCGCGAGTACCTGCAATCGCTTGACCTCGAAGGGCTCTGCCACAGTGGAGATTCCATCCGCCTGGTGTTGCACGACCGCAACCGGGGCAAGGGCGCAGGCGTCCGCAGCGCGCTGGAAGCCTCTTCCGGCGGGCTGGTGCTGGTGCAGGATGCCGACCTCGAGTACGATCCCCGCGACTACCCCGAGCTGTTGCGCCCGCTGCTCGAGGGCCACGCCGATGCCGTATTCGGCAATCGCTTTCATCGTGGCTCCCATCGCGTTCCGCGCTACTACCGCTACGTCCTGAACAGGATGTTCACCGGGCTGTGCAACCTGCTCACAAACCTTGCACTCAGTGACGTCACCGCCTGTTACAAGGTCTTCCGCCGCGACTTTCTGCTGCGTTGCAAGCTCCGGAGCGACCGCTTCAGCTTCGAGACTGAGGTCACCGTGAAGCTGGCGAAGCTCGGCGCCCGCATCTACGAGGTCCCCATCGCCTACCACGGGCGCACCTACGCCGAAGGTAAGAAGATCAGCTGGTCAGACGGCGTGGCCGCCACCTGGCATCTCTTCCGCTATCGCTTCTGGCGCTGATCGCGGAACTGCAATCCCCTCGATTTCGTAACTCACCAAACCGGGACTACTACGTCTATAGCCCCGTGGAGAGGTGAACGCATGCATCGCAATCGCATTACATTCCGGGCGCTCGCCGTGGCTGGCGCTGCCATCCTGCTGGTTGCCGCCGCGCACGCCAAGGTCAGTGCGGAATTCCACAAGACCGTACCGCTCGTGTCAGGCTCGGTCGCTGTCAAGAACATCAACGGTTCGGTGAAGATCGCCGCATGGGACAGGAACGAGGTCCAGATAGACGCGGTGAAGACGGCGGAGACACAGCAGAAGCTCGATGAAGCCACCATCGAGGTGACGACGTCCCCGGGACGCGTGGAGATCGAGACGAAGTACCCGTCGGGCGAGCACCACAATCCCGCCAGCGTCGAGTACACCATCCACGTCCCACGGAAGGCGAACCTGGACGGCATCCGGCTGGTGAACGGCAGCCTCGACGTGACCGGCCTTGCGGGCTCGGTGGACGCCGAGTCGGTCAATGGCGCGGTGCACATTGACGGTGCGGTTGGCTCGTTACGGGCGAACTCGGTGAATGGGCGCGTGGACGCGACCATCACCTCACTCACCGGCCAGCCCATCAACCTGGAAGCCGTGAACGGCGCTCTCGAGCTCCGCCTGCCGGCCAACGCAAGCGCCACCATCAAGGCGGAGACGGTGAACGGCGACGTCAGCACCGATTTCTCGCTCGCCGTGGAGCATGCTCAATACGGCCCCGGCGCCAGCCTGAAGGGCAAGCTGGGCGACGGTAACACGAGCATTCACCTCAATACGGTGAACGGGAGCATACACATTTCGCGCATCTGAGCATTCGCCTCCCGGCGCGGCTCTCCTCTGCCCAGGAGCAGCGCACGCGGGAGGTCGGTTTCCGGACTGGAGACGGCCCGGAACAAGCAGTCCCCACCATGCGGTGGGGACGGAAGGGGCCGCCGGCTTTCTGCCCGAACCGGCGGCCTCAGCTTCTTCATTCTAAACCACTTTCAATCCTCCTCCGGCCGCCTAGCGCTCAAAAGCAGCGCTCCAATCCGCTTGAACTGGCGCAATTCTTCGGCGTCTTTGAACCACTTGCCGCTGTACTCCTCCGGCGTCAGCGTCAGATCCGGGATTCGCGCCGCCTCCACCTCAAGGAAGCCGCACCCGCGCAGCATCTCCAGGTACTCCGCCTCGGAGCGCGCATGCACTTTCACCTTCAGCGCGTCAACCCAGCGCAACGAATATGGGTTCTCCTTGTACAAATTGATGAGCACGAAGAGCCGTCCCCCAGGTGCGATCACTCGCAGCAGCTCGCGCAGCACCGCTTCCTGGTCGGGATAGTAGTAGAACGACTCGACCGACAGCACCTTGTCGAAATATCCGTCGCGCCAAGGGATTTCCTCGGCCGATGCATGCACAAACATCACGTTATCCAGCTCCTGCGATGCCTCGCGGGCGCGAGCGATCATCTCGTCGGAGATATCCAGTCCCACGGCGTGGCCGCCTTCTCCGGCGACGGCGCGAGCCAACAGGCGCGTTGCCCAGCCGGCTCCGCAGCCCAGCTCCAGCACGCGCTCGCCGCGGCGCAGCGCCATGCGTCCCAGCGTCTGCTCGGTGATGCTCGCGTGGTGCCGCTCCATCTCTTCGCCGCGGCCGCTGGCGGCCCAATCGTTGAACTCCGCACGCAGGCGGTCATTGGCGTCGGTTGAATCCATCGTCACCTTGCCCTTTCATGCTAACCACTTAGATAGAAGCAGTCGGTTTGAATCTAACGGTGCTTAACGAACCTATGAATGCCGATGCCCAGTGGTATTAGCCACCCGAACGTCAGCAACAACAACAAGAAGAACAGAATTGCCAAGCCTAACCACGACGGCATCCTAAAAGGAAGCACGAGTCCGAAGCCAGTGATCGAATGCGATGCCTTCCAAAAACACAAGCCAACTCCCACCACCCAGACCATGCCAAAGGCGATCAGAAATCTAGCTTTGTTCACTTTGTCTCTCCGGAAGCTTTCTGCTTCAATAGTGCCACGAGTTCCTCAACGCTCCAAACGTGATCTGCGATTCCTGCTTCCATCGCTGGCGTAAACCACAACGCTCAGGCGGGAGGCTCAAAACACTTGCGCCGCGGGTGTAAGCTGTCAGGTTCACACTTTCTTTTTTGGAGACGCCGCATGAAGCTTCTGGTGATCGGTGCTGGAATGATGGGTTACTCCGCCGCATACGACATGGCGCGCAGCACCCGCGTGGAGCGCGTTACGCTGGCTGACCAGGATGCCAAACGTGCCCGCCAGGCAGCCTTGCGCCTGAACCGTATGCTCGGCCCAGGCCGCGTGAAGCCAGCGGCGCTTGACGCCGCAAACTCGGCCGCTGTCGCGAAGCAGATGAGGGAGCACGATGGCACGCTCTCCGCCGTGCCGTATTTCCACAACCTGGCGCTGGCCAAGCGCGCCATCGCGGCCGGCTGCCACTTCGCCGACCTCGGCGGAAACAATATTGTGGTGCGCCAGGAACTGGCCCTGGACAAGCAGGCGGCGAGGCGGCGGGTTCGCCTGGCGCCCGACTGCGGCGTGTCCCCCGGCCTGGCCTCCATCCTCGGAGGCGAGCTCATGCGCCGCATCGGCGGTCGGGCTGACGCGCTCAAGATCTACGTTGGCGGCTTGCCGCAGAATCCCCGGCCCCCGTTCCAATACCATCTCGTCTTCTCCGTCGAGGGACTCATCAACGAGTACGCCGAGCCCGCAAGGGTCCTGCGCAAGGGAAAGCTCATCACCGTCGAGCCGCTGACCGAGATCGAGCATTTCTCCATCCTGGGCCTTCCCGACCTGGAGGCCTTCCACACCTCCGGCGGCACCTCTACCCTGCCGGAAACCTACGCCGGACGCGTCGGCGAGTGTTTTGAGAAGACACTCCGCTATCCCGGACACGCGGCGCGAATCCGCACCCTCTACGACTTCGGACTCTTCTCCCGCGAGAAGCGCAAGTTTGGCGTCGCGCAGCTCTCGCCACGCGAGATGATGGCGAGCCTGATGCTCGAGAAGTTCGCGGGCCAGGAGCCGGACTTGACGGTGATGCGAGTGGAAGCGCACCTTGGCCAGCGCGTGCTCAGTTTCACGCTGGTGGACAAGTTCGACCCGCGCACCGGACTGACCTCCATGATGCGCACCACCGCCTGGCCGGCAAGCATTGTGCTGCAGATGCTGGTGGGCGGCGAGGTGGAGCCGGTCGGAGCGGTCCTGCAGGAACGCGACGTTCCAGCCATGCTGGTACTGCGTGAGCTCGCGGCCCGCGGCATCAAAATCACGTTCGAAGAGCAGACCCTCCGCGAGAAGGGACAAGGCACCGGCTTCTGAGTGGACACCCGGCATTTAGCGGTGAATTACGGCGACCGACGAAGAGACGATTCAAGCGAACGCACTGACGGGACTTGCGCATCTCGCGTCTGTTCAGCCGCGCGCAATTGTTCTGTCCTTCAACCGCGAAAGCGTCCGGCGGATGGAAGGTTTCATCGAGCAGCAGCGCCTGCGGTCCAATCTGCCCGAGGAGGCCGTTGCCACCCTGGTGCAGGTGATGGGCTCCTGCCTCGGCGAGTGCGTGCGCCGCTCCTACGGCGGCCAGTGGAAGGAACATGACGGTACTTGGGGAGTCTTCTTCGATGACCGCAACGCCGTCTTTCCCTTCAACAAGGTTCGCAAGCAGTTTGACAACGGCGTCGAAGGCGGCGAGTCGGTTCTCGGTTTCTTCGACATGATTGGGCCGGTCATACTTAAGAACAAGAAGCGGTAGCAGCATTCAGGCCGCCAACAGTGTGTACGAAAGTACTATTTCTCGGTGTGCGCCCCGAATCCTTCCCTTGGCGGCAGCGGGCCCGCCATTTAGAATATCGGGTTCCAAGGAGCGTACTCATGACATCCCCCCAATCCGCGCGCGCCCTCCGTATGCGTGGCGTCGCAATTGTCATTCTCTGTCTACTTGTCTCTTCAATCCTCGCCATCGCACAAGATGCCGCCGACAACCTGGTGAGCGCCGGCACCGACCTCTTTAACAAGCACAAGTTCAATGAAGCCTATGCGAACTTTGAGAAGGCCAACAAGCTGCGCGCGGAACAGTGTTCGCCTTGTCTCACCAACATGGCGATGTGCAAGATGCGGATGGGCGATGAAGGCTCCGCGGTCAAGCTGACGGTCAAGGCGTACTCCGTGGCTGCCACTCCGCACGACCGCGCCGACGCACTCAGTGTTCGGGGCCAGATCCAGCTGTCGTTCGGCATCCGCTCCAACGACAAGAAGAAGCTGGCCGATTCTGCCGAGTCATTCCGCGCCGCCTTCAAGGAAGACCCCACAGCCTGGGTCTTCGTGCTGAAGACCGCCGAGGCCCTGTTCCGCCTGGAAAAGGATGACGAGGGGAAGCGTGAACTCCAGGCGCTTCTCGATCACGAACGCACAGGTCCCAACGCCGATCTGGCGCGCCTCTATCTTTCCGACCCTCGCCGCGCGCGCCTCGAATTCGCGCCGGCGATCACGATCACCACGCTGACGGGCGAAAGAATCGAGCTAGCGAAGCTCACCGGCAAGGTGGTGGTCCTAGATTTCTGGGCAACGTCGTGTCCGGCATGCCGCGCATCACTGTCCGATCTGAAGGACCTGCTGAAGAAGTACCCGGCAGAGAAACTCGTCCTTATCTCCGTCAGCGCCGACAAGGAAGATCAGGCCTGGCGCGACTTTGTGGCGAAGAACCAGATGAGCTGGTATCAGTGCCGCGACGCATCGGTGATTGACGCTTTCGATGTTCGCGCGTTCCCTACCTACCTTATCCTGGACCGCGAAGGGATTGTCCGCGAGAGAGTGGTGGGGATGGACGATCAGCAAAGCGTCGCCTACAAGCTGAAGGAACCTCTGAAGAAGCTGCTCGAACAACGCTGAAGAGGACCCTCCACGTTCGAGGGACACGGGCCGCGCAACCGCGCGGCCTGTTCTAATGCCTCACTGACCCATGCAGCCCGGCCTCGTAGCTTCGCCGGTCAAGCTTGGGCAGTGCACGTGCGACGCGGTCAGGAAACAGCGGGTAATGCCGCACGGCCGCCAGGTATTCCGGCACGCACCACAGGTCGTCTTCCGAGGTCATCCAATTCACGCGGTCGAAGCGTGACAGGTTCACCGGGCCCGAGTAGGCGCGCAGCGTGCGTTCGCCGCGCGGGTTGTAGTACCCCTCAAAGTAGCTGAGTGCCAGCTCGCGCAGCGGTCCGGTAGATGGGCGCGCGGAAGCGCAGCCCCGAGTAATTCGACTTGGACAGGCCGCCCCACAGCCCATGCTCGCGATACAACGCCACCACATGGTCGTCGTCACGCGCGGCCTCCAGGTCCATGAGCAGCGGCGGATAGCCGTTCACCCGCAGGGCGGCGGCAGCCAGCAACGCTCCCTCCAGGCAGTGCCCCGCGCTGCCGCAGCACGCGCTGCGGCGACCACGCTGTGTCCACGTACTGGTGCGGGATCGCATCCAGAAAGTGCTGGATCCGCTCCGGCGTCTTGAGCGCGCGCAATGTGCGCAGATCTTCCGGCAACATGCCGAAGCTCTGGCGCCCGCTCCGCCCTGCTCCGTTAGTTGACTGTGCTTCGCCCCGCAAAGCCAATCGCCGCAACCCCCATCGGAAGTTGCGGCGATCATACAGAACGGCGTTGTGAATCTAGCTAGGCCTTCACTGGCGCCGGCAGCGGCTCCCAAACACCGTCAGTCAGGTACTGGTGCATGCTGGCCGCCGCTTTGCGTCCCGCGCCCATCGCTAGGATCACGGTGGCTCCGCCAGTGACGATGTCGCCGCCAGCAAACACTCCGCGCTTGCTGGTGCGCGTTGTCTCCTCGTCGGTGACGATGTAGTTCCACTTGTTGGTCTTCAGGTCCGGCGTGGACGACTGGATCATCGGGTTCGCTGACGTGCCGGCGGCGATGATCGCCACCTGCACCGGAATCACGAACTCGGAGCCTTTCTTCTCGATTGGGCGCCGACGACCGCTCTCGTCCGGCTCGCCCAGCTCCATCTGAACGCACCTTGCTTCCTTCAGCCAGCCCTTCTCGTCGCCCATGAACTCCACTGGGTTGGTCAGGATGTGCAGCTCGATGCCCTCCTGCTTGGCGTGGCGGACTTCCTCGACGCGCGCCGGCATCTCAACCTCGGTCCGCCGGTAGATGATCTTGGCGGACTTCGCGCCCAGCCGCTTGGCCGTGCGAATGCCATCCAGCGCCGTATTGCCGCCGCCCACCACGATCACGTCCTTGCCCTTGCAATCGAAGATGGGTTCGTCGTATTCGGGGAAGCGATAGGCGCGCATCAGGTTCACGCGCGTCAGGAACTCGTTTGCCGAGTAGATGCCGTTAAAGTGCTCGCCCGGAACGCCGAGGAACTTCGGCAATCCCGCGCCGGTGGCGATGAACACCGCGTCGTAGCCCTCTTCGTTCATCAACTCGTCCACGGTCACGCTCTTGCCTACCACCACGTTGGTCTCGAACTCAACGCCCATCGTGCGCAGGTTGTTCACTTCACCCCGGACGATGTCCTTGGGCAGGCGGAACTCGGGTATGCCGTACACCAGCACGCCGCCGAGCTCATGCAACGCCTCGAAGACGCGCACTTTGTGGCCTTTCTGGATGAGGTCGCCGGCGCAGCTAAGCCCCGCCGGTCCGCTCCCCACGATTGCGACTGACTTTCCCGTCGGAGGCGCGATGGGCGGCATTCCCATCTTGCCCATCTTGATCTCGTAGTCGGCAACAAAACGTTCCAGGTAGCCGATGGCCAGGGGCTCGCCCTTCTTGCCGAGCACGCAGCCGCCTTCGCACTGCGTCTCCTGCGGGCACACGCGCCCGGTGATCGCCGGCAGCGCGTCGTCTTCGCGGATCTTCGCCGCGGCCGCCAGGTAGTCGCCCTCGATGATGAGATCGAGGAATTCGCGCACCTTCACGCCCACCGGGCAGTCCCGGATGCATGCCGGCTTGTCGCACTCGATGCAGCGCTGCGCCTCCTGCTTGGCGGCTTCCGCTTGCAGTCCCAGATTCACTTCCAGGAAGTTGTGTGCCCGCGCAGTGTGGTCCTGCTCGGGCATGTGCGTGCGCAGGATCTTCATGCGCTCTTTCTTGGGAACAGGATTCTTATTTGGCATGGTGGCCTCCAGCGGCGGCTGCGCCAGCCAACGCGCAGTTCGCTTCCGCCTCGGCGCGCACCTTGCGCACCAGTTCCAGGTCCGCCTCCGGCGAGGTGTTGAACGCATCCAACGACCGCTTCTCGTTCTCTTTGTACATGCTGTTGCGCTGCGTCAGCACGTCGAAGTTCACCTGGCTGGCATCGAATTCCGGCCCATCCACGCAGGCAAACTTGGCCGTATTGCCCAGCAGGACGCGGCAGCCGCCGCACATTCCTGTGCCGTCAACCATGATGGAGTTCAGGCTCACCATAGTCTTGATCCCCAGCGGGGTGGTGATGTTGGCGACGGCGCGCATCATGGGCACCGGGCCTACCGCCAGGATGAAGTCGATCTTCCGGCCCTTGGCGAGCAGCTCGTTCACCTTCACCGTCACCAAGCCCTTTTCGCCATAGGTGCCGTCGTCAGTCATGATGTAGGGCTCGTCGCTGGCCGCGCGGACCTCGTCCTCGCAGACCACCAGGTCCTTGCTGCGCGCGCCTTCAATGAAGATGACATGGTTCCCCGCCTGTTTCAGGGCCTTGGCCGTCGGCAATGCCATGGCCGTGCCCACGCTGCCCGCGACGAACAGCGCGGTGCCGAAGTTCTTGATCTCGGAAGGATGCCCGAACGGCCCGACAACGTCCAGGATGTAGTCGCCGGTCTCCAGCTTGTTCAGCAGGGCCGTGGTCTTACCAATGGCCTGCGCCACAATGGTGATGGTGCCGGCCTTCGGGTCGGAGCCTTTGATGGTGAGTGGTATGCGCTCGCCGCGCTCGTGCACCCGGAGAATAATGAACTGTCCGGGTTTCTGCTTTTGAGCAATGCGTGGCGCGTGGATGACGAACTGCTTGATATTCGTCGCGAGTACTCGCGCGTCAAGTATTTTGAACATGGTCACCGCCACTCTTAGTTTGCCGATTGACCAACCGGATGGGCTGTGATGTGTGTCACTGAGCAGCGGTGCGACTTGCACCGCGGATCTGTCGCCGCTTGACAGAACGATGGGTTTCGACTCTACCCCGTAAACCCTTCACGGGACGGGATTTCGGCTGCCGCCCCCGGCGTGGCGGGTACTCCCAGCGCGTCCCCCAGCTCACTGGTCGTGTCCACCAGCACGTCCGGCGGATGCCGCTGCAGCGTCTCAGGTGAGAATCCGTAAGTCACGCCCAGCGCCCACATCCCGGCGTTGCGCGCCGTCAGCACATCATTCTGCGAGTCGCCGATGATCACGGCCTCTTCCGCCTGTACGCCGTTTTCCTCCAGCAGCCTCCGGGCCCCCAGCGGGTCGGGCTTCTTCGTCTCAAAGCTGTTACCGCCATAGACCTGCGCGAAGAACTTCGACATCCCCAACCCGTCGCAGATTCGCCGCGACGGAGCCACCGGCTTGTTGCTCAGCACCGCCATCTTCAATCCCGCCGCCTGGCAGCGTTCGAGCTGCTCCATCACTCCGGGATAGGTCAAGGTGTTGTCCAGCGTGTGAGCGCGGTAGTGCAGCATGAAGAACTCCAAGGCCTCGCGGACGAACTTCTCGTCCCCAGGGTCGCCAAGCGCCCGCCGCACCAGCATGGGCGCGCCGTCGCCGATGTAGCTGGCGATCAGGTCGGTCGGCAGTTCCGCCCTTCCGTAGTTGCGCAGCATGGCGTTGATGGCGTGCGCCAGGTCGAGCTGGCTGTCCACCAGCGTGCCGTCAAGGTCGAAGATCAGGAGGCGCAGCCGTTCGGTGGGGATGTGGCGGAAGACGCGGATCATGCTGTTTCCAGTATATCGGGCCGGCCACTTTTCGCGGCCTTCGGCACCCGCCGGGCATCCAATATCAGGGAGTGGCTGTATGCTGCCGCCTGCCGGGGCATGGCGCGGGCCGGCGATGTCTTCAGGGGAGCGCAATGGCATCAAGAGTGGTACAGGAAACCTCTGCCAATGGCCTGTCTTCGGGCGCGCCCGAAAAGAACTGGGATGGCCTCACCGGCAAGCAGCTTATCGCGGCCTACCGGCTCATGTACCTTTCCCGTCGCATAGACGACCGCGAGATCCTCCTCAAGCGGCTGCAGAAGATCTTCTTCCAAATCTCCGGTGCCGGGCACGAGGCCCTGCTCGTCGCCGCCGGCATGAACCTCCGTGTTGGCTACGACTGGTTCTATCCTTATTATCGCGACCGCGCTCTCTGCCTGGCACTCGGCATGACTCCCCTTGAGCAGTTGCTCGGCGCTGTCGGCGCCAAGGATGATCCCAACTCCGGCGGCCGCCAGATGCCTTCGCACTGGGGAAGCAAGAAGCTCAACATCGTCACCTGCTCCTCACCCACCGGCACGCAGTTTCTGCAGGCAGTCGGCTGCGCCCAGGCCGGACGCTTCCTCAACCGCCATCCGGAGGCCGCCGCCCGCGCCGAGGGCGACTACCGCCAGTTCAAGGACGTGCAGCACCACGCCGACGAGATCGTCTACGTCTCCAGCGGCGACGGCACCACCTCGCAAGGTGAGTTCTGGGAGTCGCTCAACTCGGCAGCCAACCAGAAGCTGCCCCTGCTCTATCTGGTGGAGGACAACGAGTACGCCATCTCCGTGCCCGTCGAGGTCAACACCGCCGGTGGCAACATCAGCCGCCTGGTGGCGAGCTTCCCCAACTTCCACTTTGAAGAGTGCGACGGCACCGATCTGCTGGCCAGCCACGCCGCCATCAAGCGCGCCGTGGACTACATTCGCTCGGGGAAAGGCCCCGCACTCGTCCACGGGCACGTCATCCGCCCCTACTCGCACTCCCTCTCGGACGACGAAAAGCTCTACCGGCCGGAGAGCGAGCGCAAGCAGGAGCTGGAGCGAGACCCCATCGTGCGCCTGCGCCGAATGCTCATCGCCGAAGGCATCCTCGACGAGGCCGCCATCGCCGTTGAAGAGGCCGCCATTGACAACCAGGTGCAGGAGGCCGCCGACGCTGCGCTCGATGCCGACCCGCCTGATGCCGGCAGTTACGCCGACTTCGTCTATTCACCCGACCTCGACCCGCGCTCCGCCGCCTTCGCAACTGAGCCGCAGCCCGAGGGAAATAACCGCACCATGGCCGACCTCATCAACACCTGCCTGCGCGACGAGATGCGCCGCGACCCGCGTATCAGGGTCTACGGTGAGGATGTCGCCGACTGCTCGCGCGAGGAGTACCTGGCGGAGAAGCAGGTCAAAGGCAAGGGCGGTGTCTTCAAGCTGACCGCCGGTCTGCAGGCCGAGTTCGGCGCTGACCGCGTCTACAACTCGCCGCTCGCCGAGGCCACCATCGTCGGCAGCGCCATCGGCCAGGCCACGCGCGGCATCAAGCCGGTCGTCGAGATCCAGTTCTTCGACTACATCTGGCCCGCCATGCACCAGCTCCGCAACGAGCTGCCGCTCATCCGCTGGCGCTCCAACAACAGCTTCTCCTGCCCGGCTGTGGTGCGCGTCGCCATCGGAGGCTACCTCACCGGCGGCTCCATCTACCACTCGCAGTCCGGCGAGAGCATTTTTACCCACACCGCCGGCATGAGAGTCGTCTTCCCTTCCAACGCGCTCGATGCCGCCGGCCTGTTGCGCACCGCCATCCGTTGCGACGACCCGGTGATGTTCCTCGAGCACAAGCGTCTCTATCGCGAGCCCTTCGGCCGCGCCCCCTATCCCGGCCCCGATTACATGATTCCCTTCGGAAAAGCCAAGGTGGTGTGTCCCGGCACGCATCTCTCCGTCATCACTTACGGCGCCACCGTCCCGCGCGCGCTGCAGGCAGCGCAGAAGCTCGAACGCGAGAAGAACCTGCAGGCGGAGATCGTTGACCTTCGCACCCTCAGTCCCTACGACTGGGAGGCCATCGCCGCCTCCGTCAGCAAGACCAGCCGCGTTCTTGTGCTGCATGAGGACATGCTGAGCTGGGGCTACGGCGCGGAGATCGCCGCCCGCATCGCTGACGAGCTCTTCGACCGCCTCGATGCGCCCATCAAGCGCCTCGCCGCCAAGGACACCTTCGTCGCCTACAACCCTGTGCTGGAGGACGTCATCCTCCCGCAGGTGGACGACATCCTCCGCGCAATGGCCGAGCTGGCGGCGTACTAGACCTGCGTCGGGCGCCCACGTCTCGGCTTCCCCGTTTCTCTTCCCGGTACAATTGGGACGCAGTGCCTGGTTCGGTCCAACGGCTGTGGCGGCAAAGCCCGCAAGCCCGGCTAAGTCACGCGCCCGAAAGCGACAACCTCAATGCGCTTCTCCGAAAGACATGGGCACAAGACGGTACGGCAAGCTATCCAAATCGAGTCCGTCACAGACGAACTTCGCAACGCCTTGTGGAGCGTCTTGAAGGTTCACGTTTGGGACAACGTTCTTGGGAGCTCCTATCCTCTGCCGGGCCATTTTCTCTCCGCTAATCCGAAGATCGCAGCCCTTTGTAAGCGTCTGTGGTTCGAATATTTCAAGCAACCGCTCGACACCCTAAGCAATGACTGGGCCAAGGTCCTCCCTGGCCTTCGCGCCTACTTCTTCAAGTGCCCCTGGTATGAGGTCTACGACTTTCTGGAGTTCGTCCTGAATCAGTACCAATTTGGTTCTCCCAACGATAAGAACGCGATGATCCAGTCCTGCAATTACGTGTTGCAACGTGAAGGCTCAGCTTACAGGCTCGTGGAGGGGTTAATCACCAGAATCACCGATGAGGTAGAAATCAAAGAAACTGAGGCCGCGCTCGCTGAGGAGCGAGGTGCCGTTCGCGCGCATCTCCAACGTGCCTTAGAGTTGCTCTCCGACAGAAAAGCGCCCGACTACCGAAATTCCGTCAAGGAGTCCATCTCCGCCGTGGAGAGCCTCGTATAAAAAGTCCTCGGAACGAGGGGAACCCTAGGCGACCTCATAAAGAAGTTGGAGGGCGAAATTAACCTCCATCCCGCACTTCGAAATGCTTTTTCAAACCTGTACGGCTATACCTCGGACGAAGGCGGTATACGCCACGCGATCTTAGACGCGGAGAAGGTATCGTTCGAGGACGCAAAGTTCTTCTTGGTGGTGTGCTCCGCGTTCATCAACTTCGTCGAAGCCAAGCGTGCTGCTTTGCAGTAGAGCTCCCGTCTCCCCTAATGCCGCGGCTTAGACTTCGCCGCCTCGGCTCACGTTCTACCGTGCTCCCGCTATAATCAGAGGTTCAGCACCCGCCGCTGTCCGCGCCTGTGAGGGCTGCGGGCACTTTCGGCGAGGCGAGGGTAGCGCCGCACCATGCAGTTCAAGGTCTCCAGCACCTACAAGCCGCAAGGCGACCAGGCGAGCGCCATCGCGCAGCTCTCGCGCGGCCTCGCCGACGGCGAGAAGCACCAGGTGTTGCTCGGCGTCACTGGCTCCGGCAAGACCTTTACGATGGCGAAGGTCATCGAGGCCCTCGACCGCCCGGCGCTCATCCTCGCCCACAACAAGACGCTGGCCGCGCAGCTCTACCACGAGTTCAAGGGCTTCTTCCCGCACAACGCCGTCGAGTACTTCGTCAGCTACTACGACTACTATCAGCCCGAGGCCTACATTCCCGCCGCCGACGTCTATATCGAAAAAGAAGCCACCGTCAACGACGAGCTCGACAAGCTGCGCCTCTCCGCCACCAAGTCGCTCTTCGAGCGCCGCGATTGCATCATCGTCGCCAGCGTGAGCTGCATCTACGGCCTGGGCTCGCCGGAGGCCTACTACGGCATGTTGCTCTTCCTGGAGAAGGGCCAGAAGATCAAGCGCCAGGAGATCACGCGCAAGCTGGTGGAGATCCTCTATGAGCGCACTGAAGCCGACTTTCGCCGCGGCACCTTCCGCGTCCGCGGCGACGTCATCGAGATCTATCCCACCTACGACGACTCCGCCTACCGCATCGAGCTCTGGGGCGATGAGGTCGAATCGCTCTCGCAGATTGATCCGCTCTTCGGCACCGTGAAGCAGAAGTTCGCGCGCCTGCCCATCTACCCCAAGACGCACTACGTGATGAAGCCGGAGGCGAAGTACTCCGCCGTCGAGAGCATCCTGAAAGAGCTTGCCTGGTGGGAGAAGGAACTCGAGGGCCAGGGCCGCATGGTCGAGTCGCAGCGCATCCACCAGCGCACCCGCTTCGACCTCGAGATGATCAAGGAGATGGGTTACTGCCACGGCATTGAGAACTACTCGCGCCACTTCACCGGGCGCTTGCCGGGCGAGCCTCCGCCAACCCTGCTCGATTACGTGCCGCGCGACTGCCTGCTCTTCATTGACGAAAGCCACCAGACGATTCCGCAGCTTCACGGTATGTGGCACGGCGACCGCTCGCGCAAGCAGAACCTGATTGACTACGGCTTCCGCCTGCCCAGCGCGCTCGACAATCGCCCGCTCACCTTCGAGGAGTTCGAGAACCGCGTCAACCAGGCCATCTACCTCTCCGCCACGCCCGGCCCCTACGAGCTGACCAAGTCTGCCGGCGTTGTCGTCGAACAGATCATCCGCCCCACCGGCTTAATTGACCCCGAGGTCGAGGTGCGCCCCGTGCGCGGGCAGATTGACGACCTGCTGCATGAGATCCGCGCCCGCGCCGAGAAGGGCCAGCGCGTCCTTGTCACCACCCTCACCAAGCGCATGTCGGAAGACCTCGCCGAGTACTACTCAGAGGTCGGCGTGCGCTGCCGCTACATGCACTCGGAGATCGAGACTCTCGAGCGCATCAAGATCCTCCGCGACCTGCGCAAGGGCGAGTTTGACGTGCTCATCGGCATCAACCTGCTGCGCGAGGGCCTCGACCTGCCCGAGGTCTCTCTGGTCGCCATCCTCGACGCCGACAAGGAAGGCTTCCTGCGCTCGGCCGGTTCGCTCATCCAGACCATGGGCCGCGCCGCGCGCCATATCGAGGGCCGCGCCATCCTCTACGCCGACCGCATGACGGACTCCATGCGCAAGGCCATTGACGAGACCAACCGCCGCCGCGCCATCCAGCACGCCTTCAATGAGGAGCACGGCATCACGCCGGAGAGCATCGTACGCCCGATAGATATGGCATTGGCGCAGGTGATCAACGCCGACTACGCCGACCTGACCGCCCAGCCCGACGAGATTCCCGATTTCAAGTCGCAGGCCGAGCTCGATGCGTTCATTGCGAAGCTGGAAGAGGAGATGCGCGAGGCGGCGAAGAAGTTCGAGTTCGAGCACGCCGCCAAGCTGCGCGACTCGATTAAAGACCTGCGCACGAAGGAATACCTGTTTACCTAGGTTTCAAGGTCTCAGAGGCTGGGCGGTGCGGAACCCCATCCTACGCTGTCATGTTGAGCGAAACGAAACGTCCGGCACCAGCGCAATAAGCTGTCACATCGACCACCAGCGCTTGCCCAGCATGTCACGCTATGAGTGGGTTAACAAATTGTCGAAGCACTTACTGAACATCACATAATATACTGACATTCCCGGGAATCCGTGCTACCGTGTGGGTATGGGAAACCCAGCCGGAGTACGCAGGGATTTCGTAGCACTGGAGCGGCGGCGGATGCAGGCGGCGCGGCTGCTGGAGAAGGGATACAGGCAGTCGGAAGTGGCGCGGCGAGTCGGCGCTCATCGGCAGTCGGTAAGCCAGTGGGCAGTCCAGTTGCGCGCGCAAGGGCGCGCCGGACTGAAGAAGGCGGGCCGTGCCGGACGCAAGCCGCGTCTGAATCCCGACGAACTCAGGACCATCGAGCAGGGGCTCAAACAAGGTCCCGAGGCTTTGGGTTATGGAACCAGTCTGTGGACCTCGGCGCGGGTGGCGCACCTGATCGAGCGGGAATGCGGCGTCGCGTATCACCCCGGCCACGTCTGGCGCATCCTCCGGCAGTTGGGGTGGAGTTGTCAGCGTCCGACGGGGCGGGCGCTGGAGCGGAACGAAGAGAAGATCCAGCGGTGGAAGCAGCAGCGCTGGCCGGAGTTAAAAAAAAGGCCAAAAACGAAGGCCGGACGATTGTCTTCATCGACGAGAGCGGACTGAGCGAGCGTCCGCACGCTGCCGCACCTGGTCGCCGCGCGGGCAGACCCCGGTGCTGCAATATCACTTTAACTGGAAGACACTGTCGGCGATTGCGGGCGTGACTTGGTGGAACTTCTACTTCCGTTTGTTTCCCGGAATAATCCGCAGCCTGCAAATCATCGTATTCCTTTCCCATCTGCTCCGTCACATTCCCGGCAAACTGCTGATCGTCTGGGACGGGCTGCCCGGTCATCGCAGCCGCGCGGTGTGGGATTTCGTGCGGCAGCAGAAAGGACGCTTATGGCTGGAGTTCCTTCCGGGCTACGCACCGGAACTCAACCCCGTCGAGTACCTGTGGTCGCACTGGAAACAGCACGAACTGCCAAACTTCTGTCGCAGGACTTCGGACAACTGAGCATCCATGCCCGCCGCGCACTCCAGCGGATGCGCCGCCGGCCCACCCTGGTCTGCGCCTTCTGGGAACAGGCGGAGCTCTTTCCTCTGTAACTATATTATGCGAGACTCGATAGGGAACGCTGCAAACTGCCATCTTGTTGGGAAAGAGTGCGATTGACACAACGCGGTCCGCGGGCTAACTTCTAGGCGAAAGGGTACCTTAAGGAGGGAGGATTGCTGGTGAGGCGATTGGCTCTTCTTCTTTTGTTGGGCAGTCTCTTCTTGGTCACTGGCGCCGCCGCTCAGTCACCAACGTGGACGGACCCATCCACCGGGTTGATGTGGACGCACGAGGACAACGGCAGTGATGTGAATTGGAAACAAGCCCAGGCATACTGCGCGAACCTGCGCCTAGGGGGCTACTCGAATTGGCGGCTGGCGAGCATTGACGAACTCGGCGGCATTTACGACGAGACAAATGATTCTCTAACCTCAGAGACAAGAACGCACTACCACATCAAGGGCGGCATCAAGCTTTCCGACTGGTGGGTTTGGGGTAGCGCGGGTGCTTCTGGAGAGGCTTCGGACTTCAGCTTCGTTGATGGGCTGCGCGACTCCGCTCACCGTTACTATCCCGACTTCGGGCGCGCGCTGTGTGTACGAAGTCCCGGAAGATGACTCGGGCGAGTGCCCCATAGGAGCCGCACCTGCTGGCCTGCTAGAAGAAAGCCGCGCGATGCGCGGCCCAACCTTTGGAACCTTGAGACTTTGAAACCCGCCCTACTCGCTCTCCGACAGCGTCTTGATGTGCGCTTCCAGCGCCTTGGCGTATTCGCGCTCGGCGGACAGCTCGGATTCCAGCTTCTTGATCTGGCTTTCCAGCCGCTTGAGGTCCAGCTTGTAGCGGGCAGCGTCGCTGCCGTTCGTGGCGGCAGCCATCGCTGCGCCGGAGGCCTGCGCCGTTGCCGGAGACCTTGCGGACCCTGCGGCAGCCTGCGCGGAGGTGCCGGGCCGCATCGCCGGCGGGATGCGCGGAGAGGAGCGAACCACGGGCACGGGGCCAAGCGGACGTGCCGCTTCACCCTTGCGCAGCAGCGGAACCGGCCCGCTGAAGATGCTGCTCAGCGCGGCGGCGGCGCTGGCCTGCGCGGCAGCCTCGGCGGCGGATTCTACCGGGCGCCCGGCGCGCGGGCCGATGAGGTGCCGCACCCGCGTGATGAGGTCCGCCGGCTGGAAGGGCTTGCGGATCAGTTCGTCGGCGCGGACCGCGAAGGCCCGCTCCGCCACCGCCTTGTTCACCACTCCGGACATCAGGATGACCGGCGTATGCCCCAGCCGCGGATGTTGCTTGATGTACTGGCAGACTTCGTAGCCGTCCTGCCCCGGCATGATCACGTCGCTGATCACCACGTCCGGATTGCCCTGCTCCATCATCTGCATGGCCGAGGTGCCGTCGTGGCAGGTGACCACCTCGATGTTCTCGCGGCGGAAGGCAATCTTGATGACCTCGCGCATGGTGGCGCTGTCGTCAATAAAGTAGACCACGGGCTGGGCGCTCATTCGTAACCTCCCGCTCCGGCGGCGCGCTCTTCGTCAATCTCGCGCAACGCTTCCAGCATCAGCTCCGTCACCGAGCGCATCACGGTGCGGGTAGTGGCGGTGGAACCTGGAACGAACTTGTAGACGCCGCGCTCGCGGCCGTTGCAGGCCTTGATGACGTGCACCACCGCTTCGTCGCCGATCTCGTCGCCGGACTCCGCGTGCAGCACCTCGCCGCGGTCGAAGAAGATGGTGCCGTCGAGTTCCTCGGCGTTCACGTGCAGGGTGCCGCTCTGCCGCGACTGCGCCAGCATCTGCACCACGCCCGGCAGGTCAAGGTGCGAGATGCTGCCCTCCAGCACCGTGTCCGTGCTCTCCAGCATTTGCGTCGGATGGAAGCCTTCCTCGCGGCTGCGCAGGTAGGCACGGACATGCGAGGAAATGTTCTCCGGCCCCAGGCGCTTGTCAATGTAGTCGTCACAGCCGGCGCGGAAGGCGGCCATCAGGTTCTGCTCGCCGCTCTCACCCATGGCAAGGATAGGGATGGCCGGGTGGTTATTGTCGGAGTGGATGATCCGGGGAAGGTCGAAGGCGTTCAGCTCGCGCAGGTTGGTGGCGCACAGGATGGCCGCGGGCGTGTCCCATTCCAGCATGGTGAGGGCGTAGCCCGCCTGGGTGGCGTGCGTCACCACAAAACCGTCCTTGCGCAGGGCATCGGTCAGCCGCCGCGCGAAGAACACGTTGTTGTCTATGACAAGTATCTTCTGCGGACTGGCCACACCGGTATTCATCGCCTCAACTCCGTGGCCCGCGCGCCTTCGCCCTGCGTGCAGTATGCGATCAGCGAATCCAGGTCCAGGACGCTTACAGTCTCCCCCGTAAGCGCAAGAGAACCAAGGGAAAACTGCTCCGCCGGCAAGCCGGAAGTAATCACCGCGTCGGCCAGAATGCACTCCCCGGTAACGGGCACGGCCACCGGCTCGGTGCGGCCCTGCACGCTGCAGTTGGCGATGAGGAAGAGCTTCCTCTCGCCAGCAGCGACATCCAGCGCCGAGGCAACGTCGCACACGCCCACCACCTGCCCCCGGCGCAGCAACACTCCCGGGAGCGAGGGCGTGGTGTGCGGAAAGTGCTGCACGCTCGCGCTCATGGAGAGCTCGCTCACCTGGCTCGCCGGGACGGCATAGTGCCGCTTGCCCAGCGGGAAGATCACGAACTTGCGCAGCTCGTTCATTGCCGCGCTCCAGGCGACGCCGCGCTGCCGCTGCGGAAGGCGAAGTCCATGCTGTTGAGCAGCGGCACCACCAGGCCCTCCAGTACAAGCAGTCCCGTGTACCACTCGCGCTCGCGTCCGCGGAAGATGGCGGGCAGGGGCAGGACTTCGCGCACCACCGTCATCTTCTCCACCTCGTCCACCGCGATTCCGACGTCCAGCCCGCGAAGCATCAGCACGCGATGCTCGCCCCTGGCCTTGAGCCCAAGCTCTTCGCCCAGGCGGATGGTCACCGCGCCGTCCTTCTCATCGCGCCAGTGCGGATCTAGTTCACGGATCTCCTTGACGTCCACCGCATTGACCCCGAACCGCCATCCGGCCACGCGAAACAGGATCACGGACTCACCGCTCGCCTGCACCGGAACTCGGCGGCGGACGCTCACAGCGCACCCACCCGGGCGGCACCCACCAGGTACAGGAGCCGTTTTGCTATCGCTGCATAGACGCCGTCGGGGCTGACGATGTGATCGGCCACGCCGCGACGTATCACCTCGCCGTTCATGCCGAAGACCACGGAAGATGCTTCGTCTTGCGCGATGACGTATCCGCCCTTGCTCTTCACGGTTTCGGCGCCGTTCACCGCGTCCCCGCCCATGCCCGTCAATATCACGGCCACGACGAACTGCCCGGCAAAGCCGGCGGCCGATTCCAGGGTGATGTCCGCGTTCGGCTTGTAGCCGTTCACGCGCGGGCCGTCTTCCAGCAGCAGGCGCCCGGTGATGGATACCCGCATGTGGTGCGTCCCCGGGCAAACGTAGGCGATGCCCGGTCGCATCATCTCTCCGGGCTCGGCCTCCTTCACGCGCACGGTGCAAACCTCCGCCAGCTGCCTGCTGAAGACGGACGTGAACTCACCCGGCATGTGCTGGACGATCAGCACCGCGCCGCTGAAGGTCTCGGGAAATTGCGGCATCACCTGCATCAGTGTTTGCGGGCCGCCGGTCGACGCCGCGATGACCACCACCGGCATCTTCAAGCTGGTCGGTGGCGGCGCCGGGGCAGGCTCTTCGACCGCCGGAGACGTCGCAGTGGCAGGCGGCTGCTCCTTGGGGACCTTCCGTGCCGCGGTCCGCACCACGTGCACCTTGGCTGCAAGCTTGACCTTGCGCACCAGTTCGCCGCTCACTTTGGCCATGTCCAGGTCCACGCCGGCGCTGGGCTTGCCGACAAAATCGATGGCCCCCAGTTCGAGCGCGCGCACCGCGGGTTCGGCTCCCTCTTTTGTCTCCGAGCTCACCACCAGGATGGGCCGCGGCTTGCTCGACATGATGATCTCGGTTGCTTCCAGCCCGTCCATGTGCGGCATCAGCAGATCCATGCAGATCACGTCCGGGTGCAGTTCTTCGGACAGGCGCACGGCGTCACGCCCGTCGCGAGCCTCGCCCGCGATCTCGATCTGCGGGTCGCGCTCCAGCAGGTCGCGCAGCACCTTGCGCATGAAGGCGGAATCATCCGCGATCAGCACCCGGATTTTGTTATCGTCGCCCATGGCCTATTGCACGCTCGCCGGTTTGCCGGGTGCGCCGATCAGCTCCGCCACCTGCGCCACAAAGCTGTCCTCCTGCACCGGCTTCACCAGAAATGCCGTCGCGCCTTGCTTCATGGCACGCTCGCGATGTTTGGAACCCGCGCGCGACGTGACTACCATGATGGGGATGTGCGCCGTCTCCGGGTTCTTGCGCAGGTGCAGCATCAGCTCGTAGCCGTTGGTGCGTGGCATCTCCAGGTCGGTGATCATCAGGTCGCACTTGAACTGGCTGGCCAGCTCCAGCGCCTCCAGCCCGTCGGCGGCGAGCTTCACGCGGTATCCCGCCTTCTCCAGCATCCGTCCCACGAACTTGCGCACGCTGATGGAATCGTCGGCCAGCACCACCAGCTTCTCTTCCTTCACCTGGTCAATGGCGGCCTCGGGAATCTCGCCCGCGGCGACCGCGGTGGCGCCCGGCGCAAACAGTCGCGCCACGGCGTCGCTGGTCATCAGCGGCCGGTGCTCGATGGCTTCGCCCACGATCAGGCGATTGATGTCCACCAGCAGGATGAGGCTGCCGTCGGGCGCGATGGTGGCACCGGGGAACATCTTCACGTTGCGCAGGTATTCGCCCAGGTTCTTGATGACGATCTCATCCTTGCGCAGAACCTCTTCCACCACGATCCCCACCTGCCGCGAAGCCACGTTGACCAGCACAAGGCGGTAGTAGCCGTCCACCGGCTCGATGCGCGGTAGCCCGAGCTGCGCGTCCAGGCGAACGACCTCCGTGGTCACGTCGCGAACCTTGGTCAGCAGCTTGCCGCCGATCTCCTCGATGTCGCTCTCCCGGATGCGCCGGATCTCCTCCACGAAGCCCAGCGGGAAGGCGAAGAAATGCGCGCCGTTCCGCACGAACAGCGCCTGAGAGATAATCAGCGTCAGCGGTACCTTGAGGGTGAAGCGCGTGCCGATTCCCTTCTGCGTCTCCACTTCGATCTCGCCGTTGAGCGCGTTCAGGTTGGTGCGTACGACGTCGAGTCCCACGCCGCGGCCCGAAAGCTCCGTCTTGCGCGGCGCGGTGGAGAAGCCCGGCCTGAACAGCAGGTCGAGCAGGTCGCGCTCGGCCATGCGTTCCGCCTGTTCGCGGCTGGTGAATCCGCCCTCCACTGCGGCGGTGCGCACGCGCTGGTAGTCCACGCCGCGGCCGTCGTCCTCCACCTCGATGTAGATGTGGTTGCCACGGTGATAGGCCCGCACCGCCACTGTCCCGGTGTCGGGCTTGCCCGCCGCATAACGCTCATCAAGGCTCTCAATGCCATGGGAGACGGCGTTGCGCACCAGGTGCAGCAGCGGATCAACAATCTGCTGGATGATGTTGTTGTCGAGCTCGGTCTCGGCGCCGCCCAGCGAGACCTCCACCACCTTGCCGGCGGCCTTAGCGGCGTCGCGCACGGTGCGTGCGATGCGCGTGTAAAGGTAGCCGATGGGCACCATGCGCGCCTGCGTGATCTCATCCTGCAGGCGGTGCGCCAGCTTGGTGAACTCGTCAATGTCGCCGTCCACCCGGCGAACGAAGCTGTCGAGTTGCGAGAGAACTTCGGTGATATCGGCGGAGATCTCTGTCAGCGAGCGCGAGAGGATGCCGAAGTCATCGTAGCGGTCCATCTCCAGCTCGCTGAACTCCGCCAGCGCCGGGTCGAAGCCGCGCGCGTAGCTGGAGTATCCGCCGCGGAACGGAAAGTCTCCTCCTGTGGCCGGCGCGGGCTCCGCCAAGGGGACGCCGTGGTTGATGCGGCTGAACTCGTACTTGTCCTGGAACTCGGAGATCTTGTCGATCATCCGGCCCTTGGAGAAGTTCAGCACATCGGCCAGCCGTTCGAGCTCCGTCAGCCTGCCCAGCATGCGAGTACGGTTGATGACCAGCTCGCCCACCGCGTTCATCATGCGGTCAAGCCGCAGCAGCGCAATGCGCACCGACTTCGATGGCGCTACGCCGGTATCGTAACGCGGCACTGCCTCGGGCTCTTCGGGCTTGTCGCGTTTGGCACTCTCCGGTTGCGACAACGAGGCCAGCCGCTCCAGCACTGAGAGGCGGTTCGGCGGAATCGGCAGCGGGGGGGCTATCCTCATCTCCGGAACCGTCGAAGTCCCTTCGGCCGGCAACTTCTCTCTGCGCGAAGGCAGCGGGAGTCTGGCCGAGGGCCGTTCCAGAGCAGGCTCCAGCGGCACCTCCACAATCGCCGGAGGCGCAATCTCTTCCAGTGCGGCCGGAGGTGCCGCCGCTTCCGCTGTCGCTGCCGGCGCCGCGCCCTCAGCTTCCATGATGGTCAGTTGGGGAACGCTTGGTGCGGCAGATAGCTCCGGCTCGTCTTTCGACGATGCGGGCGCGGGCAGCGGCTCCTGCTCGCGCTGCGGAGCCTCCGGCTTTCCGGCATCGAGCAACTGGGTGATCCGCGCCAGCAGCAGCTTGGCGGCCTTCTGAAAGCTGGCCTCGTCAGGCCACTGGCGGTACACCAGCTTCTTCAGGACGTCCACCGACTCCAGGCACAAGTCCACGAACAGCGGGCCGGGCTGCAGCGCGCCTTCACGCAGCTTGTCGATCAGGTCCTCGGCGCGGTGCGCGATGGTGGAGATGCGCTGCATGCCCACCTGCGAAGATGAGCCCTTGATGGTGTGAATGGCACGGAATATCCGGTTGATCTCCTCCCCGCTCGGGCTTGCCTCCAGCCGCAGCAGAGAGTCTGTGATGCTCTGCAGGTGCTCTTCCACCTCTGGGACAAAGAACTCCAGCACCTCCTGCGGCAGATTTCCATCAGGCGGCAGGTCGGGCAGCGTTGCCGCCACCTCTTCGGCAGCGCGCCCGGCTTCCGCGGGCGCAGACTCCGCGGCAGATGCAGCAGCAACCTCCACGGGCCAGGCCTCTTTCGCCGGTTCTGCGGGAGCCTGCGGGCGCTCCAGGATGCCCGCCGTCTCCGGCGCCTGTGCCGGCGCCTGGAAGGCGAACGGATAGCGCTGCTTGAAGCTGGCGATGTCGTCATCGGCTTCAACGGCGTTCTGGCTGATCATCACCAGGTCGCTCTCCAGCACCGCCACCGCTTCGTAGATGAACTCGACAAGCGGTGCCGAAGCGTCCGACGGCACGTTGGCGTTCGTCGCGTACTGGAAGATGTGCGCCAGCTTGCTTGCGACTTCCGAGAAGAGCCTGTAGCCATAGGTGCCGGCGGTGCCCGCCAGGCCATGCGCGGAGATATAGAGCCGCTCCACGTCTTCCGCGGCGGGATACGGGTCCTGCAAGATGCCGCCGTACTCGCGCAGGAACTGCAGGTGCTCGGAGGCCTCCTGGAGGAACAGCTCGACCATCTCCTGGTTCGGTCCGTTCATCGCTGCGCCTCCCCGGTGGATGGTTCCGCCGGTACGTTCATCGGCTTTTGCAGTAGGCGCGCGCCATCCGCCATCACCGTCTGGAACTTCACCGGCAGGCTGGCGACGGCCTCGGCATGGCCCAGCAGCAGGTATCCGCCGGGCTCAAGATACTCATAGAAGCGCTGCACCAGCGCCGCCCGCCGCTCGTCGGTGAAGTAGATGAGCACGTTCATGCAGAAAATGACGTCAAAGCGCCCCATGTAGACGCTCTGCGCCAGGTTCACCTGCGCGAAGTTGACCAGGTCGCGCAGCCGCGGCTTCACTTCGTACAGCTCTCCCTGACGCGTGAAGTAGTTCTCCAGCAGCTGCGGTGAGACGCCTTCCAGCGCACGCTTGGGGTACAGGCCGCGCTCGGCAAAGGCGAGCGCCCGCCGGCTGATGTCCGTGGCCAGAACGTTGATGTTCCAGGCTTCGGCGAACGCCAGCGACTCGCAGATGCCGATGGCGATGCTGTACGGCTCCTCGCCGGTCGCGCAGCCGGCACTCCAGATGCGCAGCGCGCGCGGGCTCTCCCAGAACTTCTTCATGTGCTGCTCGGGCAGCACCTTGCCCTCGAATGCCTTGAATATCTCCGGATACCGGAAGAAGCGTGTCTCCTGCGTGAGCAGGCGCTCCAGCAGCATGTCGTATTCCACATTCGAGGAGCGAATGCGTCGCAGAAGATCGGTGCCATGGGCAAGCCGCTGCTCTTCCATGTGCTCGCGCACGCGCGCCGTCAGAAAGCGTTCGCGCGAATCGTCGAGGTGGACGCCGGAGCGCTCCTCGATCAGCGTGCGCAGCTCCGCCATCTCGTGGTCGGTCACCACCGGATTGGCGTTGGTTCCAGCCAAGGCCCGCTCCGTCCCAAAACCACTACCGCGTTACGCCGGCCGCCACGTCACGCGGCGCGGAGCTTTGAATGCGGAATCCCGACAGCGCTTCGTTCAGCTGTTCGCTGAGCTTCACCATCTCTCCCAGGGTGAGGCTGGTCTGGCGCGCTCCCTGCGAGGTCTGGCGGGTGATGTTGGAGATGATCTGCATGGCGTTGGCCACGCCCTCCGTGCCGCGCACCTGCTGCTTGCTGGCGAGGGAGATCTCCTGCACCAGCTCGGCAGACTGCCGCACCACAGTGGAAATCGCTTCCAGTGCCTTGCCGGCCTGGTCTGCCAGCCGCGCGCCCACTTCCACCTCGCGCGTGCCTTCTTCCATCACCACCACGGCCTCGTTGGTCTCCGCCTGAATGGCCTTGATGAGCGCCGCGATGTCCTTGGTCGCCGTGCGCGAGTGCTCGGCCAGCTTGCGCACTTCGTCGGCCACCACGGCAAAGCCGCGGCCGGCGTCGCCGGCGCGCGCCGCCTCAATGGCCGCGTTCAGCGCCAGCAGGTTCGTCTGCTCCGTGATGTCGTTAATGACGTTGATGATCTCGCTGATCTCCAGCGACCGATCGCCCAGCGACTTGATCTTCTTGGCCGTGGCTTGCACGCTGGCGCGGATGCGCTGCATGCCGTCCAGGGTGTCGCGCACCGCGCGGTTGCCCTGCTCGGCTGCGTCGAGCGCGCGCCGCGCGGCCTCCGCGCTGGCCTCGGCGTTGTTGGAGACCTGCTTCATCGAAACCGTCAGCTCCTCGACGGCCGATGAAGTGTTGGTGATCTCCTGGTCCTGCTGGGTGGCGCCCTTGGTCATCGCCTCCGATGACGCCAGGATCTCTGTGGCGCTGGAGGAGACATTGATCGCGGCTTTGCGCACGCGCTCCAGCACCTTGGTGAAGTTGTCGAGCATGAAGTTGACCGAGTCCACCACGTTGCCCAAGGCATCGCTGGTGACCTTGCCGCGCAGGGTCAGGTCCCCGCGAGCCACCTGGCTCACAATGGTCAGGAAGTCGGTCACGCTGCGCTGCAACCCCTCCTGCGCCTCCTGGTTGTAGAAGGCGTGCGAGGCCCGCTCCCCGGCGCGGTTCAGATTGTCCGCCACGTAGCTGAAGTCGTCCTCGGAGTCGATCTCCAGCTTGGTCTTGAAGTCCCCGTCGCCGAAATGCTCGGAGTACTCCACCAGCTTCTCCACGGGATAGGAGACCTTGTTGACGAGCACGATCGAGACGATCGTGCCCACCCCGAGCGCGACCCCCACGCCGATGAGCAGCGAGATCAACGCCGGGTTCTGCATGGCGCCGAAATCGAAGATGGAGTGTCCCCCTCCGAACGCCTGCACACCGGCCTGGAAGGCCAGCACCAGCACGGCGAACAGCGCCACAAAATTGAGCGCCACCAGTACCGCAATGGTGGTCTTCATGCGACCTTTCATAGTGCCTCCACGCGGCGCACGCCGCGCTCATCAGCTCTCTTGGCCTCCGGTGACTCGTGACCGGAAAACAGGCCTAAACTACGGGGATCCGGAAGGTCTCAATGATCCTTTCCAGATCCAGCGCCAGCGCCAGACGATCGTCGTGGCGCAGCATGCCGCAACAGTGCGGCACGTCGCGCGGCGCTTCTTCCACCAGCAACGGCTCGGAGGTGGAATACGTTCCAATCACTTCGTCGGCGGCGATGCCCACTCTCACCTCGGGACCATCCCCCTCTGGACGCAGGCAGGCCACAACCACCTGCTTGGGCGGGAACTCCGGCCGGCGCACCTCGGTGAACGCAATGTCGATCAGCGGCACAATCGTCCCGCGCAGGTTGAACACTCCGCGCAGGAAAGGCGGCCCGAGCGGAACCACCGTCAGGCACGGCCACTCCACCACCTCGTCCACGTCCAGCACCGCCAGGCAGAACCGCTCGCGGCCCGCGCGGAAGACGCAGTACTGCTTCTCCGGCAGCGCCGGGGCAGTTGCCTCCAGCCCGGCTTCGCGGACCGGCTCCGCTGCCGGTGCGGGCGGCGGCACATCTGCCTGCGGTTTGGGCTGTTTCTCGCTCACGCGCCCAGTATCCTCTGCACCTCGCCGACCAACTGCTCGGCGGTAAAGGGCTTCGTCACGTATCCATCCGCGCCCTGCTGCTTCCCCCAGAACTTGTCGCTCTCGCCGCTCTTGGAGGTCACTATCACGATGGGCACGGAAGAGTAATTCGCATTCGTCTTCAGTTCGCGGCAAGCCTGGTAGCCGTTGCGGCCGGGCATCACCACGTCCAGCAGGATCAGGTTCGGGCGCTCGATGTCGATGGTCTGCTCCAGACGCACCGGATCGTTCAGCACCACTGCCCAGTAGCCGGCGCTCTCCAGTTGCGACTGCATCATCCGGCTCTCGGCCGCCGAATCGTCAACGATCAGGACTTTCTTCAGCATCACGCCCTCCATGGCGAATGCTCCTCAGATGTTGGCCACTGCGGACTTCGGCCACCGGCCCGTCTCACCCTGAGCCTTCTTTTGGGTGAACTGCATCTCTTTGTCCAGCGATGAAAAGCGCTGCAGTATCTCGTGCATGCGCAACGACATCGCGTGGATCGTCTCCAGCTGGCTGCGCGTCTCCTCGCTCCAGTCTCCGCCGTCCAGCAGCAGCTCTGAGTTTCCCAGTACGCTGGTCAGGGCGTTGCTGAAGCCGTGGCGCATCTCCAGCATGTAGCGGCCAAGCGCCGCCAGCCGTTCCTGCTGCGCCAGTTTCTCCTCCGCCGCCAGCGCGCGCTGTTCCGCCTCAATGCGCTGCCAGGCTTCGCCGGCCACCGTTACCGCCGCATCATCCCACCCCGCCGCGCCCGGTAGCCCTTTCAATCCAGGCAGGCTTTCCCGCGCGGAATCAAGCACATCGCTTGATTCTGACACGAAAAGCACCAGCGGCACACGGCCTGTCACCACCGGCAGCAACCGGGCGGACTTATCCTCCGCCAGCCCGCCCACTATCGCAATGTCACAGGCGGGCAGGCTTTCGGCAGGCGTCTCCGCACCCACGATGGTCAACGGCGGCGCGGGCCGGTGGCGCGACCAGCGCTCCACCAAGGCACGCGAGAATCCAGGATCGTCGGTGACGATCAATACTCTGGGCTGATTCACCGCATTTCTCCCTTAGCTCCGCAGCGCACTGGACCGGGGGGAGTGACGCTATCCGCGCGCAGACAGAAATCCACCAAAGAGAGGTGCAATTCTCGGCCCAAACCGTCAGGCTCAAAGAACTCGGATTTTCAACAGTTTACAGCAGGAAGCGCGTGTCTGGCTCTCTCAAAATGAGACGGTGAGATATGCCGGAGAGACCCGCGGCCTCGTTTCGGCCTAGCGGAGTTGCACTGTCTCATCTTGCCCCAGACCTCCGCCCGCGTGCGCGACCTCGTCGCTCAGCACCCGCAGGTTCTGCTCCAGCTTGGGAGCCTCCCATGCTTTCTCAAGGACAAGTTGATAGGCCGGGCCGACGCCCTGCGCAAAAACAGCAGAGGCGGCGCACAGCAAGATCGTCAGCAGGATGAACCGAGAGACTTTCATGGCTCACGACTAGATATGAAAACGGAGATTCTGAAAAGGGGCGGACGGCGGCCGGCGCTCGCAGTGGCTTTCCATCGGCCACCGTTCGGCGTAAAGTGCTGAGCATGATACGCGCAATCATCATTGCTGTCCTGATCTTGTTCGTCGCGCTGCCATTCGCCAACGCGCAGGAGTCACAGCGCGCGTCAGCGCCGACCGTCTTTCAAGCAGAAGAGCCATTCGCGCATCCCGTCGCCATACGGGATGATGTGTTGGCGGCCCTCAAGAAGGACGAACGGACGTTGGGGTGCCTCAAAAACCACGAAAAGCCGGACGAGGTGACCGCTGCGTGGTTCTCGGCGACGGAGGTGGATCTGCACCACGGCGCCGCGTCCGGGTTAATCGTGAAGGCGGAAAACCCATGTTTATTCGGCGCCAACATCATTCCCTTCTGGGTTTTCTCGCGCGGCTCCAACGGGTATGCGCTTGTCCTGCGCACCGACGCCCTCTCCGTGGAGCTGCTGAATACATGGACCAACAACTATCGGGACATCCGCGCAAGCGCAGCAACCGCGCGTGAGGTGCTCACCGCTGATTACAGGTTCAAAGACGGACGCTACCAACGAGTCAGGAACCCGCGGACGCCGATTCGCTAGTGGCGCCGTCAGTGCGTGTTCAGCGCCCTCACCGTCTCCAGCACCGTGTCGCCCACAATCTGCAGGCTCTGCGGGCTGAGCTTGTCCATGGTGTCTTCCGTGGTGTGGTGGTAGAGGTTATCGAAGCCGTAATCGAGGTCAATGATGTCCGCCACCGGGATGCCCACCTTGGCAAAAGGCAGGTGGTCGTCGGAGATCATGTTCTCGCGGACATAGAAGTACTTCGAGTAGCCGAGTCGCGCAGCCGCGCGGCCGATGACATCCAGCAGCCACTGCGTCGAGTTCGAATCGCGCTCCGTTCCCAGGTCCTTGTCGCCGATCATGTCGAGAAGCAGGAATGCCTTGATCTTCTTCGCCGTGCCGTCCTGCTGCCAGCGCGCCGCCAGGTGCTTGCTGCCGTAGACGCTGTCGGCATCGGTCCACTCGACCGTGGCCTCTTCCGCGTCCGTGAACAGCAGCCAGATGCTGTAGCCGTCGAGCGTCTGTCCCTTGAACTGCTCGGCATACGCCAGCATCACGCCCACGTTGGAGCCGCCATCGTTGGCGCCGACGAAGTTCTTGTCCTTCAGCGGCAGCGGCGTGTCATAGTGCCCGGCGATGACGATGATGCCGTCCTTCTTCCCCGGCAGCTTGGCGATGATGTTGCGCACCGGAAATGCCCCGGCGGCGGTCTGCGCGGTGAAGGCGTCGTCTTCCACCACCAGGCCCGCCAGGTGCGCGTGGATGAAGTCCTCGGCTTTCTGGTGACCGGCGGTGCCCAGCGCCCGCGGCCCCTGCGCCACGAACTGCCCGCCCAGCTCAAAGGCGCGCTTCGAGTTCACCTTCGGCGCGGGAGGAGTTCCGGCGGGCGGATCGTAGTCGACAGGGTTGATGACCACGGGGACGGTCGGAGTGCTGTTGTCACCGCTGGCCTTGCAGCCCGCGGCCAGCACCGCCAGAAGGATAACCAGGCCGGATACAATCACTGCACGCAACCGCATAAAAGCTCTCCCGCCCGCAGCTCGCTCGTTCAACATCATCTCGGGCCTCTCGTCTTACTGGTAAATGTCATCCGGCGCCGGCCTTGGCCTTGCGCTTGGCGCGCTGCGTGGGGTGCACTCGCCACGCGATTGCAATGCTGACCACGTATAGCGCCACCATCGGCGCAGCGAAGATGCACATGTTCATCACGTCCGGCGTGGGACAGATAGCGCCCGCAATGACAAAGATCACGAAAATGGCATAGCGGAAATTTCGCCACATGAACTTCGCCGTGATCAGTCCGAAAAGCGCCAGGAAGAAAATGACGATGGGGATTTCAAACACAACGCCCAGCCCCAGCTCGATGGTCATGAATAAGCTGGTGTACTCGTTCATGGTGATCATCGGCTTCAGGTGCGCGTATCGGGCGCCGTAGCCGACGAAGAACTCCAGCGCTGCCGGATAGACGATGAAGTAGCCGAACGCTCCCCCGGCCGCGAACAGCCCGATGGTGCTCGCCATGAACGGCAGCACGTAGCGGCGCTCGTTGCGGTACAACCCTGGCGCGATGAACGCCCACACCTGGTACAGGATGAAAGGCGAGGCCACGAAGATGCCCGCCACCATCCCGATCTTCACTGACATGTTGAAGGTGTCCAACGGGTTGGTATAGACGATGGACTGATCCAGGTTGTGGGCCGCCAGCGCTTTCAGGATCGGCCGCTCCATCAGGTTGAAGATATCGCGCGACCAGTAGAAGCAGGCACCGAAGCCGACAGCAATGAAGTAGGCAGCGTAGATGAGGCGCCGCCGCAGCTCCTCCAGGTGCTGGAGGAAGCCCATGGCGGGCAGTTCCTGCTTCGGTTTCTCGGGTGTCGCCACCGCTGTCTCTGCCATCAGGGACCTTTGTGCTGCGTCAATCCAGCCGGAGCTCTCAGCCTTCCTTCTCGCTCAGTGGCTCTGAGTGTTGCTCAGGCGCGGCCGGGCTCGGCTCTGCCGCCGCCGGTTGCTCCAGGACGGTGGTGCTCACGGGCACCGCTTCCGGCTGTTTGAGTCCGTAATTCTTCGCCATGAACTCCTGCCGTGCGGCCTCCAACTGCTCCTCGTTCATCTGGCTGGGCGGTATCGGGAACGAAGGCATCTCCAGCTTCCTGGGCGCCTTGTCTGCGGCTTCGGCCGCCGGCTTCTGTTCCTTCTTCTGCTGCACGTCCAGCTCGTTGATCTCGCTCTCCAGCTGGCTCCGGAACTCGTTGCTCGCCCGCTTGAGCTCGTTGAGCATCTTGCCGAGCTGCCGGGCGATCTCCGGCAGCTTCTTCGGTCCGAAGACGATCAGCCCCAACAGAAACAGAAGGATCAGCTGGCCGGTGCTCATGAAGTCAATGATACACAAGGGGGCGCTCCGTCCGGCAGCGCGAATGCGCCACCGGGTTTCGCTCACCAAAGCCGCCGTGCGTGCGTCTTACCCTCACGCCCCGGAACACTACGGCCCGTCGCCGAATCGCACCAGGGCTGTGGCGCATCCTACTCTGTTAGGCCGCACGCTCTGGTTCGGTCCGGGGTTCATCGAGAGACAGAGGCATAGGTTGACCACGGGGATGCGGCGTTCGCCTTAAGACCTTCGAGTGCAGAGGCATTTACGCTTTCTTGCTATACTCGAAGACAATCAGTGGCTGCCTCTTGAAGGCACTCAACCATGTCTCAGCCTAACCAGTCCGCTGGGGCCAAAGGACCATCCATGGCCGGTCGCTCGTCTCGCTCACTCTTCTTTGCCTTTGCCGTCATCCTGCTCTGCGGCTGCCTCGGCGCCGTGTTCGGCCAGCGCGTGGGCGCAGGCTCCCCGGCCACCGATGCGCAGGTCAGTGATTCCCTGCGCTCGTTCGCCGACGTCTATGCCGTCGTCGAGCAGAATTACGCTGAGAAGGTAGACGCCGACAAAGCCATCTACACCGGCGCAATTCCCGGCATGTTGCGGGTGCTGGATCCGCACTCCAACTTCTTCGACCCCAAGTCGTACTCGCTGCTGCGCGAAGAACAGCACGGCAAGTATTACGGCGTGGGCATGCAGGTCGGTCCGCGGAACAACAAGGTCATTGTGATCGCGCCCTTTGCCGGCGCGCCGGCCTACCGCGCGGGCATCCGCCCCGGGGACGTCATCGTCGCCGTGGACGGCAAGCCGACCGATAACCTGACCACAAGCGACGTCGCCGAGATGCTGAAAGGCCCCAAGGGCACCACCGTCCGCGTGGCCATCGTGCGCGAGGGCAATGACAAGCCCATCGAGTTCACCATCGTGCGCGACGAAATTCCGCGCTACAGCGTGGACCTGCACTTCATGATCCGCCCCGGCATCGGCTACATCCACATCAACGGCTTCCAGGAGACCACCGACGAGGAGGTCACGCAGGCGCTCGACGAGATGGGCGAGCTGAAGGGCCTCATCCTCGACCTCCGCCAGAACCCGGGCGGCCTGCTCGGCGAAGGCGTCGCCGTGGCGGACAAGTTCCTCAAGAAGGGCGCGGTCATCGTCAGCCATCACGGCCGCAACTCGCCGGAGAAGATCTACCGCGCGGCGCACGGCAACGGCGGCAAGGAGTATCCCCTGGTGGTGCTGGTGAATCGCGGCACCGCATCGGCGGCGGAGATTGTCTCCGGCGCGATTCAAGATCATGATCGCGGGCTCATCGTCGGCGAGGCGACCTTCGGCAAGGGTCTGGTGCAGACCGTCTATCCGCTGGACGAGAACACCGGCCTGGCGCTGACCACCGCCCGCTATTACACTCCCAGCGGCCGTCTCATCCAGCGCGATTACAGCGGCGTCTCACTCTACGACTACTACTACAGCCGCGACGACGCGGACGACTCGCAGCCGGACCAGCAGAAGACCGAGGCCAACCGCGAGGTCAAACTCACCGACAGCGGACGCACTGTTTATGGCGGCGGCGGCATCACCCCGGACGTGCACCTGCCTTCGCCGAAGACCAACAAGTTCCAGGACGCCCTCCTGGTGAAGTACGCCTTCTTCAACTTCGCCAAGCGCTACGCGCTGAATCGCAAGATCGGCAAGGATTTCCAGGTGGACGACGCGGTGATGCAGGAGTTCCGCCGCTTCCTCGAGGATCAGAAGCTCCAATACACCGAGGCCGATCTGGCCGCCAACAATGACTGGGTGAAGTCGAATATCAAGGCGGAGCTCTTCATCAGCCAGTTCGGACAGCAGGAAGGACTCCGCGTGCACGCCGAGAACGACCCGATGATCCTTAAAGCGCTGGAGCTTTTGCCTCAGGCCAAGCAATTGGCTGACAATGCCCGCAAGATCATCGCCGAGCACAACAGCGCACGGCTGGGAAACCAGTAGAGCGGTTCCCGGTTCCTTATTCTCGGCTTTCAGTTCAAGGATGCCCGCCGAAAGGCGGGCATCTTCATTGCGACCAAAGTGGTCGTTCCCCAATGAATATCACCTTTGTGGCGTACGCACGTTTGCGAGTCGGATGTATGATTGGCCGCTGCAATTCTTGAATTCCGTACATCACGGCGCCTCAAGAACGCCCGAATGGAGGAAGCGATTATGCAGGCGATGAAGACAACAACCCTTGTGTGGGCAATGCTGTTTCTGGCGGTGATTGTTGCTACGGAGCGGGCCGATGCGCAACAGGCTGCGCCGGCGCCCGTCGTGCGCGTTGGAGAGGCGCAAAAAGTCTGCCAGCTTACCGGCGATATTGACTGGGAGACCGGGCGGCCTACCGCAGCCCGCACGCTGACCAACTTCGGCCTGGATGCGGTTGACCTGGGCTATCCCGTGGAGCACAAGGGCAAGCTGATCTTCCTCTTCGGCGATGCCTGGCCGGCGCCGCACGGAGCAGGCCCCCTGGCCGATGTGATACCGGACGATGCCGTGGGCGAGACGACTCAGACCGCATTGCCGAATCCTGAGTCATGCCTGGACCTGCTAGTCCACAACAAGACAGGCGGTGGCAAGAAGGAGTTCTTCCCGGCGACCATCACCGGGCCGGTGAAAGTGAAGCAGGGCTGGTTCAATGTGCCCTCGGGCGGGGTGTCCGTGAAAGGCTCGCTCTATGCGTTTTTCTGGACGGACCACTGCATCAATCCGGGCGTGTTGCAGCCCTCACCGGACCATCCCCTGGAGCGGCCCGCTCGGACGGCGACCTGCCCGCAGACCGACGAGCGCAACAGCCTCGGCAGGGGCGTGATGGCGCGCTCCGACGATGGCGGCCACTATTTCAGCGGTGTGGTGCCCATGCCGGAGGGATTCGTCTACTCCACTGCGATCAATAGCAGAATCCAGATCGGCCTGCCTGAAGAGCACAACCTCGGAGTCTTCATCTTCGGGGTGCCTCGCTATCGCGCCAGTGTGCCCTACCTGGCCTATGCGCCGATTGAGACCTTCGCCGATCCTGCGACCTGGCGCTTCTTCGCCGGCCTCAGCCCCGAGGGCAAGCCGAAGTGGGTAAGCCGGGCGGAGTGGAAGCCGGGTCCCGACAAGCAGATTTACGCTCCGGCCGTTCCCGCAGGCTACAACGTCGGCGAGTTTTCCATCACCTGGAACGTGCCCCTGCGAACCTGGTTTTTGATGTACGGCGGCGTGGGACCAGGGTCGCCGTCGGTGGTGGTTCGCGTGGCGCCGGCGCCCTGGGGCCCGTGGTCGGCGCCGACGGTGCTTCTGGGCCCGGCCGACCACCCGGGATGCAAGCTGATCATGACTGCGGAGGGATGCGGCAATCGCCGTGACTACTGGCCACAGAAGAGGCACGGGGACAAGTACCAGCCCGGTGGCTTTTACGCGCCGTTCGTGTTGAACCGCTACATCCGCGCCGACGGCGAACGCCGTGCGACGATCTACTGGACGCTGTCAACCTGGAATCCGTACCAGGTGTCCATCATGAAGACCACGATTGAACTGCCACCGCAAGCGGAGCCGCCACGGCCCATCGGACAACCAAGGCCTGGCGAGCCGCCGCGGTCCATCGAGCCGCCACCGCCGGTCGAAGAACCTCCGTTCCAAAGGCCGGATCCGGAATAGGCTGGGGATGAACGGGTAATAGCGAAGGTGCTCCATTTCTGCTCGCCTCTTCTTCAGCGAGCAGGCATGGAGCACCCACGCTTTAGAATCTGAAAATACTGGAATTCGAAAATCCGAAAAACCGCAGCTACTCTTCCGCCTCGTCCGCCGCCGTTCCGTCCTCTGCCGGCTTTCCGCCAGACTTCAGCCGCACCACCGTCACCTTGGCGAAGCCTTCCTCGAACCGCGGCGGCCGCAGCTTCTGCGACATGCGGATCATCACCTCGTCCGGCACGTTGCGCGAGCGGATGCGGTTGCGCTCCATGCAGACTTCCAGCGGCACATCGAAGAAGACGGCGTGCGCTTCGTAGCCGAAATCGCGCGCCATGTGAATCCAGTTGTGCCGCTCCTTGGGCGAGAGGTTGGTGGCGTCAATGTAGTTCATCGGCCGCCCGGCGAGCAGGCGCGCACGCAGCAGCGAGCGCAGGGTGGAGAAGACCAGGTCCTGGTAGCGCTGCTCGGTCGGGTCATCGAAGAGCAGTCCGCGGATCAGATCGCTGGAGAGAGGGACAATGCTGTGCCGCTTGAACCAGGAGCTCTTGCCGCTGCCCGGCAGTCCGATGGCGAGCACAATGGCTCCCTTGGCTGCAGCCTTGCCGGACTTGGGTTGCGCGGCCCGTGCTCGCCTGCCGGTCTCCGGCTCTTCGCCGGGCACCGCTCCTTCCACCTCGGCGGCTTCGCCCGTGGCAAGGCCCGGCGCAATGCCAATGGACGCCCGGTTCTGCTGGCCCCGTCCCCGGCGTCCGCGACCACCGCGTCGCCGCGAACGGCCGCGGCGTGAAGGCTGCGCTCCACCTTCGCGTGGAGCTTCTTCCGCCAGCACTTCGCCGGGATCGGCTTCCAGCTGTGCCTCGACTACCGGCTCCGGCGCGCCCGGCTCACCGCCTGGCCACTCTGCCGGGGCCCGATCCAGAAAAGTAGGTTGCAGCGGAGCTTCGCCCGGCCTTACCGCTTGATCCCGCCGATTCGCATTCCCCTGCCCCTTGTTACGCCGCTTGGAACGGTCACGCGTCCACTTGCGCATAACGGACTTATACCATGAGCCGCGCTGCACCGGCGAGTGCCGGGGCAATGACCTTCTAGGTGCGGGCTTTGGGATCCAGAACGTCTTCGGGGTCGTATACCTGGAAGCCGCGGGCGATCTTGCTCACCGGGGCCGGTCGCAGCAGGTACACCCACGGCCGCGCCTTGTCGCCCGTCGTGACCTCCGCCAACTCAAACAGCTCGTCCCGGTAGCTGATGACCAGCAGGGGGTGCCAGCCTGGGTTGGGGCGGCAACTCGCAATGCGCAGTTGGCCGTCTTCGCGGGTCACGGCGTCAGCCACAAGCGGCGGCAACTGCAGTTCCCGCCACCCGCGTTGAATGCTGCGCACCACGCCATGCAGCAGCACCAGGGGCACGGTGGGAACCACGTCGCCGCTCACGATCCCGCCGGTCGCGCGCACCACGCCCTCAAAAGCGAAATAGCAGGCCACCACCGTCTGCCAGCGGAAGAGGAATATTAGCAGCGCGGTAAAGCCCATGCCGTAGGCAACCGCCACTCCGCCGGCGTGCTCTACCATCTTGGTCTCGCCGCCGGGATGCGCGCTTGCCTGGCCGACGTAGCTGTTGATCTCTGCCGGCATGAAATGGAGAAAGCTCCACACCAGCCACGCCAGACATAGGACAAGTTCCACCACGCCGCTCACCGTCGCGTGCGCCGAGGTCGGCGCCAGCCAGGCGAAGAACCTGCGGCGCCAGTCCTCTGGAAACAGCGTAGCGAACAGTCCCGGGATGAACTTCAGGCTCACAACGGCATTGTAACGCTGCTGTTATTCGGGAGTTTCGGGGCACAAGTTGGCGGCCGGGCGTCACGGATGCTAGCATGACTTGAAGTTTGCGGGCCTGGATGTCCGGCTCCCTTGCATATGCGTTCCGTGTATTTATTCGCGGTTATGAATCTTTAGTCTGACTATCGCCTGGAGGAATGAATGGCAATCAAGGTTGGGGTGAATGGGTTTGGCCGCATCGGCCGCAACGTCTTCCGTGCAGCATTGAACGAACCGAACATCGAGATCGTGGCGGTCAACGACCTCACCGATCCGAAAACACTGGCTCACCTGCTGAAGTACGACTCGATCCTGGGGAACCTGCACCACGACATCAAGGCCACGGCCGACTCCATCGTGGTGGAGGGCAAGCCCGTCAAGGTCTTCGCGCAGAAGGACCCCGCCCTGCTCGATTGGTCATCGCTGGGCGTGCAGGTGGTCATCGAATCCACCGGAAAGTTCACCGAGGCCGAGAAGGCAAAGGCGCATCTCAAGGGGACAGTAAAGAAGGTCATCATCTCCGCTCCCGCCAAGGGCGAGGACCTCACCATCGTGCTCGGCGTGAACGAGGAGAAGTACGATCCGGCCAAGCACCACATCCTGAGCAACGCCAGTTGCACCACCAACTGCCTGGCGCCGCTCGCCAAGGTGATGAATGATTCCTTCGGCATCGTCACCGGCATCATGACCACCATTCACAGCTACACCAACGACCAGGTCATCCTCGACTTCCCGCACAAGGACCTGCGGCGCGCGCGCGCGGCTGCCCTCTCCATGATTCCCACCTCCACCGGCGCGGCCAAGGCGCTCAAGCTGGTGATTCCGGAGCTGGACGGCAAGATGGACGGCTTTGCCATCCGCGTGCCCACCCCCAACGTGAGCGTGGTGGACCTGACCTTCGTCGCTGCAAAGCCGGTGACGGCACAGAGCGTGAACGAGGCGGTCAAGAAAGCCTCGGAGGGCCCGCTGAAGGGCATCCTCGGCTATGAAACCAATGAGCTGGTCTCCTCCGATTTCAAGGGCGACGACCGCTCCTCCATCTTCGATTCCCTGCTGACCAAGGTGGTGGGCAACACGGTGAAGGTCATCTCCTGGTACGACAACGAGTGGGGCTACAGCTGCCGCCTCCGGGACCTGATCAACTACCTGGGCAAGAAGGGCCTCTAGCACGCAATCGGCCTGCGGCTCCGCCACTCGCGGGGCCGCGCAGGTTCACCATGGCAAAGACCGAAGCATCCGAGAACGGCGCGCAGCACGTCTTCAGCGGATCGCAGTACGAGCCGCTGTTCGGTTTCTGCCGCGCCCTTCGCGCCGGGGACTACATTCATGTTTCCGGCACCGCGCCGATCGAGGACGGAGGCGGCACCGCCGTTGGTGATCCGGCCCGCCAGGCCCGCCGCTGCTTCCAGATCATCGAATCAGCGCTGCGATCATTCGGAGCCGGGCGACAGCACGTGGTGCGCACCCGCATGTTCCTCACCCGCATCGGCGACTGGCAGCACGTCGGCGCCGTTCACGCCGAGTTCTTTCGCGACACGAAACCGGCGGCCACCATGATCGAAGTCAGCCGCTTCATCGACCCCGAATGGCTGGTTGAAATTGAAGCAGACGCATATTTCCCGCGAGGACGATAGAACGTTATGGCCAAGCTCTCCATCCGCGATCTCTCTTTGAACACCCGCCGCATCTTCATGCGCGTGGATTTCAACGTTCCGCTCGAAGGCGGCCGCGTCTCCGACGACACCCGCATCCGCGAGACCCTACCCACCATCGAGTACGCGCTGCGCCACGGCGCCAAGCTCATCCTCGCCTCCCACCTCGGCCGCCCCAAGGGCAAGCCCAACCCGGAGTTCAGCTTGAAGCCGGTGGCCGAGCGCCTGCGGAGCCTGCTCGATGAGCTGATGGGCCGCGGGCAGAACGTGGGCTTCTCGCCGGACTGCATTGGTCTGCAGGCCGAGCAGATGGCCAACAACCTGGAGCGCGGGCAGACGCTGCTGCTGGAGAACCTGCGCTTCCACCCCGAAGAGGAAGCCAACGACCCGACATTCTCGCGCCAGCTCGCCGGACTCTGCGAGTTCTATGTGGATGACGCCTTCGGCTCGGCCCACCGCGCCCACGCCTCCACCGAGGGCATCACCCACTTTGTGCCCAAGTCAGCGGCAGGCCTGCTGATGGAGAAGGAGCTCGAATATCTCGGCAAGGCGGTGCAGAACCCGGCCAAGCCCTACGTCGCCATTCTCGGCGGCGCCAAGGTGAGTGACAAGATCGGCGTCATCAAGAACCTGATGACCAAGCTTGATGCGCTCATCATCGGCGGCGGCATGGCCTACACCTTCCTGAAGGCTCAGGGGCATGAGATCGGCAAGTCGCTGCTCGAAGCCGACAAGATTGACCTGGCGAAAGAGCTGCTCGCCGATGCCGCCGGCCGCAAGGTGAAGCTGCTGCTGCCGGTGGACCACGTCGTCGCCGAGAAGTGCGACGCCACCGCGCATCCGCAGACCATCGCCGAGGGCCAGCCGATCCCTGCCGACATGATGGCCCTCGACATCGGCCCGGCTACTGTCGAAGCCTTCTCGCAGGAGATTACGCTGGCGCGCACCATCGTGTGGAACGGCCCCATGGGCGTCTTTGAGATTGACGCCTTCGCCAAGGGCACCTTCGCCATTGCGCACGCCGTGGCCGACAACGCCGGCGCCACCAGCATCGTGGGCGGCGGAGACACTGTGGCAGCGGTGAAGAAGGCCGGCGTAGCCGACCGCATCTCGCACATCTCCACCGGCGGTGGGGCCTCGCTGGAGTTCTTGGAGGGCAAGAAGCTGCCGGGCGTCGAGGCGCTGAGCAACAAGTAGTGTTTGGAGCAGCTCGGGCGATGATTCTCAACTACTGTCATTGCGAGCGAAGGACGCGCAGGATGATGCGCGTCCTTAGTCGAGCGACCCTGTGTTTGAATGACACCAAAACAAAGGGTGGCTCGACTCCGCTTTGCTCCGCTCGCCATGACAATTCGGCGACGGCTTCGTGAACATGCTCCGCCCACTTTGACAGTAGCCATGCGCGAACTCGTGAAGATCGAACTCACCGGCGGCGCCGCCATCTTCCTCGAAGAGGGCAACATCACCCGCCAGCGCACCGACGCCATCGTCAACGCCGCCAACTCATCGCTGATGGGCGGAGGCGGCGTGGACGGCGCCATCCACCGCGCCGGCGGCCCGGCCATCCTCGAGGCCTGCAAGAAAGTAGTCGCCGCCCAGGGACGCCTCCCCACCGGCCAGGCCGTCGCCACCACCGGCGGCAGGCTTGCGGCGGGATACGTCATCCACACCGTCGGCCCCATCTGGCGCGGAGGCGACCACGATGAACCTGAGCTGTTGGCGAGTTGCTATCGCGAGTCACTGCGCCTCGCTGACAAAATGCATCTGGTGCGTATTGCCTTCCCGTCCATCTCGACCGGGGCTTATGGCTATCCCATGGAAGACGCCGCGGAGATTGCGCTGCGCACCGTGATGGACGAGTTGAATACCGCCCGTCACACTCGCGAGGCTCGATTTGTGCTCTTCGGCGCGGACGCATACCAAACCTACGCTAACGCCGCCGACAAACTCATCGCTGCCCACAAGGGCGCGCAGATACACATCATCCGGCTTAACGACACTCGAGAGGTTCCGGAGTAACCGTGCCCACCTATCTGAATGTCATAGCGAGCGTAGGACGCGCCAGACGATGCGCGTCCGTAGCCGAGCCACCCTTTGTTCTCGAAAGAGCAGAACAAAAGGTGGCTCCACTCCCTCGCTGCGCGGGGCCGGTCGCCATGACAGTTGCACTAAGCGGACCGACTGAGATGAGAAACTGCCACAAAGGAGACGACTGACCATGCGCAAGAAGATCATTGCCGCCAACTGGAAGATGTACAAGACCCCCGCCGAAGCCCGTGAGTTCATGCAGGCATTCGTGCCGCTCGTCGCCGGGCACACCCGCGACGAGATCGTGATCTGCCCTCCCTACGTGGACATCGCCGCCGTGGCCGAGGCCGCCAAGAGCACGAGCATCAAGGTCGGCGCGCAGGACATGTACTGGGAGAAGGAAGGCGCATTCACCGGGCAGGTCTCCGGCGCCATGCTGGTCGGCGCGGGCTGCGAGTTCGTCATCCTGGGACACTCCGAGCACCGCCAGTACTTCGGCGAGACCGATGACACCGTCAACCGCCGCCTGAAGGTCGCGCTCGAAGTCGGCCTCTCGCCGATCCTCTGCGTCGGCGAGGTGCTCGAAGAGCGTGAGGCCGGCATCACCGACGACGTCCTCCGCCGCCAGTGCGAGCGTGCCTTCCGCGGCTTCTCCGCCCGCAAGGCCGCCAAACTCAACATCGCCTACGAACCGGTCTGGGCCATCGGCACCGGCAAGACGGCCACGCCGGAGATCGCCGCCGCCGCCCACCTCGTCATCCGCGAAGAGGCCGCCAGCGCCTTTGGCGCCGAGTTCGCCGCCGGGCTGCGCATCCTCTACGGAGGCAGCGTGAAACCGGAGAACGCTCATGAGCTGATGTCGCAGGAGGAGATTGACGGCGCCCTGGTCGGCGGCGCCAGCCTGAAGCCGGAAGCGTTCGAGAAGATTGTGAAGTGGTGAAGAACCGTTTCCGGTTCTCGCTTCTTGGTTCCTGGTTGCTGGTTGAAGAGAGGAGCAGGCGAGCGGAATCTGTTCACATCAGCCCCGCCCTGCGGGGCGGCATAAGATAGCCCCGGGCGTGAGCCCGGGGTCGCGGGCGAAATAGAATCCGAGTCCCGTCAGGGACGGCACAGGTTCACACGCAGATTGTTCAGCCCCTGGGCAATGTAGTTTTGAAATCGCTTCAGGATGAAACGAGACGGGGGCCGCGCAGCATCCGAACTTCCCAGACCTCACCTGATGGATTCGGCGCGATCATCTGTAGATCGTCAGCGGTTCCTTCAGGATGAAGGTCACCTCGTGGTCCCCGCCCAAGAGAACCGGGCTTGTCTGTACGTCGTATGTGTTGTCACCGACCTTCACCGCGATCAGTTCCACCGCCCAGGGCCCTACTCCTTCATCTTCATCGGGGTAGGTGGGCGCAGCCGCAATGGTCACTTCCTCTCCATCGCGGATCGCGGTGGTAAAGCCGACGTACACCGGCATCACAAGCTTCCCCTTCCAGGGATGGGTCGTTGGCTGAGAGGTCCCCATGTCCGCCAAGATCCGCGTTCCCGCGGGCACGACAATTACGTCGTGGTACTCTTCCCGGTCGCCGCGGCGCTCGGAGTTCGCCCAATTCTCTTCCTCATCAGCAGGTGCTTCGACGACAGGCTGCGGGGTCGAGGCCCCCTGCCCGGAAGGCTCCGCATCGGCTTGCTCTGCATCGTCTGGACCGAGCGCCAGCACGGCGTCGTCCGTTGAGTCTGCAGGCAAAGGAAGATCGTCGTTGGTATAGACCTTGCCGGCTCTGGCCTGCTCTGCAATTTGTTCACGCCGGGCTCTGTCCTCGCGTGCCACATCGCCCAGCGGCCGGTTCTGCGAATTCTGCTGCGAGTAACCGGAAGCACCCAGCACCAGGATGATGATCGCGATTGCCAGCAGGCGTATTGAGCCACGCATGACGCCACCGCCGTTCGTACCAGTCATTTACTTAGACGGTACAACGCATGATTCGCTGTCTTATTTGACGGCTCGACCCTACGCCCGGCCAGATTGATGGTCAAACCGCCGATTACGAAAGAGTACTGCCGCCGGGGCTGTCAATCTCGTTTGGGATTTTTGTCACATCGTCATTCCCTGTTCCCTAATCCCTAGCCCCTAACCCCTGTTCCCTGTTCTGCTATAATTTCCTTGCCTCAGTACGTGTTCTCTGGAGCCGAGCGAGACCCCGAGAGGCCAATCGCCTCGCGTGTTGTGCGGAAGTGGTGGAATTGGCAGACACACCATCTTGAGGGGGTGGCGCCCAAAAGGCGTGCGGGTTCAAGTCCCGCCTTCCGCACCATCGCATCTTCCGGGCTCCAGACCGTTGTCAGCAGGCAGAAATCAGCTCTCAGGGCGCGCCCGTGGCGCCGGCTAGGATTGCAATGAACCCCATCATTGTCGGCATCGTCACTTTCATCCACATCGTGGTCTGCCTCTTCCTCATCTTCGTCGTCCTGATGCAGGGCGGCAAGAGCGCGGACATCGCCGCCACCTTCGGCGGCGCGGGCAGCCAGACCGTCTTCGGACCGCGCGGCACGGCCAGCGCCCTCAGCAAGGCGACCACATGGGCGGCGGTGATGTTCATGCTGACCTCGTTCACCCTCGCCGTCTTCACCATCCGCAACCAGGGCACGGGAGGCTCGGTGCTCGGCAACCAGAAGGCCGCTCCCACCAAGAGCGCCCCGGCCACCCCGGGTACTCCCAACCAGAAGTAACCGCGCACCAGCGCAGAAATCACGGGCCTCCCACCTGGAGGCCTCTTTCTGAATCCCGGTTCTCAGGCGGGGGCATTCAGCTACGCAACAGCCTCGGCCGCCCCGCCGTCGCTCGGTTCTTCAGCCATGCCCGAAACCGTTTCTCCGTCATCTGCGTTGCCGCTCCGATGATAGGGCGCGTAAGCTTCACCCCCAGCTTCTTGAGCCTGATGAGCTGCTTCAGGTTCTGCCGTGTTATTCTTCGCACGTCGTCTCTATCCATCGGCTCTTGCACGTGCAGAAGGTCCCGGACAATCTTCATTGCCTCATTTGCAGAGCTCTTGGCATACTTGAACTCCTTACCTACATAGGTGTCGAAGTTCTTGTATCCTGCGTCAATATGCTTCCCGTTTTCAAAGTCAACAAGCAGTCTCTCTCCCAGTTCCACAACATCAGGAAGAACTCTCCCAGTTCTTTCTTCCGCTCTCAGGCTGCCAAGCCGCTTAACGGCTACGTTAATCATGAAGTCGTTAAGGGACCTTTCTTCCATTATCCTGAGGGCGGCGAATCGAGCGCGCTGCTCCTCGCTGCGGGGATAAACCATAATCAGTCGTCCGGTGCGTTTCTCGCCTACGAATCGTGGCCCGCCGAGAACGCCAAGTTGGGATTCATACAGTTCGCGAAATCTCCTTCTGTCGAATGATGGCGTATTCAGATGTTCAGCAACGTACTCCTCGGCGCACCTAACCATAAAGTTAGACAGTGTTCTGTTCTCTTCCCCTGCAGCCGCCTCGAACCGCGCGCGCTGTGTGTTGTCAGTGGGGATGAGAATAATCGGCCTAGCGGCCAGTCCCCCATTCCGGAACCCTCTCTTTCTCTTATAAGCATTTCTCATGCATCTACTATAACTATGAATAATAGTTACTGTCAATCGGCGCGAATCGTCCTTCGATTATCCTGCCAAGGCCAACCCGGCTGAAGACAAGATTTGCAAGAGAGTCAAATCCGGTCGTCACTATTTCAGAAACGGATTCCTCTCCCGCTCTTCTCCGATCGTCGTCTCCGGCCCGTGCCCTGCGATCACGCGCGTCTCGTCCGGCAGCGCCAGCACGGTGTTGTGCAGCGATTGCATGATGTGCTGGTAGTTGCCGCCCGGCAGGTCCGTGCGCCCGATGGAGCCTGCGAACAATGTGTCCCCTGCCAGCAGCAGCTTCTGCGGCTGGAAGTAAAGGCAGATGGAGCCGGGTGTGTGTCCGGGAGTGTGGAGCACCTGCGCTTCGAGCGAGCCCGCCTGCAGCCGGTCGCCCGCAGCCGGGGCAGAGTCAATCTCGACCTCGCCGGGAGATTCCATGCCCAGCCACGTCGCCTGCATCTCGATCATGTCCAGCAGTGCGGCATCGTTCTGGTTGAGCAGCAGCGGCGCCCCGGTGAGTTGCTTGAGCTTCATGGCGCCGCCCACGTGGTCAATGTGCGCGTGGGTGATGACGATCTGGGTGACGCGAAGCCCGTGGCGCTGCACGATCTCCATGATGGCGGGGATGTCGTCGCCGGGATCTATTACCATGGCCTCGTGCGTCTGCTCATCGCCCACGACGGAGCAGTTGCACTGCAGCATGCCTACGGGAATGATTTCGTGAATCATTGAACAGTCGCTCCTGGTTCCTGGTTCCTGCCATCGCCTTGCTTCAATCGGCAATCATCAATCGGCAATTCGCTTCAGCACCCTCCGCAGCCCCTCCCTGAACTCCGCCTCCGGCGTGATGAGGCTGATGACCAGATAGCCGTCGCCGGAGAAATCATAAAAGTGCCCGGGGTGCACGAGCACGCCCTCGTGCTCGAGCAGCGCGATGGCCAAGTCTTCGTCCGAGCGCGTCACGGGCACGCGCAGCACTGCGTACCAGCCGCCTTCCACGCGCAGGCGGCTGCAGGATTGTTGCACCGCAAGCTGCGCGTCAAGCTCAGCCAGGTTGCGCCGCACGCGCGCACTGAGCTGCCGCTGAACTCCCTCCCGCGTCCCGAGCAGCGCGGGAATCGCCCACTGCACCGGAGCGTTGGGCGAGAGATATGTGTCGGCGATCACCTCCAGCCGCGCCAGCGCCTGCTCGGCAGTCTCCGCTGGTCCGCTCACCACCAGCCACGCAACCTTGATCTGCGGCAGCGCGCAGATCTTCGAAAGGCCGCTCAGCGTGAACGTCAGCGCGCCGTCGTTCGCGGCAAAGCTGGGGCGGGCCGTGCCTTCAAGCTCGTAGTCAAGGAACACTTCGTCGGCCACGATCGCCATCCCGTGCTCGCCGCACAGTGTGTTCAGCCGCTCCATCTCCCATTCTTTCAGGTACGACCCCGTCGGGTTGTTGGGATGCACCACCATCACGGCGCGGCTGCGCGGCGTGATCGCCCTCCGCAATGATTCGAACTCCACCTGCCAGCCGTGGTCATACACGAGCTCGTACGGCACCAGCTTCACATCCTGCAGGGTGGCGAGAAACTCGAAGAGCGGATAGCTCGGCGCCGGCACCAGCACCTCGTCGCCGGGGTCGCAGAGCAGCCGGAAGCAGTAGCTGTACGCCTCGCTGGTGCTGACCGTCAGAATCAGGTTCTCGGGCGATATGCTGACGCCGAGTGCCCGGTAGTAATCCGCAATCGCCTCACGCGCCGGCAGAATGCCCTTCGGCGCGGGCTCGTAGCGCAGCCCGTTGGGATGCGTCAGCGCGGCGCGGATGGCGCCCTCGTCGTAGTCGAGTCCTATGACCGTGAGGTTTGAAACGGTCAGGTCGAGCAGACTGCGTCCGCCGGCGCGGTGCTTCTCCACCGCCGCCGCGTGCCGATTCTGCGCCAGGTTCCAGCCCGTCCGTTGCGAGAACACGCCATTACCTTATATGTGCTGCCAGCCGCGCACAAGCGTAACTCGCCTCAGACGAATGCGGGTTTCGCCCAGGACCGCCTCTTCTATATGATGTCTGCACCGACCACAATATTCCGCCGCACGGAGGCGCACGCCACGCATGGAAAGCTCCACGGTCACCAAGCCCACGTCCGTCGCGTCACGCCTCGCCGGGTTCCTCGCTCGGCCCGGCTACACCGAGACCCTGGTCTTCGCCGCCGCCGTGCTGGCCTTTGTCGGCACGTGGCAGTACGGTTTCGTCTACGACGACCGCGCCCAGATACTCTCGAACCGCGATATCACGACCTGGCATCGCGTGATGGGTTATTTCTTCCGGGATATCTGGGGCAACCTTGACCCCTCGACGCCCCGCAACTACTACCGTCCAATGTTCTTCGTCTGGTTGAGGTTGAACCGGATCTTCTTCAACCTCAATCCCATCGGCTGGCACATGGCCGTCATGGTGCTGCACGCCCTGGCATCCGTGCTGGCCACGCTCGTCGTCCGGCGCTGCACGCGCGACCATCTGGTGGGAGCGGTCTCCGGCCTGCTCTTCGCGGTTCATCCCATCCACATCGAATCGGTCGCCTGGGTTTCCGGCGGGACGGACCCGCTGCTGGCTGTTTTCTTCCTCTCGGCCATTCTCTCCTTCCTGAGTTGGATGGAGCGCGGCAGCCCCTGGCAGTTGCTGGCCACGGCCGCGCTCTACGCATTGGCGCTGTTATCGAAGGAGCCGGCGGTGGTGCTGCCGCCGCTGTTGGCCGTGATTGTCTGGGTGTGTGCGCGTCCAGAGAACAAGATGACGCGTGCAAAGGCCCTGCTCTGGGGCCTACTGCCGTTGATTGTCGAATCCGCAGGCTACTTCGCGGTACGGGCCCGCTTCCTGCGCGGCGCGGCTCATTCGCTGAATGCCACACCGGTCTGGGTGATGGCGCTTACCATGCCCAAGATTCTGCTCTTCTATCTTCGCCAGTCGCTGGTCCCGCTGGGGCTGGCGTTCTCCTACGAAATGGAGTTAGAGAAGACGATGAGTGCGGCAGGCTTCTGGCTTCCGTTGGCGGTCTGGGTGTGCGTCCTCGGACTCCTTCTTCTGTGGTGGCGTCGTGCCGCAGACGACCGCCGGGGCATTGCTCTGGCCGCGGCAATTTCCCTGCTGACTCTGGCGCCCGTTCTGAACCTGCGCTGGTTGGGTGCTGATTCTGTGCATGACCGCTATCTCTACCTGCCGGTGCTCGGCGTGTGTCTGTTGGCTGGTCTCGCGGTGCGCCAGTGGCAGAGCCACGCCGGAACGCTGAGCGTGAAGCCGCTCGCGGCGGTGGGTCTGGTTTCGGTTCTGCTCCTGGCATCCACCCTGACTCAGGAAACCTACTGCGTTGACGACTTCATTCTCTGGACGCACGCCTTGAAGGTCTCACCGAACAGTGATCTTGCCATCGGCAACGTGGGATCATTGCTTCTGGAAAAGGGTGACACGGAAGGTGCGCTTTACTACTCCAGGAAGGTGTACCAGCGCCATCCTGAGGTCCACCTGAACAATTACAATCTGGCGTTCTTCTATTACAACGTGAAGAATTATCCAGAGGCGGAGAAATATCTGCTGCGTGCCATGCAGATCGATCCGCGCCGGCCCGACCAGTACCTGGTGTTCGGGGCGGTGGAGATGCACCTCAACCGTCTCGACCTCGCCGAGCCCGCCATGCGCATGGCTATCCAGATCCAGCCTGAAGGCGAAGGCTTCCATCTTGGACTGGGCGCGGTCCTGCTGGCCAAGGGTGACCGCGCCGGCGCCGAACGCGAGTTTCGCGAGGAGCTGCGTCTTTACCCTGACAGCACCGGCGCCCGGCGGGGACTCATCCAGGCGACCTCCGGCGGCGCCACGCCGCTCGACCCGCTGCAGAAGCACTAGATCGAGTTCAGTACCGCACTGGTCCGGGGTAGAGCCGGGCTTCAGAGTCTGTGTCAGAACTCGGCGGTTGCGCACCAAGCGGAATGCACCGGCTGAAACCCGGCCCCGCCGTGCGGGGCGGCATAAGTTAGCCCAGCGCGTAAGCGCTGGGTGGCAAGCGCGATGAAAATCGGGCCCCGAAGGGGCGACACCAATACTCACACGGACTCTTCGACCCGGGGTCAACATCGGCATGTTGATGGGGCTCTAGCCCCTGAGGTACACGAATATCGAGACGCCTAAGCGTCCTCGTTCCGCACCGCACTTGTCATTGACCCCAGGCCCCTCCGGCCTTACGCTGCTCATGTCGTCATCCCATCCCGAGGTCGCACGATGAGCCTCCGCTCGTTCTTCCGCATCGCTGAGCATGAAACCAGCCTGCGCCGCGAGGTCTTGGCCGGCGTCACCACCTTCACCACCATGGCCTACATCATCGTGGTGAACCCTGTCATCCTGAAGGCCGCCGGAATTCCCCCGGGGCCGTCCATGGTGGCCACCATCGCCGCTGCCGTCTTTGGCTGCATCTTCATGGGCCTCTACGCCAACCGTCCGTTCGCCATCGCGCCCTACATGGGTGAGAATGCCTTTATCGCCTTCACCGTCTGTGGCGCGCTCGGCATGAAGTGGCAGACGGCGCTGGCCGCCATCTTCTTCTCCGGCGTGCTCTTTGTGCTGCTCACCGTCTTCCGCCTGCGCTCCTGGATCGTGGACAGCGTGCCCGCCAGCCTGCGCTACAGCTTCAGCGTCGGCATCGGACTCTTCCTCACCTTCATCGGCCTCAACCAGGCCGGCATCGTCACCCTCGGAGTCGCCGGTGCGCCCGTTCGCTCCGGCGCGCTGAACTCCCTGCCGGTGCTCGTGGCCGTCTTCGGCGTGCTGCTCACCGCCGTGCTCGTCATCCGCAAGGTGCCGGGCGCGCTGCTGCTCGGCATCGTGGTCACTTCCCTGCTCGCGTTTATCGCGAAGGTCGCTCCGCCGCCGCACGGCATCGTCAGCCTGCCGCCGAGCGTGAAGCCCATTCTCTGGCAGCTTGACCTGCGCGGCGCGCTGACCTTGAAAGCCATGCCGGTCGTGCTCACCATGTTCATCATGGCCTTCGTGGACACCATGGGCACCCTCATCGGTCTCTCTGCCCGCGCCAACCTGCTCGACAAGCACGGCAACCTGCCGCAGATCGAGCGGCCCATGCTGGTGGACGCCGTCACCACCATGTTCGCCCCCGCCGTCGGCACCACCACCTCCGGCGCATTCATTGAGTCGGCCACCGGCATAGAAGCCGGCGGACGCACCGGCCTCACCGCCATCGTCGTCGGCCTCTGCTTCGCGGCGTCGCTCTTCTTCTCGCCCTTCGTGGCCGCGGTGCCGCCGCAGGCCTCGGCCGCCGCGCTCGTGCTCGTGGGGCTCTTCATGCTCGCGCCCATCACCCGTATTCACTTCGACGATCTCAGCGAGTCCATCCCTGCTCTCGCCGTGGTCACGCTCATCTGCTTCACGTTCAATATTGCCGTAGGCATCACCGCCGGCTTCGTGCTCTATCCGCTGTGCAAGCTGGCCGCCGGCAAGGTGCGTGAGATCCGCCCGGCGCTGTGGGTGCTGACTGTGCTCTCACTGGTGTTCTTTGTGCTATATCCGTACAGCTAGGTAGAACTCGTCATGAATAAGGGAGGCGGCGATGATGACACTCTGGCGATGGGTGATCCGGACGATTGGCGCCATCTCAATCGCACTATCTACGTTGGGAGCTTATTGGCTTATGACCACGGCCTACAATGTGCTCGGCCGACCTTGTCGCCTCCCCGATCAACCATACTTCCGGGAAGTCTTTGGGGTCATGAACTCGATCAATGCAGTCTTACTCGTCTTAATGATCCTCACCTGCATCGGTCTGCTCAGAGTTAGGCCCTCTGCTATCAGAGCATATACTTGGCTTAACGTCGCGATCTGCGTCTATTTCTTCGGTGTCGCTACGCTCTGGTGGATTCCTGGTCCGCTTGGGATGAGCATCGCGGGCGCCACTGGTGTCGGAAACATGGGGATTGCACCGTTGATTCTGATGCCATATCCCAAAGTCCCGTTCGTATCCCTTTTGCTTGCCGTCGTGCTCGCAAACGTCGCCAAGCGCCAGTTGGATCGCTGCTCGCAGCAAGCCACCGCCTTTGTATCGTCCTGAGTATCTCGTCCCTGATATATTGGAAACTCACTCAGAGTACTCATGGCCCGCTATCTCGTCACCGGTGTCGCCGGCTTCATCGGCTCCAACCTCGCCCGCGAGCTGCTGCGCCGCGGCGAGAGCGTCCGCGGCATTGACAACTTCTGCACCGGCAAGCGCGAGAATCTCGCCGGACTCGACCGCCTCGAGTTGATCGAAGCCGACCTCAACGATCCCGGCGCCTGCGAGCGCGCCTGCGCCGGCGTGGAGGTCGTCTTTCACCAAGCCGCGCTGCCCTCCGTGCCGCGCTCCGTGCGCGACCCCATCGCCTCCAACCACGCGAATGTCACCGCCACGCTGGCGCTGCTCTGGGCCGCAAAGCAGGCCGGCGTCCGCCGCGTGCTTTATGCTGGCTCGTCCTCCGCATACGGAAGCAATCCTGAGTTGCCCAAGCGCGAAGACATGCTGCCGCAGCCCATCTCGCCCTATGCCGTCTCCAAGCTGGCGGGCGAGTACTACATGCGCTCCTTTTCGCAGGTCTACGGACTCGAGACCGTCTCCCTTCGCTACTTCAATGTCTTCGGCCCCTTCCAGGACCCAACCTCGCAGTACTCCGGCGTGATGGCGCGCTTCACCCTCATGATGCTCCGTGGCGAGCAGCCCACCATCCACGGCGACGGCGAGCAGAGCCGCGATTTCACTTTCATCGAGAACGTCGTCCGCGCGAACCTGCTGGCCGCGGCGGCGCCCGCCGGGCGCGTCTCCGGACGCGTCTTCAACGTGGCCACCGGCGGCCGCATCACCCTGAACCACGTCTGGAGTGAGCTTGCCAGGCTCACCGGCTTCAAGGGCGAGCCGCAGTACGGCCCCGATCGCGCCGGTGACGTGAAGCACTCCCTCGCCGACATCCGCGCCGCACGCGATGCCTTCGGCTACGTGCCCACAGTGGATTTCGCCGAGGGTCTGCGCCGCACCGTGCAGTGGTACCGCGAACTGGCGCCAGCGAAACCTGCGCGCTCTGACAGCTTCTGAGTTGGCGTATTCCTCACCTGAATCGTCATGTTGAGCGGAGCGCCCTGCTTTTGGGCGCGGAGTCGAAACACCCTGCGTTCGCCTTTGAGAAGGAGACTCGGGGTCCTTCGACTCGGAGGCGCTTCGGCTCGCTGCGCGAGCCTGCGGCCGCGCCTCCTCTCTCAGGATGACGATTGCGTGGTGAGAACCGCGTCCTCCGCTCACAATGCGGTTTCGTATCAGGGTGCGACTTTCGGCGTCCCCGACGAGCGGCGCTCGTTGCGGCCGTAAGTCGACCCCCGGCATCCCGCTGACAGAGGCGAATGCTCGAATGATTGAGTTGGGGCTATCGCCCACATTAAGTGGCCTCGATGTTGCATATTACCGCTCCAAGGCGCAAACCGACCCCGTGCTTGCTCTCGCTGGCTTGCGAATAGATTTGGAGACCATGATGCGTAATGTGGCCATGGGGTTCAAGCTGCAATTTGCTCCAACAGGACCGATCTTTCAAGTTCTGGCCCGCCTTAAGGGGAAAGGGGCTATCACGCAGGACCAGATGCAGCTGGCCAGGAAGATTTTTTACGTCTGCAATCAGGCTGTGCATGGGCGGTTAGTATCACGGGGGGAGGCACAGGAAGTAATCGATGCGGCTGAAGTTCTCTTCCACCAGTATCTTGATTGGTTGAGTTGGGGGTTCGACGACAATTGGAAGCCGAGCCTGCCCCATTAGAAGCGCATAACTTGGTTCAATCAAAAGCAGTGGCTGCGCCTTATGCGTCTTCCAGCATCTGCGCCAGCTCCTCCCACTCAGCGACCGCCATCGCCAGCTCGCGGCGCTTCTCCTCCGCCAGCGCCGACAGCCGCTGCGTCTCTTCCGCACTCACAAAGCTGCTCAGCGCCTGCTCGGTCTCGGCGATCTCTGCTTCCAATCGGCTTACCGTCTCCTCCAGCTCGGCGCGCTGCTCCGTCATCTGCCGCAGCTTGATCGGGTTCAAGCGCTTCTTCGGTGCCGGCTCTTCCGGCGCAACTGCCGCCTCGGCCTTCATCGCGGTGTGCGCGGCCGCTGCCCCACCTGCGCTCGACGCCGCCTGCGCTTCCTTGCTCCGCAGGTAGTCCGCATAGTTGCCCTGGTAGACGGTCACCGCGCCGTCAGCCACTTCGAAGACCTTGGTCGCCAGGTTGTCAATGAAGTAGCGGTCGTGCGAGACAAAGACCACCGTCCCGCTGAACTTCTCCAGTGACTCCAGCAGCACGTCTTTGGCGCGCAGGTCCAGGTGGTTGGTGGGCTCGTCGAGCAGCAGGAAGTTCGAAGGCTGCAGCAGCATGCGCGCCAGCGCGTAGCGGTTGCGCTCGCCGCCGCTGAGCACGCCGATCTTCTTGAAGACGTCGTCCGCGCTGAACAGGAAGCTGCCCAGCAGGCTGCGCAGCATGGTGGTTGTTGCCCCCGGTGCCACGCGCTCCAGGTCGTCCAGCATCCGCCGGTCGGCATCGAGTTCCTTGTACTGGTCCTGGGCAAAGTAATCCACGTCCGCGTTGTGGCCCAGCACGTACTCGCCGCCCGTCGTCGGCTCAATGCCCGCCAGCAACTTGATGAGCGTTGACTTCCCCGCCCCGTTCACCCCCACCAGCGCGATGCGGTCTCCGCGCTCGATGAAGAAGCTAACATCGCGCAGAACCTCCTTCGTGCCATAGCTCTTGTTGACCTTCCGGAACTCCGCCACCACCCGTCCGCTCGGCCGCGGCTGCGGGAAGGTGAAGTGGATGGTGCGCTCCTCTTCCGGCAGCTCGATGCGCTCGATCTTCTCCAGCTCCTTGATACGGCTCTGCACCTGCTTCGCCTTGGTCGCCTGGTAGCGGAAGCGGTTGATGAACGCCTCAAGCTGCTCGATGCGCTCACGCTGGTTGCGGCAGGCCGCTGCCAGCGAGTCCCTGCGTTGCTGCTTCTCCCGCAGATACTCCTCGTAGTTGCCGCTGTAGAACTGCACCGCCCGGTTCCATATCTCCACCGTCTTGCGCACCGTGACGTCAAGAAAATAGCGGTCGTGCGAGATGACGACGTAGGCGTGCGGATAGTTCGCGAGATAATCCTCCAGCCAGTTGCGAGTCTCCAGGTCCAGGTGGTTCGTCGGCTCGTCCAGCAGCAGCAGATTCGGCTTCGCCAGCAGCAGCTTGCCCAGCGCGATGCGCATCTGCCAGCCGCCGCTGAACTCCTCCACCCGGCGTGTCCAGTCCTCTTTTCGGAAGCCCAGGCCGGCGAGCACCGTGCCCACTTGCGCCTCCAGCGCGTAACCGTCGCGCGTGCGGAACTCCTGGTCAATGCGGTGTGCGCGTTCCGCTGCCTGGTTGTACTCCGCGCCGGTGTGGTCGAGCTCGCTCATTCGCCGCGCCAGCTCTTCCAGCTCACTCTCCATCTCCAGCAGGCCGGAGAAGACGGACATACACTCCTCGAAGACGCTGCGCCCTTCCAGGCTCAGGCCGTCCTGCGGCAGGTAGCCGGCGCTGGTGCCGCGCGCCACCGTGATGCCGCCATAGTCCAGCGTCTCGAGGCCCGCCAGCACTTTGAGCAGGGTGGACTTCCCCGTGCCGTTGGCGCCCACCAGCCCGATGCGGTCGTGCGGCGTGATCAGCAGATCGAGATTTTCGAAGAGGAGTTTGGGGCCGTACCGCTTGCCGGCGCCGGTCAGTTGGATCATGCGAAGATGAGCTCGCCTGCCATGGCAGTCATCCTATTCTCGCACGGCGTAGTCACATCCCCCGCCGCGCCCGCACTTCGCGTTCGAGCTCCCGCTCACGCAGCGCCTCGGCGTGCTTGCCCAGCGACTCCAGCACGTTGGCCAGCACCGCGTGCGCGCCCAGCGACTCCGGCTCCACCGCAATCGCGCGGCGCAGCCAGCGCTCCGCCTCTGCGGGGTTCTTCTGCCGCTGAGCGATCATTCCCAGGTTCAAGAAGGTGACGAACTTCGCGCTGTCCGGCCACGGCGTTGCCACGCCATGGAGAAAGTTATCCCGCGCTGTGTCATAGTCGCCGCGGTCGTAGTAGATCATGCCCAGGCTCTCCCACGGCAACAACGCGTTGGGATTGATCTGTGTAGCCGTGCGCAGCTGCGCGATCGCCTCGTCATGACGCTGCTCCGCGACCAGCGCGCACGCCAGCAGGATCCTCGCATTCACGTGCCGTGGCGCAGTCTGCACCGCACGCTCGAAGAGTGGGACATTGTCCCGCCAGGGACGCGACTCACGCACAATGCCCGCCACTCCTAGGATCATCAGCACGCCGAGTGCGACCTCCTGGTACTGCGTTCCGCGGATCTTCCGCAGCCCCCAACCCAGCAGGACGCACACCGCGAAGAACGGCAGATAGAGATACCGGTCATGCGGCTGCACCAGCAGCACCAGCGCCACCGCCGGCGCCAGCGTCACCGCAAACCACGCCGCCAGGGTGATTCCCGTGCGCGAGCGCCGCACACACCACGCGACCAATGCCACCAGCAGGAGCAGCGCCGCCGCCGGCAGCACCACGTGCAACAGGGTCACGCGTCGCTCCACCATCTCCGGGTAGAGTGCGCTCATCCCCACCGGCCAAACGATCTGCCGCAGATACCACCACGTCGCCAGCGGCGCAGTCAGCAGGCTGCGGTAGATGGAGAGTCGCGGTCCTGCCTCGAACATCATTCCCTTCAGCACATGCGCCCGCCACACCAAGTACACCACCGACGGCACCGCAAAGGCCGCCAGCATCACTCCACAGCGCCGCAGTCGCAGCCGCCAGGGAGAGTCTCCATCCGCCAGCTCCCACACCAGCAGCACGGCGGGCAGCAGCACTGACGTCTCCTTCGAGAGCAATGCGGAAACAAAGCACACCAGCGTAACCGCGACCCATCGCCACCGTATGTTCTCGCCCTCGCGTGCGCGCAGATAGGCGGTCATCGCGGCGAACGTAAAGATGGCCGAAAGCAGCTCCGTGCTCGCCGAAGGCCATGCCACGGCCTCCACCCTCCCCGGATGCAGGAGGAAAACGATTGCCGCGAACGCCGCCGCCGTCTCGTCGCGCAGCAGCCGGCGCGCCAGTAGAAACGCAAACCATCCGCATACCAGGTGCAGAAAAATTGAGCCCAAGTGGTACCACGCCGGAATGCTCCCCGCCAGATGGTTGACGACGGCCAGCCAGAGCACGAAGAACGGCCGATAGTAGTTCGCTGCCGTGTGCGACGCCGTGAATCCCCACACGTCATGCGAGAAGATGAACGGCAGCGCACGCCACGACTGCAGCCATTGGTTCATCACGATCTGCGAGAAGTCGTCGTACACGAAGTCGAAGTTCATGCACGGCAGATACGCCAGGAAGGCCAGTACGAACCCCGCCCGCAGCAGCACGCCCGGCCGAAGCAAGCGGCTGCTTAGACTTGCGCGTGCGGTCTGGGCGGCGGGTTTCTCTTTCGAGGTGTTTTCGTTGGATGCGCTCATGGCTGCTCTAGGATACAGCACAGCAGCTAAGTGGTAGCGCGAGGGGGGTTCGTAGCTGGGCATTGCGTCTCGGGAAGGGGGACGATGCCGTCGCTCACTTTGATCCCAGTTTTAGAATCTTCAAACCTGATTGGGGAGTTACAATTGCTCCACCGCAAGGTCCCCGGAGAAAGAAGCTATGAACATTTTGCTTGCTACTGATGGTTCGGACTGTTCAAGCGCCGCTGCTCAGCACATCGTGAAGCTGTTTCGCCCTCAGGACAACGAGGTCCGGGTATTGAGCGTGGTAGAGCCCATCACCACTGCGCCCATACCACAAATGTCGCCAGGGTACTATCCCGAACTGGAAGACCAGGAACGCGCGGCCAAGGCGTCGGTTGAGCGCATGGCGAAGATGCTCGCCGACGCAGGATTTAAGGTCTCGACGTCAGTCCTGGCGGGCGATGCGAAAACGGTCATTCTTGATGAAGCTGCGGGCTGGCGCGCTGGCCTGATCGTAGTCGGCTCTCACGGCCATAAGGGAATCGGACGATTCCTGCTTGGAAGTGTGTCGGAGGCAGTCGCTCGCCACGCCGCTTGCTCTGTCGAAATCGTTCGGACGACATCGCGCTGATCGGCCTTCGGAACATTGAACCACGGCAAGTGTCCCTTCTCGGCTGATTTGGGTGCAGACCGCTCGGCGAGTCCTGTGGAGTCCCATTGGTCAGGGATTGGTCACGCTGCACGGCGGACCCTAGTCAACGCACACTCTGCGTTGACAGTTAGCCCTATGAAGCTCTGGCGGATTACTGGTGCCGGGAGGGAGAGTCGAACTTGAGCCGTTTTGCGGGCGTGAGTCGCGCAGCGACGGGAGCCCGCTGGCGAAATCCTGAGCCGAAGGCGAAGGATCCCCTGCGCATCACTGGTGCCGGGAGGGAGACTCGAACTCCCACAGCCCTTTCGGGCCTGCGGATTTTAAGTCCGCTGCGTCTGCCAGTTTCGCCATCCCGGCACGGCAACGAGTATCGCACACCCCGCCGCCGCCGGACGCCTCATTCGTAGTGCAGCGCCTCGATCGGATCCATCCGCGACGCCCTCATCGCGGGCACCATTCCGCTGATCAGTCCCACAGCGGTCAGGATGAGCGTCGCCGCCAGCAGCGTCCCGGGGTTGATGATCAGCCGGATGTCGCCCGCTTCCGCGTGTTTCGCCATCGCGCTGTACAGCGTGAGCCGCCCGGCGGTGAGCGCAATGAAATATGCCAGCAGAATGCCGATCACGCCTCCCACAAAGCTGATGGCCAGCGCCTCCGCTAGGAACTGCCGGAAGAGATCGCGACGCGGGCAGCCCAGCGCCTTCTTCATCCCGATCTCGCGCGTGCGCTGCGTCACCGAGACCAGCATGATGTTCATCAGCCCCACTCCGCCGATGCCCAGCGTCAACGTCCCGATGAATCCCATCAGGATCTTCAGCCCCAGCGTGATCACCTCGAACTGGTGCACTTGTTCCATCAGGCTGAAGATCAGCAGCGCGCGGCGGTCCTTGGCGTCGAACTTGTGCTCAGCGGCCAACACGTCGCGCACTCTGCGCTCCAGGCCCTGGTAATCATTCACCTCGTAGCTGAACCAGATGGCGCCTAGGTAGTGCGTGTCTTGCAGGTCGATCATGCTGCTGAACGGGATGTAGACGATGCGGTTGTTGTTGTTGTCTCCCTCTTGCATCTTCGGCTTCAGCACCCCGATGACCTCGAAGCTCAGGCCGTTGATGCGCACCCGCTCGCCGATGGCGTTGCGCCCGGAGAAGAGCTTCTCCTTCGCCTCCGAACCGATCACCGCTACCCTGGCTCTCTGTTGATAGTCATCGGCGTTGTAGAACCGTCCCTCTTCCGGCTCCAGCACCATGATTCTCGCGATGTTGGGATATTCGCCGTGCACGTCGAATTGGAAGGTGCGGTTCTCGAACTGCACCGGGAAGTCGTTGCCACATGACGGAGTCATGCGCGTGATCTGCGGGATGTTCGTCGCCAGCAGGTCCACATCATCCATGGTAAAGCGTATGCGCGATCCCGCCTTCTGCCCGCCCGCCTGCATGGAGGTCCGCCCCGCCACCAGGATCATCGTCTTGGTGCCGAAGCTGGCGAAGATGTTGTGCATCGCCTGTCCGAAGCCGTTGCCGTAGGCCAGCAGCAGCACCACCGTGGCGATGCCCCACGCCATGCCCAGCATGGTCAGCGCCGTGCGCCGCAGGTTGTAGCGCATCGCCCGCCAGGCTTCTTCGAGGATCTCGCGCAGCTTCATGCTTCCCGCCTCAGGGCCTCCACCGGCTGCAGGTGTGCCGCCTGGTAGGCCGGGTAGAGGCCAGCGCCCAGGCCCGCCACCGTCAGGCTGCTGATGGCCAGGATGGCCGTCATCGGCACAAGCCGCGGCGGATCGAAGCCTCCCTGCCCCGTGACCACCTTGCCCAGCACCGCCATCAGCGTGCTCGCCCCTCCCATGCCGATGAGCCCGCTGCTCAGGGTGATAAAGATGCCCTCGAAGAAGAACTGCAGCAGGATCCGCCGGTTCGTCGCGCCAATCGCCTTGCAGGTGCCGATCTCCCGCGTGCGCTCGCTCACTGACACCAGCATGATGTTCACCACGCCGATCGCTCCCAGCACCAGCGTCACCATCCCCACCCCGCCGAGAAAGACGTCCATCGCGTCAAAGATCGCGCCGATCGTCTCCGCCTGCTGGATGGTGTCCCACCCCTCGAAGGCATTCTCGTCGTGATAATCGAAGCCGTGGTTGCGGGCAATCACTTTGTGCGCTTCCAGCTCGGCCAGCTTGTGCTCGCCACGCGTCCGCGGCTGGTAGTTGATGAACGAGATTTTCCCCCGCCGGTCCTCTCCCTTGAGCGGGAACGCCATCTCCATCACCGCGTACGGCAGAAAGGCGCGCATGTTGGTGGAATTGTCGTCTCCCCGGCCCACGCGCTTGATGGTACCGACCACCTCGAAACGCATGCCGTTCAGCAACACCACCGAACCGATCGCCGGCCGCCCCGGAAACAGGTGGCGCCTCATCTCGTCGCCCAGCACGATCACGTAGCGCCTCTGCGCCTCATCCAGCGGGTTCAGCCACCGTCCCTCGTCCACCGGCAGGTAGCGGATCTGCGCGAACTGCGGCTCCACGCCGATCACCGCGCCGTTGGCGCTGGCAAACTCGCTCACCGCCTGCAGGTCTCCCCGCTGCAGCACCGGCGTCGCGTTGCGCACGTAGGGCGCGTTCTTTACGTCGAGGTAGTCCTGGTAGGTCAGCAGGTAGTTGCGCGCCGAGCTCATGTTGCCTTCCACCGCGGGCGCCCGCCCCGGGAACAGGAACATGATGTCGTCGCCGAATTCCCTCATCTCACGCTGGTTGCCCGAGCGGAAGCCCTCGCCCAGCCCCACCAGCAGCAGCAGCGAGCCGATCCCCCACGCGATGCCGAACATCGTGAGGAACGTCCGCAGCTTGTGCGCCCAGAGATCGCGGAAAACCAGTCTGACCAGGTCGGAGATGAACTGCATGGAAAGGGTCCCTGGGCCGGGGCTGCCGGCCTCCTCATCATTCTAGAAGGAGATACGTCGCCGGTGCGCTGCTGGTTCTGTATTTTCTGCGCGCGCCTTCAGGCTTGTGCCCGAACTCGTCCGCCTCGCCTGGACCTGGAGAACTACCCCCACCTGCCGCCGGCCCAGGTCCAGACCACCCAGGCCGCCGACTACATGGCGCTGCTGCGGGAGGTGAAGCGATGAACGGGGGAGCCGGCACTGCCACCCAGGACACGCCCCAGGTGCTCCTGGAGCATCACCTGAAGCAGCTGCGGCTGCCGACCTTCCTGCGCGAGTACGACAAGGTGGCGCGGCAGTGCGCGGCCGAGAGTGTGGACTACCCGCACTATCTGCTGCGCATGAGCGAGCTGGAGTTTCTGGACCGCGAACGCCGGGCCACCGAACGCCGCATCCAGCAGGCCCGCTTCCCGGTGGTCAAGAGCCTGGAGACCTTCGAGTATCTCGCCCTCCCCAGCCTCAACAAGGCGCTGGTGCTGGAGCTGGCGCGCTGCGAGTTCCTGCTGCGGCGCGAGAACGTGCTGCTGCTGGGCAACAGTGGCACGGGGAAGACCCACCTGGCGCTGGCTCTCGGACTGGCCGCCTGCCAACGCGGCCATCGCGTCCGCTTCACGACGGCGGCGGCGCTGGTGCACGAGTTGCTGGAAGCCAGGGACGAGAAGCGCCTGCTGCGTTTTCAGAAACAGATGGCCGGTTACGAACTGCTGATCGTCGATGAGCTGGGCTTCGTACCGCTATCCAAGTCCGGGGCGGAGTTGCTCTTCGAGGTCTTTAGCCAGCGCTATGAGCGCGCCTCGACCCTGGTGACCAGCAACCTGCCCTTTCAGGAATGGACCGAGATCCTGGGATCGGAGCGGTTGACCGGTGCCCTGCTCGACCGGCTCACCCACCACGTTCACATCCTGGAGATGAACGGCGAGAGCTACCGCCTGAAGCAGAGCAAACGAAAACGAACTGCCCAGCCCAACCCCTGATCCAGCCCAGCCTGCTCCGCCAAGTGCCGCGAGGAGGAAGGTGTCTTTCGCTACGCTCCAGACACCTTCCTCCCCGCAGATCCCTCTTCCCTTACCTAATCCCCTGGTCTACTTTTCCTCCGCCACAATGGTCTACATTTACTCCGCCCTTGACACCTGTCGTCGGCGCCTGGTTTGAATCGGACGGGCAGGCGGAAGCAGCCGGCCAGTGGTACCGCTCCTCCGCCGAGAAACAGTTCCCGCCGGCGCAGTTGCGGCTGCTCGACCTTGCGCCCGAGCACGCGAACACTGCCTGAGCGCCGGCGCGGCCGTTCTCAATGCTGGCGGTCGTAGTTGTAGGGCTGGCGCTGATGGCGGCGTGCCGTATCGTCTCCCGGACCGCCGCTCGCGATCAGTGCCCGGTAGCGTGTCTGGGCAAGTTCCCGCTGCCCCAGCGTGTCATACATCTCTCCGGCGAAGAGAGTGGCGCGGGCCACCACGTCCGGGTCTGCGCCGCGGGTGGCGGCAGCGGAGTCAAACGCCCCGGCGGCCTCAGCAAACCTGCGCTGCCCGCGCAGCGCGGTGCCCAAGCCCCACCACGCCATCTCCGGCTCTGAAAGCTGGTACTTCCCTGCCTCCTGGTTCGCGATCGTCTTCCGAAATTGCGCAATGGCCTCTTCGCCGTGTCCGGCGGCATTGAGCAGGTTCCCGTACTCCACGGAGAGGAGGAATGAGCGCGGGTACTGCACCTGCATCTGGCGCAGCAGCACGGTCGCCTCCGGATACAACTGCTCCCGCCGCAGGAATAGCGCCAGCGCCACCCTCGCGTCCCAGGTGGCGTCGGTGTCCGAGTGCGCCACCTCGCGCAGGTAGTCCAGCCCCTTCTGCTTGCTCCCGGTGATGCCGATGACGGACGCGCCCAGCCGCTGTACCCAGTTCATGCAGCCGATGATGTAGTTGTGCATCCCAACCGTCATCTTGGCGTCGACGTAGGTCGGATCGAGTTGGAGAACACGTTCGTGGTCGCGCCGCGCCGCCAGCGCCGAGCGGATCGCCGCCCACCACGCCTTCTGCCCCAGGCCCATGTAGGTGGAGCGCAGGCTGCGCACCACGCCGCGGGCGTAGAGCGCGTCCACGTTGTTCGGGTTCTTCGCCAGCTGCGCGTTGGCCAGGGCTTCGCTGCGCGCCTCCAGTTGCTCCACCCGCCGCGTCACCTCGGGGTCGAGCGGGCGCCGCGGCCGCTTGTCCAGGAAGGTCTCCCGCGCGTAAAGCTCGCTCTCCAGCGCGCCGATGCGGTAGAGCTCCTTGAAGATGACGGCCGCCAGCAGGTAGTTGTCGGGAAACGGGTCGTCGGGGTGCGCCTTGACCAAGGTCTCAAAATCGCTGATGGCCTGGTCGAATTCCATGTTGTAGAAGTGGTCGCAACCGCGGTGCGCAATGGGGTCCACCGTGGAGCGCACCGGCGGCGGCACGCTGTGCACTGCGACTTGGTCTGAGGCGGTGGAGGGCAGCAGCAGGAGCGCCGGCAAAATGCATGTCAGCGCGAGGGTTATCCCTCTTGTGCCGTAAGGTCGCATGGTCATGGTTACCTCAGAAGTTTACCTGATAGTCGCCGGATGCCGGAACCGGTACAAGAGAATGTATTTCGAAGGCAGGGCAAACATGATGCTTTCTCTTGCTCGACCACTGAAACCCGTTTATGGCGAAGCTGAGGCCGCCGGAGTACTGGCGACCGGTGCGCCTGACGAGCGGGCCGAGCCCGGTTCCGGCCCCGGCGTACTGCCCGCAGTGTGGGACCCAGTACGCGCTGGGCGCGCGATTCTGCCATCTCTGCGGAGGCCGGCACGCCATCCACCTCCAGACCCGCGAACAGCGCCGCTGGAGTGACTGGCTCGATCTCACCCGCATCGGACAGGTGCTCGAACTCTCCACCGCGTCGCTTATTCTCGTTGTGATTGCAGCCGCGTGTGCGCTGGCAGCCGTGTTTACCGGCTTCGTCTGTGAATCCGCGACCCTGGGCGAGTGGCAGGCCATACAGACCTGGCGCATGCAGTGGCTCCTCGCCACCATCGCCGCTCTCCTGGGCGCCATGCTGTTGCGGAACAGCGATAAACGATAGAGGCTGACGTCCCCGTCTCTCGCGAGCCCTACTTCTTCAAGGTCCAGAAGTGATTCAGCGGGCCGTTTCCCCGGCCCAGCGGAGGCGCCGTCTCCATCGCCCTGCGCACGTAGGTCTTGGCGGCGCGCACCGCCTCCTCCATTCCGACGCCCTGCGCCAGCAGACAGGCGATGGCGGTGGAAAAGGCGCATCCCGTGCCGTGCGTGGCCCGTGTCTTCACCCGCTCGCCGCACAGCTGCAAGCTCCGGCTGGCGCCGGTCTGCGAGGTGTAGAGCAGGAAGTCATCCGGGGGATCCAGGTCCCCGC
>Ga0209777_10000331_pt1 | contig 80077 bp, 59 predicted proteins | sample FrelakmetHBP12HB_FD_187147 | JGI IMG/M metagenome (GOLD analysis project Ga0209777, IMG submission 187147) | Freshwater lake sediment microbial communities from the University of Notre Dame, USA, for methane emissions studies -HBP12 HB (SPAdes)... | ecosystem: Environmental > Aquatic >...
ACTCGACGAACCACGAACCCCATGTATTATCGGGGTTACCGCGGCGGAACATGATTCGGAAATCAGGGTCAAGCTGGCCGTTCACATATTTCTGTGAACACCACGCAGTGACCGGATTGTCAGAATTCATTACGGCAACCGACGAATACCTGTCGTACACTGTACCCGTTCCTGCATTAACGTTTGATTCCGATGACCAAGTCGTCCCGTTATAGGTCATTGACCATACACCCCAGAAGCGGTAATCGTAGGTCAACGTGAGATAGTTCGAGCCCGATGCCATGCTAGGATACCAAATATACCAAGCGGGATTGGAGTACGAACTGCGAGTATTTGCTACTGCGCTCCACGACACCCCGTTATTGGAAGAGGTGCAGTATTCCAAGCCAGCACTGCAGCAAAAAACAACAACGAGTTGAGTCGAATTACGCTCAGCTATAACTGGGTAGATGTTCCATTGATTGGATCCAATTCCGATGTTCAATGCTAAGGGTGTAGGCGTGCTCCATGAATTCCCGTTATCGAGACTGCGAGAGTAATAAAGATCAAAAGTGATTGTATTGAGTTGCCACTGCCAAACTGCATGAAGTGAGCCGTCGTGAGCAACGACTATCGACGCGTCACTGCTCATACCGGTTCCAGAGCTGATTCTTTGCGTCTGTTCCCAGGTTCCATTTGAGAGATTCTGGCGGCGGTAGAAAATTTCACCCCCAGAGGTAAAGACCTCGTGGAGCTTCCCACTGCCCTTCGCCAGATGTCGCCCGCTATTATTCCAGCTTGCCGTGGTTATGTCAGACTTGTTTGCGTAGGCAAGGCCAAGGAGAACGGCCTGATAACAATCTATGAGCCCAGAACCATACGACTGAGGAGAAGAACTCCAGCCCGGAAAAAGTCGGGCCGTGCCTTTGATAATACTCATGACTTGGGAATTTGTGAGACTTTTATTTGCGCTGAGGAGTTGTGCCGCCTCACCTGCAACTTGTGGAGTTGAAATGGAGGTGCCACTGGTATAGAGATAACCCCAGTTCCTAGGTGCGGTTGTCAGAACGCTATCTCCCGGCGCTGTGACATCAATCCACGGTCCGGTGTTTTGATCTGGCGCGACATAGACTGTGTCATGGCCATTCGCTGGTGTCAATGCTCCAACGGCGATCACAAAACTATCGTAAGCTGCCGGATAACACTTAAAGGTCGAGTCCATATAATCATTTCCCATGCTGGAAACGATGACTGAGCCGAGGTTGAAAGCATTACGGACTGAATTCTTTAGGTATGTAAGTGCGCTGGCACTATCATACTGAGTTTTGTGCCAACTACAATTAAGTACCTCTGCCCCCTTTTGGGCGGCATCTTGAATGTCGCTTGCTAACTCGGACACGTAGAAGTGGGGGGCAACTCTTGGCATAATTCTGGCGTTCCACCCAACTCCCGCGACTCCTATATGATTATTTGTAACTGCAGCTGCTACTCCAGCTACATAAGTGTCATGTCGTCCAGTCTCCGTGGTTGAATCATATCCCCACTCTGAGCCTGCTCCCCTGTACATGTGAGCATTCAGGTCTGGTTGTGATGAATCAACCCCAACACCAACGATTGCAATGATAATGCTGTCACCCTTGGATAAGTCCCAGGCAGAAGCGACATCAATATCGAACTTGGAATTCACATTGTTTTTCAGATGCCACTGCTGTGGAAAAAGGGAATCATTCGGTGTGGCATCTTGTACAGCGCGGTAATCTCTTTCAACTGACTTCACAACCCCTATCGCCGAAAGGGCAGAAATTGCGCTCTCGACTGGAACGTTTGTGGGAAATTTCACAATGTAATACTCTGAAAGATCCGCTATTTCCGCAGGTTGGCCAGTGATAGGCGAAATTACCCTCGTTTGACCCGGGACTGCTGAAGGAAAGACCTTCTCAATTCCATTAGCTTGAATGGAATTCATGGCTGCGAGCGCACTCGGCGAAGAAACTACAGAGGCGAGTGTTGTGGATTCAGTGGTATTGGCTGGCAACAAAACAACACCTGGCTCGAACTCCACAATGACTCTCCCCGGGACCGTCATGTCCTGAATCTGCGCAATCACTGTTGAGTGAAAGACGAGGCAGAAAACGGTCAAGACGACAAGTACTATGTGTGTTACTTGTTTCATTGTTTTTTTCCTCATATATTATAATTAGGAATGGTTACCATATGTAACAAAGCGCCTTCAATGACGTAATAAAAAGCCCTCCGGGGAAAGGAACCCCTTGCAATTTCTCCAGCCCGAGAAAATCAGTGGATCCGCCTCGAAGGGCTTCAATATTTCATGAAGCGGGTGGCGATCGATCACAAATCGAGTAAACCATTATTGAAGTATTAGCATCTTCCTCACTAATATCCCCGTGTTGGTTAACAGTCTATAAAAGTAAACTCCACTCGGGAGACCTGCATCATTGAATCTTACACTGTGACGTCCCGCATCCAATGTCCCGCTGGTGATGCTCCTCACTTTTTGACCTAGAATATCATACAAATCCAGCGAGACAAAGTCTTTTCGCGGTAGGTCAAATTCGATGACCGTCGATGGATTAAAAGGGTTGGGATAGTTCTGCAGCAGAGCAAACCTCGGCGGCAACCCTTCGGAGGCCCCCCTTGGTCCGACCGAAGTAATCCCACCGTTTGTCGTTTTGAAGATTGCCCCGTTATCGCCACAAATCCATCCGGTTGCCGGGCCGATGAAACCGACCGAGTAGAAGGATCTTGAAAAAGGAATCTGTTGCGGAGACCAATGTATTCCCGCATCGCTCGTGTGATGAAGAAGGCCACGGTAACCGACAGCCCAACCATTGAGACTGTCTGGACAACTCAATGCCGTATAGTCATCAAGGGCCGTTCCGTCCTGCAGGATCCAATTTCCCCCTCCATCACTCGTATACCAAATATCCCCGTATCCTCCTGCGGGTTCCTCATAAAAAACCTCAGACCCACCTACCGCCCAACCACGCAACCTATTGAAAAAGCATAGGTCGGAAGTTCCTGTCACTATCCCATTGGATTTTTCCGTCCATGTAACACCTCCATCAATTGTGTTGAGCAGTGTTGTGCCTACCCCAGCGATCCAGCCATCCAGCGTATCAATGAATTTTATTGAATTGGTCAGTGAAGCATAGGCAAGCGTGTCTGCCACCTCTAGCAACCAGTTTGCCCCGCCATTCGTTGTTTTAAAGACAATCCTGTTATATCCTCTTTGGCCCAAGATCCATCCATGCATCTCGTCAGCAAAATCTATTGAAACAAATCCATTGAAACCTGGGAATGAAGTCGTGTCCCAGCTCATGCCTCCGTCGTGACTACTTGCTAATTCTCCCATCCTATAATATTCAAGAAGTCGGACACCAACTACCCACCACGTCGATCTGCTCGAGAAAGTCACGTGGTTGAAGGTCGCCAGACTATCAATTACGTGGGATGACCATGTTGTTCCGCCATCCGTCGTTATCAACACGATCCCGTTCACACCTGTTGCGAAGCCATTTAGACTGTCGATGAATTGGACTGAGTTAAGCGTTGCTCGGCTTCCATGTGACATTTCTTGCCAATTCTCACCGCCGTTTTTCGATTGATAGACATATCCTTTTTCTCCCGCTGCCCAGCCGTTCTTTTTGTCAGAAAAACAGATTGAGAGTAAAGCACTTTTGGTGCTACGGCTCGGAGTTTGAATAAAGGACCAAGTTACTCCTCCATCCGTAGTTGAATATACCATGCCTCCAGAGCTAATAGCTGCTCCGATGTGTTGGTCGGCGAAAGCAATATCCAAGACAATGTCATCAACATTGGGGGCAAATTGCGTTTGCCAGGTCAAGCCTCCATTGGTTGTATTTGCCACATACGGCTGTCCTTGAGATGAACCTGCTGTCCAACCCGTTGAGTCATCCACAAAACAAACAGAAAGGAGTTGCTCGACATTCGAACGGTCCAGAAACTGCTGTTGCCATGTGTTCCCGCCATCCGTTGTTTTTCCTATGACTGCACCTATCCCAACAACCCAGCCCGTCAGTGAGTCGACGAAGAACTCAGACGTGCTTTGGGGAAGGGAATCGAGCGAATGATGCGTCCAGCTTGTTCCTCCATCAGTTGTTCTAAAGATTTGATCCCCAGCGCATCCCACCATCCAGCCACAACGTTCGTTCACAAAAAACAATTTGGGGAAGGCAGAGTCATCTATCTCCGAAACGATGCTCCAAGTGTCACCCTGATTTGTTGTCTTGAAAACATATTGAATAGTGCCATACGTTGCTACTGCAGCCCAGCCTGTTTTGCGGTCTATGAAGTGTAAAGATGAAACGTAGTTCCCCGGTTGAATGTACTGGATTCTCCACGATAACCCTCTATCGGTCGTTTTAAGCATTGTGCCATTATCACCCCCAGCCAGCATGGTAAGAGAATCAAATACCCAGACCGTGCGAAGATCATTACCTTGGGGCCAGGGATTTTGCCACTGCCAAGCCTGCTGAGAGAACACAAGGGACTGGAGAGCAAAAAGCGTAAGCAAGATCAAGAGGGACTTTTTCATCGATTCCTCGGACTTTCATGAGCTAAAGCACAAAAACCCGCTACATCCCGATGAACCGGGTCAAGAGCGGGTTTTCAGGGAACCTAAACCTACAATGACGACATGCCCCCTCGCGATGACACGCACTTCGATCACCTCAGCATGCAATCTACTCCTCAGCAGGTACAAATGAAGATAATAAACGCTTTTCAAGAAGTCAAGTTATTCCGGATTTTTGCGGAAATATTTTGCCGAAAATATTCCCATAAACCCCTGCGAATTTTCAAAAAGCTGCTGAAATCTCGCCGAAACTCACTATTTCCACCGAGAAGCTCATTAGCGTTGCGGAAACCCTGAAATCTCCTGAGAAACGGTTCTTGCGGGAGCCCAGCTCGACCTCGCATTTTCTAGCATGTCGGCAGTTCAATTACTCGAAAACAAGTTGCACGAGTTGAGAGCAAAACAATCAAAGTCAATTCACGCATATGAGGAGGATGGATTACAGATTCAAGCTCTCAAGGAAAGGATTCTTGAATTGAGACATCTGAAAAGTCTAGAAAGGTCATTCTGAATCCGCCGCAGGCGGATGAAGAATCTCGCTTTTGACTTGGTTTAGATGTTTCGCTTCGCTCAACATGACAATTTTAGGCATAATTCGGAAGTCTCAATTCGGGATGTTCCGTTTTGGCTAATGTTTTCATTGAGTGGACACTGACCACTAATATACTGAGAGAGAAGTAGACTTCCAACGGCTTTTGAACAGCTTAGAACGGGAGTATGTTCGTTTTCTGTCTTTCGCGAGAAAGCTGCGGGAGGTTGTGGTCTACGAGGCCGTGAATTTTTTTCTTCGATTACGGATGTAATCCACAAAAACAAACTGACCGAGATTTTCGAGGGTCGAGTAATACGCCCTGCCTTTGTTGGCCTTGGTCAGCTCTTCCACGAAATTGATGAGGTAAGGGTCGCGGGCAACCATAAAGGTGCTGATCACCACTTTCTCCCGCCGGCACGCGACGGCTTCGTCAAGCGTCTTGTTCACAATGCGCGGGTCGAGCCCGAGGGAGTTCTTATAGAGCCGGCCGTTGCCGTCGAACATGGCGGAGGGCTTGCCGTCCGTCACCATGAAAATCTGCTTGTTGGCATTGCCGTGCCGGCGAAGGAGAGTCCGCGCCAGTTGTAAAGCCGCGCGTGTGTTGGTGTGGTACGGTCCAACCTGCAGAAAAGGTAATTCATTCAGGCTCATCAGTTTCGCGTCGTCGCCGAAAACGACAAGGGTCAGGTAGTCTTTCGGGAATTTCTGCATGATAAGCTCGGAGAGTGCCAGCGCAACTTGTTTCGCGGGCGTGATACGGTCTTCGCCGTAGAGAATCATCGAATGGGAAATGTCGAGCATCAGGACGGTGGCGCAAGAAGTCATGTGCTCGGTCTCGTACACCTCGATGTCCTCTTCTTTCAGGGAAAAATCATCAATGCCGTTGCGCTTGAATGCGTTTGTGAGCGTCGAGGTGAGGTCGATGTTCGTCGGCTGGTCGCCGAACGCCCATTTTTTCGTTTCGCTCAGCCGGTTGACACCCGAACCCGTTTGAGGCGTCTCGTGAGAGCCGACGCCTCCTTTTCTCAAAGAGGAAAAGACCTCCTTTAATGCGTCCTGTCGAATGCGCTGAACGCCCTTTGTCGTCAGTTGAAGCGTATCGTCGACATCCTCGATGACTCCCATTTCCCGCAGCTTATCGATGAGGTCGTCCATCGAGAGGTTCTCATCGAATATGCCATATTCCTCCGCGAGCTGGCGCAGCAACTCCAGCGCTTCTTCCACATCGCCGCTGGTCTGGATCATCAGATAACTGAAGAGCGAAACGAGACTTTGCAGTCTCTGCTCATCGGTCATCGACCCGGGGGTCCATTTCGTGTAGCGAAAACGCACTCTGCAATTATGAATTGGTAATCAATAGTTGGCGATTGGCCGGTGCTCAGTCTTCTTCCTCGCCCCGTCCGCGGCCGATGAAGATGCTGCCGACCAGGTCCTTGTACGAAGTCACGTGCTCCACTTCGTCTTTGGCGATTTTTGAAAACTGGTGCAGGCCGTCGAGCGTAAACTCCATCGCCGAGGCAAGCTCAGTCTTGTTCGATTCGGGAATCTTCATGTGTTTCCGGGTGACGTCCCGAAGAGTAGTCACGCGGTTCAATTCGTCGAAGTATTTGTCGAACGGCATGTCGTCCGCGATTTCGATGAGATTCCCCGATTCGAACCAGCCAGTGATTCTCGCATATTCGGAATCGTCGACGGGATTGCGCATATCGTTGGTGTGCGCCCGTGCCGGCTTTTTCTGAAGAGGGTCGGGGAAGTATCTCTTGAAGATTTCCCGGACCGCTTTGCCGATCAGCGCTTTGCTGACTTTGAGTGGGCCTTCCTGTTCGCCTTCGAACACCAGCTCGATCTTGCCCGTCATGCCCGGCAGCGCGTGCGGCAGGTCGCAGATACGCGGTACAACAACCCTGTCCCCGGTGAACACCGCGCGGCGTTCGGCATTGCTGACGAGACTTTCCATTGCCGAGATCGTCATGCGTGCGCTAACGCCTGACTTCTGGTCGACGAATTCGCTCTTGCGGGCTTCGAAAGCAATCTGCTCGATGATTTCTTTAAAGAAATGCGGAATGACGATCTCAAATCCCTCCCGTGCAATCCAGGACTCCTGCTCGGTGATCCGGATGGCGTCTTCGATAGTGCGGGGATAGTGCGTCAAAATTTGGGCATCGATTCTGTCTTTCAGCGGCGTGATGATATTGCCGCGATTCGTGTAGTCTTCGGGATTTGCGGTGAACACCATCATAATGTCGAGCGGAATCCGGACATTGAAACCGCGGATTTGAATATCCTTCTCTTCCATAATGTTGAACAAACTAACCTGAATGCGCGGTTGTAAGTCGGGCAGTTCGTTAATGGCGAAAATGCCTCTGTTGGTACGGGGAATGATCCCAAAATGAATCGCACCTTCGTGGGAATAATGCAAGCGTTGTGACGCGGCTTTGATCGGATCGATGTCTCCGATCAGGTCGGCAATCGTCACATCCGGGGTCGCAAGCTTTTCCCCCAACCTCGCGTCGCGGTGCAGCCACTCGATCTCGACATCGTCGCCGTTCTCCCTCACCATGTCGACGCATCTTTTGCAAACAGGTTTGAACGGGTTGTCGTTAATCTCACAACCCTTGATCATCGGAATGTACTCATCGAGCAATGCCGGCAGAAGCCGGACCATGCGCGATTTGGCCTGCCCGCGCAATCCGAGGAACATAATATCATGCTTCGCCAGAATGGCATTAATAATTGACGGAACAACGGTTTGCTCGAAACCGATGATTCCGGGGAAGAGCTGATCCTTCCGTTTGACCTTTTCGATGAGGTTTCTTCGGACTTCGTCCTTAACCGGCAGAACTTTGTAGCCGGACTTTCTCAGCTCACCGATAGTGGTCGCATTATGCATGGTTTTTCAACAATAAAGTGGGTTCGTTGTGTACAGTAATCACAACAAATTCAGCCAACGCTTCGTTTCATGGATTATGAATAATGTAGGTGCTTTTTTTTGAAATTGCAATGCGCCAAATCACTTGATTGTCTTGGAGCAAATCAGTATATTGGCCAACAGGAAAGATGGAACTCTGATAATTCAGAACACGTTATGGTGCGCTCTCTGTCGGTTCTGGTTGTTGTCTTTGTCGTTGGTGTCGGCGCCGTTCACGCGCAGGGCTCGGCGGGGACAAGCGCCACCATCGAGCCACGAGGACTGATCGATGTTCCCACCGCCGGAATGCTCCCACAGCGAAATGTCGGAGTCGACTTGAACTTTTTCCAGGCAGGAGGCGTCCTTGCGGGTTTCTCCGTCGCCATCACTGACAGAATCCTTATCGGTGTATCCTATGGCGGCACATCTCTCCTCGGGACTTTAAAAGAATCGTGGAACCTGCGCCCCGGGGTCAACCTTAAAGTGCGATTGTTGAATGAGACGTTTTTTATTCCGGCGATCGCGGTAGGGTTCGATTCCCAGGGCAAGGAAGCGTACATCGATTCGCTCAATCGCTACACCGTTAAATCGCTGGGATTTTACGCCGTCGGAAGCAAGAATTATCAGGTACTCGGATATTTCAGTATCCACGGAGGATTGAACTACAGTCTGGAGCAGGCAGACAATAATAGGAGCGTCAACATCTTCTGCGGTGTTGAAAAGTCGGTAGGACCGTTTGCCACAGCCGTGGCAGAGTACAACTTCAACCTCAACGACGACATCCGGAGGGATTCAGGGAACGAGGGTGGGTATCTCAATGTCGGAATCCGGGTTTCGATCGGAAGCGGATACACGCTCGGTTTCAACTTCAAAGACGTCTCACACAGCTTCAGCAATATCTCAGTCGGAAACCGGACGATTCAAATCGAGTACGTCAGTCCCTTCTAACGGGTAGTAGGCAGGTCAATTCCCTGCGTTGCACGGAGTGTTCGGCTCCAAACCTCTGATTGTGCTAAAAAATCAACGATTTTAGGCCCATTGTCCAATCCAACACACAAAGTCCGGACCATCGCATCCTACCTCTAAGAAAACACCCCTTCCTTCAGCCAATTTAACCGGTTTTGGCTCTGCTAAATGAATCTTTTTGGCATTGATATTGTTTAATTATTATTAAGCAGAACTAATGAAAGTGAGACTGATTATGAACACGAAATTGACGTCCTTGATATTCTTCAGCATGGCAGGACTTCTCCTGCTGGTGTTGCCGGGGTGTTACACACGGTTGGCGACTGAGCGGGAAGAACAACCCTGGCACGACGAAGGATATGATTCTCAGCAAGCGCAGCGTGATTCCGGATATGCTGGTGAGAGTGATTCCAACTATGCCGAAAACAACAATCCAAACATCGTCAACGATGATTACGGTTATGGTTGGCATCCGTCGTGCGGAGTGGGATTCGATTACTATTATCCATCGTACTACTGGCCGTCCTACGCTTTTACGGCGGCTTGGTACGATCCATGGTTTTATGATTCCTACTGGGCATACAACCCCTGGTGGTGCGGGACGGGGTTTGTCCGTTATCCTTATTACGGGTACTACGGGCATGCACCATTTTACTATGGCGGCTACTATGGCGGAGGCTATGGAGGCCGTCGCTACGATGGTTACGCGGCCGGCGCAAATCGTGGACCAAGAGATTTTGGGTCGACGCGCGGCGGAAGCACTCGGGGAGTAACAAGCGATCGGGGTTATGGCGGAACCTATACCGGAAGAAGCACAAGCGGTCTTCCCACAGGAATGTCGGGTGGCCGCACGAGCGGCTCGCAAGTTCGAAGGACCGCGACGGTTAATAACAACTCGCGCCAACCGGCGAATGCGCCTCGTGGGTCAAGAACAACCGCGCGCTCCGGAAATGCTGCGACCGGGTCGGTGTCGCGCAGCGGCAGCACGAGGGGATATGCGCCGAGCAGTCGCGGAAGCAGTGCGCCGAGGTATTCTTCGCCGGCATCAAGGGGCAGCTATGCACCCTCAGGCGGCGGTTACCGTGGCGGTGGTGGGTCGCGCGGCGGCGGTGGTGGGTCGCGTGGTGGTGGCGGTGGGTCGCGTGGTGGTGGCGGTGGTCGTCGTTAATTAACTCCATACAACCTCAAGGATCGAAAGTATATGAAAAAAGTTTTTTCCATCCCGGGTCTCTGCATTGCTTTGCTGGTTCTTACCGTCAATGCCAGAGCTCAATACAGTCAATATCTCGATGATGCACTTCGATATTCCACCCCCGGCCTTGGAATCAGCGCACGCTCACTTGGCATGGGCACAGCATACACGGGCGTCGCGAATGATTTCTCCGCCGTTTTCTCTAACCCGGCGGGTCTCGGGCAAATGCGATTGAGTGAAGTCATGCTGGGATTGTCAAACGTTTCCTACGGCAACACCAGCACATTCTTCAATAGTTCACAATCCCTGACAAACAGCGCAACGAGTCTGAATAACCTTGGACTTGTGTATTCCCTTCCTGTGCAACAGGGAAGCATGGTGTTCGCACTCGGGTTTGGCAGGCAGGCAGATTATACAGCGGGACTTTCATTTCAGGGGTATAACCCGCAGAGCAGTATCGTTCAGACGTGGGCGCCGAACGGTCAAACACTATCCCCGGATGTGTCGATTGCGGAGTATCTCAATCTTGCTGTTGCCGATACGATTACCAACAAATTCGTCAGCCCGATCAATGGTAAATTAACCCAAAGCGGAACGGTACTGGAGAGCGGCGGTCAGAATTACGTTACGGTCTCCGGCGCGGTTGAAGCTTCGAAGAATTTCTACGTTGGTGCGACGTTGAACTTCATTTCCGGTTCTTACTCCTATGTGAGAAACTATCAGGAAGAGGATCTTGCGAACGTGTACACCGCCGCAAATACTGTGACTCCGTACAATAACAACAAAGACACAACATTTTTTGATCTGAACTATTTGACTTCAAATCAGACCCTTGAGCACGACATCAGCGGATTCTCGATGAAGCTCGGCATGCTTTATAAGTTCGGGCCGGGGAGCAGACTGGGAATCGCCATAAAGACGCCATCGTGGATCACCGTGCATGAGACCTATTCCGAGCAAGCTACCAGTACCTTCGATAATGGTGACCACTACACCTTCAATGGTACCCCGTCGAGGTACGACTTTGACATCACCTCGCCGTACGTTTTCTCCGCCGGTCTTTCGCACTCCATCGGCGATTTGATGCTCGCCGGCGATATTGAATATACCGACTGGACACAAATGCAGTTCAGCAATGCCAGCGCCGAACTCATGAGTCTCAATACGACTTTCAAGACCGAATTCCGACCGACGGCCAATTTACGTGTCGGCGGAGAGTATGAATTCAGCAGTACGGGTCTCCGGTTGAGGGCTGGATTCGCATATCTGCCTTCACCATATAACGGTGATCCGTCCTCCTTTGCACAGAAATACATTACGGGAGGAGTTGGTTTCATCGTCGCAGATGCTTTTTCGATCGATATCGGATATGCACATGGCTACTGGGACACAAAACACGCACAGCTCCTGGATATATATGGAAATCCCACTGCCGTGACTACCGAGAAAATTTCTACAGATAATTTGATTGGGACAATCTCCTACCGGTTCTAGGGGGAGCATCGCAGTATAGCACCTAGGGCGGATTTTTGGAAGGACGCTTGAATCGAGGCTCAAGTGTTGAAATAGACTCGCTAATCCTGTATATTATCCCGTCCCGCGCCGACACGGTCGGCAGGACGGGATTTCTTATTTCTTCCCGATTCAACGGCATTTGCAATTTTCCACAACGAAGGAAGGATAACGGGTGTCCAAGGCTGCAAAATTCACAATAGGAATCGGGTGTACACTTGCGGTCATTCTGGTCGCGTTAGTCTTTTTCCTGCGATCGCTCGTCGTGAAATCATTCCCGGTCACCAACGGCAGCATCGCCGTCAATGGTATTCATCAGTCTGTCGATATTTACCGGGATGAGTTCGGCGTCCCCCATATTCTGGCGAAGGATGAACATGACCTGATGTTCGCCGTCGGGTACGTCCATGCCCAGGATCGGCTCTGGCAAATGGAGTTGAGCCGCAGGATCGGAGAGGGAAGACTCTCGGAAATCTTTGATACAACCACGTTGAGGTTTGACAAGCTGTTCAGAACGCTCGGATTCTCGCACCTCGCCGAATCCCTGCAGGAACATCTTCATCCTGAATCCCGGAGATTGCTGGAGGATTATGCCGCCGGAGTGAATCAATTTATCTCGACGCACAAAGGGAAATTTCCGATCGAGTTTGACATGCTGAATTTCGACCCGGAGCCGTGGCAAGTCAAACACAGCCTCCTTGTCGCGCGACTGATGGCATGGGAGCTGAACTTCGCCTGGTGGGTCGACCTCACCTATGCGGAAATTGCCGCGAAGGTCCCTCCCAACAAATTCCGTGAAATTATTCCATCGTGGCCCGATAATCTACCCGCGATTGTTCCGCGACCGCAGTTGGAGGCATGCGTCTCCGACATCCGCGAGTACCTTGATGTGGTGCGCAATTACCGGAATACCTTCCGAATGGGCCCCTTCTCCGCCGGCAGCAACGCGTGGGCTGTCAATGCATCGAAGTCGATGACGGGCAAGCCGCTCCTTGCCAACGATCCCCACTTGAAGGTTTCGGTTCCGTCGAGATGGTACGAGATACATTGTTCCGCTCCAGGCTCGAACGTTGCCGGAGTTTCAATCCCCGGAATTCCGGCCGTTGTGATCGGACACAATGATTCGCTGGCGTGGGGACTGACGAACGCGATGATCGACGACGCCGATTTCTACTTTGAGCAGAAGGACTCAACACGGGAGGATTATTATCGGGTCAGGAATGCGTCACTCCGGATGCCAGCGCGAGATGAAAAGATCTACATAGGCAAGTCCGACAGCACGGAAATCACCGTCCGCTCGACTCTTCATGGACCGGTGGTCAACGACATTCATCCCTCCCGCGACCATTCTCCTTTCGATACGACGATTCATCGAACGCCGATTTCCATGCGATGGACCGGATTCGAAATGAGCGACGAGTTCTACGGCTTCTATCTCATGAATCGCTCGAGGAACAAAAATGAATTCGAGCTGGGCATCAAAGAGCTCACCGTTCCCGCTCAATGCGTCGTGTATGCCGATGTGCGCGGCAACATCGGCTTCTGGACGGCAGGACGCGTCCCAATCCGCGGAAACTATGAGCCGATGCTTCCGCAAGCGGGTTGGACGGGCGAAGCCGAGTGGCGGGGATTCATTCCCTTCGACCAACTGCCGAAACTCTGGAACCCTCCTGATGGGATGGTCATCTCGGCAAATCAAAAAATCACCGACAATTCGTATCCCTACTATCTTTCCAATCTCTGGGAACCGGCGTCACGATTCGAACGGATCAGGGAGCTCCTCACTTCAACGGATAAATTCACGGCGAACGATTTCAGAGAACTTCAACAGGATATCCTCTCCGGCTATAGCCGTGATCTCACGCAGCATATCTTGCACGCGTTCAGCTCGGACACCTCCAAAAGTGCCGCCGTCATAAGCGCCCTGGAATATCTTCGCAGTTGGGATTTCCGATGTACATCCACCGATGTTGCGACATCGATTGTCAATGAATTTTTCGTCAAGTTGCTGCACAACACGTACGAAGACGAGATGGGTCCGGAAGTGTTCAACGATTTTGTATATTTCTCTGCGATTCCGTATCGTGTGACGGGTCAACTGCTGGCGGCCGATAGCTCGGCGTGGTTCGATGATGTGACGACGGGAAAGAAAGAGTCGCGTGACGATATCATCCGGAAGAGCTTTCTGGATGCCATCGAAGAACTGAAAGGTACGGTCGGTGGAGAAATGAAAACGTGGCAGTGGGGTGAAATCCACCGGGTGCTGTTCGAGCATCCCTTTGGGAAACGGAAACCACTCGACAGGGTTTTCAATGTGGGCCCCTATTCAATTGGCGGTAACGCGACGACAATCAACAAAGCCGATTTTCCGCTGGCGTCACCGTTTTTCGTCATCGCGGGTCCATCGATGCGACAGGTAATCGATCTCGCCGATCCTCGCTCGGCGTATTCAGTTATCACGCTGGGGGAATCCGGTCAACCGTTGAATAAGCATTACAACGACCAGACAGCGCTTTGGCTGAATGGAGGATATCATACGGTGACCATTGACTGGAGCGAAATCAAGAGAAGTCAGTGGGAACATCTGGAGCTTAAGCCACAATGATGGTATGTTCTCGTCCCGACTTACATCCAAGCTAAAAGAGGCCGCCTCCGTTGTTGCCTTCACTGGGGCCGGGATGTCGGCAGAGAGTGGCGTGCCGACATTTCGCGGTGAAGATGGAATCTGGAAGAAATTCAAACCCGAAGAACTTGCGAGCTTTGATGCATTTATCCGCAATCCCGAAGTGGTGTGGGAATGGTACAAGTACCGCAAGCAGCTACTACTGTCCGTTCAACCGAATCCGGGACATTTCGCGCTTGCCGAGATGGAAAAGATATTCCCGCAGTTCACCGTCATCACGCAAAACATCGATAACCTCCATCGACGCGCCGGGAGCGGGACAGTCTATGAACTTCATGGCAATATTGAGCGAAATTACTGCATCGGATGCGGAATGAAATACTCCAACGAAGAAATTCCGTCGCTTGACAGAGCTCCCCGCTGCGCACAATGCAGCGGTTTGATCCGGCCGGATGTCGTCTGGTTTGGAGAGCTTCTGCCGGTGGAGGAGTGGAATGCAAGCGTGGCCGCAGCGGAACGTGCCGATATATTCTTTTCAATCGGGACCTCGGCTGTGGTGTATCCCGCGGCATCGCTGCCCGTCTCTGCAAAACATGCGGGGGCGTATGTTGTAGAAATCAATATCGAGCCGACTGAGCTCTCGCACCAGATGGACGAGGTCCTTCTGGGCAAGTCGGGCGATCTTCTCCCGCGGCTCGTCGATGTTCTCAAACATTCTCTCGTGAGGTAATCACACTTATGGCAACGAAAAGGCAGATGTTTTCAAAAACAAAAATTGTCTGCACAATTGGACCCGCTTCGCAATCCCTCGAGGTACTCAAAAGTCTTATCCGCGCCGGCATGGACGTCACGAGGTTGAATTTTTCCCACGGCACGCGCGAGGAGCTTACCAGGATTCTGGAAAACATCCGGATTGCGACAACGTTCACCGGTGAGCCGCTGACGATCATGCAGGACCTCGGCGGTCCAAAGATCCGCATCGGCAATCTCGCATCCCCTTCAGTGGAGCTTACCCCCAGGTCAACGATTGTCATAACGACGGAAGAAATTGCCGGGACGGCCCAACGAGTGTCGACGACGTACGAGAATCTGCCGAAAGACGTGCGGCGGGGCAATATGATCCTGCTTGATGATGGAAAGCTTCAGCTCCAGGTTGAACGGGTGGAAAAGAACGACACGATCTGCAAGGTTGTCCGTGGCGGCACCCTGCTCCCCCACAAAGGAATGAATCTCCCGGGCGTCGCCGTCAGCGTTCCATCGATGACGGAGAAAGACAAGGAGGACCTCATCTTTGGGTTGGGACAGGATATCGATTATGTCGCGCTTTCATTTGTGCGCACTGCCCGTGATATAACGCACCTCCGCGAATTCATCGTTGAGCATGGGAAAAAAGGGACGAAAATTCCTATCATCGCCAAAATTGAAAAACCGGAGGCGATCAAAAACATTGATTCGATTATCGAAGAAACGGATTGCGTGATGGTTGCGCGCGGGGACTTGGGGGTTGAGCTCCCGGCGGAGGAAGTACCCCTTCTTCAAAAAATGATTGTGCGCAAATGCAACCAGCTCGGCAAGCCGGTCATCATCGCAACGCAGATGCTTGAATCGATGGTGGGAAGCGCGACCCCGACGCGCGCCGAAGCAAGCGATGTCGCCAATGCCGTGCTCGATGGCGCGGACGCGGTCATGTTGAGCGCGGAGACCTCAATAGGGAAATATCCCCAGCAGGCCGTGGAGGTGATGGACAGAATAATCCGGGGAGTGGAAGAACATGCAGGCACGTTCCAGCGATGCAATCCCGAATCCATTCCGTCGATTCATGAGTATGACCCGCTGAGCCGCGCTGCGTGCTTGTTAGCCGATCAGGTGAGAGCGTCAGCGATTGTGGCGCTGACCCATTCCGGCTCAACGGCGGCACACATGGCGAAATTCAGACCCACAGCTCCCATCATCGCAGTCACGGACCGTGAAAAGATCATGCGCCGGCTGAATCTCATTTGGGGTATCCGGGGATTCATTGTAGAAAATCTCAATAAGGATACCGACGCGACATTCAAAATGATCGAAGAACGACTTCTTCAGGAAGGTTTTATCCACAAAGGGGATACCGTCGTGATGCTCGCCGGGATTCCACTGTTCGAAGGGCATCCGACAAATACCATCAAAGTCGACAAAGTATAGCGGCGTTCAAACGAGGAAGCACTTTATCCCGTTGTCCTGGGAAACTCATCCCTGACTGCCGGTTTTTATTTCCACTTAATCGTGCATCCGATTGAAAATGTTTCGGGGGTTTTCACTTCTTTGCCCGCCAGCAATGCGTCCACGGCATCGCGAAGATACGGTTCTTTAACGGCGGCGGAGTCTTTCCAGTTGTCGTCCATCTTGCCGCTGTAGCGGAGCATCCGCTTTTCGTCAAAGACGAAGAATTGCGGCGTGTGTGTTGCGCCAAACGCTTCCGCAACCGATTGGTTTTCATCCCGCAAATACGGGAAGTTGAATCCTCTCTGCTTTGCACGCTTCACCATCTCATCAAAATTGTCTTCGGGGTAATTCTGCGTCTCGTTAGAATTGATGGCAACAAGCTGGACGCCTTTTTTCGAATACTGTCCTTGCAAAGCAATCATGCGGTCTTCATACGCCTGGACGTAAGGACAATGGTTACACGAGAATATGATGACCAGGATTTTCCTGTCGGCAAAACTCTTCGTGGAATATTGATTGCCGTCCGTACCCGGGAGATTCCCCAATCCCGGCATGGGGTCGTTGATGTGGAGACTCTTGCCTGCCATTGTTCAATCCTTTCTATTTGAATTGTGAAAATTCGACAACCGCCTCAAGAAGTTCCTTCGGCTTTTCCAGTGGAACGGAATGTCCGCATTCGGGAAAGGACTTTAAGGTCGAGTTAGTAATGTTTCTGTGAAATTGCCACGCTGCGTCGATCGGTACTGTCCGGTCATTCTCTCCCCACAGGATAAGTGTTGGAACGCGGATGCGCGAGAGGTTTTCCCGGAAAGTATCGTCAGGAAAATAGACATTTCTCAATCCGTTCAACCATGCCTCGCGTTTTCCGGCCCGGGACAGCTGACGGAAGAATTCCTCACAAAGACCCGGCGGACGGGAACGAATATCATAGAAGGAGCGTCGCGCGAGCATGCACATGAGCGATTGGTTGCGAAGAACTGTGTATTTTGCAACGACGGAAAATATCGGCCAGAAGTTCTTGCTTCCGAAGAGGCGGCTTTGGCCGGAGAGTCCCGTGCTGCAAATGAGAACGAGCCTTTCGGCTTTTTCGGGATTTCTCCCTGCAACGGTTGCAGCAATCTGACCACCGTGGGAAATGCCGACAAACCATGCTTTTTGGACGTCTAGATGGTCAAGAAGCCGGACGAGAAAATCGGCATACATCCCGGTTGAGTACGGACGCGGGGGGCAATCCGATTCTCCCCATCCGGGCAAGTCGATGACGATGACGTGAAAATGACTCGCGAGAGGTTCAATCACGCGCTGCCACATCAGCGGGCCGCCCAGACCGTGGACGAGAACCAGAGAGGCTCCGGAACCCGATTCGGCAACATGTGTCCGGATGCCCTCGACAATGATGAAACTCCGGTCAACGTTCACTTCCTTGCCCAGCCGTCAAATAGTTTTGTCAACTGGATTTTGGTTAATGAAGATTTCTTATAAAGCCCGGCGGTTTCACGCTGGCGAAACGCTTCGTAGAGTGTAACGGCACACGCCACGGACACATTGAGACTCTGGATCATGCCAACCATCGGAATCTGGAAGTTTGCGTCGGCGAGGTTCGCCGCCTCATCGGAAACGCCGCGATGTTCATTACCAAAGACGATTGCGATTTTCCGTGTCAGGTCAAGTTCATACAGCGATTTCGATTCTTTGCCGAGATGGGTCGCGCAGATTTGAAAACCCTCTTCATGGAGTTTTCGATAACAATCCTCGACCGACCTGAATGCACGCCTTGAAACCCACTTCGTGGCGCTCGCGGAGCTCTTCTTGCCGAGTTTCGGGAATTGTTCATCGGTATAGATGAGCTGTACTTCAAGCACGCCCACCGCGTCTGCCGAGCGCAGGATGGCGCTGACGTTATGGGGGTCGTGAATATTCTCCATCACAATCGTCAGGGTGGGCTGGCGATGCCGCAGGACCGAAAGCATTTTTTTTTCTCTCCGTTCAGTCATAGGTTACCGTTCCACATGGACGGAGGTGGAAGTTACTTCAAACGCTTCCTGCACGGGATCTTTTTTTCTCTGCAGGATAATTATGGCACAGATTACAAGAACCGCGCCCAGGATTTGCACCGGCGTCAGAATCTCGTTGAGGAAAACGTATGCCATGAGGATTGCAATGACGGGCTCGAATGTCGCCGTGATGATCGCCTGCGAAGCGGTCAGATACCGGATTCCCATGAAGTAAAAGGAATGAGGGATCAGGATGGAAATCATCGCAAAGCCGAAGAACAACCACCATGTTTTCCCCGAATATCCGGCGGCAATGATATCGGATGGGGGATTGATGAACAACCAGAACAGTGAACCGAAAGCGAACGCGTAAACGAGCATCGTCCACGAGCTGTAATCGCGCACGAGGCGACGCAACCAGACGTTCGAGAATGCCCACGTGAATGCCGCACCCAGGCCCGTGAGCAGTCCAAGTCGGCTGACATGAATGAGAGAGAATTCCTTTCCTACTACCGCAAGAAAACATCCCGCAAGGGAAACACCCCCGGCAATGAGTTTTGTGGCATTGAGTTCCTCTTCGCGCGTGATCGCCGCATACGCCAGCACCAAAACCGGAGCCAGGTACTGGAGGAGAATCGCCGTGGCGACATTCGTTTCTTTGATCGTAACATAGTACATGAAGTTTGACCCGGCCGCGCCGACGATCCCGAGTAATGCAAAACGATACAGATCCTTCACTTTGACGTAGAGAACATCGCGGCGGAAAAGAAGAAACACCGCCAGCAGGACGAGAAAGGAGAACGTCATCCGCGTTTGGACGAGAATGAGAGGTTTGATCTCGAGTGTAAAAAGAAACCGCGCCACTGTGGCTGAGACGCCCCAAAAAGTTACCGCGGCAAGAATGAAAATGTAGCCCTTCAGCGACTTCATTCTTCTGATCGAGGTTCTTGATCCGGGGTGCTGCCTTCTTGCGCCAAACGGCGATAATATCCGCTCATCTCGTCGTTGCCGTTCATCTCATAGAATTCCGCGAGGCGTCGGTAGAGTATCTTCGGTTCGGCGATGTGCGCAACACCCTGCTTAAGGAATTCGATAAGAACGCCAAGCGGGGGGATATTGAGGTCCGGCTCAAAACAATCAGCGGCGGCCAGGTAGGGATCGAGGATATCCGCATGAACCGATGCCGCTTTCTTATAGTATTTCAGTGCAAGTTCATGATTATCGACCATCGAATATGTTACTTCAAATACGTTGGCCAGCCACATGAAGGTGTCATAGGCAACGTGGGGGAACTCTTTCGCCAGCTTCTCTCCGAATAGACACAACTCATGCGGAGCGAGTGATGGATTCCAGAAGAGCTGTCTGTAGAGTTCCATATCATCGATGCGTTGTTCGAGTGCTTGCTCGAACGCGTCGAACGTTTCATTGAACTCGCTCGAGGTCTGAAAGCGTTTGCGGATTTCCTCGGGTGTCAATTGCGGCATTCTCGCCCGAATGTGTGGTTCTTAACTCCAGTCATACACCCTGGAAAAATAACAAAGGAAGACATGAAAAGCAATAGCCGGGAAGGCACAGGGTATGTATGAGACGCTTCAAGCGTCACGGCATTGGAAATCCCTGCGTCATTTCTTATATTATCGATTATTTTTGTTCACCGTTGCTCCGATGATAGCATAGATGAAACCCCATACGGTCACTCGAGAGGATGCTAAAGGCCTCAGACTAACTTTCCGCGCGCTGCGTTTTCGAAATTACCGACTTTTCTTCGGCGGGCAGCTTGTTTCGCTCATCGGAACCTGGATGCAGCAGATCGCGGTGATATGGCTTGTCTATCGATTGACAAATTCGGCATTTCTCCTGGGAGCCGTAGGGTTTGCAGGCCAGATGCCAATGTTCATTGTGAGTCCGTTCGCCGGAGTAATTGCCGACCGCCTCAACCGGCATCGCATCCTCGTTGTCACTCAAACGCTCTCAATGGTTCAGGCAATAATACTTGCCATTCTCACGCTCACAGGAAATATTCAGGTTATCCACATCTTCCTGTTGAGCATTTTTCTGGGTCTGATTAATGCTTTTGATGCTCCCACCCGCCAGTCATTTGTGCTGGAAATGATCGAGAACAAGGAAGACCTGGGGAATGCCATAGCGCTTAATTCCTCCATGTTCAATAGTGCGAGACTCCTGGGTCCGTCGATCGCAGGTATCGTCATCGCTGCGATAGGTGAGGGATTGTGTTTTCTTCTGAACGCGTTGAGTTTTGTTGCGGTGATCATTGCATTGCTGGCAATGCGAATTGCTCCGCGGGAACGAAAGCATGAATCGCACGGGGTTTTGGAGGGATTCAAGGAAGGGTTCAAATACGCGTTTGGTTTTCCTCCGATAAAATACATTCTCCTGTTGCTTGCGCTTGTGAGCATCATGGGTATGCCGTATGCCGTTCTCATGCCGATTTTTGCCCGGGACATTCTCCATGGAGGTCCCCGCACGTTGGGTTTCCTTATGGGTGCAACCGGGATGGGAGCGCTCACCGGGGCCGTTTTCCTTGCTTCACGCAAAAGCGTTGCCGGGTTGAGTCGGTGGATACCAACTGCCGCTTCGATTTTTGGGACAGGACTTATCGCATTTTCATTTTCGCGCTCCTTATGGTTATCGATGGGCCTACTCTATGTCGTCGGGTTCGGCATGATGGTACAAATGGCGTCGAGCAATTCGATCCTGCAGACAGTTTCTGACGACGACAAGCGCGGCCGTGTCATGAGCTTCTATACCATGGCCTTTATGGGAATGGCGCCCTTCGGCAGTCTGCTTGCCGGGACTCTTGCCAGCGTCATCGGTGCTCCCACAACCCTCATGATCAGTGGAATCTGCTGTATTGTTGGGGCGACAGTTTTTGCTGCCCAACTTCCGATGTTGCACGAGAAAATACATCCAATTTACAGGAAAATAGGCATCATCCCGGAGGTTTCTTCTGGAATCCAGGCGGCCTCCCAGTTGGCAGTCCCGCCCGAAGACTAGCTGGCTGTAACTTCCCGCATCGGGCCTCGTAAAGAACAGTGTAAGCAAACTTTAGCGAGGTGGGTATGAAATTCACAGGTTTAGTGGTCCAGGCAATACTCTGGGTGCTTCTTTTCAGCATGGAGTCGGCTCTCGGCCAGGAGATGCGCGAAGTCAGAAAAACCGTTGAGTTGAATAAAACGGGGGAAGTGTACATCGATACGTACAAGGGAAGTATCACGATAGAAACGTGGGACAAGCCGCAGGTGGAGATTTATGCAAAGATCGAGCCCGATGGATGGGATCGGCATGACAGGGAGAAAGTGCGTGACACGGAGATACGCATCGATGATTCACCGAATCGCGTCAGCATCGAAACGGATTATGGCGAGCTAAAATCACATTCCTCGTGGTTCTTCGGCTTGTTCGGCGACAATGAGGGAAGCCTTCCCTTTGTTCATTATACCATCAACATGCCGTCGACGGCGCGTCTGCACATCAAGGATTACAAATCCGAATCAAGAATCTCCGACCTCAACGCATCGTTGGAGATGAACACCTATAAAGGGAAAGTTTCGATCAGGAACTTTGAGGGTTCAATCGACCTTGAAACGTACAAGGGAGAGGTGCGGACTGACTTCGCGAAACTCTCAGGAGATTCCCGGTTTGAAACGTACAAAGGCAGCATCGACATTACATTGCCAAAGAGTGCAGGTTTTGAATTCGGCGGTGATATAGGGCGGAGAGCGGATTTCAACTCAGATTTCGATCTATCCGTCAAACGAAGGCATCGCGACGCCGAGCGCTACCAGGGGCCGGTCAACGGCGGCGGACCGCTTCTGCGGGTGAGTACCGAAAAAGGGGAAGTCAGGCTGAAAGAGAAGTAATTACTTCCTTCGGGGGAAGATTGCGAAACGCTCAGACGTACCTTTATTCCGGCATTGCCGCGATCAGGCGTTTCAACCGCTCTGCGACTTCGATGGCAATCATCTCACTGCGCATCCCCGGTTTCATGAACGGGAAGGGAAGATTTTAGAATGCACAAATGAAATTCAAGCTCACTGTCGGTTGGCTGTCACTCCACCCGCTTCCCTTCTGGAAAACATCCCGGTCGGAGGAGTCCAATCGGAGATCCCCACGGAGGACAAGGTGTTCCGCCGGTCGGTACTCCGGGGTGATTGTCACTTCCCGGAGTTTCTGAACAACGCCTGTCCGGATTCCATCCTTGTCCTCGAATTGCTCTGCCCTCAACGAGACCGAGAATTCGTCGAGGAGATTGACCCGTAGGTAACCTGCAAGCCCCATCCATGTCGCATTGCCTCCACCCGCGGCCGAATGTTGTTCGTCGGCGAAGTCTGCATTCATACCGACGGTGACCGCGGTATTTACTGCGCACGTGCCAACAACGTCAAGGAGGCCCCGGTTATCGGAGTTATTGTTCGCCTTCTCCGGCCCATACATGTAGGTCGCAAACAAATTCATCCCGGTCAAGGGACTCGCACCAATCTGGCCGCAGACACTCTTCGACGTGTTGTTGTCAATCGAGTTGTCCCATCCGTTGACGATCATCAACAGTGCCGAGACATTTTCGTTGAACGCGTACGATGCCTTGAGCCCCGTATGAGTATACGGGATGGCGTATCCAAACAGGAAGGAACGGGAGTAGTTATCATTGTAGCCATCATATCCCTCAATGACTTCGTACCCCATACTCGTGATAAATTTCCCGAAATCAAGACGAACTCCTTTGCCCAGAGGAGCAATATAGCTCAGGAATGCCTGGTGAAAGTCAAGGTCGCCAACCTCAAACCCGGCGGATCTCGCGACACGCGGAATGGACGAACCCGCGGTCATGTCAACGCGAAAACCGACATCAGCAGGTTTCACCACGGTCTTCTGAATCGCAAGCTCGAAGACATCAACCTTAAAGGTGTTGTCACCAGAGTCGAATACACGGAACTGATTCATCATCGTGTCCGGTCGATTGAGGTTATAGGTGTAGCCGGTAGAAATGAATGCGTCGACCGAGATTGACTCGTACCACGGACGTACCTTGGCGGTGTCATGAGCGTTCTGGGCAAAGACGGCCACGGGAAGAATCATTGCGAGGCCCAGCAGCAGTGCACACCTGGGCCCCGCCAATAATCCCTCACAGCGCATAAGTTTCTTTTCCTTCGCCGAGATATGCGTGTTCGCCGTGAAGCGATTCGTCGAGGCCCGCCTCTTCTTCCTCAGGGCTCACCCGTACGGGGGTCACCTTGTCGATGATCCAGAGCATGACGTACGTAAATACGAATGAGTAGAGGGCCGCACAACTTACGGCAACGACCTCCTTGGTGAAGAAAAGGCCGTCTCCAAGAAGTAAACCGTTGGAACCGGAAGGGTTCATCGAGAGATCAGCGAAAATTCCCAACGCCACGACGCCAAGAAATCCGCCGACTCCATGAACACCCCAGACGTCGAGGGCATCATCCCATTGGAGTTTGTTCTTGAGAGAGATGGCGAAGTAACAAACGATACTTGCCACAATGCCAATGATGACCGCGCTGGTCGTGGACACGTATCCGGCTGCCGGCGTCACCGCAGCAAGACCGGCAATCGAACCGGTCAGCAAGCCGACAAATTTCGGTTTCTTCTCGAAGATCCATGCCATGACCAACCAGGTGATTGCGGCGAACGATGCAGCGACATCCGTATTGAGGAATGCGAGAGCTGTGATCGCATCGACGCGAAGTTCACTGCCGGCGTTAAATCCGTACCATCCGAACCAGAGCAGACCGGTACCAAGCGCGACAAGCGGAATACTGTGAGGTCCGCGATCCTGGACGCGTCTTTTTCCGATAAAGAAAACAGCGGCCAGCGCGGAAAATCCGGCAATGGCATGAACAACGATACCGCCTGCGAAGTCAAGTACGCCCCATTTTGCGAGCAAGCCGCCACCCCAAATCATGTGCGCGACGGGAAAGTACATGAAGAGAAGCCACAGGACGAGAAACGCGAGATACGGGCCGAATTTCACCCTGTTGCTGAATGCACCGGTGATAAGCGCCGGGGTTATTTGTGCGAACATCATCTGGTAAGCCATGAAGACCCACAGCGGGATGCTATTCGATCCCGCGAACGCGGTCTTGAGGTCGACTCCGCTCAGGAAAGCATAACGAAAGTCGCCGATGATACCGCCTTCACCGCCACTGAAGCACAGTGAGTAACCGACCAAGTACCAAAGCACCGTCGTCACTCCCATGGAAACGAAGCTCTGGATCATGATGCCTAGGACGTTTTTTCTTCCTACTAACCCGCCATAGAAAAATGCCAGCCCCGGGGTCATAAGCATAACGAGGCTCGTCGCAACAAGCATGAAACCGGTATTGCCAGTATCGAAGTTCATGTTACCATTCCTTATATTGTGGGTGAAATGAAAAGAACACTCGGCTGCTTTGTTCTACACTGTTCGTCGTCTTGAAAGTCACAAGAGCAACGGAACTGAGATACCAATGTTGAACGGTATTGTAGCTTAAATCCTCGTCAGATAATAGTCCTCAAATCCTGATATTTCCGTAAGAATTTTCAGAATATCTTTGTAGGTAATACCCTACATGAGCGGGCGAACTCTGGGATTTGAGAAGAGGAGAAGGGGGAAAAAAGAAAGAAGAAGAGAGGGAGGGAATGGGAGCGGCTCAGGGGAGGAGCTTGTTCTCGATGACGTAATGCGTGAGCTCGACGTTATTGCGAAGGTTCAACTTCTCGAGGACGCGCGCGCGGTACGTCGTGATAGTTTTTTCGCTGAGAGAAAGCTCGTCGGCGATTTCTTTGAGTGACTTTCCCGAAGCGAGCATACTCATCACCTGGAATTCCCGGTTTGACAGTAGTTGGTGAGGCAGCTTATCCGCGTGTGAATCCAATGCATAGGCAATCTTTTCGGCGAGGGCCGGACTTACGTACTTTCCCCCGGAGGCGACTTTTCTTATTGCCAGAATCAACTCTTCGGGCACACTTTCCTTGGAAACGTATCCTGAAGCGCCTGCTTTCAGCATTCGGATGGCATACTGGTCTTCGGGATGCATGCTGAGGATGAGAACGGGAAGCCCGGGTTTTTCACGTTTTATTTCGTTGAGGATGTCCCATCCGCTCTGGCCCGGCATCGAAATATCCAACACAATAACATCGTAATCGTCGCTGCGGACGCTCTGAAGCGCGTCAATGCCGTTGCCCACTTCACCGACGATGTTCATATCCCTGTGCTTGGCGAGGATCTGTTTCAATCCTTCCCGGAACATCACATGGTCATCGACGATGAGAATCCGAATCATTGGAGAACCTCTGATTGCAACGGAAAGCGGACGGCAACCACTGTTCCATGGCTCTGAGACCCTCTGATCTCGACACTTCCTCCCCAATAGTACGCACGCTCCCGAATTCCGATCAATCCGAAGGATTTGGGGTCGTTCATTTGATCGTTGGTAATTCCTTTGCCGTTATCGCTAACAAGGAGCTCCAGCTCTCCGTCGTTTTGCGTCAAGCTGACGTCGACAGTGGTTGCATTCGAATGGCGGGCAACGTTCGTAAGCGTTTCCTGTAAAATGCGGAAGACCGCGGTTGAACGTTCCGGGTCGACTTTCATGTTCTCCGGATAGATGGAAACATTACACGTGATGCCGGTTCGTTGCTGGAATTCACCGGATTGCCATTCGATGGCAGCAGTAAGGCCGAGGTCATCGAGCAAGCGCGGGCGCAATGCGGTGATCATTCGTTTGACAGATTTGATCGTGGCATCTATCAGGTCAACCATCGACGAGATCTTTCCACCGGTTTGTGGATTGGAAAAACCCGCATCTTCCTTGAGCAAGGCAAGATTCAACTTGAGCGTCGTAAGGGTTTGCCCGAGCTCGTCATGGATTTCTCTCGCGATACCCTTTCGTTCTTCTTCTCTGACCGTCTGTAGGTGAGCGGAGAGGTTTCGCAATCGCTCGCGCGATGTTGTGACTTCGTCTTCCGCACGCCTGCGTTCGATAATTTCTCGCTGGAGCTGCGCGGTGTTCTGCATCGTGTTCTCGGCCATCCGATTGAATGTTGCCGCGAGGAGGCCAATCTCGTCGTCGGATTTGGCAGTCGCCCGATGGGAGAGATCTCCTTTACCAAATTTCTCTGTCGCCTTGGCCAGGGAGAGGATTGGTTTTGAGATGGTCCGTGAGATTACAACGCCGACGACCGCGGCGACGAAAAGAATGACAATACCCAGGAGGATCAGGCGCTCCCGGAGCAGAAAGACAGAGCTGAACGCTTCGCTGGTGTCGATCTCTGCGAGGATGACCCACTGCACTCCGGGTATCTTGAGCGGCGTATAGGAGCTTAACACCGGAATGCCCCGGTAGTCGTTGATAATCCTTGTGTCAGTTTTCCCTCGGAGCGCATCGATCGTGGCAGACGTATGAACTTCCTGGAGCAGAATCGATGTTGCCTGCGACTTGATTTGATGAATGATGCTGCTGTCAGTGCCGGTTTTGAGTAGTCGCCGGAAGTATGCATCCGGTTCCTGGATGAAAAACCGGGAATCGGTCCGCATCTTGTAATCCGCGCCTACAATATACGTTTCCCCGGTTTCTCCCAATCCCTCGTCCTTCCAATGATTATTGGAGGTCATAACCTGGTTGATAAGCTTGATGGACATCTGGAAGACAAGTACCCCGATCTTGTTTTCGCCGTCGAAGATCGGCGATGCAATGAATGATGCGGGGACGTTGCCGGACGGCGCGTAGGGGGCGAAATCCGCGATCCTGGCGAAGCCCGGCTCGGGTGCCTGTTGGGCATCGCGAAACACCCTCGCAATATTCGTCTCCCGGTACGGTCCGCCGAGGAGGCTGGTCGCGAAGTCGGACTTTTTCATGACAGAGTAAATAATGTTCCCCGATTCGGCATCCACGATGAGAATGTCCTCGTATCCGAAACGCCGGAGGAAGTTCTGCAGGATAGGATGGTAGTACGAATGAATGCGGAAATATTCGGAACGTCGTGTTTGTTCAGAAGTGAGGGATAACAGATATTCACCGGGATTGCTGTCCAGGGTATGATTTCCCACGATCTGTCGAAACGCAGGGATAAATTTCCTCGTCGCTTCGATGATCATCCGATCTTCCGAGAACGTGATGACCTGATTCCTGATCTGCTCGAAGTGTGATTCGATTTGCCTTTTTTTCATCTCCCGGAGCGACGTCAGACGGTCGGAGGTAAGGGTCTCCAACGCGTCGCGGGCGGTCTCAAACGTCTGCCAGCCGGTGACGCTGATCGAGAGTAATCCGATAAGCAAGAAGGAAAGCTGGAGCTTCGTCTTCAACGTCAGGGTATGCTGAGCGATGGATTTTCTTTTCACCTGGTCCGGAACGATTGACCTACAGAAATTAAGAATAGCTCATAATAATCAATTTTAAGTGTCGCCGCAAGTATTATGGCGGTGAAGGAATACCTGGAAGGCCTGCGGTCCGTGAGTATAACAACGTGGGAAACTATGATTGCAGAGCAATGCCCGCAACGCTCTTCGAGAATACTCTCCATTTTCTTGAAGACAGAATCCATTTCATTTGCTGAGATGAGCCGGTCGAGCATGGGATACAGGATTCGCTCTTCCTTCTGGTTGTGCAGCGAGAGGATATGCAGGAGCATCCGCTCCTCGTCATCACTCTGAGGGTCTTGTCTCTTCGGTCTTTCGTGGATTGCTTCAAGATGCTGCTTTGTTTGTTTGTGCTCTTGGCGCATGACGGCTGTCGGACCGCTTTCGCGCATCCCGGTTTTCTCTTCAAAAAGCGGAAACAAAATCTCTTCTTCCCAGACAATATGCCGGAGGAGACCGAACAGAAATGAATTGAAAACCCGAAGGGGAATTTATTTCAGTGGTTGGAGGAGTAATTGTCCAGATCATATCCTGCCCTTGCAAGTGCACGACGTGTTGCCTCCAGAGCATAGGGCTTGGGATTATTTGGCACGACCGGAACTTCGGGGATACTGTGGACTTTTTCGAGCAGGCACTCGAGTTCATTTCCGGCAAGGGATTCGCAACTTTCATAGAGCCCGCCCGGCATTTCTTCAAGCTTGTTATGGTCCGCGAGAATTGCACGAAGTGCGCCGACAATCATGGAGGATGGTGGCGGGACGAGGAGCGACGCGAGCGCGCCATGGTCGAGGCGAATCTTCGCCGCGAGCGGGTGAGGCTGGCCTCCCCGGAATGTCCGAGCGGCCGGAAGCAGAACTTTTTCTTCCATGCTGATGTGCCGCAGGAGGCCCCCGCGGAATTCCGCATAGGCCTTTGTGTCAACGCTATTCACGTCGACGACAACCTTATTCAACAGCACTTCAAGCCGCCGGTGGTCGTTCGCGAAAAAAGTATAAAGCGATCCAGCCATAAAGTTGTAATGACAGACACCCTTTGTTTCCAGAAGGTCTCATCGGTCAAGTTCCGCCAACGAACATTCTCATCGTGAATATGCTTCCAACGCATGATCTTCTTCACTCCGAGAATCCGGGAAGTGAACTTATTTCCAAAGCGTGGATGACCGGTGAACAGAACTACCCGCTCGAGCGCTTGTTCATGAGATACTGCGGTTTTTTCATTTTGTGCGCCATTTCCGAAACGCTTTTCCCTTTCAGCATGGCAATGATTGAATCCCGGGACGGTCCCCATTGATCATGCAGGGCGCATGGGTCCGTCTTCGAGCACTCCGGAAATCCGAGAACGCAACCTTTCGTAAAACTGACACCATCGATCGCTTCAATGATCTGGAGTAGATTGATCTCTTCGGAGGGCAATGCCAGCGCAAATCCACCGCTGGGGCCCTTGAGTGATTTCAGCAGGCCCTTGTGCGTGAGGTTTTGCAGGATTTTTCCCAGAAAGTGATAAGGAGTGTCCAGCTTCTGTGTCAGCTCCTTAATGGATGTCATTTCATCCTCCGGTTTCAACGCAAGGTACATGACTGCCTGTAAAGCATATTCGCATTGGCGACTAAACATTATGCTCATGAGATTTTCCGCTATAATTAGTGAATGTCATAATGATTTTGTTGTTCGTAGTAAAGAACTTTTGCATTCCAGACACGGCGTCGCTCGCTTCAGGTCGATTTCCTCGACGTAGGTGGACGAATGCATGACGCAGTCGAACTGGCGGCAATGATAAAGTCCGAACGTGTGGCCGAGTTCATGGATCATTTCCTTTTCCAACCTCTCCAGAAAAAGCCTGTCGTCCTGCGGTATTCCATAATATTGGTTCGCGAGTCGATGGGTTGAGACGATTGCAGCCGATCCATTGAATTGTGCTTCTCCATAGACGAATGTCAGAACCGGAACGTACAAGTCAACATCGACGACGGCGATCCACTTCTCACCGTTCGGAAGAGATGTCGTGAGGATTTGTGCGAGCAATGCGGTCGAATTATACTGCCCACGGGAACTATCAAATGCCCTCTGGATATCAAGCGGACTCGCTTCGAGACGGACCGGATGTTCGAGGATGCTTCCCGCGGAGAAAAGGATTTGGTCGAACTTCTGCGCCGCCAGAGACGAACCATTCAGAACATGAATCACGGCTGTCACGCAGGTTTCTGTAAACCATACTTCTCGATTTTGTTGTACAAAGTGACCCTGTCAATGTCGAGTATATCGGCGGACCGGGAAATATTCCAGTGGTTCTGCTCGAGAATTTCGATGATATGCTCCTTTTCCATTTCTGCCAGTGATCCACAGGCGGGCTTCTTCTTCTTTTCGCTCAACTGGAACGGCAGATCCTCGGGACGAATGGCCGGCGGTGTGCCGATGACCATCGCACGCTCGATGGCGTTCTCCAATTCCCTCACATTCCCGGGCCAGTCATACCGAACCAGGATGTCCATCGCATCCGATGAAATGTCGGTAATGGACTTTCCGATCGCCCGCGCGTACTTTTCTGCAAAGTAATTTGCGAGGAGGGGAATGTCGGATTTCCGTTCCCGTAGCGAGGGCACGAGGATGGTGAACACATTGAGCCGGTAGTAGAGGTCTTCCCGGAAGACACCGTCCTGCATTGCTTTCTCCAGGTCTTTGTTTGTCGCACAGATAATCCGAAAATCCACATTGATGATATTGTTGCCGCCGACCCTCGTGAATTGCTTTGTTTCCAGGACACGGAGCAGATCCATTTGAGTCTTGACGTCGATGTTTCCTACTTCATCCAGGAAAAGCGTGCCGCCGTCGGCAAGCTCAAGCTTGCCTTTTCTTCGGTACTGGGCACCAGTGAATGCCCCGCGTTCGTGACCGAAGAGTTCGCTTTCCAGAATTCCTGCCGGCAACGCGCCACAGTTCACCGTGACCAGGGGAAAATAACGCCGCTGGCTGTTGCTGTGAATGGCACGTGCGATGATCTCCTTGCCCGTTCCGCTTTCCCCTCGGATCATGACGGTCGTGTCCGTTCCCGCGACAGTCTGGATCATTTCGTACACCTTCTTCATCTGTGGTGAATCCCCGACAACGTCGTTCACCTTCGAGACCTCCGAAAACTGTTCCTTCAGTTTTGTGTTCTCATTGGCGAGTGCTCGCTGCTTCAAGGCGTTGGTAATGAGATGCGAGAGATGGTCGGGGTCGACGGGCTTGGTCACGTAATCGAACGCGCCGCTCTTGAGCGCCTGGACGGCCGTGTCCACGGACGCGTGTGCGGTGATGAAGATAATGGTGGCCGTGGGGTCGATCTCCCTGATGCGCTGCTGGAGCTCCATCCCATCCATCCCGGGCATTTTAATGTCCAGCAAAATGATATCCCATTTCCGGGATTGGAGCTGACGCAGCCCCGCGGCGGCATTCTCAGCCGTGCCGACGAGGAAACCGTCTTCATTGAACCACTTTGAGAGAGAATCTCTGACAATGCCTTCGTCGTCAATGATCAGGATAGAATTCTTACCATTCATACGATGTCCTTTTCGCGGTGTAATTCTGCACTCGTGCTCTGGTGATGCGTGATACTCATGTGAGGAAACGTCAGTGTGAACGTCGTGCCCTTGCCGGGAGTGGAGGTGACGGTAATTTTGCCGCCATGTCGTTCAACGATCCCATAGACGACGGACAAACCAAGACCGACCCCCTTCACCTCTTTCTTGGTCGAAAAGAAGGGCTCGAAGATATGAGGAAGATCTTCGGGCAAAATGCCCGCGCCGGTGTCGGAGACCGTAATAGTAACTTCTCCATCAGGTTGTTCCTGTGCAACAACAAGATGAATTGTTCCGCCTTCCGGCATCGCTTCCACCGCGTTGACCAGGAGCGCAACGAGTGCCTGTTGAATCTGATTCTCGTCGCACACCAGCATGGTTGTCTCACTCTGGAATCCGGACTGCAGCTGAACGTTCGAGATCGTGAGATGATGTTGCACGAGTTGTGTCGCTCTCTCGACGATCTGCTTTACCGGGGCAACGTTGAATTCCCCGACCTGTTTTCTGGAAAACAACAACAAATTCTTGACAATGTTTCCGCAGCGGTCGGTTTCCCGCGCGATAATCTCGATGTCTTCGAGCGTCTGCCGGTCTATTGCTGTTGTCGATTCATTTTTTCTGATGCGCCGGGCAATCAACTTTGCGTACGTGAGGATTGCTTCAAGCGGATTGTTCAGTTCGTGCGCAACGGTGGCGGAGAGTTTACCAAGAGATGCCATCTTTTCAATTTGAAGAATCTGCGCATGGATCGATTTGAGTTCCTCTGTCTTCTCGCGAATTCGTTCCTGCAGAGTTGCGGCCCATCGGCGGTTCTCCTCCTTTTCATGTTGAAGCGACTTCATCATTTCGTTGAACGCCTGGGCGAGTTTCCCCAACTCGTCTCTTGAACGGATCAGGATCCGGTAGTCAAGGTTGCCGGACGAAATCTGTTTTACCCCGAGCATCAATTTCCTGACCGGTTTGGTGACAGTCGTCGAAAGGAATATGATGGAAATGAACGCCACGACCGCGATGGTACCGACCGCATAGGAAATCATGGTGTGTCGAGCTTGCGCGATGCCCCTGTCGACTTGTTCCAACGACATCCGGACGTCGAGGACGCCGAGAACGGTTTTGTCGGCCGGATGAGCGTGGCAATCTGCGTCCGAACACGAAGCTTCATTGTGAATAGGATCGATTAATCCGAAAATGCGGTAACCCTTCGGGGACGCGTAAATTCTCGAGCGATTGCTCGTTGGCAACGATTCCAACGGCTTCGCCTGATCGTGGCAGACGTAACAGGCCTCCGCGTGCATGTCGACGACCGTATGCTCCTCCTGCTTCTCGGTCGAGAACATGATTTCGCCGCGCTTGTTATAGATGCGGATGCCTTCAACTCCCGGCTCTTGTCCGATCGTCGTGATAATCTGATAGACATCTTCTGTTCGATTCAGCAGCATGCCGTAGTGTGTCGATTTCTTGATGACGTCGCTCATCCGGTTAGCACTCTCCAATCGCGAGTTCAGCATTTGCTCGGTGTAGAATTGGATGGCGAAATACGAATAGAACCCGAAAAGCATAAGAAGAACGACGAGTGATCCCACCAGGACACGAAAGCTTAACGTATGGAAGTAAGATGTACGCATGCTAGAGTACTCTAAACGGCAAAATTTATGCCATGAAGAGACCTGGAAGGGGGTGAAACTAGGTGCTTATTCGGGCTGCTTTATCACAGGTGCAAAACAGAGGGAATGGTATTATTAGTTTTGAGAAAGGCAAAAACCGGGGCCGCGGAGCATTCAGGGAATTCGATCAATCGTACTTCATCCGAACACTTCCCGAATCAATTCGAAGTAGCGGCGAACCCCGAGCATGGCGGAGACGTTGCGCAGTTTTTGTCCTCCGTCTGCCATCGTCATTCCAACGGCGCCGTCATGTACTTTCAGCGCGTCGACCACGAGGTTGTGAAACCGCGTCATGTCGTCTGAATACAATTCTCGCATCTGTTCCTTGCCCAGCAAATGTGCTGTCCGGTGTTCGTCGTTCCGTATCTCGAGTTCAAAGAGCCATCCTTCGTTTTCCGGATCAAGACAAACTACATGCGGTTCCTGTGCGATCCGAGGATTAATTTTTCGCACAACCCCGTCCATAGGAGATTTCACCGGGATGGTCCCACCTTCAAGGACGATCCAGAAACAACAATCGTTTTGTCTGAGGGTGTCTTCGGTGGCAGGAAGTACAATAGCTTTCGGCGACAGCAGGATCGAAGCGAACTCGGGTTCGAGTCCGACGCGCATAACCGTATCGCCGATGGCCTGCACCCAGCAATGATTTCGACTGTAGAGAAACCGCGGCAGTATCGGTTCCGTTGGACGGAAGGGACCGTCGGGACGTTCGACCGGGGCGTGGTTTCTGTTCTGCGAAAACATCGTTTGCAACGCCGCGTCGAGCTCACAGTGATCGCATTCAAACTTGCGGTCACAGAGCTGGTACGTGAGTACGCCTGCGGTCATCCACACGCAGCGGAATTGCGGAGAGGCGAATTTATGGCGTCTGCTATCTTCCGATGAAAATTTCATTGGTTGGTTCCTGACTGCTTTGTTCTGAAATAAGGTGGAGGTTTTCACTGAGGTCATGGATATCTGTTGTCTCCACGGGATGCTCATGACCGAACAGCGGGAGATACTTTGCGGCGAGCGAGAATACGCCGAATCCCACTGTAACGATTGCCATTGTAATCGTTATTTCCATCCAGGAGGGGAAATAGGACACACCGGCCCAAGCTTCCATTCCCGTGATGCTGATGTTCATCCGGTTCAGGATGAATCCGATGATGATCATGACGGCGCCCGCAAAGAGGCCGCGCGGATGTTCCCTGATCCGTGCGATGCTCAGTAGAACGAGAGGGCCAATGACACCGACAGCGATCTCGAGCCAGTAGAGATACGTTTCCATCCGGGGCACGAAGAGAAGAGGAAAAGCGGACCGGCTCGAGAGGTCCATGATTTTCATCGTGAGGTAAACTGCAAGCATGACCACCCCGAATCGGGCAATGTCGGCCAGCAGGGGAAGTTCCAGCCCTTTCTTGAACGATCGTGCGCTGAGGAAGGATTCGAAGATGATCATGGCGCAACCGACACATATTGCGGAAACATAGAAGAACAAGGGAAGATACGGCGAGTACCACAGTCCGTATAGTTTCTCGGGGACTATGAGATACAGCGAGCCGAGAGAGGACTGGTGCAGTGTCGACAGAAGAACGCCGACAATGATCAAGGGGACAGTCACCCGTTTCAGGGCTTTTTGCAATCCGGTGAGCTTGAATTTCTCCAGGATCAACGGTGACAACTCCAGCGAGAGTACGGTCGTATACAACATGACGCACCATGCAACTTCGAACATGACGGAGTGGGGGTTCCACATAATGACGGCGTGCCAGATCTGTAATGGCCTGCCGAGGTCGAACATGAGCGCGACAATAACAAGGATATACCCCAGGAACGCCGTCAGGATTGTGGGCCGCAGAATGGGTTCAAAGCGTTTAAGGTTGAATATATGAACCATTGCGACGAGGGTAAATCCACCTGCGGCCAAACCTACTCCACAAAGTACATCGAAGCCGATCCATAATCCCCAGGGAAATTGATCGCTCAGGTGTGTAGCGGCGCCAAGGCCATTGACGAAGCGAACGTACGTGACGTACGCGGCAGCAAGAAGAATGATGCTTGCAAAGACCCTCCAGAAAGTGAGTAACTTAAGATATTTTTTCATAGCTAGCTACTGTAATCTTTCATTGTCGATGTTCTTTTTCTCCGTTGGATTCGTGTTCCAGGTCGTGGAGTTTCTTTTCATGCTTTTGCACTTCTTTTCGGCGGTTGGTGATCCACCAGATGCCGTAGAGAAACACTCCGCCGACTGTGACAACGGACGGAATTTTTGAGAGGGCATTCCATGTGAGCATCGGGAGCGCAGTACTTTCGAGTTGCGTCTTGAATCCGAGTTGTTCGAACGGAACGCTTGACAGATAGAGGATTGACGTTCCGCCGACCTGCTCAATTCCATAAACGCGGTCGACGTATTTTCCCGGTTCTGCTTTGATTCTCTCGTACGCTTCTCGTATCAGGTCGTCGCGGTCGCCGAACTTAGTTGCGCCGGTCGGACAAGCTTCAGCGCACGCGGTTTGCAATCCCTGTTTGATGCGGTCATAACAGAAACGGCATTTTTGGACGCGAGGGTAGTTGCTTGTCCACTCGTACCTCGGCACCTGGAACGGGCATGCCTGGATGCAGTAACGGCAGCCGATGCATTTTGCCTCATCATAGAGCACCGGTCCTTCTGGTGTTTTGGTGAATGCGCCCACCGGGCACACGGAAGCGCATGTCGGGTCGTTGCAATGCTGGCACATCCGCCGGACGTAGATTCCGTCGAATTCTTCAAGTGCAGTATAGGCGGTGGCAGAGAGCTTTTTCTCCTGACCTTCCGGGAGGCCGAACTCTTTCTTGCACGCATCCTGACAAGAATTGCATCCGATGCAAAGAGTCGTATCGATCAACAAAGCCTTTTTCTTCAACATCGACGTCTCGCCGCGTGTTATTGAATTACAAGAAATTCGTGTTCGACCTTCTGCCAAGCTTCGTCGTCCATGTTGTCCAGGACACCGACCGTCGGAAGCCCGCCATCCTGCAGGTAAGCCGGCTCCACGGTTCCCGGAGTCGCGAGCTGAACGAGCAGCTCCCGGAGCCGCCTGAATTCGTTTCGGATCCAGGTACGTGCTTCATTGCCGAGCAACATTTCTTTTATTTCAGTCGATCGCCGGGGTTTGATGACGTATCCCCAGCCGTTGTCAAACAAATTCTGCTGCAGCAGTTCCGAATGAGCTGCAAGCTCTTCGTTCGCTTCGAGCACATCACCGTCGAGTGGGGACGAAATGGTAAGGACATGCTTTGCCGACTTCAACTGCATCAGGGGATCGCCTTTTTTTACCGAATCACCGGGTTTTTTCAAAAATATCACCTCCGGTGTTTTCAGGAGGCGACCGACGAAATCGTCAACTCCGAGGCGGATTTTCCCGGATGGGAAGAGATTGACCCATGTATGGGATTTCGCAAAGAAAATTCCATCAGGGATTCGGACCGGATAGTGCTGGGTCTGCGCAGGGCTGACCGCGGGCAACAGTGCTTCTCCCTTGAGTTTCCGAACAGCGAAATCGATAACGAAAAAGAAAATGATTGTTCCGACGACAAAAAGAACTGTCATGATAGTACTCCTTTGTCTGATTCATTGGAATGTGCATTGTTTCGTACACTCGGGAAAAACTCCTGTGTCAGCCGTATCCATTCTTCGTCGCTCAGCGAATCGCTGATGTTGTCGACGAATTTCCCTCCGTCCTGCAAAACGGTTCCGAGCGAAGGCGTAAACCAACGGAGCAACTGCATCCGGACCGCTTCCTCCCAGCGCTCGGCGACAAGGCCTTTCAACAGGTTGCGCACTTCGAGCCGTAGGTTAGCTGGTTTGATTACCGCAACCCATCCCTGGTCGTAGGGTGAATGATTGACGAGGCGGGGCGATGAAGCAAGCTTTTCGTTGATCCTCTCAATCGTTCCCGTGAGAGGTGCAACCTGCGTGAGGGATTTTCTGCCCCGGCGAAGAGTGATGAATGGCGCTCCTTGCTTGATGAATGATCCCGCGGGAGGGATCTCAACAGCGTCAAGTTGGCCGATCAACCGTTGCGCAAGATCATCGACACCGGCGGTTACGGCTTCCTTGTTTCCTACCATGATCCAGCAATGACCCGGATGAAAGTATCGGTCGAAGACTCTGGACTGAAGATCACCCCGAAACGTGGGGATTGGCTGATCGGTGAGGATGGCTCTCCGTTTTGTGAGTCGAATCCAGTCAATAATGACCAGAATTGAGATTGTTAATATTGCAAGTAAGACGACCATTTCATTTGACAGATATTATGTTACATCCTTGCTCATTCTACATAGGAATTCTATGCCACAGATTATGGAATGTGAAGAAAAAATCACCACCGTAACTCACGGTGGGAGCATGAGTTAGAAGAACGACTTGACCGTCGGTGGGTGACTATGGAAGGGTGAAGATGAATTTATCAACACAGATAGAGTGAATTGTCGCATAAACGTGTAGATTTTTTCGTCATCGAGAAATTTGTGGGTGCTGAATTTTTCAACAGCGATTGTTGAATATCTTGACAGGAAAGCAATGGACTGCTGAGTCGGTGACATATTGGGGCTACAGTCTCCACCCAGAAAATTCCGGGCATTCTTCTTGCTCTCTTCCAATTGACCAACAACAGGTAGTCGCCGGAAATAGCACGTGACCTTCCCGGCTTCCTGGTCAGTGTCGCTCTTTTCTCACTCGCCTACGTAAGCGTAGGCCTGTCCAGATTGAAATCGCTTTGCGTGAAATAACAAAGATACGCGAAATTTGAAGTCGTAGGGTCGAATTGCCGGACCGACTACAAGGCACTATCCCACCGGAAATGCGGCTGACTTTTGTGAATTGACTGACCCAGCACTTTCACCAGCCTGAATCCGGTCGCAGTCAACCAACCGCCAGCTCTGTGACGAGGCGAGTAACTCTTTTGCCTTTGAGACTCATTTCATCACCATCATCTTCTTCGCACTCGCGAAGTTGCCGGCATTCAATCTATAGAAGTACACGCCACTTGGTAATCCGCTTGCATTGAAGTCAACCTCCTTGTAACCGGCTTCCTGTGGACCATCCACCAGGGTTTCAACCTCACGCCCAAGAATGTCGTAAATCTTCAGGACAACCCGAATATCCTTGGGAAGCAAGTAGCTCAACTTCGTCACTGGGTTGAAGGGATTAGGAAAGTTTTGATAGAGCTCAAAATGATCGGGGGCATCAATTGAAACTTTGATTTTCTTCGTCCATTGTTCCCCATTCTCCCCTGAGACGATAAAGGTGAGATCTTGTTCCTTGTTGACCGGCGCAGCCTTGTCTACCGAAAAACTAAATGCAACCGTGCGCTGCCCCTGTGGCTTGAGACCTGAAATTGTTTGCTTCACCGGCACTATGTGAAGCCGTGCCGGGACGTTTTGAGCCATTATATCTACATTTGCGGCTGTGGCTGAGGAGCTATTTGCTATCTCAAGTTCGATGCGATTCACCGTCGAGGCAAATGGAATATGATAAGTCTGGGGTGAACTCGAATCCTGCGACCTTACATCTGTTGTATGCTTCGCCGGTGGCATACTCTTTGCTATTTTAGCTACGCCATGAGTTTGAGATTTTTCAACGGCACCCTTTCGACGTGCTTCATAGTATGGGTAGCAAATCCGATCGATTTGTTCCACGATGCGCCGTCTTTCCGCTTTGTCATGGGTTTGGCGAAGCTTGTGGATCAGGACAGTTACTGAATCCTGATACCTTGCCCCAGCATCCTTTTTCGTTATGATTTGATTTCTCGTTTGCGGCGGCTTCTTGGCGTTTCCGCCAAAGGCGGGTTGTGTATTGAAGAGAGCAGAAACCAAGGAGAGGGAGAGGATTACAAGATTGATTCTAAGTTTTTTCATACTAGCTTCCTTCATCGTCATGGTATTCTAAAGTCGTTTTCCAGCTATTGACATGGCTGCTTTGTCAGCGGTTGAATGTTGATAATGCCGTTGGTCGAACTTCCGATCTGTACACTGCTCGAATTCGTGAGTTGCAGATTTGACTGACCGGAACGGACAAGCCAGTACTGGATGTTATTTTCGGCATTTGTCGTCAACCTCAGCGTGAGCGGATAGGTCGCACCCTGCACCCAAATAGCGATGTTCGCGGTCGCCTGGTCGGGAGAAAGGATCTGTACTAATTGTCCCGACTGGAATCCAGCGTTCAGCGTTCCAACAGACAGTTGAGAGACTACTGTGGCATCGTTCACCCCAGGCATGTACTGACGATTCGCGTTTCGAACAAGTAGCGTCTTTTGTTTACCCAGCGCGTCTGTGAGCGTCAGCTGGTCCAGCCCCGATGGTCGGTCGATGCAGCAAGGAGGCTGGCAGCCGTTGATCATTTGGAATGTTGCAGAAATGGTATGATCAGCGGTAACATTCGTGAATGTGTAGGACGAGATTACGCCTTGGGAGACACCATCGACTGTGACGTTGATTAACGAAAATCCCGAGTTAGTTGTGATGGTGAACGTTTGATTCGCATTGCAATTTACAGCCACATTGCCGGACGGGCTGATAGACCCTCCCCCACTCGGAGACGCAGAGGCAGTGATAATGTAGTGGTTACGAAATACTGCCCGAATGCTGTGGTGTGCCGTGACACTGGTGAATGTATAGCTTGAAATAGGACCTTGATTGGTACCATCGACGATAACGCTGTCACTGTGGTAACAACTGTTCGCCGTGATCGTGAATGTTTGATTCGAGCTACAATTTACAATCACATTGCCGGATGGGCTGATAGACCCTCCAGAACCCGCAGACGCAGCGATAGTGTCCTTGTTAATCTTGAATGCCGCCCGAATGCTGTGGTTAGCAGAAACCTGGGTGAATGTATAGCTTGAAATCGCACCTTCATTGCTACCATCGACAATGACGCTGTCAATGTGGTAACAGTTGTTCGCCGAGATCGTGAACGTTTGATTCGAGCCGCTATTTACAACCACATTGCCGGATGGGCTGATAGAACCTCCAGCACCCGCAGACGCAGCGATGGTGTCCTGGTTAACCTTTAATACTGCCCGGATACTGTGGTTTGCCGTGACATTGGTGAATGTGTAGCTTGAAATTGCACCTTGATTCGTACCATCGACAATAACGCTGTCAATGTGGTACCAGTTGGCCACCGTGATCGTGAACGTTTGATTCGAGCCGCAATTTACGACCACATTGCCTGTCGGGTCGATAGACCCTCCACCCCCACTCGCAGACGCAACAATAGTGTCCTGATTGATTCTGAACGCCGCCCGAATGCTGTGGTTCGCCGTAACATTGGTGAACGTGTAGCTTGAAACTGCACCTTGATTCGTACCATCGACAATAAGGCTGTCAATGTGGTAACACGTGTTCGCCGAGATCGTGAACGTCTGATTTGAGCCGCAATTTACGACCACATTGCCGGTTGGGTTGATAGATCCACCTCCAGCCGCAGACGCAGCGATAGTGTCCTTGTTGATCTTGAATGCCGCCCGAATGCTGTGGAATGCCGTGACATTGGTGAATGTATAACTTGAAATAGGACCTTGATTGCCACCATCGACAATAACGCTGTCAATGTGGTAACAGGTGTACGGCGTGACTGTGAACGTTTGATTCGAGCCGCAATTTACAACCACAGTGCCGGTCGGGCTGATAGAACCTCCACTACCGGCTGACGCAGTGATAGTGTCCGGGTTGATTCTGAATGCCGCCCGAATGATATGGTTTGTCGTGACATTGGTGAATGAGTAGCTTGAAACTGCGCCTTGATTCGTACCATCGACAAGAACGCTGTCAATGTGGTAACACGTGTTCGCCACGATCGTGAACGTTTGATTCGAGCCGCAATTTACAACCACAGTGCCGGTCGGGCTGATAGACCCTCCACTACCGGCAGACGCAGTGATAGTGTCCTGGTTAATCCTGAACGCCGCCCGAATGCTGTGGTTCGCAGTCACATTATTGAACGTGTAACTCGTTGTTGAATCTGTCTTCAGTCCGTCAATAATCAGGCTGTCTACATGGTAGCAACTGTTTGGCGTGACCGTAAAGTGCTGGTTTGAGCCGCAGTTCACCTGTATGCCGCCTTGTGGATCGATACTCCCGTATGCCCCCGCTGAGCCAATGATCGTTTCCACATTGATTGCGAACACGACCCTGATTGTGTGATTACCCGTGGCGTTCATGAATGTGTAGCTCGTCGTCGAATCTGTCTTGGCACCATCGACAATCAGGCTATCCACATGATAACAACTATTCGGCGAGATCGTGAAGTGTTGGTTTGAACCGCAATTTACCTGTACGTTACCGGATGGACTGATACTTCCATTTGGCCCTGCTGAGGCAGTAATTGTTTCTACGTTGATCGCATACACCGACCTGATCGTGTGGTTTCCCGTGATATTTGTGAACGTATAACCTGTGGTTGAATCCGTCTTCACCCCGTCGACGATTAAGCTGTCAACGTGAGAGCAACTGTTTGGTGTAATCGTGAAGTGTTGGCTTGAACTGCAATTTAAAACCACATTGCCGGATGGACTGATCGTCCCATTGGAACCAGCCGACGCAGTGACCGTATCCAGGTTAATGGCAAAATTCGCTGTGATGTTCTTAACCGAGTTCATTGTGACAACTAAGACAGGCACACTTCCCCCTGCATCGCCGCTCCAATTCACAAGATGATCGCATTCTTTCGGCTTTGCCGTGTCCGCGACAACATAGCTACTATCGTACCAGTGCGTACCCTCCGCTGTAGTGATGCCTCTGGTGGTGTCTGGACTCGAGCTAGATGTCAACTGAAACTGTGTTTTGAAGTTGGCGATATAGGTTCTGCCCGTCGTCGGTGTTATAGAATGTGAAATTGCTCCTCCGTCAGTCCAATTCATCCAGACAAATTGCTTGCCCGTGCCCCCACTTTGGGGCCCCTTAGTGACAATGACATGGCTTGAACCTGAATCCCAAGTGAATTGCTGTGTAGAATTATATCCTATCCCATCGACACTGTCGGCTAGCCCAAGAGGATCTGTTCCAACCGTTACCTGAATGGTCGCGACAAAGTTCGCTGTAATGTTTTTTGCCCTGTTCATTGTTACGTTGATGGGATTGGCAAAGCTGTCCGATATGGAAATGTCCCCGCTCCAGTGGCCAAAGCGATAGTTTGCATTGGGAACTGCCGTATCGCTAACCACAGTATTGCTGTCGTACATGGCCTGTCCATTCGGATGAGTAGTCCCTCCTGATTGTGGCAAAGAGTTGAGGGTCAATCGGTACTGATCGATGGCAAAAAACGCGCTGATCAAATGGTTAGATGTCACGTTTCTGAACGTATAATTGGATACTGCTCCGACAGACGTGTCTGCATTATCGACAAACACGCCATCGATGTGGTAACCGCTAGCAGGGATAATAGTGAATGTGACGCTGTCGCCGCAATTTACCGTTCTATCTCCATGCGGGGAGATCGATCCATTTGGACCGTTCGATGCTGTGATCGTATACTGGTTGATCGCGAAGAACGCGTCAATGGTGTGACTTGCCTTTACACTATCGAAGGTGTAGCTTGACGGGGCTCCGAGCGAAATCGTATCGTCTTTATACACGCCGGAGACATGATAGCAGGGTGCAGGGGTAATAGAGAAAGCAATACTGTCACCATAATTCACACTGTTGTCTCCGGGAGGACTGATCGTTCCGTTCCCTCCGGAGGAGGCGATGATGATGAAACTGGTTTCGGCAAAGATCGCAGTGTCATTCTTGTTTGCATTCATTGTGACATTTAAGGGATTCGTTGATCCGCTCGCGTCACCGCTCCAGCCCACAAAGTGGTAGCCCATGTTGGGAGTTGCCGACAGAGTCACCACTGAATTGCTATCATACATCGCTTTGCTTGGAGACTTCGAGACTGTTCCGTTCATGGAGTATGTTGAAAGAGTATACTGATTGATTGCAAAGAACGCATCTATCGTGTGATTGGCAGTGACATTTCTGAACGTGTAACTTGGCACGGCTCCAATGAGCGTCAGACTATCCACATAAACACTGGCGACATGATACCCGGCCGAGGGATTGATTCTAAAAGTGATGCTGTCGCCATAGTTTACCACGTTGTCCCCATGCGGGTTGATTTGCCCGTTTGAATCGGCTGTCGCAGTGATTATATACTGATTGATACCAAAAAAAGCGCTGATCAGATGATTAGCTGCCACGTTGCTGAACTTATAACTGGATACTGCTCCTACAGAGGTGTCTGCGTTATCGATAAACACGCCTGAGATGCGATAACCGATGGCGGGAGCAATAGTAAAGGAGATGCTGTCTCCAACATTGACCGTGTTATCCCCTAACGGAACAACTGATCCATTCTGTCCCGCAGAAGAAGTTATAGTAAAAGAGTTCTGTTGCTGTGCGGGTAACTGGCCGGCAAGATACTGGGCATTGAAGTAAATGAGCGCAAATGCCTCACTCGTCAATAAACTACTGCCGCTGTCTTGGACACTCTGCTGCAATACTGTCTCCAGTGTCGCAAGAGCGGAGGCGCTGTCCACACGCTGAAGTTGTGCCTTGGTAGAATCGAAAAATGTTGAGTACTTATTCGCAGTTGGTTGATCCCTTATCCAGCCGAGCGCGCGCGATTGGGTCGCGTACGATTTCGTGGAATCGAGGATGTCCAGATCGTCAAAAGGGATTCTCCACAGATGGGGGCTCAGAACGGGCATGACTAGGGAGTTGGTTGTAATATCATGGAGGTAAGCGCTGCTATCGAATGGTAAGAGGTCAATCCTAAAATTCCGTCCCTGAACGTAACTATTCACTATTCGTGGAGGGCAGGGGCTGTTGTAAGAAAACGAGGAATCTGCATCGCCTCTCTTCATAAGACACGTGGAAGGATTGAGCCAACCGATCAAATTTCCTTTGTAGTACCCAAAATTCCAACCAATTCTCCCTGTAACATCCGTCAAAGTGAAGTCGCCATCGTATGATACATACAATCTATTCATACTTTGAACGCTAGTAGGAAAAATATGAACAAAATACTGATAATGAAATTTATTATCGGCAGTGCTGACTCTTGACCGTATAGTTCCAGAGGCTCTATTTCTCGGTGGGTACAGAGGTATTGTCTTGTCAGGAGAATTCACGTATTTGTGCCCATCCCATCTAACAACTATGATGCTGTCCTGGTCCGGCCAGCGCCCTTCAATTTCCCATACGCCGTCTCCATCGGTATCAAGCACGTTCACGTAATCCGAGTAAGAGACCAGCGAAGAAACCCCTAGTGCACTCGTATCACTGATGAGCGTGCCTGTTGAGCCGTCCCAGGAAAATATCCAAAGATAGTCCACGATGTTTCCATTCCCTTCATCCCATGAGCTAACAATATCTACTTTCCCGTCATTAAGAAGATCCATTGTGCGTATTATGCCACCTCCGTTAAGTGTTGAACAATCGACAAGCGTGTCAGAATGCCAGATGATATTTCCATTCTTGTAGATACCCACAAGTCCTTTCGGGGAACTCTGACCGTAGACTCTGGCTGGAGAGGCCGCAAAGACAATGCATCCGCTGAGCGTGCCGTAAGGATCTTCAAAAACAATATGCTCGTCCGTGGGACAGCCTCTGCTCGTCATTGTATCAATATTGATCCCCGAGATCGATCGAAAGGTTCCAGTGCCATAGAGCGCATTCACCTGGCCGAGAATTGAGTGATAAACAGTGTCAGTGATCCCATCCCGAGAACGGGCGGTTGACCACAAAATGAAGAATGCCAGAATAAGGATCCAATAATTGTTTTTCATAGTAACTCCATACTAGCGTGTAGGCTTGAACAATTGCGAGTTGTCAAGAACATCTTGGGGATAGCTCTGCCCCTTGTTCCATTTTGCATAAACATATTTCTTAAAGACCTTTTCAAATCCTTCATTCCAATCGAAAAAGGGTCCCACTGCCTTGTACAGGAGGCCGGCTTGATCTACCATTGCGAGCTTCAAGCTTACATCCGTTGCGTTCAGACCCTCAGGTCTGTAACTTTCGTTACCATTCGCGCCGCGAATGTCATCTGGATATCCGATATCTATGGCTCTGCCATACGTCAGTTGAAGCAAACCGTAGCTGCTTGCTATCCTCGTTTGGGCCCTCATGCCGTCCATTCCAATCTCTTCCCAACTTGTGCGAAGATAATTGACAAAATTTCTGTTTGCCGTTTGTATGCTGTCGCTGATGGTTGTAATCACAGCTCCATCGAGGGCAGGTACCAGATATTCTAGGACATATTCTGTTTCAAGCGTCGTATACGTTGAACCCAAATCGATGGTGCCATCAGGCGCTATCACTCCGTAAGTTCCATCGCCGTTGTTGGGATCGCCAAGCTGAGAGTGCGCGGAGACAAAATCCCAAACCGATTGAGCAGTCGTCGGATACGGCATCGGATATACATTCAGATGTTCGGGCGGGCAAGTTGAACTCGGTACGCATGGTGAACCCATGTTTCCATCGTCAGTAACATAATAAGCGCTTTCCCCCCATCTGCGGCCCGTCACTTCTTTTTGAGTGGTATATGGTTCGTACCTATAACTTGGGGCAAAACCTGAGAAACCCGGGAATGCGTGCTTTTGCGATTCCTGCAACATTTCTCCTTTTATGAACTGAGGGGGGATGCCGTACTCGCCACCATAGAAAATACAAAGACTGTCGATGTTTAGCGTGTCATTGCTTATGTCCTTGGATAATCGATATGTGGGATGCTGACCCATTGTGAGAAGCGCAGACGGTTTCTTCACCTCAATGATCCAACGGTCACTTTTGTTTCCATCCCTAACGAGTATCTTAGCCAAGTAGGTAGATTCAGGGCACCAGTATCTACCGATTATCCGGATCTGATTCGTCAACGCTTTTCTAGTGCTGTCCTTGTACTCGTAGTAAATGCACAGGCGCCGACTGCATGTACCGTCTTTAATATATGCTTTGATCGAATCGAAATTCGCAGTCGGGAGTTGACCAGTGATTGGCGTGGCACTACTTGCCAATTCATACTTGCCCTTGTTATCGGCTTCCACGTACAGATACTGCGTCTCGCCAAGCAGAATTTCTCGATGCTTTTCGGGATTCTGATAATCATTCTCAATCACGTCGGGCTGAGTTCCTGGAATAATCCATGTGATAGTCTTTGGGTTCGCACGGCTCATCCTTGCCACGGTTCTGTTTTTCCCTGAGACTTTGTTCTTGATCGATGCATTCGCAACTTGCTCCGCATGGAGGCTGGGCCTGCTCGCACTCCCTGGAAAAACTATCTGATTCACTGCTTTCAAATGAAACGGAATCTCCACGACAGTGTCAGAGGGCATCACTCCTGTTGCCGCATACTGGAACCATTTCCCGACGCCGGAATCCGCCCCAACAGCAAAAGTTGTATCGACGATGCCCTGATGCATCAGGAACCCGTACCCTACAGTATCTCGCATGGTGATTGTGAATTGATAGTTAGTATCAAGGGGGACGAAGGCCCCATTGACGTCCACTGCACGAACAATCAGCGAAACAGTATCGCCGTAGTCAACCTCGTCGGGGGTCGTGACAAGTTCGAGATGGTCGGCAATTCCCGAGTTGTATTCCAGACGAACAGAAAGGTCATCCCACGTCAAGTCGGTCCAATCCTCGAATGAAAAGTCCCATTTTGCGATTCCAGACTGTGTCATCTGCGGGTAAAGCTGCATACCTTCAACAATCGGGGCCGCGTGTGAAATAATCGCAAGCTGAATCCGTGTCCCGGCATCGTAAGGTCCGAGAACAATCGTGTCTCCAATGTATGACTGCGCCGCAGCAAGAATGGTCGTGTCATTCGGTAGGATAAGCTTGAGATCATCGGCCCCGTTTGCAGCCCCGCTGTTTATCGTTAGCCGATAGGTTCCTCCAAACGGCAATGTAATTATGGCTGCGGGATTAGATACATACGGATTTCCGCCGCTGAAAATCGAGTCGTCCAAGACCCATTGTGGAGGAATACATGCGAGTGAACTGTCCTGCTGAACACTTAGCAGATAGGAAAATGAATCATTCACGGTGTCGCATGGAACCAATGGTGGGGCGCACGGGTTGAAGCCGAGAAAACCGGAGTAATAGCCTAGAATTCCTGCCGTTGCCGTAGGGTCGGGTTGAAAAACCTGGCCATTCCACGTCGAATCGAAAGGCGTCTGCAAAGTAAAATAAACTTCTGACCACTGGTCAAATGGTCCGACTGTAGCAGTGTCACCTTGGCCAGGCCCGACGAACACATTTGGTTCAAGAATCCATCCCGAATCTGCTTGAAGGGGCTCCACGGCCATGACCCATACCGTCCCGCCGTAACGAAGAACAATTCCTCCATCTCCGAAATCAGTGGCCATCTTACCTTTGGGCGCAATAACCACCTTCTCTTTGATGATAACTTGTCCCGACAGCTTGGAAGAAATAAACACGGTAAGAGTTATAGCTACAATTCCCAGGATAAGAAAACAATGTCTACGCATCGATGTTCCCTCTTGAAAATGATTCTTCAAATTCAGCAGCCAAACATGGATTCGACGCAATTAACTGCTCCAATACGAGTCTTGCGTTGATCCCGAGGCTCTCTTGCCGCGATACTAATGCACGATCACGAAATAACTTTGTTGCAAGGACGCCATCGCGACTCCTCGCAAGTACTCGCTGGAGAATTCTGAAAAACCAGAATTTACAGGAAAGAACAAAATGGAGCTTGATGTGAATGCGCGCATGAGAAAACATCTGAGCAATGCACTCGTGACTCAAGCCAATCCCCAAAGTGAGATTCAGGAGGTACATTCGCAACAACATCTTGACAACTCTTAAAAGATGTGTCACGCGCGCTGATAAACCCTTCTATGCGAATTTAAGACTCTTTCGTTCGAATGTCAAGTTAATTCTTTGTAAAGACGAAAAAAAAACTGCCCTTTATCATGCAAGATCTTCACCAGACTAAAACGTATGAAAAATGGCAATGGATCCAGGGTAGAAAAGAGTTTTAGTACTTTTCTCGCCCGGCAGAATTTAGGTACAAGGACTCAAACTGTGTACGAAGATGCCGACGAGGGCTCTGCCAGAATAAGAATCGTGGATTCTAACAACCTCTGGGTAGGTTTGGTACTATTCGGGATATCCGCGGGAAGCGTAGGCTGAAACGCCGAGCAAGATGCAGGATAACTCAGAGTTCCAGCGTTGTCGTGCAGATTAGTTCTTCTGGGAGCAGAGATTTGTTTTGGGACAATGAACCCAGATAACATCAAGCTGTGAAAACTACCTGGCCATTCGGTAAGTATTGAGTGATTTCATGTAATTTGCCCGCTCAAAAGCTGATGGGTCTGCTACCGATTTTTGGCTCAGGCTGCCCTTCATTTGCTGGACGGATACGTACTCCCGTTCCACCATCCATTGTTCCAGATCCTTCAATACCTGCGTGATGTGTTTGGGCCCGTTTTTCAGCAACGCAGAACACATCATTGTCACGTCCGCCCCGGCCATCAACATCTTCAACACATCCTGTGCAGTATGGATACCGCTTGTCGCTGCAAGACTTGCCTTAATCCTGCCGTGGAGGATAGCAATCCAGCGAAGTGGAATTCGCAATGCCTGCGGTGTGCTCAGGATAACGTTCGGCGTGATCTCCAAGCTTTCAAGGTCAATATCGGGCTGGTAAAAGCGATTAAACAAGACGAGGCCGTTCGCGCCTGCGCTGTCAAGGCGTTTCGCAATGTTTGCGAATGAACTGAAGAACGGACTTAGTTTCATCGCGACAGGAATGCGCACCGTCCGCTTCACTGCAAGGAGGGCTTCCAGATAGCGGTCTTCCACCTCCGTGCCGGGAAGGAGCGGGTCGGTGGGAATGTAATAGACATTCAGTTCCAAGGCATCCGCGCCCGCTTCTTCAATCTTCTTTGCATAATTTATCCACCCGCCAACGGAGATTCCGTTAAGGCTTCCAATGACGGGGATCCTCAGGGATTGTTTTGCTTTATGGACCAACTCAACGTACTCCTCGGGCCCCAGATTGTATTGATGGAGGTCGGGGAAATACGTCAGTGATTCGGCAAAACTCTCCGTCCCGTATGAGAGGTAATGTTGAAGTTCTGACGCCTCGTGCGCGATCTGTTCCTCAAACAAAGAATACATGACGACGGCGGAGGCGCCTGCATCCTCGAGACGTTTCATGCCGTCGAGCGTGTGCGAAAGCGGTCCGGCAGAAGGGACGATCGGATTGTTCAGTTTGAGTCCGAGATAGGTGGTTGAGAGATCCATTGTGTCCTATTAAGGGGTCTTTGTTTCTTTTCCGTTGCCGGATTGTGCAAGGTGCTCATAGGTCTTCCACCGGACATTAACATCTTCCTGTGCCAGTGCACCCAGGAGTTTTGCCCTTTCGGGATAACTCTTTTCCAGCATCTTGAACCGCGTTTCAAGTTGTGTGAAGTCGCTGAGCGGGCCCTTCGGTGCTTTGGAATCCAGCTTGAACGGATTCTTGCCTTCCTTTTCCAGGAGTGGATGATATCTGAAGAGGGGCCAGTAACCCGTATCGACGGCGAGTTTCTGATTGCGCATGCCTCTTCCCATATCGATCCCATGGGCAATACAATGGGAGTAGGCGATGATAATGGATGGTCCGTCGTAGGCCTCGGCTTCAAGGAAGGCGCGAACCGTTTGCGCATCGTTTGCTCCCATCGCGACTTTGGCGACATACACGTTTCCGTACGCCATCGCGAGGAGTCCGAGGTCCTTCTTTGCCGATGATTTCCCGGAGGCTGCGAACTTGGCGATTGCCGAGCGTGGAGTGGATTTTGACATTTGACCGCCCGTATTGGAGTACACCTCGGTATCCAGCACGAGGATGTTCACATTCTTGCCGGAAGCCAGTACATGGTCGAGACCGCCATAGCCGATATCGTAGGCCCAGCCGTCACCGCCCATGATCCAGACGCTCCGCTTCACAAGGTTATCGCTGATGCTCAACAGATTCTTTGCCTGGGCATGTGCCTCCGAACCGGTGCCGGATCCCGCGGAGAGAATTTGTTGAAGCTTATCTTTCAGTTGGTTGACGCGGAGACGTTGTTCGTAAATGCCGGGTTCATCGGATTGGTTCGCGTTGAGAATACCGTCTGTGAGTTCTTTTCCGACCATCGGTGAAAGTTTTTGCACGAGTTCACGCGCCATTTCGGTGTGCTTGTCGATTGTCAACCGCATTCCCAATCCGAATTCGGCGTTGTCTTCAAAGAGGGAGTTCGACCAGGCGGGTCCCCGTCCATCGGCGTTGACCGTCCAGGGTGTTGTCGGCAAGTTCCCGCCGTAGATGGAAGAGCAGCCCGTCGCGTTTGCGACGATCGTCCTGTCTCCGAAAAGCTGGCTCACGAGTTTCACGTAAGGGGTTTCGCCGCAGCCTGAACAGGCACCCGAGTATTCAAACAACGGCTGGAGAAACTGCGAACCCTTGACGGTGTCCATCTTCACGGTTCGCCGGTCAACGTCCGGAATGCGCAGGAAGAAATCGTAGTTCGTCCGCTCTTGATCCCGTATCGGCGGTTGCTGTTTCATGTTGATCGCCTTGATTTTCGCTTCCGACTTGCTCTTTGCAGGGCAGACTTCCACGCACAGCTCGCATCCCGTGCAATCCTCCGGCGCGATCTGGATGGAATACTTCATTCCCTTGTATTCCAATCCTTTGTACTCCATCGACTTGAAGGTTGGGGGCGCATTGTTCAGGAGGTTTGGCTCGTACACTTTCACACGTATTGCCGCATGCGGACAGACGAGCACGCATTTGTTGCACTGGATGCAAATCTCCGGTATCCAGACAGGAATGTCCATCGCAATATTGCGTTTCTCCCATTGTGCTGTTCCCGTGGGGAATGTTCCATCCACCGGCATCGCGCTGACGGGAAGGCTGTCGCCGTTGCCCGCAATGATTTGCCCGAGCACGTTCCGGACGTACTCCGGAGCCCGTACTGAAACCACCGGCGGCATTTCAATCGCGCTCGTTACGCTGTTTGGGATCTTTACCTCGAAGAGGTTCGCAAGGGTTTGATCGACAGCGGTGAAATTCTGTTTGACGATCTCCTCGCCTTTCCTGCCGTATGTTTTTTTGATTGAATTCTTGATCGCCGCGATTGCGTCCTCTCTTGGTAGCACCCCGGATATCGCGAAGAAACATGTTTGCATGATCGTATTGATTCTTCCGCCCATGCCGGTTTTCCGTGCGACTTCGTACGCGTCAATCACGTACATCTTAAGATGCTTATCGATAATCTGTTTCTGAATGTGACGCGGGAGTTTATCCCAAACTTCGTTGGGACCATAGATGCTGTTGAGCAGGAAGGTCGCACCGGTCTTGGCCCTCTGAAGGACATCGAATTTCTCGAGGAAGAACCACTGGTGGCAGGCAATGAAGCTCGCCGTATCGATGAGATACGTCGAATGGATCGGTTCCGGGCCAAAACGTAAATGGGAGGTCGTTGTCGATCCCGATTTCTTCGAATCGTACACAAAATACCCCTGGGCGTAATTATCCGTGTCCTCGCCGATGATCTTGATGGAATTCTTATTTGCGCTGACGGTTCCATCGGCCCCGAGGCCGTAAAAGATTCCTCGCACGACTTCATCCGGCTCGGTCGTGAACGATGCATCGTACTCCAGGCTCTCATGAGAGACGTCGTCGAGGATCCCGACGGTAAAATGATTTCGCGGCTGGCTCTTCTTCATCTCGTCGAAAACCGTTTTCACCATGGCGGGCGTAAATTCCTTGGACGAGAGCCCGTATCTTCCCCCGATAATTCTGGGAAACGATTTCAGCGTCGACTTCCCGGCAGAGAACGTTTCACTCATTGCACCGACCACGTCGAGATAGAGCGGCTCGCCCAATGCACCCGGCTCTTTGGTCCGGTCAAGAACCGCAATTGATCTTACGGTTGACGGAAGTGCCTTCATGAAATGATCGACAGAGAAAGGCCGGAAGAGGCGTACTTTCAGCAGTCCGACTTTTTCGCCCTGCGCGTTGAGGTACTCCGCCGTTTCATGCGCCGTCTCCGCGCCCGAGCCCATCATGACGATGACACACTCGGCATCCGGAGCTCCGACATATTGAAAGAGCTTGTAGCTTCTTCCGACCACCGTTGCAAACTTGTCCATCACCCGCTGGACGATTGCCGGGCAGTCATCGTAGTAATGATTCACGGTTTCACGAGCCTGGAAGAAAACATCCGGGTTCTGAGCCGACCCGCGCAGCACCGGGTGCTCGGGTGACAATCCTCTTGTGCGGTGAGCAAGGACTAATTCATCGTTGATCATTGCCCGCAGATCGTCGTCACTCAGTTGCTCGATTTTCATCACTTCGTGTGATGTTCTGAATCCGTCGAAGAAATGAACGAACGGAACACGCGTTTCCAGTGTCGCTGCCTGCGCGATGAGTGCAAAGTCCATGACTTCCTGAAGAGAGTTTGAGGAGAGCATTGCCCATCCCGTGGAGCGCGTTGCCATGACGTCGCTGTGGTCCCCGAAAATCGAAAGGGCGTGAGTTGCAACCGTTCTTGCAGCGACATGAAAGACCGTGGAGGTGAGCTCTCCGGCAATCTTAAACATGTTGGGTATCATGAGAAGAAGCCCCTGCGAGGACGTGAAAGTGGTGGAAAGCGCACCGGCCTGCAAAGCGCCATGCACCGCTCCTGCGGCTCCGCCTTCGCTCTGCATTTCAATGACGAGTGGAATTGTACCCCACAGGTTCTTCTGTCCCAATGCGGACCATTCGTCCGACCACTCGCCCATAGGCGATGAGGGAGTGATGGGATAGATCGCGATAACTTCGTTGAGTTTGTGCGCAACGTACGCTGCCGCTTCGTTGCCGTCAATCGTTACCATCTTGCGCTTGGTTTTGATTCGATCTTTCGCTGCCGGAGAAATGCTTTCAGTCATTGTCGTCAAAATCTCTTGTGGATAATATGATATTCAGGGCTTTTCAGTGCAACAATCATTCCAATTCACCGGCAAAAAATGCCGCGAAAAATTCAGAGATTTGAATGAAAATAAGGAATTTCCTTATCAGATTTGAGAGGGCGGAGGAGGATTTTTGCAGACTTGAAAGGTGAGCAAATCCGCTGAATAGTCGGCCTCCATCCGAGCATTTTTCGGCAAACGGACCCCGCCCAAATCAGGCGAGCTAAGACGGTTTCAGCAGATGCGTGGAAGCTGCTCGCCCGACATCATGTCCACAATGCGATGGCCGCCAATCCTGGTTTCCATGATGACGATGCCGGGATGATCGGCGACGACCCGGCCGATGACGGTCGCTTCGCGACCGAGTGCATGCGCCCTCATTGCTTCCAGAACTTTCTTCGTTTCATTGGCAGGAACAAATGCGAGCAATTTCCCTTCATTCGCTACGTAGAGCGGGTCAAGGCCGAGGATTTCACAGCCACCCTTGACGGCTTCGCCTATCGGTATGGTGGTTTCCGTGATTGAGATCCCGACACGTGCCTGACCGGCAATCTCACTGAGAGCGCTGGCGATGCCTCCGCGCGTCGGGTCGCGTAGGACGTGAATGTTCTTGCTCGCTGACAGCATCTTTGCGACGAGCCCATGGAGCGGCGCGGTGTCACTTTCGATTTTTGTTTCAAACTCCAATCCTTCCCGAACGGACATGATGGCGATACCATGTTCCGCAATCAGCCCGCTGAGGATGATCGTATCGCCGGCGGCTGCACGTTTCGGGTTAATGTCGACGTCCGGTTCGATTATCCCGATTCCTGAAGTGTTGATGAAAACCTTGTCTCCCTTTCCACGGTCTACAACCTTCGTGTCTCCGGTGACAATTTTCACGTTTGCATTTCTTGCCGCTTTCTGCATCGAGAGAACTACGCGCCAGAGATCCTCGATGGGAAGTCCCTCTTCAATGATGAGCGCGACTGAAAGATACAAGGGAACAGATCCGCACATCGCAAGGTCGTTTACCGTACCGTTCACGGCAAGTTGTCCGATATCGCCGCCGGGGAAGAAAATAGGATTCACGACATACGAGTCTGTGGTAAAGGCGAGGCGCCCTCCCTTGATCGGGAAAATTGCCCCGTCATGAAGCTGCTCAAGATATTCGTTTTGAAATTGGGATACGAACAGTTCCCGAATCATCTGTTGGGTGAGTTTCCCGCCGCCGCCATGAGCAAGAAGGACCTTCTGATAATGCTGGATGGGCAACGGACACGACATTCCACCATTGCTATCGAAGCCTGACTCCGTACTCATACGTTCATCTCCTGAATGTCCGCGAGGTCCTTTGTGCAGAAGTCAGGCTGCCGCGTTCTTCCGTAACGTTTCCCTGAACCGTGGCGCACATTATTTTCATAACAATCTTCTTTTTCTGCATTTGCATCCGATTCAGGGTTTCTCATCGAGAACCGACCTTATCTTTTTGAAGAGTTCGTTGGGATTGTAGGGTTTGGGCACGAAATCTTTCGCTCCCGCTTTGATGACCTCGGTGAGCGTGTCCTGGTCCAGGTAGCCGCTCGCGAAAATGAGCTTTACCTTGGGATTTATCGTTTTCAGCTTAAGGAATGCGTCCTGACCGGACAATTTTGGCAATCCCATATCCATGAGGACCATCGTGATGCTGGCGCGATGCTGGCGGTATATTTCAACTGCTTCTTCACCATCTCTTGCCGTGAGCACCTGATAGCCTTTTGATCCCAGTAGAGTCTTGACCAGTTCGCGCAGGAATTCTTCGTCTTCGACGAGGAGAAGAGTTTCGCTGCCGCCGGGGACTTCTCCCTTGTCGATTTCGAGCGATTCACGAGGTTCGCCCTCCGTTTTCGGGATCGGAAAGTAGAGATGGAAGGTTGAACCTTTCCCCGGCTCGCTTTCGACCCGAATGAGCCCGTCATGGCTCTTGACGACTCCGTAGACGACAGAAAGTCCAAGACCCGTCCCCTTTCCTTTTTCCTTGGTTGTGAAGAATGGTTCGAAGATCCGACTCTTGACTTTCTCCTCCAGACCGATTCCGGTGTCCGCGACGCTCATTTGGAGATAATGTTCCTGTTCGGCATCAGGAAAGAGACTTCGCAACGAGACACCATCGCACCGTTGTGTCGTAATTCTGAGAGTCCCGCCGTTGGGCATTGCATCGCGTGCGTTAACGCAGAGGTTAAGGACGACCTGGAGAATCTGGGTCGGGTCGGCGACGATGGCCGGGAGGCTTTTCCCGAGGTTCAGCTCAACCGCAATTGTCTTGGGAAATGTTTCCGCCAGCATCCGGGCGACTTCAGTGATAAGGAGATTCAGATAAACGGGACCGTACAGCACGTCGGTCTTCCTGGCAAAGGTAAGGATTTGTTTGACGAGATTTTTGCCGCGACCGACCGCCCCGTTGATCGTTTCAAGGGCCTTTTCGAGAAGTTCCTGGGATGGAGTTCGTCCCTGGAGGAGATTTGTGTATCCGAGGATAATGCCGAGGATATTGTTGAAGTCGTGCGCAATTCCGCCGGCGAGGGTGCCGAGGCTTTCAAGCTTCTGAGCTTGTATGAGTTGCTGCTCAAGTTCTTTTTGTGCCGTGATATCCCGGACGATGCCGCGGTATGCCGTGACGTTTCCCTGTTCGTCGCGCACTGTAGTCGCTGTTTCCAGGACGGTAAATTTTTTCCCTTCCTTTGTCTTTATCTCCAGCTCATAATCTTTGACGAATCCCTGCCGGTCCATGAGGGCAAGGAATTTTTCTCGGTCGTTCGGGTTCCAGTAGAGGTCATTGCCGATGTCCGTCCTCGTTATTTCTTCCTTGGAGGAATAGCCAAACAACTGAACTCCGGCAGAGTTGACATCAATGAATTTTCCTTCGGGTGTGGTGATGAGGATAGCGTCCTTTGATTCTTCGAAGAGAGTACGATACTTTTCTTCCGACCTGAACAATGCTCGTTCCGCCTGCTTGCGTTCGGTGATATCCATCAATATCCCGAGCGCGCCGATAACGGAACCCGTTTTGGGGTCACGCAAAGGGAGAGAACTGTCATGAAGCCATTTCTCTTGCCCGCTTTTCGTTCGGATGCGCAGGTCAGCCCGGTACCGGGGGATTTCGCCCTGGATCATTTTCCTCCGGCACTCCTCCGGTTCAACTGCAACTTCCGGCAGGAGCGGAACGAACTGCCTGGCCAAACTGCAGAAGAGTTCTTCAGAGAACTCGCCGGGGGGAAAGCCGAGGAGATGTTCAATTCCTTCTCCCATATATCTGTAGTATCCCGTCCCGAGTGACTTTCCGAAAATGAGCTGATAGGGGACCCCGGCCGCATTTTCTATGACCCGTCGATGAAATGATTCCGAGTCTTTTGTTCCTTCCTCCACGCGTTTGCGTTCGGTGATGTCGGTGACAATTCCCAGGATCGCAGTCTCTTTTTCGTAGGATATGAGTTTTGTCGTGATGATCGCTTCGATCCTCTTCCCGCTCTTCGTCATGATGGCGTATTCGTACGGGATAACTTCCTCTCCCCGGCGATGTTTGCTAAAGAGCTCATGTACCATCCGGACGTGCTCCGGAACGATCAGGTTCAGGAAACCGAAATCAGGCGAGCAGAACTCTTTTCTGGAATAGCCCATGATCTCTTCGCACCGGGCATTCGCGTAGACGATCATGCCGCCTTTATTAATAAAAATCATATTGGGTGACTGCTCCGCGAGAGTGCGAAATTTGTCTTCCGATTCTCGCAGCGATCCCTCCGCTTTTCTCCGTTCGGTAATATCGCGGAAGCTCCAGACTCTTCCGACCGCGTTCCCGGAGATTCGCTGGGGACGGGAATAGCGCTCGAAACATCGTCCATCATTGAATTCGAGTAAATCAAAACTCTCCTCCTCGGGAGTTGCATACAACTCATTGACCTTTGCAAGAAAACCTGTGGGGTCAACCAGCTGGTCGAGAACGAAGTTTATCGCCTGAAGGTCATCATGGGATGCCAGGATAGCGTCGGGGATACGCCAAAGTTGAGCAAACCGTTGGTTATAATCTGTGATCTTGCCGGAGCAGTCAACGACCAGAATACCGTCCGCAGTGGATTCCAGGGTTGCCCGAAGCAGGGAGATGCTCTGTTCCCGTTCCTTCTCAACGCGCCGCCGTTCGGTAATGTCGGTCATGATGGCGGTAAAAAGGAGGCGTCCATTCTGGAGTTGTTTGGAAATGCCGATCTCAAGTGGGAATTCCGATCCGTCCTTGCGCCGACCTGAAAGCTGGTCGCGTTTTTCAACCGGGCGGGCAAGGGTTTGTTCGGCGGCAAAGTGTTGAACGTGTTGTCGATGACTTTCGGCAAACCGTTGTGGAATAAGAATGTCGATCGGTTGACCCAGCACTTCGTCGGCCCGGTAGCCAAAAATCCCCTCTGCAGCTTTGCTGAAGAACAGTATGTGCTGCGAGCTGTCGACGGTGATGACCGCTTCCGAGACATTGTCGAGGATCCCCATCAGCGGCATCTCATTCTCATACAATTTCTTCTCCGGCGACTTCCGATCGGCTGATGTAGGTGTTTTCATGTCCTCAGCAAATGATTCCCGTCCTGGAGGTAAATCCGATTTTTCTTGATGTCCATACGTTAGGCTGTATCCTATCCATCATTCTTGGTGTCTTTGTAGATGTCGGGATAAAGCTTGCGCGCACAATCGGGGCAGACGCCGTGGCTGAATGTTGCCTCTGAATGTATCATGATAAATTTTTCGACCTGTGTCCAGTATCCCTTGTCGTCGCGAATTTTTTTGCACGAGGCGCAAATCGGGAGCAGGCCGCTGAGTTGTTTCACGTGGGCAAGGGCTTCCTGCAGCTCGTGGATGAGTCTTTCCCGTTCTTCCTGTGCGCGTTTGCGTTCCGTGATGTCGCGGATAATTCCCCGGTAGGCCACCATGTCGCCCTTGTCATCACGCACGGCGCTTGCGGTTTCCAGAACCGTTATTCTCGAACCATCCTTTCTTTTCAAAGGAAGTTCGTAATCCTGTACATAACCCTGCCGTTTGATTACTTCGAGAAAGTTTCGGCGGTCAGAGGGAGTCCAGTACATATCAAGTCCAATATCGAGTCGGAGCATTTCGTCCTTCGATGCATAGCCGAATAACTCCACGCCGGCAGGGTTGATATCGACGACTTTTCCGCTGACAGTATTAACAAAAACACAGTCTTTTGATTCTTCGAAGAGGGAACGGTATCGCTCTTCTGATTGACGCAGGGAGTCTTCCGCTCGTTTGCGCTCTGTGATGTCCCGAGCCACACCAACAAGAGCGACGGGATTCCCGACGTCATCCTTGACGAGCGAAGTCCAGAGCTCGACCGGGAATTCACTCCCGTCTTTGCGGTGGTTGAAGATCTCGCCGTGCCAGCCGCCGGACAGAGTGGCGGGAAGGATCCCCCGGCCTGTGACTTCACCGCCGGGAGGCCATGCGACCCGGGATATCTGTTCCCCGAGCACTTCCTCCTCTGTGTAGCCATAGGTTTCAAGAAACGCAGCATTCACATAGAGAATCTTGTCATCTATGTCGGTGATGGAAACGCAATCTCTCGCAGACGCGATTGTCTGCGCCATGAGCTTGCGTTCCCGCTCTGCCTGTACGCGCTCGGTGACGTCGCGCTGGACAGCGAGGAATCCGGTAATGTTCCCCTGCGCATCGAGGATTGGACTGGCGGAACCTTCTACATTTATGAGGCGGCCGTCTTCGGTTCGATTGACCACTTCCATCTTGGCAACCTGCTTGTTCAGGAGGGTTTGCCAGAATTCGACATATGTTCCCGGCGGCACGACTCCCGATTTCAGTTTGCGTGGTGTCGCCTTGCCGATTACTTCCTCCGGTTGGTAACCATAGAGACGGGTGAACTCCGGGTTGACGAATGTGATGATCCCGTCTTCATCGGTCATGAAAACCACTTCCCCCGATGCTTCGACCGCTTTGTTCAGCCGGACGAGTGCTTCCTCGGAACGAACACGGTCCGTGATGTCGCGGGAAATCCCCAGCGCCGCGCTCACGCGCCCTGCGGGGTTCCGGATGGGAGTCAGTTGCGTACCCATCCATCTTTTCTGATTTCCGATCTTCAATTCGTTTTCCGAGTAGAAAGGCTCTCCACTTTCGAAAACTCTTGAAAAGTTTACCCACTCAAGGGCTCCAAGCTCAGCCGGGAAAATCTCCTCGGGTTTTCTACCTATGACATCTTCTTTCGCGAGCCCGGTCTGCTCCAGCGCGACATTATTGACATATTGAATGTGCCTGTCGGAGTCGAGGATGAGGATAATATCGCGGGCGGCTTCGGCCAACGTTCTGTAACGCTCCTCGCTATCGCGCAGTAGAGCGGTGCTGTGTCGTTTTCGTATGAACATGCCGCCCAACAAGAACAGGATCACGAATGCCGAGGCGACGAGCGGAAGGTAAAATGCCGGACGGAGAATCAACGGCGGTTCGACGATGAAATCTGTACTCTGACCGTGTTCGTCATAATTTCCGGCCAGTCCCTTTGCCTGGACCCGAAAATGATGTTGGCCGGAGGACATCTTCCCCAATGTTTTCTCTCGCTCTTTGCTCCAGGGCGACCATGCCCCGTCGTCAAGCTGATAACGGGTTTCTATGTCCTGAAAGGGGATTTCACCCCAATGTGCGAACGCGTTCCAACGCAGCAACACAGTGCCTTTTTCAACAACGGGAAGTGCCAGTACCGCCTGTGGATTGAATTTGCTGCTGGCCTCGAGATTGAGGATGGCAACACCATCATTGGTTCCGATGAAAACTCTGCCGTTCACCGGCAAGACCGGCCAGATCCGGGAATTGATTAATCCCACGGTCGCGTCGAATGTCGCCCAGGTCCCCTTGAAGTAGCTGGATAGTCCGCCGTGCGTACCGATCCAGAGTTTGCCCGTCGAGTCAACGCGGATGTCCCAGATGATATTACTTACCAGACCATCCTTTGTTGTGAGATAGTGTGGTCGACCATTTTCCAGGAAGCCCAGACCATCGTACTGGTCTGCAAACCAAACTTTATTTTCGTTATCGACCGTGAGCGAAAAAACTCGGTCCAATTTCAATCCCTGTTTGGTGGTCCAATGGGTCCACGCTCCCTTTTTCCAGCGACTGAGACCGCCGTTCGTACCGAACCAAAGCGCGCTGTCGGGTCCCTCCGCAAGAGCATAGACGCGTCCACTGAGGAGACTATCCTCGGTTCCCCAGTGAGTGAACTTTCCCTGAAAATACAAAAAAGCACCGGGTTCTTTCGTGCCTTGCTCTACCCCGTAGAATGATTTCGATACGCCCAGAAACCAGAGCCGGCCCTCCCGATCTTTCCTGATCTTGTGAATGTTGTCGGCTGTGAGTCCTTCACGCGCACCGAAGTGTCTCCACGCAGTGCCGTCCCAACGATACGCGCCGATTGGAGACGAGCCGCTCGAGACCCAGATATTGCCGTCGGTGTCTTCCCCAAGGCCGGTGATGCCGGTCAGACTCACACCGTCGATCCGGGTGATCGCTTCAATGTGGCCGTTCGGTCTTCGAATTTCTATTCCTCCGTCAGTGGCCATCCACACCGATCCATCCCGTGCCTGCAGTAGTTCGTTGATGAAATTCCTTGAAATCGAACTTTCACTTCTCCAGATGGTCCATCGTTTGGACGACCGGCTTTGCAAATACAATCCGTTTTCCGTCCCGACCCAGAGGTCTCCATTATCGCGGTACTTGACGAAGAGAATGTCGGTAACTTGGGGCGGTTGCGGCTGAAGAGAAATCCACGCCGGACCTTTGCGTATCCGAATTGCACCATTCTCCTGAACAATGATGGCTTCGTTCTCAGGTCCTACATCGAGACATTGAATAAAATGCTCGCGCTCCGTGTTGTTGTGCCTCGGGGCGGTGTTGGCGCTCCATTCCCATATTCCATCATCCTCGACGGGACCGGCGACGCAAGCTATACCATCGCCCGAAGTACCTTCCGCTACATGGCTGATATTCAGAGGGATTGTATGCCTGGGAATTTTGAGAGACCAGCGGTTCAGCTCCCACCGGTAGAGACCCTCGAAGGTGTTTATCCAAATTCCACTCTCTCTTGTCGTCCACATACGGATGATGTTCTGTGGTACCGTTCCCGGCGAGAAATCGGCCGCGTGAACGATTCCGTCACGCAGGATGTAGAAATTATGATCGCTAAAGAGGAGAAATCCTCCGTCCGGAAAGCGGGCCGCACTTGTCACCCTTTTCTTCTGCCCGTTCAAAACAAAGGGAATTGAATGGAACCCATTCTTGCCGCCGTAGTAGAGATCACCCTCAACGATGACGAGGACGCTGTCATTTTCGCCAGCAACGACACTCGGCTGGTTTCCCCCCGGTAATCCATTTATTGTGTCTGAGGGGACCCAATAGTATCCGTTGAACCATGCCATGCCGGATTGGGTGATTGCCCAGACTGTGCCTCCGGGAGTTTCGACGACATCCGCAACGCGGTCGGAGGGGAGGCCTGACGCCGTTGTGAAGTGAGCCCAGCGCCAGGAATCATAAAACTTCTCTGTTTGGGAGCGAAGTTGCGGCTGCTGGAGGATACAACTCAACAGGAACAGGTAGCCAATCCTTGCCGATAATCGATAGAAAAAGGTTGACATTGTTCTCTCACCCGGGTCGTTCATTTCAAAATTGCGCATACTATTTGTAATCTAAGCTATTGACCCGAGATTTCCCAGCATAAGAATAATATGCGGCGCACGCACCCTCGGATGAGACCATCGGTGCCCCAAGCGGGTGCTCCGGCGTACACGGCGAACCAAAAGCGGGGCATTCGTGAGGTTTTTTTATGCCTTGAAGGACGAGCCCCGCCATGCAGTGTTCTGATTCCTGAACATGAATGTCGTCGAGTTTGAAAATTCTCTCCGCGTCGAAGTCGGCGAATTCACTTCTCAATCGGAATCCACTTTGTCGTATCTCGCCGATGCCCCGCCAGTGACGGTCCGTTGTTTCAAAGACATCAGCGAGGAGTTTTTTGGCTGGAAGGTTTCCCTCGCGACGCACCGTCCGACTGTACTGATTCTCTACCACCGACCTTCCTTCCTCGAGTTGCCTGACCGTCATGTAAATTCCCTGAAGGATATCGACCGGCTCAAATCCCGTCACGACGATCGGAACCTTGTATCTCGCAGCAAGCGGGATGTATTCTTCGTATCCCATGACGGCGCAGACATGTCCGGCCGCGAGGAATCCCTGCACTCGGTTCGTCGGTGACGACAGAATCAATTCCATCGCCGGGGGGACAAGAACATGAGAGCACAGGATTGAGAAATTCCTGAGCCCGAGCCGACGGGCCTGCCAGACCGCCATCGCGTTTGCGGGCGCGGTTGTCTCGAAACCGACGGCGAAGAACACAACTTTCTTGTCGGGAAATTGTTGAGCAATTTTGACAGCGTCAAGCGGCGAGTACACGACGCGGATCGTGGAGCCCTCTGCTTTCACCGAGAGCAAATCCCTTGTGCTTCCCGGCACGCGGAGCATATCGCCGAACGAAGTGAAAATAACCTCCGGTCTCGATGCGATCGCAATTGCCTTATCGATCATCTCCAGCGGAGTGACGCAGACCGGACAGCCCGGACCATGAACGAGTGTGATTTCTTTCGGCAGGAGGGACTCAATCCCGGACTTGATGATGGTATGTGTCTGGCCGCCACAGATTTCCATGATCGTCCACGGGCGGGTCGTACTACCTGCGATCAAACCCGCGTACTTCCGGGCCGTTGTGCCGTCGCGGTATTCATCGATGAATCTCACGACGCTGTCTCCCCACCGACGTCTGACCTGTCGAAGTCGTCTAATCCACCATCCATTTGTTCCAACATGCGAAGTGTCTCCAGTGCATCCTCTTCATCCAACCTGCTGATAGCAAAACCGACATGGACAATGACATAGTCGCCGACGGCAACGTCTGGTGTCCATTCGAGACACACCTGTTTCCGGATTTCTCCAAAACTCACGGTTCCCATCAACGGATGGGATGTCGGATCCAACGAGATGACCTTACCTGGAATCGCCAGACACATTTTCTTTTTCCTCAGAATGTGGGAATTCAATTTTCGAAAGGGCGACACCCCCAACGACAAGAACTTTGTCGCCGATGTCTGTATCCGGGACCAGCAAAAGGGAGACGTACGACCATGCTCCGTCTATATCGACTTTGCCGATTCTCATTCCCTGGTCAAAGTGAATTTCGGTCACTGTGCCTTCGAGCAGATTCATAGAGCCAGCTCTTTCGTTGATATACCGTACGGTATTGAGTTGAGCCGGGCACGAATTCCTCTCGATGCCGCAGCGATCTGTCCGACGGCAATTCCGCCGTCATTGGGTGGAATGCGCTGATGCCAGTAGGGCCGAAATCCTTCTTCTTCAAGCCTACGGACTGTTTGTTCAGTCAAATACTTGTTTTGGAAACAGCCGCCTGACAGAACGACCCGCCGTTCGCCTACCCGCCCGGCAACAGACACAATCATCTCGGCAAGCGTGTTGTGAAATTTTGCGGCGATCAGCCTGTTGGGCACATTGTTCTCTCTGTCATCGAGAATTCTGTTAATCAGCGGTCCCCAGTCGATGATGATGAGAGACTGGTTGTTGAGGGAGGGTCGCTTTTCTTCCTGCAGAGCATTCCGGTCGCTTGCGGGTCGGCGGTCAACAATCGAAAAATCATAGGATTCCTGCATGCTTGTATTCGCTGTGAGGAACTCCAGCTCCATGGCGGCCTGTCCCTCGAACGATACGTGCTGGCGGAGTCCGGTCAGAGAGGCAACGGCGTCGAATAGTCGCCCGACGCTTGAGGTTAACGGAGAATTCAGGCTGCGGGCTAGCATCGTTTGCAGGATGTTGAGTTCGGGAGCCCGAAATGATTGCAGCGGCGCGAGGCCGGTTCGGCTAAAAGTTTCCTGACCGAATAGCGCATAGAGCAATCCCAAAGCGGTCCTGCGAGGTTCCCGGATTGAAATCTCACCGCCGGGGAGCCGGAACGGTCGCATCGAGGCGACACGCTCGAAGGAGGTCTCGGATACCAGGAAAAATTCTCCACCCCAAATCGTTCCGTCTGTCCCGTAACCCGTGCCGTCCCACGCGACGCCGAGAGCCGGTCCATCGAGTTCATTTTCCGCCATGCATGAGGCGACGTGGGCGTAGTGATGCTGAACCTGTTCGACATAAATGCCGGTTTCCTGAGCGTACTGCGTGGACAAATACCCGGGATGCATGTCGGCAATAATTCTCGCCGGCCGGATGTTGTACAATTTCTCCAGACTGGCCGTTACGTTGAGAAACGCTTGATAGGCCTCATGTGTTTCAAGGTCTCCGATGTGCTGACTGACAAAAATATTGTCTCCCGAAGTTACTGCAATGGTGTTCTTCAAGTGTGCACCAACGGCGAGCAGGGGGGATCCATGAACCGCTTTCATCCGGATGGGCAGGGGTGCGTAACCCCGGGCACGGCGCACAACCAACTCTCTTCCCATCATCACCCGCACGATGGAATCATCCACATGCTGTCTGATCGGACGGTTGTGGACGAGGAACATATCGGCGATCGGGCCCAACCGGCGCAGGGCTTCATGTTCGTCGGTGCAGATTGGTTCATCGGAGAGATTGCCGCTTGTAGCGACGACCGGAAAGCCCAGTTCGCGCATCAAGAAATGGTGGAGCGGTGTATACGGAAGCATAACGCCGAGATAAGGATTGCCGGGCGCCACCGACGGGGCGACATCGGAATTGCGACTTGAGAATTGCGCTGCACGCTTGAGAAGAACGATGGGTGATTCGGGGGAGAGCAACAAGCGTTCTTCAAGTTCAGAGACTTCGCAATGCTCCCTCACGGCTTTCAGCGAAGGATACATCAACGCGAAGGGCTTTTCCTCGCGGTGTTTCCGGGCGCGTAATCGACCGACGGCATCCTCATTTCGCGCGTCGACCATGAGGTGAAATCCGCCAAGTCCTTTGACGGCAACGATTTGTCCCGCCCGGATGTCTTCTGCCGCAAGCAACAAAGCTTCATGATGCCGGGCAATGGTTTTTCCATCGGGACTCCAGTATTCAAGGCGGGGTCCGCATTTCGGACAGGCGTTCGGCTGCGCGTGAAACCGCCTGTCGAGAGGGTTTTCGTATTCACGACGGCAATCGTCGCACATCCCGAAGTTCGCCATCGAGGTATTGGCCCGGTCGTAGGGGAGCGACTCGATAATGGAAAAGCGCGGTCCGCAGTTCGTGCAGTTCGTGAAGGGGTAGAGATAGCGGCGGTTTGAGGCATCGAGAATTTCCTGAAGACAATCCGGACAGGTCGCGATGTCCGGCAAAACGATAGCGGTGTGTTTTCCCCGTACATCACTCTGCCGGATTTCGAACTTCGAGTAGCCGACAGGGTCGAGAAAGGAAGACTCAAGACTCTGTATAAAGGAGCGCTGAGGTTTTTCTTTCTCGATGCGGAGCAGAAATGTGTCGAGTGTTTCTTTCCCTCCCTCAACCTCGATGAACACGCCTTCCGACGAGTTCAACACCCATCCGGCCAGTCCAAGATCCGCGGCGAGTCGATAGATGAATGGGCGAAAGCCAACGCCCTGTACCGCTCCTCGAATGGCGATATGAAGTCGTGTGTTCATCCGTGTTTGTTGAGTTGACAGACCAGCCAATCACACCATGCGTTGATCCCCGATGCCGTCGTGCACGAAGTCTCAAAAATCTTCAATCGTGGGTTAATGCTGAGTGCATTCTGCTTCAGCGTGTTGATATCGCAGTTCACGTACGCGAGCAGGTCCATCTTGTTGACAATGAGGACTGATGCCTTGAGAAACATTTCCGGGTATTTCAGCGGCTTGTCGTCTCCTTCAGTGGTACTCGCGATGACAACCTTGCATGCTTCTCCCAGGTCGTAGTTGGCCGGACAGACGAGGTTCCCGACGTTCTCGATGACAAGAAGCTGGATGGATTCCAGGTCGATTTTTTGAAGTGCATCATGCACCAGATTCGCTTCGAGGTGACAACCGCCGCGCGTGACAATCTGCACGACGGGGATGTCGTACCGTGCCACACGCTGCGCATCGAGGTCGGTCTGCACATCTCCTTCAATGACGCCGATCTTAACTCTTCCCCTGAGATGCTCGAGCGTTCTTTCGAGGATGCTCGTTTTCCCCGCGCCCGGTGAGCTGACGAGATTGATGACGAAAATGCCCTGCCGTTCAAAGAGAGCCCTGTTCTGGCCGGCAATCGCGTCGTTCTTTGCAAGAATTTTCCGCTCAATGGTGATGACACTCATGACGAGTCCTCTTGTTGATCCTGCAGTACGATTTCGACGACTTGCAACTCCGTCCCTGCAAGGACATCGATATCGCTGCTCTTGCACGAAGGGCACACGAAAATGGGCATGTCCGGTTTGGATGTGCTGTCGCAGGCCTTGCAGTGAATCGAGAGTGGAACGTGTTCTATATCCAGCGTCGCGGCACGGAATGATGTGCCATCGGCCAGGACGGAAAAGCAGAACTCCAACGACTCGGGGACGACTCCTGCCAGATCGCCAATTCTCAGTTTGACTGCCCGCACATCCCGGGCTTCGTGGACTGGCACGTATTGCTGCATTATCTCGAAAATATTTTGTGCAACCGACATTTCGTGCATATTCTATGACTATATTTTTGACAAGAAGTGCGCCACTTCTTCCGGTCTCGGACTAGCCCATCTGATGAAGAATTAAACAGTTTTTGTGCTGAGGGTTTCAGTCCTGTAAAAGACCCGGAAGAACATTATCAGGGTTGAGAAGAAATGTGATGGCAAGTTTATTCCTGGTGTTGCCGCCGTCCTCCCAACTTCATCATCATCGGTTTGGTTCTCCGGGCACGAAGTGAAGTCGGGGCATGAGCCCTTCTAACGCTGGCGAAAGGGCCGGGCAAAAAAAATCCCTTCTCTCAACTGCAGAGAGAAGGGAAGGGCGAAGTGAGAAATGCCGCTACCCGCGCTTTTCGATTGGAACGAAGTCGCGGGTGTCATAGCCAAGGTACACCTGGCGTGGACGTGCGATTTTCTGCTCCGGGTCAAGCAACAGTTCCTGCCATTGAGCGATCCATCCCGAGGTGCGCGGTATGGCAAACAGGACTGTGAACGCATCGGGCGGGAAGCCCATTGCCTGATAAATGATACCCGAATAGAAATCGACATTGGGATAGAGTTTTCGCTTGACGAAATAATCGTCCTGCAGCGCGATCCGTTCCAGCTCAATTGCGATATCCAGCAGCGGGTTGCGCCCGGTTACTTCGAACACCTGCTCGGCAGTTTGCTTGATGATCTTGGCGCGCGGGTCGTAGTTCTTATAAACACGGTGACCGAAGCCCATGAGACGCTTTTCGCCCTTGCCTTCCTTTACTTCTTTGATGAAGGCGGGAACCTTATCCTTCGAGCCGATCTCCCTCAACATGACGAGCACTTGCTCATTTGCGCCGCCGTGGAGCGGTCCGTACAAGGCGGCTGCGGCACCCGCCATCGATACGAATGGATCCGCCTGCGAGCTGCCGATGCTTCGCATGACGTTTGCACTGCAATTCTGTTCGTGGTCCGCATGGAGAATGAACAGAACATCCAGCGCCCGCTCGAGAACAGGATTCACCTTGTACTTCAACTCGGTCATCTTGTAGAGCATGTTCAAAAAGTTTCCCGCATAACTGAGTTCGTTATCAGGATAAACGTAGGGCAATCCCAGCCTGTGACGATAGCCATAGGCACCGATTGTGGGCATTTTTCCAATAAGACGATAGATCTGAAGTTTTCGCGATTCGGCGTTAAAGATGTTCTTTGCATCGGGATAAAACGTCGAAAGAGCGCCCACCGTGCTCACGAGCATTCCCATCGGGTGAGCGTCGGGATGGAATCCCTCCATGAACTTCTTGACATTCTCGTGAAGCATTGTGTGGTGCGTAACGTTATGCGTCCATTCAGCAAGCTGCGATTTCGTCGGAAGCTCACCGTGAATGACTAAGTAAGCCACTTCCAAGTAGGTGCACTTGTCCGCAAGCTGCTCGATGGGATAACCGCGGTAACGTAGAATTCCTTTGTCGCCGTCAATGTACGTGATCTTGCTCTGGCACGAAGCGGTGTTCATGAACGCCGGATCGTACGTCATCATTCCAAAGTCATCGTCTTTGGCTTTGATCTGTCGCAGATCCATTGCCTTGACGGTATCGTGAGTAATAGGAATGTCAAACTTCTTCCCGGTTCGATTATCGATAATGGTAAGAGTGTCTGGCATACAACTGTCCTTTCGAAAATTCAACGTTATGATGAAAGAAAATTAGTAGTGAATGCTGCTTCTTCGAAGTTCTCGCTTGGATGGTTTGCTGCCGAATCACCGGTTGGTTGGCAATTTCCATCGTGTGAATCTTGACTGAATGAAAGAATTCACCGTCGGGAAAAAGGTCAATTTTGATGCCAGCCTTTTCTGTCCTAAATGCGCTGGTTCCGCGACCGAGCCGATGGCGGGAAGTTCAATTTATCACGTCTGACAATCATCTGGGTGATTTCACTCATATTACCTACGAGTGAACGGAAACTGGATTGAAAACAACGGGGGAGGGGAACGGCAGCGTTCGGATCTAGGCCGGCGTCAGGTGTTCCCGAAGAATTCGAGTGAGCACTTCATTCCCGGCTTTTTTCACTTCCGGAGAGAGTCCGGAACCTGCATCAAAATTCTTTCCTTCGATTCCATAGACAAAGAGTCTCTCGGGCAGCCGGTTCAGTACGCGTGCGAGTTCAATGGCCTCTGCGAGGCTGAACGCATGTGTGGAATAATGGAAAAACCTTGTGGGTATCTGTTGCGCAGCCGCGTCGAAGGAGTGGATCGTACCGGGCTTGGTTCCGGATGAAACTGCGTCGATAATAATGACGGTGCCTCTGTCTTTCCACGCATCAATGAGCGATGTTCCCTCCCCTGACTCCTCAATGGTTTGGATCCCGGAAAGCTTCCGCTCTCGTATCTTGCGTGCGGTAAGAATGCCGACACCATCATCGCCGCGAAAAACATTGCCGATACCGATGATTAAGATTGAGGATTGAGGATTTAAAATTTCGGATTGAGCCATTCGTAACTAAGAACTAAGAACCAATAACCAGGAACTGATAACAACTTGAACCATGAACTTAATCTTTCTCGACGGTCAGTTTCAGAAAATGCGTGGCACATGAAATACACGGGTCGTAATTCCGCACCGCCTGCTCGCACTGCCACGTGAGCTGATCGTGAGGCAGGTTCATTCGCTTTGAAACAAATTCCCGGAGGTCCTGTTCGATGGTCTTCTGGTTTTGCGATGTTGGAGGAACGATCTTCGCGTCGAGGATTATTCCCTTGTCGTCGATGTGATAGCGGTGATACAGAATCCCGCGGGGTGCTTCGGTGCAAGCATATCCTGTTCCCGCGTGCGGCTCTACGGCCACAGAGGGTCGATCCGGCGGCTCGTACAATTCGATGATGCGTAGGGCTTCCTCGCACGCATAAACAGTTTCAACGCTCCGGACGATAATGCTCTTGAACGGATTATTGCACGTCGGGCCAAGCTCTGCTTCTTTCGCGGATTCCTTTGCGAGTGGAGAAAGCCTGTCAAAGTTCAAACTATATCGTGCCAGCGGTCCGACGTGGTATGCGCCCCGCTGCCGAAGGACAGAGTGAAGGGCATTGGAATAGGGAACGTGTTCTTCGATAAAATGATTATCGTATTCGCTGACGGGAATATCGAGTCCTTTGTTCGAAACGAGCCTGCCTTCATTGAACGGATACTCGTCGGGATGGCGAAGTGCGACGAATTCGTAATCGCGCTCAAACTCAGGGAACGTGAATTTCGCGACGAGGCGAACGGTTTCGATCGCGGCTTCCTGCGCCCACTTGAGTCGTTCGGCGAGCGGCTGCAGGTCACGCTTCGACGGGACCTTGTAAAACCCGCCGACCCGCGCATTGATGGGATGAATTTCTCTCCCGCCGAGGAGCGTAACGATTTCATTGCCGATCTTCTTAAGTTGAAGTGCACGCTGGACCACATCCGGATAATCCTTTGCCAGCCGTATGACATCCTGGTATCCCAGAAAATCCGGCGCGTGGAGCATGTACACGTGCAGAACATGGCTTTCGATCCACTCACCGCAATAAAGCAGCCGGCGGAGCGAGCGGAGCATTCCGTCAATTTTCACTCCCAGCGCGTTTTCCATCGCATGGATGGCGCTCATCTGGTAAGCGATGGGGCAGATTCCGCAAATGCGGGCGGTGATGTCGGGTGCTTCCGTGTACTTGCGACCGCGCAGGAATGCTTCAAAGAATCTCGGCGGCTCAAAAATGACGAGCTTGACGTCCGAAACATTCTTTCCCTTCATTTTGATGTGAAGCCCGCCTTCTCCTTCGACGCGGGCGAGGAAATCCACCTTGATTGAATTCCCCCGAAGATTTACACTCGTTGTTTTACTCATAGAACCATCGTCGCTAATGGTTTTCTGTTCGCTCCACGGAATAGCCTGAACTCCGACACTACAAAGGGGAAGTGCTTACCGTTCATGTGCTTCGCTCTCTTTGCGGAATGGCTCGGCGGATGCGTTGAAACTACGGAAGGCCCGGAGGATGTCATCGTCCTTCATCCCGAGCAAGGTCAACCAGGAGCTCAACGATTCAGTATTGGGAGTTTCCTTGGGACCAAAGCAACCGTAGCAGCCGCGGTTGTAGGCCGGACAAATCGCGCCGCAACCGGCATGTGTGACCGGACCCAGGCATGGCGTTCCGTGTGCGGCCATAACGCAGACTGTGCCGCGCATTTTGCATTCCGCGCAGACACTTTGCGGAGTAACGTTGGGCTTCCGACCGTTCAGGAAGGCGTTGAGCACCTCCACGAGCTGAAGTTTATTGATCGGACAGCCGCGCAGCTCATAATCGACGTGCACGTGCTCGGCAATCGGGGTCGATTTCTTCAGCGTCTCAATATACTCCGGTGAAGCATAGACGATGGAAGTGAATTCCTTCACATCCTTGAAATTCCTGAGAGCCTGTATGCCGCCGGCGGTAGCGCACGCGCCGATGGTGATGAGAAGTTTCGATGAACGGCGAACCTGATGAATTCGTTCTGCGTCGTGAGGAGTTGTGATGGAGCCTTCAACGAGGGAAATATCGTACGGTCCTTTGGCAACCTCGCGGGATGCTTCGGGGAAATTCGCAATATCGACCGCGCCAGCGACGGCGAGGAGCTCATCTTCACAATCGAGGAGGCTGAGTTGACATCCATCGCATGAAGCGAATTTCCAGACGGCAAGTTTTGGTTTTCGGTTGCTTTTCATGTTACAGCTCGCGTATCAGGAACAAGTCTTTGATTCGGTCATAAGAAAACACGGGCCCGTCCTTGCAGATGAACATAGGTCCGTATTGACAATGCCCGCAGAAGCCAATACCGCATTTCATGTTCCGCTCCATCGAAACGTAAATGTCGTTCAATCCTAATCCTCGTTTCTGGAGCGCCTGGATCGTGAATCGCATCATGACCTCTGGTCCGCACACCATGGCGATGGTATTTGCAGGGTCGAATGCAACTTTGGGAATAAGCGTCGTCACAACTCCGACATTTGCTCGCCATCCCGCCTGCGCACGGTCGACGGTGATCTGGACGTCCAGGTCAAACCGTGACCGCCATTGTTCCAGTTCGCGCCGGTACAGAATGTCGGCCGGAGTTCGGGTACCGTACAAGAAAATTATCTTCCCGTATCGTTCCCGTTCCGCAAGAATCCGGTAGATAACCGGGCGAAGAGGCGCGAGTCCGATGCCTCCCGCGACGATGATGACGTCGTTGCCGACGGCTTCGGCGACTGGCCAGGTGGTGCCGAAGGGACCTCGAACACCGAGAAAGTCTCCGCGCTTCAACGTGCGCATCGCTTTTGTCACCGTACCGACAGCGCGCATCGTATGAATGAGGACGTGAGAGTCAGCCGGGTTGCCGCTGATGGAGATCGGTACTTCACCGACACCGAGAACATACAACATGTTGAATTGCCCGGGGGCAAAAGTGAACGTCTTTCTCCTGCTCGGCGGCTCAAGCTCGACTGTAAAGGTGTCGTGTGTCTCCTGGCGGACTCGTTGGATCCGGAAGAGGGCCGGGACCATCGGTTCGGCGGAGGCCGTCATTGTTTCCAGGCCGGTGTCAGGAACGTTCGCCATACATATCCAGTATTTGTATCCGTGTCGCCTCGAGGCGCTGTTCAATGATGTGGGCGAAGCGTTTCAGCAGCTCATAGCCGAGATCATGATCTTCTTCGCATTTTTTTCTGAGACATTTTCCGTCCAGAGCGATCGCGCGCGTCAGTTCGATGGCTTTAGCATCCAGATGCCATTCGTACGGGGGGATAAGCCACGACCAGCCGAGAATATCTCCCTCCCCGAGCGTTTCCACGATGAGCGACCCGCGGTTGGGCGCGAATATTTCCAGCGCGATTTTTCCGTGACGGACGATGTAAAACTGATTCGCTTCTTCCCCCTCGTGAAAGATCGTCTGTCCTGCGTCAAAGCGAACATTCGAAGCGCATCCGACGATGAGCTGGATGTGTTGCGGCGCAAGACCTTCCAAGAAGGGATGCACTCTGAGAATTGGTTCAAGCGTTTCCATTATTGTTCACCTTACTAGAAGTTGTTGGAGTCTTTTCTGGGTCTCTGATAGCCTTAGCTTCCTTGGTAATGTCGATGCCGACAGGGCACCATGTGATGCATCGACCGCAGCCGACGCAGCCCGACGACCCAAACTGGTCAATCCATGAGGCAAGTTTGTGCACCATCCACTGGCGATAACGGGCTCTGGCCGATGACCGGACGCTTCCACCGTGAATATAAGAGAAATCCACCGTGAAACAGGAGTCCCACCTGCGCACCCGCTCGATGTATTGTCCTGTCAGGTCCGTTATGTCTTCAACCGTCGTACAGAAACACGTCGGGCAGACCATTGTGCAATTTGTGCAATTGAGGCACCGGCTTGCCACGTCATTCCAGCGCGGATGTTCGTAATTATGATAGAGTAAATTTTTGATATCGTTGGTGTCAAGTGTTCTCCCCATCTGCGAAGCAGTCCTGGCAGCGATGCTGTCGACCTTTTTCCCGTGCTCTTCGCCTGCGGCTTGGTGTGGTACTGCGCGGAGCACTTTTTCGCCGCGGTCGGAACCGACTTCGGTGATAAAGTAGTGGTGATTGTTTTCGATAACCTCCGTCAACGCGAGGTCGAAGCCGGCCGACGCCCGCGGGCCGGTATTCATCGATGCGCAGAAGCACGTCCCGCCTGCCTGTCCACAGTTCACGGCGACGACAAAAATCTTCCTTCTCCGCGATTGATAAATGCGATCGGTGAAACTTCCGTTGATGAAGACCTTGTCCTGGATGGAAATAGCGTGTATCTCGCACGGCCGCACTCCGATGAACGCGCGCGCGGGGGCTTCGGCTTTTTCTTCGTCGATGTGAATGCCCCGTCCGTCGCGCTTTCCATGCCAGAGACGAATCGCCGGCGGGTGGAGAAACTGTTTCCAGGAATGGGGGCCTACGACGTAACCGAAGAGCGCTTTGTCATTTCTCTTCTTGAGGCGGTACGTTCCGCCGTCCTGCTGGTCGGTCCAACCGATGGGGAGTTGATTGGCGGAAGTTATTGCCTCCAGGCGGATCGCGCCATCGTGAACCGTCGGTCCAATCAGTTCGTACTTAAGCTCTGCCAATGCCGCAAATAAGGAATCTATGTGCTCACGTTCAATGATGAACATGGTGTGGCTTTTCTCTGCGGTCTCTTGTGATTTCTTGTTATCGCCCATTGCGGATGAATTAGCCATCACTGTCGGTAAAAATCAAAGGGTAACCAGAACGAAAAATGAAGCGAGCAAGTGCGCCGCGGCGAACGGGAGCATGATAAAAAGAGAAAACCGTATTCGAGCGAGCAGGTCGGGTGTTTTCATTTGTTCTTGTTCCTGTTTGTGAACAGCGTGCAGCGCTGGTCGAACCTGATTGTTTAAGCTGAAATACTCCAGAACAATGACTCTTGTCCTGTTGCTACGGCAAGAATCATTCCATAAGAAAAATCACCTTTCGTCCATGAAATCGATTAGTTTCTGCTTCTTTGATGTGTGAAGATTTTCAGGTATGAGAACGAAAACCACATTCTTTTTCAAGAAAGAGAATTGCGGGACCATTTCTGTTAACATTAAGATTATTGATGAGTGCACGCATAATCATCAATGGTTATGCTGGAACGAAGAAAGAGAAATGACCACAAATTTTGCCATCGGTCAGGTTCCGGATTCGAGTTTCGGGGGAGAGGGATGGGTTCGGTGCGCGCCATCAGCGGTCATCACATCAGCACCAAACATCAGTGACTAATACTGTCCCTCTTCTCCCGCCGTCACCTTTCCACGGAACGACCGGTACACATACACGAAGTACACCGAGGCAAGCAGCATGCCCACGACCCACCAGACGATGCCGACACCTAAACCGTATGCACTTGTGGCAGAATTATAAATGGTGAGACTGCGCTGGAGGTCGACCGACGCGGGAAGCAGATTGGGAAATAAGCCGACAGCAGTGCTTGCCAGCATCGAGGCGATGAATGTGCCCGATGAGAGAAATGCTGCCGCATCTTTTCCCTTGTGCCGGAAATAGTTTGAGCCGATCAATCCGGCGACTCCGCCAACCGGAAAGAGGAATGCCCATGGATGCACGGAAAAATTAGTCCACATCTGCGGTCGGATAGACAGGGTCGCGATCAGAGCCACAGCGGATGTGAGCACAATTCCCCACCATGCCTTTGCAGCGGCAGAACGGGCGCGCTGCTGGATTTCTCCGTCGGTCTTCATCGATATGTAATTGGCGCCGTGGACAGTCAGGGTCGAGATGGCGGCTAATCCCAGGGTCATCGTGAACCAATCCAGTATGCCGGGGTCGGGACCGACGGCGAATGATGTCCACAGCGGCTCGAAAAAGTACCCCTGTTCGTTCAAGGGAACTCCCCGGACGACATTGCCGAGTGCCGCCCCAAGAAAAACGGACAGGAGAATACTGGAGAATGAAAACACAACATCCCAGAACGATTTCCAGAGCGGATGATGAATTTGATGACGGAGCTCGATGCCGAGTCCGCGCAACATGAGAAGCCACAGGACGATCATGAGCGGCAAGTAAAAGCCGCTAAAGCTTGAGGCATAGACAAGTGGAAAAGCAAGATACAATGTTCCACCTGCGGCGATCAGCCAAACTTCATTTCCGTCCCACACCGGACCGATCGCCCGGAGGACAAGCCGGCGTTCACCATCGTTTCTTGCAATCATCAGGTGAATAATTCCGGCGCCAAGATCGAATCCGTCGAGGATGGCGTACATAGCGATCATAAACGCAACGAGGATGAACCAGAGAGTTGGCATGTTTAGATCACCCGCGGACCCTCATCCCCCGGCCCCCTCTCCCAATCCTGGGAGAAGGGGATATGGACTGAGCGTGAGGGTGTCGATAAGGTACGATGGCCCAAGATTGTGTTTAACATCTGTTCGGTGGAGACGTCTTCTATCGTAATTGACACACCCCTAAATCCCCTCTCAAGAGGGGACTTTCTGGATTCCCCTCCTCTGGAGGGGTCAGGGGTGGGTTCGATGATTGAATGTGAATACTTTTTCATGCCGTTGTGCTTAAGCTCATTCCCCCTTTGTGACCCTCATCCCCCGGCCGCTTCTCCCAATCCTGGGAGAAGGGGGGGATGGCTGGATTCATAGTGCTGAGAGGGATCGACATAACGCTTTACGAATGCTCAACGGTACCGTTGCTCATTTTCCTGACCACCAGAAACAGAAACAGCACTCCGAGAATAAAATACATCCCGAGAAATCCGAGAAGGGTAAAAAGCCCGTTACCCGCTGAAACCATGTGAGAAGTCCCTTCCGCCGTGCGCATGAGTCCGTACACCAGCCAGGGTTGCCGGCCGAGCTCTGCGGTGAACCAACCCGCCGTGTTCGCGATGTACGGAAACGGGAAGCCGAGCATGAGAATCCAAAGCGCCCACCGTGAGGAAAAGAGGGTCCGCCTCCACAGCAGGAAAGCACATATCAACATGATGGCGATGAAAATCGTGCCCAGGCCGACCATGATATGGTAGGCATAATATAGCAGCGGAATATTCGTGGGCCATTGGTCCCGGGAGTATGCGTTGAGGCCTTTGACTTCTGCCGACCACCGGTTGTACGTCAGAAAACTGAGGAGCCTGGGGATCGTAAGCGGATTATCGATTTTGAGCTTCTCCATATCGGGTTGGCCGATGAGGACGAGCTCGGCTCCTTCTTTTGTTTCGAACAATCCTTCCATCGCGGCCAGCGTTACGGGCTGGTACCGGGCGATGTTCTTCCCTTGCGTGTCTCCAGTGGGAAACGAAACGAGAATCGACGCCGCCAAGCCTGCGAGGATACCCATTCGGACGAAGATTCTTCCATGATCTTCCTGACGGTGTGAGAGCAGGAAATATGCTCCGACAGCGGCCATCACGAACGCTGCAGTAACCACCGCTCCTGCCATCGTATGGGCATATTCCCAGAATGCCCATGGATTGAACAGCAGTTCCCGGATGCTCGTAAGTTGAACGGAACCATCGGCGGCCGCTACATAGGCGACCGGATGTTGCATCCAGGCATTGGTTGCGACGATGAGGTATCCTGAAATCCAGGCGCCGAGAAACAGCAGGAATGCGGAAATGAGATGGCCTACTCGGCCAAGCTTCTTTTCTCCGTAGAGAAAAAGTCCGAGAAAAGTCGATTCGAGAAAGAAAGCAAACACTCCCTCCATCGCAAGGGTCTGTCCGATGACTCCGCCGGCAAATTTTGAGAATCTTGCCCAATTCGTCCCGAACTGGAATTCCATGGGGATCCCCGTGACGACACCGAAGGCGAAATTGATCGCGAATATCTTTGTCCAGAATCGGGCCGCGTCGTTGTAGCGCTCATCTTTCTTGACGAACGCGATGGCTTTGAGGATCACAATGAGCAAGCTCAACCCCATTGTGAGCTGGGGGAAGATATAGTGATAGGAGATGGTAAAGGCGAACTGCAGCCTGTGAATTAAGAGAGCGTCGTCCACGATTTTCTACCCGTGTGCATTCGATGAGATTACCTTGTCGGCAGGTAATCTACCGAACTTCAAAATAAATTGCAAGGTTTGAGGGGAGGGTTCCATTGTGAATGAGCGCGCGAAGAATAATGAATGGTCATGCTTGATATCGATCAGGTTAGGGGTTCGAGGAAGGGGTTTCCTTGAGATTAGGTCTGGAGCACCATTCATGGTGCTTTATTTGAACGAGCGTCGCCATTGATGGCGATGCTCGTGCACTCAAAGTCGATCAGGTTCGGGGTTCGAGTTTCGGGGAGGTTGAGGGGGAAGGAAGAGACGGTCCTGCGCCGTCTGAACCGCGATTCGCTCGATTCACATGATTACCTCGATTGTTCCAATCATGGTAATCCTATCACGTCCGAAGGACCCCTTTCCCGAAGGGACTCCTTCGGAGCCGGGAAGTGATCCCTTTGGGATAATCCTACGAATCATGGTTCAGACACTCCTTCGCCGTTTGCCTCCGGCCTCACTCATTTAATCAACAGGAGTTTCTTCGTTGCCGTGAACTTGCCTGCCTGCAGACGGTAGAAGTAGACGCCGCTGGGCAGATCATTCGCGTCGACTATTCGCGAGTAGTTCCCTGGTTCTTGCTGACCGTTTACGAGAGTACGCACTTCCCTTCCCAATAAATCGTAGAGCTTTAATGTGACGAAAGACTTTTGCGGAAGGGAGTACTCGATTGTCGATGTTGGATTGAAGGGATTCGGATAATTCTGTTCGAGTGCAAAGTGAGATGGAAGCATTCGCGGTGCTTGTTGTACAGACGTAATCATCTCCGAGAGTGGGCGCCGCCATGCACCGCCGCCATACGTGCCCGCAAAGATATTTGCGCCACTAATAAGAAGAGCGGGAACCCTGCCATGTGTCAAGCCAGTATTGACTGCCTGCCAATTTGTTCCATTGTTGGTAGAGAGAAAGATCCCATCCCCATCGGTTCCAGCAAAGATATTTGAGCCGCTGACGGTAAGAGTCACTACTTCGACAAACCCCAATCCACTGTCCGCTTCTTCCCAGCTTGTGCCATTGTTGCTCGACCGAAATACTCCATAGCCGAGATGAGCAGCAAAAATGTATGAGTCATTGACTGCAAGTGATTGGATGGAAGGGGGGCTTAAGCCACTATCCGCTTCAATCCAAGTTGCGCCGCTGTCGGTGGAGAGGAAAACTTCGTCGTAATCTGAACCCGCAAAAATATTTGATCCGCTGACAGCTAGGCAAACCACGGTGTGCTTGGATAGTCCAGTGTATTTCCAATATGCGCCGTTATCGGTGGAACGAAAGACGCCGTCTGCTTCCGTGCCAGCAAACACACTTGACCCATTGAATGCGAAGGAGTACACATATTCGTATGCTATTCCATTATTCGTTTTTTGCCAATCCGTGCCGCCATTGGTGGAACGAAAGATTCCCCCTGTCCCAGCACCGCCAAAAACAGTTGAGCCGTTTGCTGCAAGCACCTGGAATCCGGTAGTGGTGGAATCAAATCCGCTGGTCACGGCCTGCCAGCTTGCCCCATTGTTGGTTGAAAGAAAGGCGCCCCCAGTGTAAGTGCCGGCAATAATATTTGAGTCGCTGGCGGCAAGTGAGAGAACGTCGGCAACGACTCCAACATTCCGCCACCTTGTTCCGTTATTGGTGGAATGGAAGACACCGGATCCAGTCCCGGCAAACAGATTGTTTCCACTGACCGCAATAAAGTTAACTATCGGGTCCGTTAATCCCGAGCTAACCCTGGTCCAGCTTGTGCCGTTATTGGTGGAGAGAAAGACACCATTGATCGTACCTGCAAAAATATTTGAGCCACTGACAGCAAACGATCCGACTTGGATAAACATGGTGCCGAATCCGCTATTCACTGCCTGCCAGCTTGTACCGTTGTTCGTGGAAAGAAATACGCCGCCGCCGTAACTGCCGGCAAAAATATTTGAGCCGCTTACACTAAGAGAAAGCACATTGCGATTTGTTAGTCCGCTATCTACCGCCTGCCAGCTTGCTCCGTTATCCGTGGAACGAAAGACGCCACCAGTATCCGTACCCGCAAAAATATTTGCGCCGCTCACGGCAAGGGACCATACGTCGATGGACGTCAGTCCGCTGTTTACCGCTTGCCAGCTTTCTCCATTATTGGTTGAGAGGAAGATACCATGGTCAGTGCCGCCAAAAATATTTGAGCCGCTTACAGCAATCGCATCCACAGAACCGTCTAAACCACTGTATTGCCAGCTTGCTTCACCATCCGTAGAAAGGAAGACACCATACGTACCGGTACCGGCGAAAATTCTTGAACCGTTGACAGTAAGAGCGACCACAAAATTGTATGTCAGTCCGGCGGTTCGCCAAGTTATTGCATTATCGGTTGAGAGAAAAACACCATTATCTGTTCCAGCAAAAACATTTGAGCCGCTAGTGTAATGTTTCATAAATAACTTTATTATGTCTGGGAGTTTTCGTATCATGGGTTTACCACTTATATTGAAAGGAACCCATGAGAACAGGACGCCCCAAACAGCCAGTTGTGCTTGACGAAGACCAGCAAAACCAATTGAAGGCAATCGCGGCTTCACGCAGCTTGCCACATGGCCTCGTGCGGCGCGCACGGATAGTCCTTTTAGCCGCTGAAGGTATGTCTAATAACGATATTTCTGAACGCTTACGCGTGAGCAAACCCTCCGTGGGCAAATGGCGTGCACGCTATCTGAACTTGGGTATCCAGGGCTTGCATGAAGAACTCCGCCCGGGAAGACCACGCACCATTACTGACGAAAAAGTGGCCCTCGTGGTACGCAAAACACTCAACACCAAGCCAAAGAACGCTACCCAATGGTCTGTTCGCACACTT
>Ga0209777_10000332_pt1 | contig 80007 bp, 61 predicted proteins | sample FrelakmetHBP12HB_FD_187147 | JGI IMG/M metagenome (GOLD analysis project Ga0209777, IMG submission 187147) | Freshwater lake sediment microbial communities from the University of Notre Dame, USA, for methane emissions studies -HBP12 HB (SPAdes)... | ecosystem: Environmental > Aquatic >...
CAGCCGAACAACTGCGTGCAGCCGACCGGCGCCTGCTGCTTCCATGACGGTCACTGCACCGTCGTGACCCAGGCAGCCTGCACCGCGGCCGGCGGCACCGGCTGGACGATCGACGGCACCTGCCAGCCGAACAACTGCGTGCAGCCAAACGGCGCGTGCTGCTTCCATGACGGCCATTGTGTCGTCGAGACGCTGGCGGCCTGCACTGCGGCCGGCGGCACCGGCTGGACGATCGACGGCGCCTGCACTCCGAGCCCATGCCCGCAGCCTCCGGGAGCCTGCTGCTTCCACGACGGTCACTGCATCGTCGTGATCCAGCAGGAGTGCCTCGCTCAGGGCGGCACGAGCTGGACGATGGACGGCACGTGCAATCCGAACACCTGCGTGCAGCCAAACGGCGCCTGCTGCTTCGCTGATGGGTCCTGCCGGATTCTGAGCGGGCAGGGATGCAACAACCAGGGCGGCATCTATCAGGGCAACGACACCAGCTGCACGCCGAACCCCTGCCAGCAGCCGACCGGCGCCTGCTGTCTGCCGACCGGCGCGTGCGTCGAGGTGACCGCTGCCGAGTGCGCCGCTCAGCAAGGCACCTACCACGGCGACTTCTCGAGCTGCACGCCGAATCCGTGCGCGGTCCCCGTTGGCGCTTGCTGCTTCCACGACGGTCACTGCTCGATCCTGAGCGGGGCCGACTGTGCGGCGCAGGGCGGCACCTACAAGGGTGACAACGTGAACTGCCAGACTGCGGCCTGCCCGCAGCCGCTGGGCTCTTGCTGCTTCCATGACGGCCACTGCGTCGTCAACCTAGAGGCCGACTGCCGCGCGCAGGGCGGCACGAGTTGGACGATGGACGGCACGTGCACGACTGGACCCGGCGGTGGCCACATGAGGACCCCGGAGAATCCTCCGTGTCCGCAGCCGCTCGGTTCTTGCTGCTACCACAATGGTACCTGCCAGCTCTTGGTCCAGCTTGACTGCATCTCGAACGATGGTATCTGGACGATGGACGGCGTCTGCGATCCGAACCCGTGTCCGCAGCCGACCGGCGCCTGCTGCTTCCACGACGGCGGTTGCACGGTCCTGACCGAGGTCGAATGCCTCCGCCAGGGCGCCGCATGGCAGGGGATGGATACGGTCTGCAATCCGAACCCGTGCACGGTGCCGACCGGCGCCTGCTGCTACCATAACGGTCGTTGCGTGATCAGCACCGCTGCCGAGTGCGTGGCCACGGGCGGGACCTACCAGGGCAACTCAACGCTCTGCGACCCGAACCCCTGTCCGCAGCCGACCGGGGCCTGCTGCTTCACTGACGGCCGCTGCGTAGTCGAGACCCAGGCAGCTTGCACTGCCGCCGGCGGCATCGGATGGACGATGGATGGCACCTGCCAGCCGAATCCTTGCACGCAGCCGACGGGCGCCTGCTGCTTCCGTGACGGGACCTGCACCGTCCTGACCGCAGCACAGTGCGCAAGCGAGAACGGCGTCTACCAGGGCAACTTCACGCTCTGCGACCCGAACCCGTGTCCGCAGCCGACGGGCGCCTGCTGCTTCCGTGACGGGACCTGTACCGTCCTGACCGCAGCACAGTGCGCAAGCGAGAACGGCGTCTACCAGGGCAACTTCACGCTCTGCGACCCGAATCCTTGCACGCAGCCGACCGGCGCCTGCTGCTTCCACGATGGTCACTGCGTGGTCCTCCACGCGACCGAGTGCGCGGCGCAGGGCGGGACCTACGAGGGCAACTTCACGGTCTGCGATCCGAACAACTGCCCGCAGCCGACGGGAGCTTGCTGCTTCGCCGATGGCCACTGCGTAGTGGCGACCCAGGCGGAGTGCACCGCTCAGGGCGGCTCGAGCTGGACGATGGATGGCACCTGCGAGCCGAACAACTGCCCGCAGCCGCCTGAGGCTTGCTGCTTCACCGACGGTCACTGTGAGTTCGTGACCGCCGCCGCTTGCCGCAGTCTCGGTGGCGTGCCGCAAGGCTACGGCAGCGTTTGCGATCCGAATCCGTGCCCGCAGCCGCAAGGCGCCTGCTGCTTCACGAACGGCAACTGCACAATGCTGACCCAAGCCGAGTGCACCGCTCAGGGTGGCAACTGGCTTGGCATGAGTGTCGCGTGCACCCCGAACAACCCCTGCCCGCAGCCTCCGACGGGAGCCTGCTGCATCGGGGACCAGGGCGACTGCCAGGTCTTGACTCAGGCGGAGTGCGAGGCACACAACGGCCGGTATCAGGGCGACAACACGACCTGCGAGCCGACCAACCCGTGCGTCGTCGTTCCGACCAAGAACACGACCTGGGGCAAGATCAAGTCGAACTACCGCTAGACTTCCTCTCACCGGACTGCGGTGAGTCGAACGGAGCCCGCCCCTTCGGGGGCGGGCTCTTCGTTTGCACCCGCGGCCGAACCCGTCCCCATTTCGTGCCCCGCCGTATGTCCGGCCGCATTCACGCCCAGCGGCAGGCCTTGCTTTTCGGGCGCATGGGCTTACAATTGATTCCGCCTGTGGAGCGCCCCCGCGCATCGCGAGGGGGCATCGATCGCCAAGGAGGACATGGGCCGCTCATGAACAACCGACCGGCAGTTCTGGCGATGCTGTTCTGCGCAGTCATGTGCAACCCCGTCTCGGCATACCGCAACGTCAACGGCGCGATCGTCGTACACACCGCCGACAGTCTGGGCTTCTCCACGAATCCCAATCCGAATCCTTGCACCTACGACCCTCTTCCGACGGTGTGCGGGGATCTGAACGCGAACGGCTCCCGATCGGATGTGCAAGTCATCTGGCTGCTCGCGGCGTTTCCGCCGGGATCGAGTCCCACGGTGACGGCGGTCCAGTTCGGGATCCTGCACACGTTTTCGGGGCGGTTTCTCCGCAAAGGTCCCTGCGGACCCGGCACCCTCGAGATCGCCGACCCCGACTGGCCGGACGGAACGGGAGGCCGCTCGACCGGAATCGCTCTCGCCTACCGCGAGCCGCGGACTGCGCTCGTCTTTCCGTTCTACTGGTTCGCCATTGACATGAGCGACCCGGACCCCGCCACGGCGAGCTTCACGACGACGTTCCATCCGCGCTTCCTGGACGCGGAGTTCGCGGACGACGGAAGCCCGCCGATGATCGATCGCTGTTTCAACTTCGGGACGGTGCGATGGAACGGCACGGGCGTGAATCACTGCCCGGCGGCCCTGGCAACGGGCGCCTGCTGCCTTGAGGATCACAGCTGCGTCGTCACCACTCCGATCGATTGCGCTGCGCAGCGTGGGAGCGATCTGGGAGAGGACACGACGTGCGCCCCCGATCCCTGTGGTCCGCCGAACGGCGCCTGCTGCCTCCCGGACGGATCATGCTGGTTCTACACCCAAGAGATGTGCGCAGGGTATACATGCGCGATCTGGGGAGGCCCGTCCACGAACTGCGCCACGTTTGAATGCTCCCAGGCGGCCGCGGCCTGCTGCACCGGCGGCGAGATCTGCCTCATGCTCACGCAGGCGGACTGCGCCGCGCGGCACGGATGGTATCGATGCGACCAGACGTGCGACCCGAATCCATGCGCGGCCGGGACGGGCGCCTGCTGTTTCGCGGACCGGCATTGCGAGCTGCACAGCGGCGCCGAATGCGCGGCGTCCGGCGGGTCCTATCGTGGAGACTACACGACCTGCGGGCCCACGAACCCATGCGAGCCGCCGCCGTGGACCGGCGCCTGCTGTTTCCCGGGGGCAGTGTGCCAAGCCCTGAGTTCACATCTCTGCAGTGTCCGTGGAGGAGAGTGGCGCGGGGACGGGACGATCTGCCCGCCGGATCCTCCGTGCTCGTACGCTGCGCCGACCGGCGCGTGCTGCTTCCTGGAGTCCCGCTGCGAAGAGATCACGTACAGCGCCTGCCTCGCGGAGGGGGGATGGTGGAGGGGCGCCGGGCTTTCCTGCCCGCCCGATCCGCCCTGCCCGTGGGATGCCCCAACCGGCGAGTGCTGTCTGGATTCCAACGGGAACTGCGAGGTCACCACCGAAGCCGATTGCGACGCTCATGGCGGACGCTACTTTGGGGACGGGTCCGTTTGCGGGGATGCCACCTGTTACCTTACCCCCACCAAGATCACGACCTGGGGAAGGATCAAGGCCGGATACCGCTGAGGCACTTCCTCCGCCAATCCAACTCGGCGTTTTCCATGCGGACGGTCCAATCCGAAGGGGTGAAATCACTTGACGGTTCCGCTCGCGCTCAAGGCGAGTGAGTGGATCCGCTCACCCGGTGTGGCTGCGATTGCACCGGGCGAGTCGTTCGACTCATGCGTTGGGACCGCGGTCGGACCCGATAAGTCGATTCGCTCAAGCGTTGCCGCCGCGGTCGAACCCGGTGAGTCGATCCGCTCACCCGTTGCGGGCGCGGTGGCAGCCATTAAGCAAATCCGCTCATGCGTTGCCGCCGCGGTCGAACCCGGTGAGTCGATCCGCTCACCCGTTGCGGGCGCGGTGGCAGCCATTAAGCAAATCCGCTCACGCGTTGCCGCCGCGGTCGAACCCGGTGAGTCGATCCGCTCACCCGTTGCGGGCGCGGTGGCAGCCATTAAGCAAATCCGCTCACGCGTTGCCGTCGTAGTTGCAGCGATTAAGCGAATCCGCTCATGCGTAGCGGGCGCGGTGGCGGCCATTAAGCAAATCCACTCACGCGTTGCGGGCGCACCTGCAGTGATTAAGCAAATCCACTCACGTGTCGTGCTCGCGCCCGTACCAAGCCAAGAGACGTAAGCGCCTGTAGTGTAAGTGCTTCCATCGATTCGTGAGATCTCGTCACGCGTTGCGCCCGCCGTTGAGAGAATCCGGTTCAGGTCTAGCCGGCCGCGCCGCCGTGACCCGACCGCGAGTCCGTTGCGTAGCGGAGCATCACGCCCGCGTATTCGCGCAGGCGGCGGTCGACGAGCCCGAATACGGATCCCTCGGTGAAGCTGCCCGCCTCGCCGGCCGGTCTCTCGCCCGCGGGAACCCCGCTCAGGATCTCGATCCCCTCGGCGATCGTGCGGATGGCGTGGACGTGGAACCGCCCGGCGGCGACCGCCTCGACCACGTCGGGGCGCAGCATGAGGTCGGGGACGTTGAGCGCGGGGATCAGGACCCCCTGCGTGCCGGTCAGGCCTCGATCCTTGCAGACGTCGAAGAAGCCTTCGATCTTCTCGTTCACGCCGCCGATCGGCTGGATCTCGCCGTGCTGGTTCACGCTCCCCGTGACCGCGAGGTCCTGCCGGAGCGGAATCCCCGAAAGACTCGAGAGGAGGGCGTAGACCTCGCTCGATGAGGCGCTGTCCCCGTCGATCCCGTTGTAGGACTGTTCGAAGCAGATCGATGCGGTCATCGCGAGGGGCTTGTCCTGAGCGAAGTGGCTGCGGAAGAACCCCTCGAGGATCAGGATCCCTTTGTTGAAGGTGCGGCCCGCCAGGTCCGCTTCGCGCTCGATGTTGATCACTCCCGCGCGCCCGACGCCGGTCTTGACCGTGATGCGGGTCGGCCGGCCGAAGGCGTAGTAGCCCAGGCTCAGGATCGACAGGCCGTTCACCTGTCCGACCTTCGCCCCATCGGTGTCGACAAGCAAGGTTCCGTCCGTGATCATCTCGCGGATCTTGTCCTCGACCAAACCGACGCGCTTGATCCGCTCGTCGATCGCCTGGCGGACGTGCGCCACCGCGACCGTTCCAATCCCCGCCGACTCGGCCCAGTATGACGCCTCGCGCACGAGATCTGCGACGTCGCTGAAGCGGGTGGACAGCTTCTTCTGCCGCCCCGCGGCGCGGACGCCGTGCTCGATGATCGCGGCAACCGCCGTGCGATCGAGCGGCAGGAGGTTCTCGTCGTGCTGGATCTTGCGGATGAAATTCGTGTAGCTCTCGAGGCTCTCTTCGTCACGCTTCATGACCGAATCGAAATCCGCCTTGACCTTGAAGATCTTCCGGAAATCGGGGTCGTAGTTGTACAGAAGGTGGTAGAGAAGATCGTCCCCGATCACGATGACCCGAACGTTCACGGGGATCGGCTCCGGCTTCAAGGCGGACACATTGAAGAGATACAGCGGATCGTATCCCTGGATGTCCACGAGCCGGTTCTTCAGCGTGCGCTTCAAGGCCGACCAGACGCCGGGCTCGCCGATCAGGTCGTACAGCTGCAGGACGAGATAGCCGCCGCTCGCGGAGAGAAGCGACCCGGCCTTGATCCGCGTGAAATCGGTGCGCCAATGCCCGGTGCGATCGACGACCCTCTCGATCGTGCCGAACAGGTTGCGGTAGCTCGGCGAGGTCTCGACGATCACCGGCGGGCGCTTCGTCGCCGAGTTGTCCACGAGGACGTTCACCTGGTACTGGAGGTACCGCTCCTCGTTCAGCTCCGGCGGATGCGCGCTCGGTTGCTCCTCGCCGTCACGCTCGATGAACTGGTCCATGTTCGAGAGGATCTGCTCGCGGACGCCGTCCAGGTAGGCGTGCACCTTGCCGTTCCCGTACTGCTTCTTCAGGTCGTTCAGGTAGTCGTCGACGACCGGGCGGCCGAACTCCTTCTCGAGCGCGGCGAGCTCGGCGCGGAGCTTCTTCTTGAGATCCCGGGCCTCGTGGAACGTTTCCTCCATCAGGCCCGTCAGGTTCTGATACGTCGCGCGAAGCTGATCGAAGCGCTCGCGGCTGAACTTCCCCTCGCGGACCGAGGCCTCGAGGCGGTCGATCTGGTGCGGTTCCCCGTCGATCACGGGGGCGATCTCCGGCTTCGAGAACGGTCCGAGCTGCACCTGGATCAGCGCGAAGCTCTCCGCGCGGATCCGCTCCTCGAACTGACGGATGATCTCCTTCTCGCGCTCCCGGTAGCGCTCGATGATCTCCTTCGTCCGCTCCTTGTACGCGTCGCTCTCATAGATCGTCTGGATGTTCGCCCGCATGTAGACGATCAGCTCGCGCATCTCCTCCTGGAGCTTACCCCCCTGCCCCGCCGGAAGCGCAATCGCGACCGGCACGTCGGGGTTCTTGAAGCTGTTCACGTAGAGGATATCCGGCGGAATCTCCTTCGGCCCGCCCTCGATCGTTTCGAGGAGGTGGCGGACCGAGGTCGTGCGGCCGGTCCCGGGCTCGCCGCACACGAAAACGTTGTGTCCCTTGCTGCGGACGAGCAATCCGAGGCGGATCGCGTCCATCGCGCGGTCCTGCCCGATGATCCCCTTGCAGCATTCGATCTCGTCGGTCGTCTCGAAGGGGAACGAGGCGGGATCGCATCGCCAGCGGAGCTGCTCGGGCTTGAGTTCCAGCGGATGCGGCGTCTCGGGGTGCATCTCGGGCATCAGTTTTCCTCCGCGGGCTCCCTCTACTCGAGCGGGAACTCCCGCAGGTTCGGGTTCAGGCGCGTCTTGCGATCGGTCGACGCGGCGCGCACGCCGATCACGAGCGCGCACGGAACGTGAAACTCTCCCGCCGGGAAGGCGCGCGGCTGGCTTCCGGGGATCACGACGACGTCGGGCGGAACGAGACCGCGAGAGACCACGGGGGATGCGCCGCGCACGTCGACGATCGGCGTCGACGCGGTGAGGACGGTCCCGGCGCCGAGGACCGCGCCGCGGCCGACGCGGACCCCCTCGACAACGACACAGCGCGAGCCCAGGAAGACGTCATCCTCGATGATCACGGGGTCGTTCTGGATCGGCTCGAGGACGCCGCCGATCCCGACCCCGCCCGAGACGTGGACGTTCCGCCCGATCTGCGCACAGCTTCCGATCGTCGCCCACGTGTCGATCATCGTCCCCGCGCCGACGTAGGCGCCGACGTTGACGTAGGCGGGCATCACGACGACGCCGGACTCTAGAAAGGCGCCGTACCGGACCGTCCCGGGCGGGACGACGCGCACGCCCTGGCGCTCGAGATCCCGCTTGAGCGGCACCTTGTCACGATATTCGAACGGGGGCGCGGAGATCGTCTGTGCGGGGGTCTGCCGGAAATACAGGAGGATCGCCATCCGGACCCACGCGTGGACGCGCCACTCACCCGAGTCTGCAACCGGCTCGGCGACCCGAACCGCGCCGCGGTCCAGGAGATCGATCGTCTCGATCACGGCGCGGCGTCCCACCTCGCTCTCGGCAAGGGCCGGGTCCGCATAGGCGCGCTCCACGATTCCGCGGAGTTCGGCCGGCGCGTCGCTCACAGGACACCCTCGATGATCGCGACGGCCTCGCGGCACAGCTCGATCGTCGGGACCAGCGCCATCCGCACATATCCCTCGCCGTGGCGGCCGAAGTAGCTCCCGGGCGCCACGACGATCCCGCTTTCGAGCAGCCGCGTCGCGAACTCCTCCGAAGTCCCCGCACCTTCCGGCACGCGGATCCAGAGGTAGAACGTCGCGGTGCTGCCTGCGATCTTGAGCCCCTTCTTTTCGAGAACGGACTTCAAGATTTCTCTCTTCGCCGCGTAGAGAGCGCGCTGGCCGGCGACGTGCTCCTCGTCGCGCCACGCGACGGCGGCGGCCGCCTGGATGAAGATCGGCGTCGCGACCCCCTGGCTCGGACGCACCGTTCGCAGGAGCGAGATCATCTCGGGATCGCCGGCGATCAGGCCGCTCCGGTAGCCGGTCATCGCGGAGCGCTTGGAGAGCGTGTTCAGGACGACGAGCCCCTCCATCCCGGCCCTGGCCTGGATCGCCGACACGGGCGGGCGGTCGAACCACAGCTCGCTGTACGCCTCGTCGCTCGCGACCCAGAATCCGTACTCACGGGCGAGATCGAGGGCGCGCTCGTAGAGATCGAGCGGGGCGACCGCGCCGGTCGGGTTGTTCGGGTAGTTCAGCCACAAGAGCGCCGTGCGGCGCCACGTCTCGGCCGGGATCGCATCGAGGTCCGGAAGGAACCCCCGCTCCTCGAGCAGCGGCATGGGTTGCGGGATCCCGCCCGCGAAGATCGTCCCGATCTCGTAGACTGGATAGGCCGGATCGGGAATCAGCACGATTCTCCGATCTGCGAACGGATCGACGACCGCCTGATGGATCAGGTAGACCGCCTCCTTGGATCCGTTGGACGGGAGGACGTGGCGCTCGGGGTCGAGCTGAACCCCGAAGCGATGCCCGACCCACTCAGCCATCGCGCGCCGCAGATCGGCGGTCCCGGGCGCGGGAGGATAGCCGGCACGATCGGGGACGGACCGAAGCAACGCCTCGCGGATCAGATCGGGCGTTCGCTCCTGCGGGTCCCCCATGCCGAAATCGATGATCCGGATCCCGCGCGCGGCCGCGTCGGCCTTCGCCTTCTCGAGGCGAACGAACGGGTAAGTCTCGAGCCCGGCGAATGCCCGGTTTCTGGGTCTCGTGCGCGTCATTTCCCCCTCACTTCCCCCCGTCGAATGGTCCATCCCCGGTGAGGAAGGACGCCAGCGTCCGTCTGCATGTCTCGAGCGATCCGATCTCGATCCGCTCGTCGTCACAATGGCACAGGCTCGGATCCCCCGGGCCGAAATTCAATGCGGGGACGCCGATCGCACCGAAGCGCGCGACGTCGGTCCAGCCCTGCTTCGCTCGGGCCGGGCACCCGCTTCGCGCGAGGAAGGCCACGTAGAGCGGGCGATTGAGCGGGATCGCGCCGGCCGGCGCGAGATCCGTGATCCGCACCTCGTCGGCGCCGGTGGCCAAGTCGAGGACGGTGGCGCGGGCGCGATCCGCATCCCATCCCGGCGGATAGCGGTAGTTCAAGTTCGCCTCGAGCTCGCCGGGGACGACGTTGCGCGTGACTCCCGCGCGAAGCATCGTGACGATGGCGGTCTCCCGGAATGTGCACCCGGCAACCGTGTGCTCGCGGGGCGTGAAGGCGGCAACCCGGTCGAGGAACGGGATCGCCGCGTCGATCGCGCTGCGGCCGAGCCAAGGCCGCGCGCTATGACACGGGACTCCACGGAAGATCACCTCGGCGTTGACGGTCCCGACGCATCCGATCTCGACCGCCCCGTCCGTGGGTTCGAGGAGGATCGCGAGATCCGCGCCGCGCGCCCACGCGGCCGGCCCCTCGTCATCCGCCAGGAGACGACCGAGATCGTTCCCGTCCGCCGGACCCTCTTCTCCCGCATAGAAGATCGCCCCGACGCGCGCCCATCCGGCGCCGATCGCTCGATCGTCGAGGAGGGACACCATCACGGCGAGCCCGCCCTTCATGTCGACCGCGCCGCGGCCCCAGATCGTGGCCCCATCGCGGCGCGGCGCGGCGTTTCCGCGCGGCGGGACGGTGTCGATATGGCCGGCGAGAACGACGAGCGGACGCGCGTCGCGACCGGAACCGGCCTGGGCGGCGGGTGCGGGGTGCGCGATGACGCTGCGTCCGTCCATCGTGATCGGGCGCCCGCTCCGGGCGACACGATCCCGCAGGGTGCGCGCGAGCGCATCTTCTTCCCCCGTGGGGCTCTGGATCTCCATCAGGCGGAGGAGATCGTCCGCAAGATCGTGGGACACGGACAACAGGTTAGACAACGCCCGCGCGCTTCGCAATTGCGGCGGCGCCTGCGGCAGCCGCGGCTGGTATCGTTCCCCCATGGCGCGCGAACGGACGGGGCCGGACGCGGCGGCGGCGCCGCCACCCGGCTGGAACGAGGAACTCGCGCGGCTTTCGGCCGAGCCGGAAAGACTCCCCGCGCCGGCGGATTCCTATCTGACACCCGCAGGCGTTCTGCGCGCCGCCGACCGCCTGGTCCGCGCTCACGGCGGGCGACCGGTCCGGATCGGCGCCACGCGGGAAGACCGACCCATCTGGGCGATCCACTTCGGGCCGATTGGATCGGTCCGCGGCGTATTTCTCCTGTCCCTCCTTCACGCATGCGAATGGATCGGTCCGCTTGCCCTTCTCGCGGCGGCCGAGCGGATCGTGCGCGAATCGCCCGACCTTCCCCTTGTCCTCGTGCCGATCGCCAACCCGGACGGGGCGGCACGGGCGCATGCGAGCGTGCTGTCGGGTCGCCCTCGCTTCCTTCGCGGCAACGCCCGCGGCATCGATCTGAACCGGAACTTCCCCGTGGGCCATCGTCCAAGAGGGTTCATGAGCTCGCTCCCCTGGGTTCGACCCGGCCCGTTCGCGCTGAGCGAGCCCGAGACGGCATCGATCGCCGCCCTTGCCCGCGAGGCGCTCCCCTCGATCGCGATCTCGTTCCACTCGTTCGGCCGATGGTTCTTCTACCCTCCAGCTCATCGGGCGCGCCCATCTCCGGGGAGCGAGCAGCACGGCCGGATCCTCGAGAGCGCCGGCGGGGCGGCGTCGATCGGTTACCGCTCGCGACAGCTCGGCCGCTGGCGATCCTGGTTCCGCGCGCACGGGACCGAGATCGATTTTCTGAGCGACGAGGTGGGGTCAGCCGCGTTTCTCGTCGAGATCTCCGGCGGAGGGATCGGACGCTGGGGACTGCGCCGGATCGCGTTGCCCTTCTACTGGTACAACCCGCCGAAGCCGGAGGCGGAGATCGAGAAGCTGGCCGCGTTCTGCGCGCGACTCGTCAGCGGGCGACCGGCGCGCCCGGAGACGCCGGTGTCCCGTTAAAGCGGAGAACGACCGTGTAGGGATCCTCGATCTCGAAGACGGGCGTGAAGCGGGTTTGTTCCTTCTGCACCGTCGGGATCAAGTACCGGTTGATGTCATCGTACGGAATCGGGGGGACGACGACGTAAGCGACCCCCTGCTCCTTCATCCACGCGATCATCTTCTCGGGATCGTCCTCGCGCGGGAAGGTGACGACCCGCCGATCCGTGGCATAGGCGAGCATCGCCGGCTTTCGATCGACGATCAGGTCGGCAGGCGCCGTGTGCTCCCTGATCCACGCGGCGGCCTTGAAATAGGCGTCCCAGTCGGGCGGATAGCGGCGGACCTCGCGGGCCAGAATCCCCTGCATCCGCACGGCCATGAGGAACCAGAGTGCGAGCATGATCCATGCGAGCCGCGAGCGGGACGGGAGAATCGCCCCGCGCGCCAACCCGAGCGACCAGAAGAGCCCGTCAAAGAGGAAGATGGCGAGGAACGGAAGAACCGGCACGAGGAAGCGGATTCCCGTCCAGAGCGTCGGCCAGAGGATGCTCAGGACGAGATAGAAGACGACGTAGAGCCCGACGGGCTCCCTGCGACGCAGCGAACGCATGAGACCGATCGCGACGAACAGGAGCGGGATCCAATGCGACGTAGAGCGGCAGATAGCTGTAGCGCTGCGTGGGGGGATCGTAGGTCCACCGGAAGATCCCCGGCGTGAGGAGCGTGGGGATTTCTCCCCCGAGGTAGATCCGGACGTTGTCCCAGATCCGCTGGAGCCATCCTCCCGCCGTGAGGATCCCGTACTCCGGGTAGAACGGGCTCACCTGGACGAGCTGCCGGAAATACGGATTCGGCGGGCCCAGCATCGACCGAAGGATCCAGGGAAGGACGAGGACCGCCGATGCAGCCGCGAAGATCCCCCGTTCCCGCCACGAGACGTCCCTCCGAAGCAGAAGTCCGAGGCCCAAGGCGGCCCAGACGCTCAGGCCGACGCTGCGCGTGTAGAACGTCGCGGCGGCCGCCAGCGCGCACCAGAGAACCATCCGGAGGCGTCGCGCGCCGGGGGCATCCCCGCCCTCGGACCGGATTCGATCGAACGCGGCCAGCGCGAGCAGGGAAAGGAGCAGATACGGGATCTCCGACATCACGTAGTGACCGAATTCGAGGACCGGGATCAACGTGAGCGCGGTCCACGCGATCGGCTCCCCGTACCCGCGCGGGAAAAGGACCCGGGCGCGCCGCATCAGCATCCATGACGACCCCAGATAGATGAGGAAGACGAGGATCTTCTGCGGCAGCAGCGCGGTCCCGAAGAAGGACTGAGGGATCGTGAGCAGCCAGGGGAAGAGCGGGGGGTACTTGGCGCTCGCCCACAGGGCGCCGTGGCGCGCCGCCTCGGCGAGTCGGATGTACTCGACGTTGTCCCCGTTGACATAGAGCTTCGGATCAAACGTCAGGAGGCCGGACAGCACGACAAGGCCGCTCCAGAGGATGATCCAAAGGGGTCCGCCCACGATCGAGCGGTTGCCTTCGCGGACCCCGGGGCGATCCCCCGGAGCCGCGCCACGGCCATCCGCACGTCCTCCCGTCGTGGCCCTCGCACCACGTGACGGGCGCGGCCCTTTTCTCCCCATGCTTCCCATGCATTCCCCTGTCCGACAGGATCCTACGGGATCCATCAACGAGCGCCAAGGCGCCCTCCCTGCGCCACTCCTGCAGCTTCTCTTATCTCGAAATCTCTGGTAGAATTGTAATGGCCATTTATCGGCCCGACCGATTTTGTCCGCGTCTCCAGGAACGCAACCGGACTCCACCATCCGCCGAGCGGAGGAAAACATGCGCCCTGTCTGCATCGTTGCTCTTGCCTTGATCTTGTCGGTCCCCGTCTCCATTTCGGCCGCCGCGCCGCTCTCGATCGCGCGCGGGGCGTCCGCTGCCGACATGCCCACCATTCAGGTCCTCTCATCCAGGGCCGACGGGGTGACGCTCGAGTTCAGCCTCCCGGCGATCTCTGTCGATGAGATCGACGTTGCAGGGCAGACGTTCCAGAGCGTGACGATCCCCGGGGGCGGGACGGTCGGACAGATCGGCCAACCGGAGATTCCAACGTTCACGCGCATGGTTTCGATCCCCGGAAGCTCCGGCGTCCAGATCCAGGCGACCATCATGGACGAAGAGGAACTCACAGGGTATCGCCTGAACCCGAGGCAACCGGACACCGAGGAACGGCCCGCCTTCGTGTATGACTCGGCCTCGTATGCGCGGAACGATTTCGGCGCGGACCCGACCGCGTCGGTCGGGCGGCCCGCGGTGCTCCGCGACCTGCGCATCGTGCCCCTCCGCTTCCAGCCGATCCGCTACAACCCCGCGACCGGGACCCTGAAGATCGCGCGCACGGTGCGGGTCGAGGTCAGCTTCGCGGGACAGGATCTCGAGAACGAGCTCTTGCCCGACGCCCCGCGCCCGATCGCGCCCTCGTTCGATCGGCTCTACCGCGAGCTGGTCGTCAACTACACGGGTCCGGAGGGGGATCGCGGCGTCGCTCCCGGGACCTGGGTCGTGATCTGCCCGAACGACAACAACGTGGTCACACACCTCCAGCCCCTCCTCGACTGGCACAAGCGCAAGGGTTACCCGGTCCGCCTGGCGACGACCGCCGAGACGGGCTCGACGAAGGAGGCGATTCAAGCCTGGCTGCGCACGGCCTACGCGACGTGGCCCGTGCGTCCCGAGCACGTGACCCTGGTTGGCGACGCGGACGGGACGTATCAGCTCCCGGTCTGGTGCGAGAACCTCTCCGGGTACGGCGGATGCGGCGACCATCCGTACTCGCAGCTGGTGGGCAATGACGTCCTGGCGGATGTGAACATCGGGCGGCTCTCGATCTCGTCCCTCACCGATCTGGATGTGGAGGTCGCGAAGAGCGTCAACTACGAGAGCTCTCCGAACACCGGCACGGACCCGGACTGGTACAAGCGCGCGGTCCTCTGCGGGGACCCGGGTCAATCGGGATACAGCGTCGTGCAGCTCCAGCAGTGGGTGAAAACGCGGCTGCGCGAGATCGGCTACACGCAGATCGACACGATCTTCTCGGGCGATTTCGCCGGCCAGATGGTGACCGACCTGAACCGCGGCGACACCGTCTTCAGCTACCGCGGCTGGTACGGGTCGAGCGGCCTGCAGAACTCGCAGATCATGACCCTCTCGAACTACTGGAAACTCCCCTTCTGCGTGATCATCACCTGCGACACGGGGACCTTCTACAGCGGCACGTCGCGGACGGAAGCGTTCCTGCGGGCAGGTACGACATCGAACGCGCGCGCGGGCATCGGCGCGATCGGCACGGCCACGACCGGCACGCACACCGCCTTGAACAACTGCATGGCCTACGGAATCCTCTACGGCCTCCTGTATCGCGACCAGTACACGATGGGCGCCGCGATGACGCGCGGCAAGCTCGAGATGTACTTGAACTACGGCGGGGTCGATGACAACCACGTGACGATCTGGTCGTACTGGAACAACCTGATGGGCGACCCCGGCGTCGAGTTGTTCACCGGCTTCCCGACGCTGATCTACGCAACGCATCCTGGAACGATGGCGGTCGGCGCGAACTCCTTCAGCGTCACCGTGACCGAGGACCATGTGACCCCCATCGTGGATGCGCAGGTCTGCCTCTGGAAGGGGACGGAGACCTACGTCGTCGGCTACACAGATTCACAGGGTCGGGCGGAGCTGCCGGTCAGCCTCGCAACGGCGGGGAACCTCCTCGTCACGATTTCGAAGCACAACCACGTGGCATATCAGGGGACCGTCGCGGTCACGACCCAGAACGTCTACGTCGGGTATCAGGCCTCGACGGTCAACGACGACAACGTCGGCGGGAGCCACGGCAACGGGGACGGGGTCGTCAATCCGAACGAGACGATCGAGATGCGCATTCAGCTGAAGAACTCCGGCATGCAAACCGCCCCGGCGGTCTCGGCAACTCTGTCGTCCCACGATCCGTACGTCACGATCACGAGCGGCACGCAGACCTACGGCGACATCGCCGGCGGAGCGAGCGCCTACAGCGCGGGGAACTACGTCTTCAGCGTGAGCCCCGCCTGCCCGCACGGTCACATGATCCGTTTCGGCCTCGACGTCACGTCGGGGGTGAACGCGTGGCATTCCCTCATCGATCAGCCGGTGGTCTCCGCCGACTTGGTCGCGGACGGGGTGACCCTCTATGGCGTCGGCTCGAACGGGATCCTCGATCCCGGCGAGTCCGGTCAGATGAGCGCGAAGCTCAAGAACAACGGCGGCATGAACGCGACAGGGGTCACGGGAACGCTGACCTCGCTCACGCCGTACATCACCGTCACCGACGCGAACGGGACGTGGAGCGACATCGCCGCGGGTGGAACCGCAGAAAACACCGTAGATCGGTTCGCGCTGACCGCGTCCGCAAGCACTTTCCCGGGATATCTGGCGACCTTGCGGCTGACGAACCAGTTCTCGGGCGGACTGGTCGACACGACCCTCGTGTCGCTGACGATCGGGACGCGCTCGAGCACCGACCCGGTCGGTCCCGACCTCCATGGCTACTACGCGTTCGACAACACCGACACCGGATACACGGATTCCCCGACCTACAACTGGATCGAGCTCGACCCGAGTTACGGCGGCAGCGGCGGCACGCAGCTTCCAATCAACGACATGGGCTCGTACCAGGATGCGTCCGTGACGGTCACATTGCCGTTCACTTTCGTTTACTACGGGCAGAGCTTCCAGAAAGCCACGGTTTGCTCAAATGGCTGGATCGCGATGGGCTCCACCTACAACACGGAGTACCGCAACTGGACGATTCCGGGCGCGGGCGGGCCGGAGAACCTGATCGCGGCCTTCTGGGACGATCTGAATCTTGGAAGCGGCGGGAAAATCCTGACCCGGTACGATTCCGCCAGCCATCGCTTCGTCATCGAGTGGAGCCATACCGTGAACGAGCCGGGAAGCCAGGAGACCTTCGAGATCATCCTGTACGATCCCGCGTTCAATCAGACGCCGTCCGGCGACGGCCCGATCGTCTTCCAGTACGCGACGGTCAACAACACCGACTCCGGCGACAACTACTCCACCGTCGGGATCGAGAACGACCACCATACGGACGGGCTCCTGTACTCCTTCTACAATCGCTACGCCTCCGGCGCGGCGCAGCTACAGGCCGGCCGGGCGATCAAGTTCGCGCCGAGCGCGGCGCAGCCGACCGGCGTCCTCCAGGGCATCGTGCGGAACGCGTCGAACGGCTTGAGTCCGATTCCGGGCGCGGAGGTCGCGCTGCTCGAGAACGGCCGCACGTTCACGACGGGCGACGACGGGACGTACGGCGGACCGGTTAACGGGGGCATATACACCGTCGTTGCGCGGCATCCAAGCTTCCGGCCGGACACGACGCAAGGGGTCGCGATCGTTCCCGGGCAGACGACGGTCGCCAACTTCAACTTGATCGACATCCTCGGGCCGAGCATCGCCGATGTGACGAACACCCAGATCACCAACGACACCGTCGGGCCGTATCCGATCCAGGCGACGGTGACTGACTACAGCGTGATCTCCTCGGTGAAGCTCTACTATCGGCGCAACGGCGGATCATGGATCGGCCTCGACATGACCGCGAACGGAAACGTCTACACGGCGTCGATCCCCGGAATGCCGGGAGGGACGCAGGTCGACTACTACGTCTGGGCGAAGGATGTGGCAACCAACGCGAGCACGTCCCCCCCGGATGCGCCCGCGGGCTTCTACAGCCTGTACGTGACGCAGACGATCTACTCCTACGACTGCGAGACATCTCCGGAGGGTTGGCAGATGGGGGTGAACGGCGACGCGGCGACGACCGGGATCTGGATCTGCGACGACCCGATCGGGACGACGTACAACGGCGAGGTCGTCCAGACCGAGGACGATCATACCGCCGATCCGGGAGTGAAGTGCTTCGTGACCGGGAACGGCTCGGTGGGCGGCGCCGCCGGTGAGAACGACGTCGACGGAGGCTGCACGACGCTCTTGAGCCCGGTGTTCGATCTCGGCGAGGCGTCAATCGCGTTCTTCACGTACTGGCGCTGGTGGGCATTGAACGGCAACTCGACCGACGACACATGGGTCGTGGACGTGACCGGCGACGGCGGCTCGACCTGGCTTGCCTGGGAGCGCGCCGACGGCAACCAGAACTACTGGATGAAGGTCACGAAGAACTTCGCGGACGTGTTCAGCCCCCTGCCGCGGTACGTGCAGTTCCGGTTCGTCGCGTGCGATCTGAACAACCCGGGGCTCGTCGAGGCGGCCGTCGACGACCTGTCGATCGACGCGTTCATCGCGAATCAGTCCGCGGCCGGCGAGACGGTCCTGCCGGCGAGGAGCGAGCTCACGCTGACGCGGCCGAATCCGTTCAGCCCATCGACGACGATCCAGTACTCGATCGCAAAGACCGGATTCGTAGGCATCACGGTGTTCGACGTCGCGGGCCGCGCGGTCCGGACGCTGGTCAACGGCAGCATTCCCGCCGGATTCCACTCGGTGGTCTGGGATGGACGCGACGATCACGGCGCCTCCGTGGCGTCGGGGATCTACTTCTGCAAGTTCCAGGCGGCGGGCGCGAAGGGCCAGGTGCGCAAGTTGATCCGCGTCGAGTAAGTTGACGCCGTAACATCCTGTCAGATAGATAGATCGGGCCGGAGGCTCAGACAGAAGCCTCCGGTCTTCCGCATGTCATTCGTCCTTGAGATGCGCACGCGGGATCCGATAAGATCCGTGACGGCGCCGGCGTCCCGGTGCCCGTTCTGTCACAGGCCAGTAGCTCAATTGGCAGAGCAACGGTCTCCAAAACCGTAGGCTGGGGGTTCGAGTCCCTCCTGGCCTGCCAGTCTTGACGAGGGCCGTCGGAGTTTCCTCCGGCGGCCCTTCGTTCGGGCGCGCCGGATTGTGAAATCAACCACAGGAGATCCGCGGCGGAAAAGTGCCCCTGCCCCTTCCAGAGTGCTACGCTCACCTGTTCCGCCGGGATCGGCCGTGTCCCGTCGTGATCGTTGGAAAAGAGGACTTGAAGGTGAGCGCGGCTCATCAGGGAGATGGATGAAAATGGCGAATACTCAATACAAGGTGGAGCACAAGGGGTTCTCGACGCCCGACGAGATCCGGAGCTTCGAGAAGGGCAAGATGGAGTTGGTCAAGATGGCGGGCGGCGAGGTTGGACGCCTCATTCTCGAGCCGGGTTGGCAGTGGTCCAAGCATGTCAAGCCGATTGCGAACACGGAGTGGTGCATGGCCCCGCACTTCCAGTACATCGTTTCGGGCAAGATCCGCGTGAAGATGAAGAGCGGCGAGGAGTTCGAGCTCGGACCCGGCGACCTCTCGTACCTCCCCGAAGGGCATGACGCATGGGTTGTCGGCAACGATGCGGTTGTTGCCGTCGATTGGGCCGGCGCCACGAACTACGGGAAGAAGTAGCAGCAACGCGGCTCAGGCATCCCGCCGAGCGGCGGCGAAGCGGAATGGGCGGCCGGTCTCAATGGATCCTGAGACGGCCGCCCGGTTCATGCGCCGCTTTCGATTTCAGGGAACACGAGCCTCACGCGGCGGCGATCTTGACGGCTTCCTCTTCGCTCGCGGCGTTCTGGATGACGTCCAACATCCGCATGACGTTCAGGATCACGCGGACCCGACCCGTGATACCGGTCAGACACAATTGCCCGCCCGAGTTGCTGACCGATGTGTAGCACGCCGCAATGATCCCGAGCCCCGCGCTCGTCATGTGATCGACCTCCTCGAGGTTGATCACGCAGCGGAGCCCCTTCTTCCGGGTCTCCCCCTGCACGTCCTCGAGGAACGCATACGACTCCGGTGTGTTCGTCAGGACGCCGTGAAGTCTGAACACCGCAACCGGGATCCCCACCTCCGTCACATCCGAACGCTCGACCCCGAACTTGTCCCATTTCGTCATCAGTCGCTCCCTGCGCCGGCGGCCTGCGTGCGGTCGACGGCATCATTGCTCAAACCGCTTGTGTCCATCCACCGGAGAGCATCGGGGATCCTACCTCCTGGGTGATCCATGCCGGTTTCGCCTCTCCATGAGCTCGCGCCAGGTCTCCCGCTCGAGGAAGCTCCCCGGCACGTTCTCTTCCATCTCATCGAACATCCCGAGCGGAACCGTGAAGGTCATGAGTCCCGGCTCGAGAAGATGCGCGATGTTCAACCTTGCGGACAAATCGACGAGTCCCACAACGGCGCGCGGCGGTTCCCGCTCCGCCTCGCGGTAGGCGAGGATCCCGATCGAGTGGCAGCCCGCCCCCATCGGGATCGTCACGTTTTCGGTCCCGTCCCGCCCGTAGTTCGCGAGGACGATCAACGCGGAGAGCTGGTCCGCATCGGCGAGGAAGTGGATCGTGACCGGCTTCTCGCGATCGCGATCGACGGCCCAGAGCGGCTTCAGCACGACGTAGCGCGCCGGGATCTCCCGGGTGGGCAGGGAATCGACGAAGCTCTTCGCGATCTCGGGGGTCTTCATGTACCGCTCGCCGAGCCGGAAGTTCTCGAGCGACTCGGCGCGCATGTTCCGCCCGGCCTCCTCGAGAGCCGCCATCGCCGCCGGATCCCCCTCGTTCCCACTGGAAAGGAATCGGTAGAAGCACTCGATCCCGCCGAGATAGTCCTCGTAGCGGTTGCCGAAGCCGATGCCGACGGCGCCCCCCGCGTACCCGGCCGTCTCGCGATCGAAGACCGCGGTTCGCCCACGCGCCGCCTGGGCGAACATCGTGAGCGCGCAGCCCCAGCGCCCCGGGGCGAACTGAAGCGCCTTCTGTCCTCCGTCGTCCTCCGGCTGCTCATCCGACCAGAGGAGGGCGACCGGTTCGTGCGCGAGCCGCAACGCTTCTCGGATTTGACTGCGCATCCTTGACTCCGATCTACGTCTCGATCTCCTTGCCGACCCCGGCCGCGCGCGCGAGATTGTAGACCCGCGCCGCCGTCGCGACGTCCTGGACGGCCAGCCCGACCGACTTGAAGAGCGTGATCTCCTCCGCCGACGTGCGCCCCGGCTTTTTTCCCGCGACGATATCGCCCAGGGAGGCGTGGATCCAATCCTCCGTGAACGCTCCCTCCTTCATCGGCAAGATCAAGTCCCCCGCTTCCGCGAGGCACGCGGGAAGATGGTCGACCACGACTTTCGAACGCAGGAGGGTCTCGGTGTCGAGCTCCCTCGCATCCGGCGCGTGCGAGCCGATCCCGTTCAAGTGGGTCCCCGGCAGGAGCCAGGTCCCGTCGAATACCGGCGTCCGGCTCGACGTCGCCGCGACGATGACGTCGTTCTCCATACACGAGCGCGGATCGTCGACCGCCTCCACGTCTATGGATAGGCGCTTCGACTCATCCGCGGCGAAACGCTCCGCCCGCTCCCGCTCCGTGTCGTAAACCATGGCGCGCTCGATCGGACGGACCCCGCAGATCGCCCGAAGCTGGGTCTTCGCCATGATCCCCGCGCCGAAGACCCCGACGCTGCGCGCGTCCTCGATCGCAAGATATCGGGTCGCAACTCCCGAGACCGCGCCCGTCCGCATGGCGGTGAGATATCCGGCGTCCATGATCGCGAGGAGCGCTCCCGTGCGCGGGTCATGGAGGAGCAGGGTTCCGATCGTCGTGGGGAGGTTGTACCGCGCGGGGTTGTCCGGGTAGACCGTGACGGCCTTCAGGGCCAACGCGCTGCCTGATCCGTCCCCTTCCCCCGCTCCGATGTACGCCGGCATCCCGAGGTGCAGACCGTGCTGGTCCGCCATCCGGATGGCCGTCCGTTGCGGCATCAACACGTTCCCGAGCGCGAGCTGGCGGAATCCTTCCTCGACCGCCTCGCACGCGTCCTCCATCGTGAGAACCTGCTCCACATCGCGCCGGCTCAGAAGCAGCGGCATCGACACCCTCCTTTCTTCGGAATCCAGCAGGTCCAGTGTAGGGATCCGCGCGAACCGAGGCAATCTGCGGGATCGCCCGGGAGAGCCGGGCGGCAGGATATCCAGCAGAGCGGCGTCCTCAGCCCCGCGAACCGCCGTCTCGTGCGAAACGCAAAATCCTTGGCTGCCCGAAGAGCCTGCGTCTATCATGCCCGGACAGGGGCCGATGGAGTTCGGGTTCACGGAGCGGGGTTCATGGTGGAATCGAAGGTGATCCTCCCCAAGGCCGTCGCGATGGTCCTGGCCGGCGGTCGCGTCGGTGAGCTATCGGTCCTGACCCTCGTCCGCCCGAAATCGGCGATGCCGTTCGGGGGACATTTCCGCATCATCGATTTCGCGCTCTCCAACCTGATGCACGCCGGCATCAACCACGTCGGGATCCTCTCGCAGTATCGTCCCCAGAGCCTGATCGACCACGTGCGCGTCGGAGAAAGCTGGGACTTCGTCGGCCTCGAGCGCGGGGCAAAGATCCTGCCGCCGTTCCGCGGCGCCGAGGCGTCCGACTGGTATCGCGGAAACGCGGACGCGGTCTACCGGAACCTGAACTACATCACCGACCACGGGGCCGAGATCGTGGTGATCCTCTCCGGGGACCACGTCTACCGGATGGACCTGCGCGAGGTGATCCGGTTCCACCTCGACCACGAAGCGGACCTCACGATCGCCTTCAAACGGATGGGCCCGCACACGAGCCTCCGCTTCGGCTACGGGACGATCGACGACGACGGGCGCGTGACGGGCTATGAGGAGAAGCCGGCCGTACCGCGCAGCGATCTCGCCTCGCTGACGATCTACGTCGCGAAGGTCCAACCTCTGATCAAGGTCCTCGAGCAGTGCATCGGGCTCGATTCGTACGAGTTCGGTCGCGACGTCGTGCCCCGGATGATCAGCGGCCACAAGGTCTTCGGTTACGTCTTCGACGGCTACTGGGCCTATGCGCGGACGATCGACGCCTACTACCAGGCGACCCAGGACCTGATCCTCGGCCGGATCGACCTGGACGCCTGGCAGATCCGGACGAACCTGATGGACAGCGGGGTCGCGACGTCCTCGCCGGCGCGGATCGACGCCAAGGCGGAAGTGCGCAACTCGCTCATCAGCCCGGGCTGCCGGATCGAAGGAACGGTCCGCGGGAGCGTTCTCTCCCCCGGCGTGACCGTCGAGCGCGGCGCGATCGTCGAGGGATCGGTGATCTTCCAGCGCTCCCACATCGAGGCCGGCGCCCACGTCGAGCGCGCGATCCTCGACAAGGACGTCCTCGTGGGTCGGGACAGCCGCGTGGGCGGGGCCGCATTGGTGGGCGACGAGCCGGCGGATGACCGCCATCCCTCTGCCCTCGGAATCACCGTGATCGGCAAGAGGGCGAGACTCGGCCCCCGCACGGAGTTGCCGCCGGGAGAGGTCCTCCAACCCCACACCAACTGGAATCAGACATGAGCGCCATCGCCCCGACCATCGACATGCGCCGCACCCTGGCGATCCTGATGGCGGGGGGCGAAGGGAGCCGCCTGAACGTCCTCGTGCACCGGCGCGCGAAGCCGGCGGTGAGCTTCGGCGCGATCTACCGGATCATCGATTTCGCCCTGAGCAACGTGATGAACTCCGGGCTCGAGAGGATCGGCATTCTCACCCAGTACATGCCCTACAGCCTCGCCGACCACATCGGCATCGGCGAGTCATGGGGGATCCTCGGCCGCTCGCGCGAAGCGAGGATCCTGCCGCCTCATACGGGGACGCGCGCGGCGGATTGGTACCGCGGTACGGCCGACGCCGTCTTCCGTAACATGGACTACGTCAACCGCTACCATCCCGCCTCGGTCCTGATCCTCTCGGGGGATCACGTGTACAACATGAACTACGCCCGGATGGTCGGCGAGCACCTGAACACGGGGGCGGACGTGACGATCGCGGTCCGGGAGGTCCCGATCGAGGAGGCGCCGAACTTCGGGACGGTCCTGACCGACGCGACCGGACGGATCACGGGGTTCGAGGAGAAGCCCGAAAAACCCCGCAGCAATCTGATCTCGATGGGGATCTACGTCTTCCGGCGGAGCGTCCTGACCGAGGAGTTGCAGGAGGTCGTCGGGCAGCAGGGCTTGACCGACTTCGGCAAGCACGTCTTCCCGCAGATGCTTGCGCGCGAGCGACACATGCAGGCGTTCCGCTTCACGGGCTACTGGCAGGACGTCGGAACGATCCGCGCCTACTACGACGCCCAGATGGAGCTGCTGCAGCCGAACAGCCCGATCGATCTCGCCGAATGGCAGGTGCGGACGAACTGGAACGAGGCGCGCACCGGCGATCGTCCGCCCGCGCACTTCGCCCCGACCGCGCGCGCCGGCAACGCGATCGTCGGCAACGGCGCCGTGATCGGGGGCGAGGTCCATCAGAGCATCCTCTCCCCCGGCGTCGTGGTCGAGCCCGGCGCGATCGTCGAGCGCTCGATCCTGATGCACGACGTCCGGGTCGCCTCGGGTGCGCGCGTGCGGGACGCGATCCTGGACAAGGAAGTGTCGGTCGAATCCGACTGCCAGGTCGGAGGCGTCGGCGAATCGGTCCGAAACGTACGTTATCCGTCCCATCTGGATACCGGGCTAGTCCTGATCGGCAAGGGAGCATCCCTGCCCCCCGGCTCGATCGTCGAGCGCAACGCGATCCTCTTCCCGGGCGTGACCCTTCCCCGAGGGGACAGATCGCACGTCTGGGCCGGTGAGACGATCGGAGACATCGATCACTAGCAGCCGAGGACGATCCTTCCCGCCGGGAATCCGCTATCCTGATTCGCACCCGTCCCATTTGCCGGAGGCGCCATGAACTGGACCGAGATCACCGCCATCGCCACCATCTTCTCGATGGTGGCCTTCATTACGACCGCGATCGTCGCGTTCGTCGAGTTCCGTACGCTCGGGAAGAGCCGCTACTTACAGGTATCGAGCGAGCTTTTCGCGGCCTGGCAGAGTCAGGAATTCATGGAGGCGCAACTCTGGGTGATCCATCGCCTGCAGGAGGCGACGTGGGAGGATTTCGTCAAGGCCCACCGCGCCGACTACGGCGAGGCGGTCTTCCATCGGGTTGGATCCTTCTACGATCGGGTCGGCGCGCTGGTGCGCCTGCGTCTCATTGATGAGAGCGAGATCGTCACGACGATCGGCCCCTATGCAATCGCCGTCTGGGCGAAGATCGAGCCGCTGGTGAAGGGCGCGCGGCAGGCCGAGAACTCGACCCTCTTCAACGATTTCGAGCGGCTCGTTCCCGCCTGCTACGAATGCTACGTGCCGAGTCTGCAAATTGGCCAGTCGGTCATGCCGTTCACGAGCCAGACCGAGGTGCCGAAGATCACGGCCGACGGACTCCGTCATCGCATCGAGAAGAACGAACCGGTCGCGATCCTGGATGCCCGCCAGAAGGGCGACTACGATCCGAGCGCCGCGCTTCCGGGCGCGATCCGGATCCCGCCGGACGAAGTACCGCAGCGCCTCCGGGAGATACCGCCGGACAGGGACCTCATCGTCTACTGCACCTGACGCGAGGAGGCGACGAGCACCCGTGTGGCGCTCTACCTCATCGAGCATGGATTCAGGGCCTGGGCATTGAAGGGCGGGTTCGCCGCCTGGCGTGACGCGGGCCTTCCCCTCGCGCCGGTCGGTGCGATCGCGGAAGGATCGATGAAGTAGATCGGCCGCGCCCCGCCGTCATGAATCGGGCGTGGCACGGCCGCCAGGATCGGAGGGCCCGCCGCGGGGTTGAGCCTCGCGGCGGCCTCATTTCTTCTGTCGAGCAGATCCCTACTGAATCCACACGACACGGACCGTGCGAGTCTCCTTCGGCGTCCAGAGTCGGACCCAGTAGCTGCCACTCGCGACTCGGCGACCGGCGTCATCCTTCCCGTCCCAGGCGATCTCGTGCCATCCCGTCGCAGACGGGATCGTGTCCAGGCTGCGGATGATCCGCCCTTGCGGGTCGTAAACGGCGAGACGGCTCGTCAGCGTGTTCGCGGGAACCATGTAGCGGATCTGCACGCCCGCATGCGTTGGGTTCGGCTCTGCTGCGATCGCCGTCCGCCCGTTCCCGCCGAGATCCGTGACGTCGCCCGTCGTCGTGACGTTGAAGCTCCGGCTCGCGCCGAACAGGCCGCGCTGGGTCGGATCGGAGGCATACGCCCGCCAGTAGTAGGTACCGAGCGCCAGCGGCGGCGTGACCGACCAGGACGTCGACATCGTCCCCTCGGCGACGCCGTCGATCGACGCAACCAGGTTCGTGAGGTCGGCGTCGGAGTAGATGCGGAAGCCGTACGTCAGCGGGTCGTGTTCCGGATCGGTCGCATTGGCGACCGTGAGCGTCACGCTCCCGTTGACGTTCGCGCCGTTCGGGGGCAACAGCGCGGCCGGCGCGTTCGGCGGCTGGTTCGTGCTCCCCACGTTGTACAGGTACACGTCGTCGATCCCGCCCTCGATGATGTCGTTGTACTGGGCTCCGTCGGAGGCCTGCACGCGGAAGCGAACCTGGTTCGTGAGGGGGATGTAGTCGCCCAGGTTGACCGTGAGGTTGTGCCAGACCGGCGCCGTCACGACGTCGCCGATCTGGACTAAGTTCACGTAGCTTGCGCCGGCGTTCTGCGAAACGTCGATCCGGAAGTAGTCGTTGCCCGGGTCATCGCCGCCGTCTCGCTGTCCGTGGAAGTAGTTCAGCGACAGCCGGACGTTCGCGTACCCGCTCAAGTCGAAATCGGGCGAGTGGGTCGCGGCGATCCCGCCGTCGACATCATCCGTCCCATCCACCCCACCGGGGTTCTGCGCGGTGATCCAGGCGTTCACGCCGGGCGCGGGGGTCGTGTCGTCTTCTGGCTGATGAGGGGTGCCGACCGGGTCGACGCGCACGAACGAGCCCGTCACGCAGTTCTGGGTCTGGTCCTGGACCCACTCATCCCCTGGATTCTCGAATGTGTCGGTGTAGATCGTCGGCAGCTGACCCACGGGGAACACGAACGGCGCCTCTGTATGGACCCCGCCGTCCGCGTCCGCGACGACCGTGAAGGTCACCTGCCGGCCCGGGGGGCAGCCGGCCTCTGCACGGATGTTGAACGGGTCGGCGGTGTTCGTCCAGCTCTGGCCGGGGAGGATGCTGCCGACCGTGTTCGATGCGTCGAGCACGATGATGTACGGGTCGTCACAACGCAACCGGATCGTCACGTTGGTCAGGCTCGAGAACACGCCGTCGTTTCGGATCGTGCCCAGCAGGTCGACCGTCTCGCCCGGGTCGATCCGGCCGTTGCCATCCCCGCCCGAAACGGCGAGGCTCGTGACACTCACGGACGGCCCCGCAATTTGCGTTGTATAGATGATCGAGTGGAGGTTCTCGGCGATCAGCCCATCCCGCTCGTTCGGGTTCGGCCAGAAATCCGATCCGCTGATCTCGGTCGAGAAGGAGAAGATCTTGGGATGCTCGGTTTGCGCCCCGTACATCCAGTCGAACATGCCGCCATTGACCATATAGAGCAGCTCGCCCGCCTGGCCGACCGAGTAGCCGTTGTCGCGCGCCATCTCGTTGCCGATCTGCCGGAAAAGCGCGTCGTCGGGCGTATGGTTCAATGTGTAACCCCACGGGATCAGCTCGAGCCCCGCCACGGAATGCCAGGAGTTATGGGTGATGAAGTGGTGCGCGTTCACCAGTCGCATGATCGCCTGGTTTTCGGGTTCGCTCCCCTGGGCCGGGCCGCGGTAGGTGTCATTGCACGGGTCCGTCGACGAACCGCCGCCCACCCACTCGAACGGGTAGTTGCGATTGTTGTCGACCCCGTAACATCCGTTGCCGTTGTTCCGGCGGTTCTTGCGCCACATCCCGCCGCCGTTCGGGTTGGTCAGCTCGTTGTACGCGAAGCCGTCCACGTTCAGGATCGGGACGAACCAGGTCTGGCGGTTGTCCACCAGGAACGTACAGACCGGATCGGTCCCATAGTGCTCGCAGAGGTAGCGCATGAAGTAGAGGTTCATCTCGACGGTCATGATCTCGCGCGCATGGTGAACCCCGTCATAGAGAACCTCGGGCTCGTTTTCCTGTACATTCGGATTGTCCGAGACCTTGATGGCCCAGATGTTCCGGCCCTCCCCGCTCAGCCCAAGTGAGATCGGCGCGGTCGTGAGGTCCGGGTATTGCGAGTGCAGGAGGTTCATCTCATCGATCGTCTCCTGATACGTGTGCCAGACCCCGTAATCCCGCTGCCCTTGCATGCGCGACGAGTAGAAGGTCTCGAGATCCGGGTGGATCACCTGGACGTTCCAGCCCTTGCGGATCAGGTCCTGCGTGATCGAAGGCCGGGAGAGCACCCGGACATCGCCGTCCCCGAGCCCCATGACCTGGAGATTTAGGTCCGTGGCGAGGAGTTGCTGGATCGAGGACACCGACCGGATCGCGACCTGGATCTCCTGGTACGGCTCTTGACCCGTCGCCGCTAGAGCCGCGCCCGTGGTGAAGAGCAGGCAGGCTCCGACGAGGAACATCCATGGGGAGCTACGCATCGCTACCTCCTACCGGAATTGCGTGTTCGAGTTGAAACGACGTCGGCTTAATTGTACCGATTCGGGCGACCGATCTCAACCTTTGAGATCACTGAGACTTGGCGGTCCAGGCGCGGTTCCGCCTGCAGGCGGTTGTCCCCACGGACTTCGAGGTACCCGGGGATCAGATCCGGTGGCAGGAGGAGAGAATGGCGGGGTCGACGGGGCTCGAACCCGCGACCTCTGGCTTGACAGGCCAGCGTTCTAACCAATCTGAACTACGACCCCGCTTCGTGAGGATCAGGAACGAATTCAAGGCTACCCAAGCCGTTGCCAGGGTGTCAATCCGCAAAACGGACCGTTGGGGCCGCCGCCCAGATCCGCTCCAGGGCGGCCAGCTCCCCCTCCCCGAAGCCACAGGTCTCGATCGACCAGCAATCTGGGACCCCGGGACCGCCGGAAGGGCCGTCGAGGAGGTGCGCCACGGCGCGCACACGATCCAGGTGCGCGAGCAGGACCTCCGCCGTCTGCGGATCCGGAGGTCCGCGATGGATCCACCCGACGAGGGCGGGACGCGCGGCCCGCGCGCCTGCCGCGGAAGCCGCAAACGCCGCGGCGAGCGAGGCCGGCGCATCGCTCTCATAGCGGATCACGCGCGCGATCCGACGGGGGCCGATCGCGTCTCCCGGGGGTCCCGCGATGGGGCCGTAGGCGCGGAACCCCTCGGGAAGAATCCAGTCCCACTTCTCCGGCGGGATCGGGCGGTCGTCAATCAGTCGGATGCCGGCCGCCGCCGCACGAGTGATGGCGGCCTCGTCCCACGAATCGGGGACGGACGGGAGCCTCGAGGGCACAGCCCATGCCCTCGCGCGCGCGGAATCGGTCGGAGCGAGCGCGCGCGCGAGGTCCAATCCCGCCTGCTCGTCAATTCCGATCACGAGGTAGTCGGAGCCCGCCTCGGCAGCCCTCCGCCCGCGCGCGACCAGATCGCCGAAGGCCGCAAGCGCGCCCATGTCGAGCGAATCCGTGAAGACCGGTCCGAGCCCGCCCGGAATCGCGGCGATCCGGGTCGGGTCGAGCGAGGCGGGAAGCAGCGATCCGCCCGAATCGCAAACGATGTGCGCCGTCAGAACCGAGGGGGGCGGGCCGTCCGCCGCGCTCCACGCACGGGAGATTCGTTCGTACGGCGCGAGGTGCGGGGCGATGTCGATCTCGGTCGAAATGCGCGGCAGGGACAGGTGCGAGTCCACGCGCGTCGCCCCGTGCCCCGGGTAGTGCTTGATGCATCCGCGGATTCCGGCGCTCCCGAGTCCGCGCAGCCACGAGAGCGCGGCTTCCGCGATGTTCGCCGGATCGTCGCCGAAGCAGCGCGTCCCGAGGACGGCGCTCTCCGGTCCGGGGTCGAGATCCACGAGCGGCGCGAGGGTGACGTCGAGTCCGAGGATCCGGATTCGCCGGCCGACCTCGCGCCCGTGCGCGCACACGACGCGTGCATCGCCGCCGCGCCCGAGCGCCCGCGGCGATGGCAGGCGCGGCCACGGCCGCCCGCCCTCAGCGATCAGACCGCTCAGCTGCTGGATCAGTCCGCCCTCCTCGTCGATCGCGAAGAGGGACGGCACGCCCGCGGGCCAGAGCGCACGTGCTCGCGCGATCCGCGCCGCCGCCTCGGCAACAGTGGCTCCGAGGGCGCTGCGAAACCAGAGGAGGCCGCCGATCCTGCCATCCTCGATCGCGCGGGAGAGTGCTCTGCTGGGCGCAGGGTCCCGCATCCCGAGGATCACGCGGGACATCGTTCGTACGCGCGCACGAGCTGCGTGCCCCGGTAGTAGAAGCGCAGGATCCTCTGGTAGTCGTATCCGGCACGGGCCATTCCGAGCGCCCCCATCTGACAGAGGCCCACCCCGTGGCCGTATCCCGCGCCGTCGATCCCGACGCCCGTCACGCGCCCCTTCCAGCGGGCCACCTCGATCTTCAGAACGACCGCGCTCCGGAGGGGCTCCCCCGTTGGTCGGCGAAGGATCCAGCGGATCTTGTCGCCGCCCAAGTCAAACCTCTTCTTCGCGAATGTGATCTCGAGATCCTCCACGCGGTACGAGGCCGATCTCCTCTTGAGGCGCAGGTCTTTCAGCGGACCCCAGCGGTCCGCGCCCTTCTCGCCCGTCACATCCGCCAGCGTCGCGCGGAGGATCTTCTCGATCTCGGGACCGGTCCACGTTTCGCGCCAGCGATGTTGCGGCGACGCGGCGCAGAATGCCTCCTGCCCCGGACCCGCGGCGTCACGATGCGCCGTCAGGTACGGGAGCGCCGACTTGCCCCAAACCTCTTCGGGGGTCGTCGTCATGCCGCCGCAGGTCGAGCTGTAGTACGCCTGGATCGGCGCCCCGTCCGACAGCGCGACAACGCCGCACGTCTCGCTCACCGCTTGATCGGTCTCGGGGCGTTCGCTCTCGATGCCCCCGTAGACCTGATCGTCGACCGTCGCGAGAAGGTCGAAGCCACGCGCGCGCCACCGGTTCATCTGCGCGAGGGTATAGGAGCGGGCCGCGACCGCCTGCGCCTTCAGCGCCTCGTAGCCTCCGTCCAGTCCGCGCCCGATCTCCCCGGGCAGAACTCCGCGCAGATAGGATTCGATGTCCAGGATGTTGACCACCGTCGTTTCGTCCCCTCCCGACGCATAGACGAGAAGCTCGCCGCGATAGGGTTTCCCGTCGACGCTCAGAGGGGGACCGTCCTTCGAACCGGGAAAAACGAAGAGGGTGTCGCGTCCGCCCCCGCGGTCGAGGCCACGATGATCGCGCGCGCGGAGGAGGTCGCCGGCGGCGGTGAAGATCCAGTTCGCGCCGGCCGGGAGGTCCTCGATCGCCCCGCCGCCGCCCATCACCCCGATCTTCCACGGGCCGTCGCAGCCGATGCGCGCGCTCGCGACCGCCGGCTCGATCCCGATTCGCACGATCGGAATCCTCCCGGCTGCGGCATGCGCCTGCACGGGTGAGAATGCAGCCCAGACGATTCCGGTCGCGATCGCGCGCGTGGCGATCCCGAGGATCGCTCGCCGAAGGCGGGGTCTCATGTCATCCCTGATCTTGTCGCCCGGCCCTTCCTTCCGACCTCCGTGTCTCACCTCCGCGGGGCGACGGTAACAGGTCCAAGTACCGAGCGAAAGAGGGGTTGACGGGGATCGGCCTCGGACGGTAGGTTGAAACGTTGTTGAGATTGAGTCTCATTAGCAGCAAAGCAGATCCACGGAGGACGGCATGGCGACCCACGCGGGAGCGGACCGGTTCGAGCAGGCGGTGGAGATGCTGCGCGAGCACATCCGCGGTCAGAAGCTCCGGCTGACATCGGAGCGGCTCGCCCTCCTGCGGGCGGTCCTGAACCACCCGGGACACTTCGACGCCGACGCGATCGCCGCCAAGCTCCACCGCCGGGGCGGGTCCTCGGCCAGCCGGGCGACGGTCTACCGCACCCTGGTCTTGCTCAAGGAATGCGGCATCGTGCGTCAATCCCACATCGGGCAGGGGCACACGTTCTACGAGAACGCTCTCGACCGGCGCAGCCACGATCACATCGTCTGCGCCTCCTGCGGCCGGGTCGAGGAGTTCTACGAGGAGCGGGTCGAGCGGTTGCAGGACGAAATCGCCGGCCGCCTCGGCTTCCGGGTGACCAAACGCATCCACGAGATCCTCGGCCTTTGCGCGGAGTGCGCCCGGGGCGAAAAGGGAGCGGCCCTGCGGAAGCAAGCGGGCCGGAAGGACTGAGCGTGCCGTCGATTCCCGAAGGCGCCGCCACCGCTCAGGCCGGTGCGCGTATGCAAGAAGAGGGCACCGTTCGCACGGCGGCCGCCGTGCGGGCGGGCATCGGGCCGCGCTCCCCCGCGAAGTCGTCCCTCCTTCTCGTCGGCAACCCGAACGTCGGTAAGAGCGTCCTGTTCGGCGCGCTCACGGGACGCTACGTCACCGTCTCGAACTATCCCGGAACGACGATCGAGGTGACGCGCGGCGGCCTGCAGCGCGGCGGTGATCGTCGGGGCGAGGTCCTCGACACGCCCGGCACGAATCATCTGCTGCCGATGTCCGAGGACGAGCGCGTCACGCGCGACATCCTCCTCCAGGAAGAGAACGCGACGGTCGTGCAGGTCGGGGATGCGAAGAACCTCCGCAGGGTTCTCTCGCTCACCCTCGAGATCGCGCTTCTTCGGCGGCCGATCGTTCTCGTACTGAACATGATGGACGAGGCGCGGGACCTCGGCGTGCGGATCGATCGCGCGAAGCTCGAGCGGCGGCTGAAGGTCCCGGTCGTCGAGACGGTCGCGATCCGCCGGCAGGGCCTGCGGCGGATGCAGGACGCAGTCTCGAGCGCGGCCGCGCCGGACCTCAACGCGAGCTACCCACCCCTGATCGCCTCGGCGTTGAACCGACTCGAGGCGCTTCTCGAGCCGTTCGAGCCCGCGGCAGCTCGATTCCTGGCGCTCATGTACCTTTCCGGCGACGGCACGATCGCGCCACTGCTTCGCGCCCGTGTGTCGCCTGCAGTCCTGCAGGGGTGCGAGAAGATCCTCGCCGAGACGCGACGAGCGGCGGGCGAGCCGCTGTCGCAGTTGATCCAGCGGTGCAACACCGACGTCGTCGACGCGATCCTGTCGGACTGTTACGCCGCCGCAAGCCGCGGCCGCCTCGGGTGGACGTACCGGTTCGGACGCTGGGCCACGCACCCCCTCAAGGGGATCGGGGTCCTTGCCGCGGTCCTCGCGATCACGTTCTGGTTCGTCGGCCTTCTCGGGGCCGGGACGTTCGTGAACCTCCTCGAGAAGGGGCTGTTCGCGCAAGTTCTGAGCCCGGCCGCGATCCACGTCGCGGACGCGATCCTCCCATTTCCGCATACGCATCCGGCAGCTGATCTGCCGATCGACGTCCGCATCCCGCTCACGCCGACTCGTGGAATCCCCACCGGGCTCGCATGGACCCGGCATACGGTCACACCGGAATACCAGATCACGGCCCCCGGGGGGAAGCTCACCACCTGGCAGAAGACCATGGAAGCGATCCACGATCTGATCGTCGGTCCGTACGGGATCTTCACGATGGCGCTCGCATACGGATTCGCGATCGTTCTGCCGATCGTCGCGACGTTCTTCCTGCTGTTCAGTCTGCTCGAGGACTCCGGCTACCTGCCGCGCCTCGCGGTGATGGTGAACGACCTCTTCCGGACGATGGGACTGAACGGCCGCGCCGTCCTGCCGATGGTCCTGGGACTCGGCTGCGACACGATGGCGACCTTGACGACGCGCATCCTCGACACACGAAAACAGCGGCTGATCGTGACCCTGTTGCTCGCGCTCGGGATTCCCTGCTCGGCGCAGCTCGGCGTGCTGCTCGCGATGATGAGCTCGGTGAGCCCGCTCGGGACCGTCATCTGGCTTGCGGTCGTGAGCGCCGTGATGATCGCCGTCGGCTGGCTCGCGGCGCGCGTCCTTCCGGGTCGATCATCGGATTTCCTGCTCGAACTGCCGCCGGTGCGCCGGCCGGTCCTGTCGAACATCGTGGTGAAGACGATGGCGCGGATCGAATGGTACCTGCGCGAGGTCTTACCGCTGTTCGTCCTTGGCACGCTGATCCTGTTCACGCTCGATCGGGTCGGGGTCCTCCCCCACATCCGCAATGCGGCGGCGCCGCTCATCAAGGGATGGCTCGGCCTGCCCCCCCAGACCGCCGACGCGTTCCTGATCGGATTCCTGCGGCGCGACTACGGCGCGGTATTCCTGCTGCAGGCGGCCACGGGCGCACACCCGATCCTGAACGGGAACCAGATCCTCGTCAGCATGGTCGTGATCACGCTGTTCGTCCCGTGCATCGCGAACGTCTTCATCATCGTCAAGGAGCACGGGACGCGGACCGCGCTCGCGATGACCGCGTTCATCTTCCCATTCGCCTTCTTCGTCGGTGGGATCTTGATGCGGCTCATGAACCTGTTCGGGATTCAGGTATGAGGCGCCGGGGATGAGCGCGACGCGCCGCTGTCCGCTCTGCGGCGGCTCGTTCCCGGCGGATGGGAGCGGATGCCCGAGCGCCTGCCCCATCGCGAAGCAGTGCAAGGTCCTCTGCTGCCCGCATTGCGGGTACGAGTTCGTGGAGGATTCGGCCGTGGCGTCGGGGATCGCCCGTCTCTGGCGCAGATTCAGGAGGAAGGCGCGATGACCGAGAAAGACCGGAACTCGAAGGTGCGCGAGAGAACCGAGGAGGGTCTTGAGATCCTGTACGTCCTGCGCGAGCGGGGGTTGTTCGACGCGGATTCTTTCCTGCGCGAGTGCGGGGAACGCGAGCCCGACCGTCTCCTCATCGATCTGCGCAAGGAGGGGCTCATCACGCAGGATGGCCGTGAGGTCTCGTTCACCGATCGCGGGCTCGCCCTCGCCGAGGGCGTGATCCGACGGCATCGGCTCGCCGAGGTCCTGATGCGCTCGATCCTCGAGTCCAGCGAGGAAGAGATGGAGGAGACCGCCTGCGCGTTCGAGCACGTCGTGAGCGAGGGGGCGGTCGAGAAGGTCTGCACGTTTCTGGGGCACCCGGTGCACTGCCCGCATGGCCACGTGATCCCGCCCGGACGATGCTGCGCTCTCACCACGGACAACGCGGAGCGGGTACAGCCGCTGTCGGAGGTGCCGGTCGGCGAGCTTTGCGAGGTCGTACACATCCGCCCGCGGCATCACGCGCGGCTCGACCGCCTCGCGGCCTACGGGATCGTCCCGCGCTCGAGGATCCGGCTGCACCAGAAGGTCCCGTCGTACGTGATCCAGATCGACGAGACCGACCTCGCCCTCGACATCGAGATCGCCCGGGACATCTACGTGCGGCGCGCGTGCTGAGCAGGCCCCGGGTCTAAGGCGGCGAAGGCGAAAGCAGATTCCACGGCCGTCTAGATCGGCCGCAGGACCGCCCGACCAAAAGTCCACGCGGAACACTTGCCCGACCTGCGAGAATACACTCGCCCGCCCCGGCGGCATCGCCCGAATCGGATCTGCTGGCGTCTCGCGTTCGCCTCGGGTACCCTTTTCGGCGGGGAAGGGGAGGGTTCCGGGTGGCAGTTCGCGGGACGTGGAAGGAGACGGCGGCCGTATGCGTGATCGCGGCTGCCGTCGCGCTGCATCTTCTACCCGCGTCGATCGCGCGCGCGATCGACTCTCCTGGCGTCCCCCCGACGACGCCCGCCCCCGCGACAGACCTCCGGGTCGCGGACAAGCCTCTGGATGCCGGCCGTGCTCTCAAGGTCTCTTTCGCCCGCTCGCCCGAAGACTCGGCCGGCCGCGGCCGGATCGTCCGCTACGAGCTCTTCCGCAAAGGTCCGGGCGACACCGCGTTCGCCAAGATCAAATCCTTCGCGGCGAACCAGCGGACGGATCGCTTCGCCTTCGAGGACGGAGGCCTGCGCCCCGGCCGTCCGTACGCATACGAAGTGCGCGCGCTCACGCCGGACGGCGCCGCGGCGCTGGGCCCGGCGAGCGACCCGGTCGCGCCGACCCGCCAGTGGTTCTTCACGAACAAGGTCAACACGCTGGTCGCGACGATCATCTTCATCGCGCTGATCCTCGGGTTCATTCACGTCGCCCGGCGCGGACGGGAACTCTTCGTCCGCAGGATCGCCGGGCTCGACGCGATCGACGAGGCGGTGGGCCGCTGCACCGAGATGGGCAAGCCGACGCTGTACATTCCCGGCATCAGCACGATTTCGGACGTCGCGACGATCGCGTCCCTGAACATCCTCGGCCAGGTCGCGAAGCGGATCGCGACCTACCAGAGCCGGATCGTGGTCCCGAACCGCGATCCGATCGTCTTCCCGGTCACGCAGGATATCGTGAAGACCGCATTCACGGAAGCCGGCTACCCCAACAACTACAACAAGGACGATGTGTACTTCGTCACGAACGACCAGTTCGCGTACGCCGCCGCGGTCTGCGGGATGATGACGCGAGAGAAGCCCGGCGCGAACCTCCTCCTCGGGATGTTTTACGCCGAGTCGCTGATCCTCGCGGAGACGGGGAACGCGGTCGGCGCGATTCAGATCGCCGGGACCGACGCCGTCTCCCAGCTCCCCTTCTTCGTGACCGCGTGTGACTACACGATCCTGGGCGAGGAGCTGTACGCGGCAAGCGCCTACATCTCGCGCGAGCCCTCGCTGCTCGGAAGCTTGAAGGGACAAGACGCGTACAAGCTGATCGTGATCATTCTGATCGTGATCGGCGTCGCGAGCGCGACCCTGGGCGTCCTCGCGCATGGCCAGCCGTACGACTGGCTGCGCGCGCTGCTGCGGGTCCGCGGGGCGGGAGGTTGAGGATGGGATCGCGACCGCGAACCGACCGCGCGCCCCGGGCGGGATGGCAATGAAGACCCAAGTCCCGCTCCTGATCTGCGCGATCGTCGGCGGCTTCATGGCCGTCCAGTACTTCATCCCGGCGATGGTCCCCGCATACGATCGGATCAATGACTACCTCCAGATCGTCTACGCGTTCTCGATCGTCCTCGGGGTCGCGAGCGTCGTGCAGCGGCACGGCAAGCGGATGGGAGACCGCCACAAGGATTGGCCCTATTCGCTCGCGGCGATCGCCTCGATGGTTGTAATGCTCCTCGCCGGATTCATCGGCGGGCGCGATCGCGGCTCGCTCTTCCAGAACCTGTTCACCGCGGTTCTCCTGCCGGTCCAGGCGACCATGTTCGCCCTGCTCGCCTTCTTCCTTGCGTCGGCGGCCTTCCGCGCGTTCCGCACGCGCAGTCTGGACGCGACCGTCCTCCTCATCGCGGCGGTGATCGTGATGATCGGACGCCTCGACGACGGCGCCTCCCTTGGAATCCCAAAGCTTGCCTCCTGGATCAACAACGCTCCGAACTTGGTTTCGAAGCGGGCGATCCTGATCGGGGTCGGGCTCGGGATGGCTTCGACCGCGCTCAAGGTCGTCCTTGGAATCGAGCGCTCGTACCTGGGATCGGGGAGGGACTGAGTCGTGGACGTCATCCGCGAGATCCTCTCGCGCTTCCAGCGTCTCGATCGCCGGGTGCTCTACACCCTCGTCCTGGTAGCCGTCACGGTCCCCTTCTACCTGAACTGGCCGCCGGTGCGCATCTCGGTCTCGAGGGAAGTGGAGAGCGCGTACCAGACGATCGATGCGATCCCGCCGCACGCGAATCCTCTCCTGCTGTCGATCGACTACGACCCGGCTTCGGCGGCCGAGTTGACCCCGATGACCACGGCGGTCCTGCGCCACTGCTTCGCGAAGGGGATCCGCGTTCTTGTGATCTCGATGCAGTACTCGGGACAGGGCGCCGGGATCGCGGCAGAGGTCGTTCCGCGGATCGCCGCGGAGTACGGGCGCGAGAAGGACGTGGACTGGGCATTCCTCGGTTTCCAGCCGAACCCAAGCGTCGCGATCCTCCAGATGGGCGAGAGCATTCGACGGACCTTCCCGGTCGACTACTACGGCAAGCCGACGGACAAGATCCCGCTGATGGAGTCGGTCCAGAACTACGAGCAGATCCCGTGCGTGCTGTCGCTCGCCGGAACCGCGGTCGGCGAGTCGTGGGTCACGTACGCCGGATCTCGCTACGGTCTGAAGGTCATCCTGGGGGTCACCGCCGTCTACACCGCGGACATCCAGCCTTTCTATCAGAGCGGTCAGGTCGTTGGGGTCATCGGCGGGCTGAAGGGTGCGGCCGAGTACGAGACGCGGATCGGTCGTCCTGCCGATGGAACGAACGGGATGCGGTCGCAGAAGCTCGTGCACTATCTGATCATCACGTTCATCGCGCTCGGGAACATCGCGGTCTGGGTGACGAGGAAGGGAGAGGGACGCTGATGGGCGGCGCCGGCGGAACGGACATCCTCTGGACCCTTCTCGCGGGTGCGATCACGATCGCGATCTTCTCGTTCATCTATAGGGACAACGCAGCGTACAAGATGGCCGAGCACATCGCGGTTGGGCTTTCGGTCGGCTTCCTAGTCGTCAACTACTACTACAACGTGTTCAAGCCGAAGCTCTGGGACAACGTGCTGCACAACGGTCAGTATGACTATCTGATCCCCGGGATCCTGGGGCTGATCCTCTTCACGCGCTTCGTCCCGAAGGTCGGGTGGCTCAGCCGATATGCGATCGCGTTCTACATCGGCGGCTTTTCCGGCGTGAGCATCCCCGCGACCTTGGAGGCGCGCGTCCTGCAGCAGATCGAGGCGACCCTGAAACCGCTCGTCTCGCTCGACCCGTCGCGCGGCCTCATGGCGAACGCGCTCTCATCCCTCGACGCGACATTCTTGGTCGCCGGGACCCTGGCCTGCCTGATCTTCTTCTTCTTCTCGGTCGAGCACAGGGGACGGGTCGGGAAAATCGCCTACTTCGGGCGGCTTTGCATCATGGCGGGGTTTGGCGCGTCGTTCGGTTTCACCGTGATGGCGCGCGTGTCGCTGCTGATCGGCAGGGTTCAGTTCCTCACGCGGGACGTCGTTGCCGCGATCGGGAGGCTGTTCGGAGGGGGGTAGCATCCTCCGGATCAGCGGATCCGGATCATGGGGATGGCAAACGGACCTCTCTTCAGGTAGTAGACCCCCGTCGCAAGGGTCGCGCCGCTGCCGTCCCGCCCGTCCCAGGACGATGCGCCGGACGGCAGGATGCGCAAGACGCGGCCGCCGGCATCGATGATCCGGATCGGTTCGCTCCCGGCGTCGCCCGCCCACACGATCCGCACCGCATCGCTTGACGGATTCGGAATCGTGAGGCCCACCCATGCGCCGCTCCGATCGCGGCCTTCATCCACCCCCGCTCCCGTCGGCGGCAGGATCGAGAACGACCGCGGCGTGATCTCCTCGGCCGAATGCCCCCCCGCGCTCACGCGAATCCGCAGCCTCGCAGAATCGGTCGCCGGCACGACCGGAATCCGCCACTGGAAGCGCCCGCCGTCGGCGAGCCCGGTTGCGATCGGAACCCACGGTCCGTTGGGTCCGGTCGTCGACAGATCGATCGACACGATCCCGCCGAGCGATCCGGGAATGGCCGTGATCCAATCGACGAACCGCGTCGAGCCTCCCGCGAACCGCTCTCCGCCACGCGGCGAGGCGAAGCGGACCGCGAGAGATTCCACAATGGACGACTCGCGGAATACGTGGAAGCGATTGTGATCGCTCGGATAGCTCCCCTCGTCGTCCACGACGGAGATGTCGGGGCGGCCGTTGTGATCGACGTCGCCCCCGACCCGCAATGCCTCGAATGTGCCGGGCGATGGAAGGTTGATCGTCGCGGCAAGCGTCCAGCCCGTCCCGCCGTTTCCGAGCCAGACCCGCAGAATGCCATTCCCGAGACCGATCACGTCGAGCCAACCGTCCCCGTTCATGTCACAGAGCTGCGTGGCCGCGATCCCGGAGGTCGGAAGACCCGCCGACGCGTTGATCCAGGATCCCAGACCGTTCCACAGCCAGACTTGCAGGCTCGCATCCGACGCGCGATAGGCGATGTCGAGGTCCCCGTCGTTGTCGATGTCGCCGAGCGACGGGCCGCTCCTGTATGCAGGCCCTCCCGGCGGGAGGTTGCCGTCCGCGTTGACGAAACCACCGCGTCCGTCGCCGAGAAAGACGGTCCCCGCGTCGTGGGACACGACGAGGTCCATGAGACCGTCCGCGTTCACCTCCCCGAAGAGGAAGATCATTCCGGAGTTGCCCCCGAGTTGACCCCACGTGTGCGTCCACGTGCCGTTGCCGTTGTTCCGGTCGACATGGAGGCCGTCGCAGCAACCAAACGAGACGGATCCGACGTCGAGATCTCCGTCATTGTCGATATCCGCGAGGTCGGTCCCGAACATCCCCCAGCTCTCGCCCTCGCTCGCGAGGCCGTCATCCCAGGGGATCCAGTTGCGGCCGGTTCCATCGCCGAGCGCCACCTCGAGGAGTTGATTGCCGAAATCCCCGGAGCCGTAGTTGTGGTGCATCCCGTAGGCGGCATCGATGAGGCCGTCCCCGTTGACATCCCCCAGGCCGATCCCTCCGTATCCGAAGTTCCCGTTCTGGTAGACGCTCCAGGCGCCGAAACCATCGCCGAACCAGACCATGATCCCGTGCTCGTCCGTGTTGACGTACGGACTGCCGTGATCGCCGATCGACAAGATATCCACGCGTCCGTCGGCGTTTACATCGGAGAACTCGATCTCGGTCCGTCCTCCGTCCAGTGTCGGCGGGATCAGCCCCTGGGAGGATTCAACGTAGGCAAGAGCGAGGGCGCGCCCCGCGCAATGAATGGTCAGGAAGGCGAGAGCGACGGCAATCACGCCGGCAGTCCTTCGGCGGGTCGATGAGGGATCGTCCGTACGCATCACGTGGAACCTCCGTTGTTAGGCGGATCGATTCTACCACGCGCGCGATCGCGACGGCAAACGGATCATCAGTTCGAGGTGAGACGATGCGCTGAATGAAACGAGGAAACGACCTACGCCCCGGCCACCCGCCGGCGCTTTCGAATCCGCCTCCGGTGCCCGCCGCCCGTGACCTCGGCCTCGCTCATCCCCAGCTTCTCCATGCGGTAGCGGAACTGCCCGCGCCCCATCCCGAGCGCAGCGGCCGCGGCGCTGACGTTCCCGCGCGCCTTCTCGAGCGCGTGCTCGATCGACGCGCGCTCGATCTCCTCGAACCGCACGCCATCGGGAATCTCCAGATGCAGACGTCCGCTCTCGCGGCGCGTCCCGCGGATGGCGCGCTCCGAGATCACCGGATCCGGCAGATCGCCGGGCGTGATCTCCGCGGCGTCGCGTGAAAGCAGTACAACACGCTCGCACAGGTTCACGATCTCGCGAACATTTCCATGCCACGGCTGCTTCTCGAGCAGCGCCAGCGATTCTCGTCCCCAACGCATCGCCGGCTTCCCCTGGCGCACGGCAAACTCACGCAGGAAGTGCTCCAGCAGCAACCGCACGTCCCCGGGACGCTCGCGCACCGGCGGGATGCGGACGCGAATCACGTGAAGACGGTGGAACAGATCCGGACGGAATCGACCGGCGCGCGATTCGCTCTCAAGATCTTTCTGCGTGGCCGCAAGCACGCGGACGTCGACCTCACGCTCCTCGATCCCGCCGACCCGCCGGTAACGACCCGAGTCGAGGAATTTCAGAACTTTCGCCTGTACGGTCGGATCGGTCTCCGCGACCTCATCGAGGAAGAAAGTCCCCGAATCGGCCAGCTCCAGCAGACCCGGCTTCGCGGTCTGCGCGTGCGTGAAAGCCCCCGCCTCGTGGCCGAACAGCTCCGACTCGAGCAGTTGCCCCGGCAACGACGCGCAGTTGACCTCGACGAACGGCGCCCCCGCCCGCGGGCTCTCGCGATGGATCCCGCGCGCGAAGATCCCCTTTCCTGTCCCCGTCTCGCCCTCGATCAGAACGACCGTGCTCGGGCTTGCCGCCGCGCGCCGGGCCAGATCGCACGCCCGCCGAAACGAATCCGACCCGCCGACCAGCGCATCGAACCCGGGGAATTCGATGCTCCGCGAACGCAGTCGCGCGAGCTCCGCACGCCGGGTCCTGAGCGCGGCGCGGAAAATCCGCTTCAGCTCGCCGGGATCGAGCGGCGGGACGAACCAGTGCCGCACCCCGAGGCGCGCCAGATCCGCCGGGGCGGGACCGTTTGCGTCGGCAGCGACCAGAAACAACTGACATTCACGATGGGTCTTCTTGAATTCATCCAGCGTGGCGGGCGTCACCGAACGCGCGCTCAGATCGACGAGGAACCAATCGGGTCGGATCGGGCCGTCCTCCTCGATCGGCTCCGGAAGCGCGCTCAGGATCCGGACCTGCGTCCCGGTCCCCTCGATCACGCGCATCACGATGTCGGGGAGTCTCGGGTCCGGGCTCAGCACCCAGAACCCTGGGGATTCTAACGTCGGCCCGCCTGCGCGGCCATGCGGTAGGTCAGGGAGTTTCAACGGGAGGCCCTTGAGAAACCCGGACGCGTGCGGGGCGCAACAGCATCCCCCGGTACAGGTAGCCCGGCTGCAGCGTATCCGCGATTGTTCCTTCTGGATGCTCTTCCGACACGCACGTCGCCAGCGCGTCGTGCTGGTGTGGATCGAACGGGGTTCCCGGCTCGGTCTCCTGCACTTCGAGACCGACCGACCGAAGGATCTCTTCGAGTCTCGCGAGAATCATCAGCAAACCATCCGCATCCTTCTCGGGCGGCTTCTCGTTCCAGTGCGCGCGCGCCCGTCCCAAATCGTCCAGGACCGGCAGGAGCAGGGTCAGCAGATCGGCCTTCGCCCTGGCGTCCCAATCGGTCTTTTCGCGCTGCACGCGGCGCCGGTAGTTCGCGAACTCGGCCGTGATCCGCTGCAGATCCTCGAGGTACTCCCTCTCCTTCGAGCTGATCGCCAGGTCCGGGGGCGCCTCAGCATCTGGCTCCGATGGCTGGAGCTCCGGCCCGGTCAGGGTCTCGTCATCGGTCCGATTCCCGATCCCGTCGGTCCCTTTCGCTTCCTCGGAGCCACCCGCGCCCGGCTCACCGGGACCCCGCGGCTCCTTCGCTTCCCCCGCCTCCCGGCTCCGACTGCCCTTCTTGTCCCACATGTTCGTTCGCCGTCTTCCCTGTTTTTTCGGCGCTTTCCGCGGCCGTCTTGTCCGTTTCTTTATCCGCGGCGTTCGATTCCTGCCCGTCACTGCCGGGCGCCTTTTCCGCGGTCTTGGCTTCCTGTTCCTTCCGCATCTCGTCGACGAAGTTCAGCCGCAGGTTCGTGAGGACCTGCTCGAGCAGCTTCGCCTCATCCGGGGTCAGGTTCCCCCGGGTCTTCTCCTCGAGCATCCCGAGGAGGTCGATCGACAATCGGGCGCCCTCCAGGTTTCGCTCGATCTCCCCGGTCGCGGGATGGACCATCTTGCCGAGATAGATCATCGCGGTCATCTGGTTCTGGACCACGAAGAAGCGGAACAGCTCGCCCGCGCCCTGCTCGCGCTCCGGATCACGCTCCCCCATCGTCGCATCCTCTCCTTGTCGGCGGATGTTCGCCGTCGTGCGGAGTCCTCGACGCCCTAGCTCTTCTTCTTGTCGTCGTCGACGATCTCGTATTCCGCATCGACGGGACCGCCGCCTCCATCCGACGCGCCCGCGGACGGACCCGCGCCCGGTTCAGGCTCCGGCCCGCCCTGCGGACCCTCCGGCCCCGCGGCGCCCGCGCGCTTGTACATCTCGGCGGCGAGCGCATGAAGCTCTTTCTGCAGCGACTCCATCGCCGTTCGGATCAGTCCGGGCGTCTCAGAGCCGAGGACCTCGCGTACCTTCGCGATCTCCGCCTCCACGCGGCCGCGCGTCGCGGAATCCACCTTGTCGCCCCATTCCTTCAGGTTCTTCTCGGTCTCGTATACGAGATTCTCCCCCTGATTGCGGACGTCGACCATCTCGCGCCTCTTCTTGTCCTCGTCCGCGTGCGCCTCGGCGTCCTTGACCATCTTCTGGATCTCGGATTCCGTAAGCCCCGATCCCGCCTCGATGCGGATCGACTGCTCCCGACCGGTCGCCTTGTCCTTCGCCGAGACGTTCAGGATCCCGTTCGCATCGACATCGAACGTGACCTCGACCTGCGGCAGCCCGCGCGGCGCCGGCGGGATCCCGGTCAGCTGGAACATCCCGAGGCTCTTGTTGTCGTGGGCCAGCTCGCGCTCGCCCTGCAGGACGTGGATCTCGACCGTCGTCTGGTTGTCGCTCGCGGTCGAGAAGATCTGACTCCGGCGCGTGGGGATCGTCGTGTTGCGCTCGATCAGCTTCGTCGAGACGCCGCCGAGGGTCTCGATCCCGAGCGAGAGCGGGATCACGTCGAGGAGCAGGACGTCCTTCACCTCGCCTGCGAGCACGCCTCCCTGGATCGCCGCGCCGACCGCGACGACCTCATCCGGGTTGACGCCCTTGTGCGGCTCCTTGTTGAACAGATCGCGGACGATCTCCTGCACCTTCGGGATACGGGTCGAGCCGCCGACCAGGATCACCTCGTCGATGTCCGACGCCGTCATCCCCGCGTCGCGCAGCGCCTGCTTGACCGGCGGGATCGTCCGCTCGAGAAGATCCGCGATCAGCTGCTCGAACTTCGAGCGCGTGAGCATGACGGTCAGGTGCTTCGGGCCGTTCTGGTCGGCCGTGACGTACGGCAGGTTGATCTCGGTCTGCATCGAACTGGACAGCTCGATCTTCGCCTTCTCGGCCGCTTCCTTCAGGCGCTGCATCGCCATCGGGTCCTTGCGCAGGTCGATCCCTTCGGACTTGCGGAACTCGTCGGCGAGCCAGTCGATGATCCGCTGATCGAAATCGTCACCGCCCAGGTGCGTATCGCCGTTCGTCGACTTCACCTCGAACACGCCTTCACCGAGCTCGAGGACCGATATGTCATAGGTCCCGCCGCCCAGGTCGAACACGGCGATCTTCTCGTCCTTCTTGACCTTGTCGAGCCCGTACGCGAGCGCGGCGGCGGTCGGCTCGTTGATGATTCGCTTCACCTCGAGCCCCGCAATGCGCCCGGCGTCCTTCGTCGCCTGGCGCTGGCTGTCGTTGAAGTACGCGGGGACGGTGATCACCGCATCGGTCACCTTCTCGCCGAGGTAGTCCTCCGCGGTCTGCTTCATTTTCTGCAGGATCATCGCGGAGATCTCGGGGGGCGAGTACACGCGGTCCCCGATCCGCACGCGGGCGACGTCGTTGTCCCCGTGGACGACCTCGTACGGAACCTGCCCGATCTCGGTCTGGACCTCGTCGTACTTCCTGCCCATGAAGCGCTTGATCGAGTAGACCGTGTTCTTCGGATTCGTGATCGACTGGCGCTTCGCGGGCGCGCCGACGATCTTCTCGCCGTCCTTCTTGAATCCAACGACGGACGGGGTCGTGCGGGCCCCTTCCGAGTTAGGGATCACCACGGGCTCGTTGCCCTCCATGACCGCGACGCAGGAGTTCGTTGTGCCCAGGTCGATCCCGATGGTCTTGCCCATGGCGTTCTCCTTTCGACTCCTTCACCGCCTCGGACCCTTTGTGGGGAGGCGGATCTCAACCATTCGACAGTTGTTGAGCAAGATTCGAGCCCTGGTCGACGTGTTCATCCTAACCGCCTTTACTTGCATCAGTTGCGGCCATATTCCTGGCTGACCTTTTGGGTTCGGTTCCGGATCGGAACCGCAGAATGTTCCAATCTGGAACACGGACACAGCGAGGAGGGACGAGCGAGCGAAAGGGCAATCCGGCCGAGGAATTACGAGCTCGCCTGGATTCCGTACCGGCGCATCTTCCGCCAGAGGGTTGTCCGCGAAACCCCGAGGATGCGGGCCGCGCGCGTGATGCTCCCCTGTTCTTTGCGAATCGTCCGGCGGATGTAGCGCGCCTCGATCTCGGCGAGGGAGAGGCCGTCAGGAATCGATTCGTCGCGTCCCTGCTCGAGGCGCGGCAGCCCGCGTTCGATGACCTCGGGCGGCAAGTCGCGCGGCATCACGAGAGGTCCTTCGCCGACGATCACGGCATGTTCGACCGCGTTTTCCAGCTCGCGGACGTTCCCCGGCCACTCGTAGTTCATCATGTAGCCCCAGGTCGAATCGCTGAAGCCGCCGATCGTCCGGTTGTGCCGCTCGGAGAGGTTCTTCAGGAAATACCGCGCGAGGAACGGGATGTCCTCTTTCCGATCGCGCAGCGGGGGGATGTGGATGTGAAAGACGTTCAACCGATAGAAGAGGTCCTCGCGGAAGCGGCCGCGCGCCATCGCGCCGCGCAGATCGCTATTCGTCGCCGCGAGGATGCGGACGTCGATCGGCTGCACGAAGTCCGCGCCCACCGGCCGAATCTCACGTTCCTCGAGCACGCGCAGGAGCTTCACCTGCAGGTTCATCTGCATCTCCCCGATCTCGTCGAAGAAGATCGTCCCGCGATCGGCAAGCTCGAAGAGCCCCTTCTTGCGCTCGCGCGCGTCCGTGAAGGCCCCGCGCACGTGCCCGAACAGCTCGCTCTCGACCAGGTTCTCAGGGATCGCGGCCGCATTGACCGCGATGAATGCCTCCCCGACCCTCTTGCTCTGCAGGTGGATGAAGCGGGCGATCTTCTCCTTGCCCGTCCCGCTCTCCCCCGTGATGAGAACGGTGCTCTCGGTCGGTCCGATCTTCTCGACCAGGTGGAGAACCCGCTTCATCGCGTCCGAGGCCCCGATGATCTGCTCGGATCGGGGATTGCGCCTCCGTCCGACGCTCATCCTCGCGACTTCTCCTTCTCGGGCGTCCCGTCGTCCGGCTCATCGCCGTCCTCGCGTGCGCCCGCCGCTTCCGGCTTCATCAGAGGGAAGAAGAGGACATCGCGGATATTCGTCTCGCCCGTCAGAAGCATCACGAGCCGGTCAACGCCGATCCCGACCCCGGCGGCCGGCGGCATCCCGTGCTCGATCGCGAGCATGAAGTCCTCGTCGAGTTGCTGCGCCTCCTCGTCCCCCATCGCGCGCCTGCTCGCTTGTTCCTCGAGACGCGCGCGCTGGTCGAGCGGATCGTTCAGTTCACTGAAGGCGTTCGCGAACTCGCTCCCCCCGATGAAGAGCTCGAAACGCTCGACGAGATGCTCGGGCGCCTCCCGATGCGCCTTCGCGAGCGGGCTGATACTCCGCGGATAATCCATCACGAAGGTCGGCTCGCGCAGATTCGGCACGACGGCGACGTCGAAGACCGCCTCGAGCAATGGGCCTCGTCCCGGAACGGCCGGCACCTTCTCGTTCCGCTCCGCGAGCCAGGCGGCGAAGCTATTGTCCGGGTCGCCCACGATATCGAGGCCGGCGTGCTCGCGGACCAGATCGCGCATCGTCCGCCGCCGGAATGGAGCGGCGAGGTCGACTTCGACCCCGTGCCACGAGAGCTTCGTCGTCGCGACCGCCGCGAGCGCCGTCGCGCGGATCATCTCCTCGACCATTTCCATCGCGTCGCGGTAGTCTGCATACGCCCAGTAGAACTCGAGCATCGTGAACTCGGGACTGTGCTCCCGGTCCATTCCCTCGTTGCGGAAGACGCGTCCGAGCTCGTAGACCCTCTCGATTCCGCCGACCAGTAGCCGCTTCAACGGCAGCTCGAGCGCGATCCGCAGGAAGAGGTCGAGCGAAAGGGCGTTGTGCTTCGTCAGGAATGGACGGGCATAGGCGCCGCCGTAGATCGTCTGGAGGATCGGCGTCTCGACCTCGAGGAATCCGTGCGCGTTCAGGAACACCCGAAGTTCGCGCACGATCGCGACCCGCATCTCGAGCGAGCGGCGCGCGGCGGGATTGAGGATCAGGTCCGCGTGACGCTGGCGGTAACGGAGATCGATGTTGTCGGCCAGGTCGTCGAACCGCTGCCCGTCCTTCTCCTTCACGACCGGCAGCGGGCGGATCGCCTTGACAAGAACCGTCAACCGTTCCGCCCGCACGGTGATCTCCCCCGTCCGCGTGCGGAAGGGGACCCCTTCCACGCCGATCAGGTCCCCGAGATCGAGAAGTTTCAGTATCTCGTAGACCCTCTCGGGCATCTGATCCTTCTTGAAGTAGACCTGGATGCGCGCGCTCCCGTCCTGCACGTGCGCGAAGGACGCCTTCCCCATCTCGCGCAGGCTCATCAAGCGCCCCGCGATCGTCACGCGCTCCTTCTCCTCGAGGTCGGGGAAACGGTCGAGGACCTCGCGTGTCGAGTGGCTCCGGCGATACGTCGGGGGATACGGGTCGATTCCCATCTGCCGCAGGGCCGCCAGCTTCTCGAGCCGGACCCTCCGGAGTTCTTCGATGCGGTCCAAGCCTACCTCCTAGGTACCCGGCACCGTCACCGGGGGCAACGAGGGATCGCGCTAGTTTAGGGGCGCGCGAGCCGCGGTGACAAGCCGCGCGCCCGGACGTTTTTCCCCGTCGGGCAGACGCTTCCGAGCGGGCAGCGGGCGCAATGCGCCGGGGTCAGCCGCGGCGGGCAGGTCCCCGAGATCCCCAGATGGCAGAGCGGGAAGTCGTACCGCACGGGATCCTCGGGCGCGAGACGCCGGAGCGCCGCGGTGACGTCCTCGGCCATCCGCCAGTTCGACGTGCGCCGGCTCGTGAAGCCGAGGCGGCGACCGACGCGCGCGACGTGCGTGTCAAGCGGGATGATCAGGGCGCGCGCCGGGATGAGCCCGCGCCAGGGCCCCGGATCCGGGTCTCCCGGCTCGTGCCGGATCATCCAGCGCAGGTAGAGATTCCATCGTTTGCACGCGCCGCCCAGGGCGGGATCCGCAAGGAGGAAGCGGAGACCGGGACCTGCATCGTCCCCGGCTCCGGCGCGGATCTCATCGACGAACAAGGTGAGGGCCACGCGGAGATCGCCGGTTCGCTTCCAGTGATGTGAGAAGGCCTCGCCCAGGCTGCCGTGTCTGCGCAGTACAGTCCGCGCGCCGCGCATCAGCGCCCGCAGATCGCGCGTCCGGTGGAACCGGTACACGAGGTCCTCACGAATCGGAGGGATGCGCCGCCGGAGCGCGCGAGCCGGGTGTTCCCCGAGCACCCGCAAAACCTGGTCGACATGCGCCCGCAGGAGGTCGACCCGACCGTACGCGAGGAGCGCACCGAAGAATCCCGCGATTTCCTGATCCGCCGGATCCGCGTAGCCGAGGACCGAGGCGAGCGGATCCTTCGCGACCCACTCGTTGCGGATGGCAACCCGGCGCAGATCCTCAAGGGCGCGCCGCACTTCCCGGACGGTTGTACCCGACCGGACGGGATGTCTACTATCCGACGCGATGGCGATCGACATGGATCTCAAGAGCCGCTACGAGGAAATCCGCGATCGGATCTCGCGCGCGGCCGTGCGCGCGGGGCGCGATTCTTCCGAGGTCACGATGATCGCGGTCACGAAGACCCTGCCCCATGAGCGCGTGCGCGCCGCATTCGATCTGGGGATCCGCGAGGTGGGCGAGAACCGCGTCCAGGAGCTGATCAACAAGAAAACCGTCCTTCCGGACCTCCCGCTCCGGTGGCATCTGATCGGGCACCTGCAGAGAAACAAGGTCAAGCAAGTCCTCGGCGAGGTCGTTCTGATCCATTCGGTCGATTCCGTTCATCTGATCACACGGATCGCGGAGGTTGCGGCCGGCGCCGCGTCGCCGGTCGACGTCCTCGTGCAGGTCAACACCTCGAGCGAGACGACGAAGTTCGGCGTCGAGCCCGCCGGCGCGCGCACCCTGGCGGAGGCGATCCTCGCGCGTCCCGCCCTGCGTCTTCGCGGTCTCATGACCCTCGGTCCCCTCACGGATGACGGGACGGCGATCCGCGCGTCGTTCCGCCTCCTGCGCCGCACGCGCGAGGACCTTGGGGATCTCCTCCCCGCGCCGGCGATTCTTTCGATGGGGATGTCCGGCGATTTCGAGATCGCGGTCGAGGAAGGAGCGACGCACGTGAGGATCGGCACCGCTCTGTTCGGACCGCGCGACTGATCTCCAATCCCTCCCCCGCGCGATCTCGGTATCCGTCGCGATCTCAGCCCTCGTTGAGAAGGGTCTGCACCGCTGGCGCGAGCACTTCCTTCGGCACGTAGCCCACGACCGTTCGCGCGATCCTTCCCGACCTATCGATCATGAACAGCGTCGGGATCCCCTCGACCCCCCCGTAGAGGGCTGCGTACTTCCCGGCGGCGTCGATGATGATCGGGTAGTTGATCTTCGCATCCCTCACGAAGGGATCGACGACGGGCTTCCCCTGCTGGTCGAGCGAGATCCCGATCACCTGCAATCCGCGTGATCCGTATTCCTTCTGCAGATCGATCAAGTGCGGGATTCCCTTCCGGCATGGAGGACACCAGGTCGCCCAGAAGTCCACGAGCACCACCTTCCCCTTGCTGCCGGTCAAGCTCCACGAGGATCCGTCCAGGATCGGGGAGCTGATCTCAGGCGCAGCCTTGCGAAGCGCGACCGCGGTCAAGCCCGTCACGGGGTCGACCGGAGGTTGTGGGGTCGACGGGGATGGGGCGTTCCCCGCCACCTGCTCGGTCGACGCGGGGGCGCTCGCAGTGGTGCCTTTCGCCGCCTCCCCGGAATCCTTCTTCTTCACGCAAGATGCGGGGAGCAGCGCGAAGAGCGGAACGATCAGCAGAAGTGCGACGGAACGATGCATCACCGGAACCTCCTTGCCTGGCGGCTCTTTTCTTTCACCATAGCATGATCCCGTAGGTCCTCGATCGCCCCTTCCGCACGGCCCCGCCCCGGGTCCATACTCCGCCTGTGGCGGCGGTCACGATCCCGGACAGAACCACGGAGGGAACCCTCATGGCACGACGGCTCGGAATCGCACTCTGCGGATTGCTGATCCTCATGGGGACCGGCCTCGCGGAGCCATCCATCCATCCCCTGCTGCGTCCCCTCCTCGGGGCGACGCCGTCCGCGCAGATCCCGGGATTCATGCTTGCCACCGAGGGGTCGCCGGCAAGCGCGATCGGCACGGGAGAACGCTTCGGCGTATGGGTGCGCACGCCCGACTGCGGTCGCTCGCTCGAGTCGCTTGGGCTCCTCCCTGAATCAGACCCTTCGCCCCTGCGTTCGGCGCGATGGACCCGGAGCGAACTCCAGGCCGCCGCGGCAGACCCGAGCGTCGAGTCGATCACCCCGGTGGTGCGCTGCTTCGCTGCGCTCGACTCGAGCCTGCGCGAAATCCGGGCCGACAAGGTCCACAAAGGACATGGAACCCCTCCGGTCTATCAGGGAGTGACCGGCCGGGGGATCGTGATCGGGATCGTGGACAGCGGGCTCGACCTGCTCCACGGCGACTTCCGCACCGCGAACGGCGAGAGCCGGGTTCTCTTTCTCTGGGACCAGACGATCACGACGAACGCGCATCCCGCACACTACGCGTACGGCACCGAGTGGTCGATGGGCGAGATCAACGCCGGGCTCTCGACCGAGAGGGACGACCAGGGCCACGGAACCCATGTGACCGGAATCGCAGCCGGCAACGGCGCCGGGACCGGGAACGGACAGCCGGCCTACCGTTACGTCGGCGTGGCGCCCGAGGCGACGATCATCTCCGTCAAGAGCGATTTCATGACCGACCACCTCGTCGACGGGGTGGAATACATCTTCCAGAAGGCGGACAGCATGCATGTCCCGGCCATCGTGAACCTGAGCCTCGGGACCCAATTCGGTCCGCACGACGGGACTGACGACATGTCGCAGGCGCTCGATGCGATCGCCGGGCCCGGGCACATCATCATCGCCGCCGCCGGGAACGAGACGGGCAAGGGCCTGCACGCGCGCCGCGTGATCTCGGCGCACAGCGACTCCGCAATGGTCACCCTGTCCGTGAGTCCATACGCCGCAACGTCCGGTCTCGACGAGATCGACCTCGATGGATGGTACAAGCCGGCCGTTCCTCTCTCGTTCAGCGTCAAGACCCCGGGGGGGATCGTCGTCGGCCCCGTCCCGATCGGCGGCACGATCGACACGAACACGCCTGATGGACACGTCTGGCTCGACAACAACGGGATCGGCTTGAACCATGACCGCAACGTGGGCATCCGGTTCTACGACGTCGCCCGAAGCGATACCCTGCGATCCGGGATCTGGACGATCCTGATCAAGGGAACGAATATCCCCCCGGCCGACAGCACGGCGTTCGACGTCTGGAACTTCTTCCAGTCGATGCCGACCCGCGTGACGTTCCTGGCCGGCGTCGACGAGTCGGACATCGTCCTCTCCCCCGCGACTGCGGATTCCGTGATCTCGGTCGCCGCGTACGTTTCGCGGACGAAGTGGGTCGCGGAGAACGGCACCTCGTACAGCTTCTCCCCTCCCCTGCCGCACGGCGTTATCGCGCCGTTCTCGAGCATCGGTTTCCGGCGTGACGGTGCGGTGAAACCCGACATCGCAGCCCCCGGGCGCGGCGTCGCGTCATCGCTGTCGAGCACGGCGACGGTCGATCCGCACACGGTTGTGCAGGATGGCGTCCACGTCGTCTTCGAGGGAACCAGCATGGCCTCGCCGCAAGTCACGGGCGTGGTGGCCCTGATGTTCCAGAACCTGGGGCCCCTGGCGGTGCACACGACGAAGATGCGCTTCATCACGAGCGCGAAAGTCGACTCGATGGTCGGCACCGTGCCGAATCCGACGTGGGGATGGGGCAAGATCGACGCGGTTCGCGCGAGCGGCGCGAATGTCCCGGTCACCCTCGTCGATTCCAGTGTCCGTCAGGACGGCGACCGGATGATCGTGAGCTTCGTTCTGACGCAGGATGCGGGCGATGCACCCTTCCGGATCTGGCGCGAAGCGGAGGACGTGCCCTCGCGGCAGCTGCTCGGCTGGACCTCACGCGGGCCCGAAAAGACGTTCGTCGACTCAACCCTGACCGCAGAGGGCCGGTACTCCTACTGGCTGGAAGTGCCGCAGGGCGACGAGAGTGAGTGGATCGGTCCGGCGCGCGGTCGTTTCATCCTAGCGCGGACCCTTTCGCTCGACACCTCGCCCAACCCATGTGCGGGGACGACATCGATCCGCTGGTCGATCCCGACCGGCCGCGGGGCCGTGACGATTTACGACATCGCCGGCCGGAGGGTCCGCCAGTTCGACTGCGGCCCACGCCTGACGGGGGCGATCCTGTGGGATGGATCCGACGCCGCCGGGCGACCGGTCCCCTCGGGGCTTTATCTCGCGCGTCTGAAGACACAGGACGGCCGCGCGGTCGAGCGGCGCATCATGCGCTTGCGCTAGCGAAATCCGCGCGGGTGGCGCGGAGCGCTATTGCGCTTCGCCCGTTCCTTGTCGGGCCCGCGCGTACTTCTCGAAGTAGGCGACCGTCCCTCGGGCGATGCTGTCGGCGAGCTTCTGCCGGTGGGCGGGGTTCGCGAGACGCTTCCCTTCCTGCGGATTCGACAGGAACCCAACCTCCACCAGGATCGACGGGACCTGGAACGATTTCATGACCGCGAATCCCGCCTGCTTGACCCCGCGGCTCGCAGCGAGATGCGATTGTTCGAACGCCGAGAGGACCGACTCGGCGAGCCGGCTGCTCCGGAGCAGCGTGTCGGACTGCCGCAGGTCGAAGGAGAACGGGATGTTTTGCAGGAGGGAATCCTCTTCGTAGACGTAGCTCGGGTCCACGGCGTTCTCGAGCCGGGCAAGCTCGCGCGAGGCCTCGTCCGAGGCTCCCCGCATCGAGAGGAAGAAGACCTCGACCCCCATCGCCTTTCGTGCCGGCGCGGCGTTGACGTGAACGCTCACGAACGCGTCCGCATCATAGCTCTCGGCGATCGCATGGCGTTCGCGCAGGCCGATCAGCCGGTCATCCGTGCGGCTCAGGCGCGCCTCGAAGAGATCCGTGTCGTTCAGGATGCTCGCGACGCGCTGCGCGACATCGAACACGATCTCCTTCTCGACCAGGTTTCCGCGCCGAGCGCCCGGATCGGAGCCTCCGTGGCCTGGATCGATCAGGATCCGCCACTTGCCGGCGCGGCGCGGCGCTGGTTCCGGCTCGACCGGTGCCTGGGTGGGCGGGGCTGCGTCGGTATCTCGCGGCGCGGGGAGGACCGTCGCCGATGGCGCGGTCGGGGCGGCCGCCGCGCGACGACCTTGTGCGGCGGTGACTTCGATCACGTAGCGCCACGTTTTCCCCTTCCGGGGCGGGATCCAGGACGCGGTCGCACGCACCGGCCGGCGCGCCCGCATCGTGATCTCGAGGACGCGTCCGTCGAGCCGATGCGCGATCGATGCGACGAGAGGATGCGGGTCGGACAGATCGCGAAACGCCGCACACTCCGCGATCCCCGTGAGGGCGACGCGCCATTCGGTCCCCTCGGAAATCGATCGGAGGCCAGCCGAGGTCTTTGCGTCGAGATCGAGGACAATCCGAAGCGTATCGCCGTGGGGACCGGTCCGGAGACCGAGGACCTGGACACCGGCGGGAACTCTGTGCGCGGGACTGGCCGCGAGCGCGGCGGACGCCGTCATCCAGGCGATGACGAGCCCCCCCGCGACACGCCGCATTCCTCGACCCGTACAGATCATCCCGCAGCCACCCCATCCATGGGTTGCGGCAGGCCGCTCAGCGGCCGGCGCGAATCGTCAAGTAGGTCCTGCCCGTCCCGCGCTGCACGCGCAGCACCGCCACGCCGTACTCGCGGATCGCCGTCCCGATCTCCCGACGGAGCGCGTCGGGTCCATCGATTGGATCCCATCCGACGCCGAGAACGAGATCGCCTCCCTGAAGCCCCCCGAAAGACGCGGGGCTATCGCTCACCACTGAATCAACCTGGACGCCCTGATCGCCCGGCGCGAGAGAGAGGAAAAGCCCGAGGTCCCGGTCGCTTCGACGCCGGATCTGCTCGGGAATCGACGGGATCGGATCCTCCCTCTCGACCAGGCTCACCTCGACCTCCTTCGAAACGCCCCTGCGGAGAAGACGCAACGGAACGCGGCGTCCGATGTCGGTCCGCGAGACCTGGAGCCGGAACAGCGAGACGTGCTGGATCGGAAGACCATCGAAGTGGGTGATCACATCCCCTTCCCGGATTCCGACCAGGTCCGCGGGGCTCCCCTTCTGTAAGTCCGTGACGACGACGCCCTGCGTCCCTTGCAGATCCCACCCGCGCGCAAGGTCCGGATCAAGCTCCATCAGGGTCACTCCGAGCATCGCGCGCGCCACGTGTCCGTTGCGGATCAGATCCTCGGCGACCTGTCGCGCCATGTTGATCGAGATCGCGAAGCCGATCCCGTTCCCTGGGGCGTTGTAGGCAGTGTTGACGCCGATCGCCTCGCCGCGATCGTTGACGAGCGGGCCCCCGCTGTTGCCGGGATTGATTGACGCGTCGGTCTGGATGAAGTCCTGATACTGCGGCGCACCGCCCCGGATCGCGATGTCGTTACGCCCCTTCGCGCTCACGATCCCGGCGGTGACGCTCCCCTCGAGCATCCCCAGAGGATTCCCGATCGCCGCGACCGGATCGCCGATCCGGATCTCATCGGAGTTCCCGAGCGGCACGGTCGCCAGCGGCGTCGGCGAATCGACCTGGATGACCGCGATGTCGGTCATCGGGTCGCGCCCGATCAGGCGTGCGGGCAGGCTCGATCCGCTCGAGAAGTGGACGTCGATGCGCACGCCGTCGCGCACGACGTGATCGTTCGTGAGGATGTGCCCCTGCACGTCGATCACGAACCCGCTCCCCGATGACGGGATTTCGAATTCCTGATCACCGAAGCCGGGATCGAGATCGAGCCCCTCGCGGTCGAGGCCGAGATCCCGGTGCCGGAAGCGCTTCTCGACGTCGACCGAAACGACCCCGGGAAGGATCCGCTCGACCACCGGGGCGAAGACCGAGCGATCCGCGGCGGCGGCGACCGGCTGCCCCCGCGCGGGCGTCGCCGCGACCCCGTGACCGCCGTGGCCGGCCCACGCGAAAACTGCGAGCCCCACGAGCGCGCCCATCCCGAGGACCAGGACTGCCCAAAGAGCGGATCGCATGACGTCCGCCGCCGACTCGCGAGAGTCCCCGCGGTTCAGGGCCGGCCGCCGGTTCCGGCGCCCTCGCCCCCCCGAACGGAGGCGCGGATCTCCTCGATCTCCCGCTCGCGCCGGATCCTCTCCGAATCCAGCTCCCGGATGCGCTGTGCGATCTGCGCAACGCCGGAGTCTCCCTCGAAATGCGCCGCCTCACCCCGGCGGAGCAGCTCAAACCCTCGCTCGCCGAGCCGGGCAAGCTCGCCTTTACGCTCGCGGTCGATCCCGAGAAGATCCAGCTCCAGCCGGGCGATCCGGGCCAGCTGCCCGGTCTTCGCCCCCGCCGCATCCAGGAACTCCCGGGCCCTCTGGAACATCCCTTCGGAGCTTTCGCCTGTCGCCATTTCCCGTTCTCCTCGGACGAATCGTATCACACGGCGAACAGCCGAGAGGGGGACTCCCGCGCCGCGCCCGACTCGCCTATGCTGTCCCACTATGCTGGCAAGCGTTGCGGACAACCCCTTCGATCGGCCCGGACCGATCGTCTTCATGAGCGATGCGCACCTCGGCGCGACCATCGGGCCGAAGCAGCGGAGCGCCTGGCTGATCGAGTTCCTCGAACGACTCCCCGACCCGATCAGCGGACTCCTCATCGTGGGGGACCTCTTCGATTTTTGGTTCGAATACCGCCACGCGATCCCGAAGGGGCACTTCGGCGTCATGCACGCACTCGCCTCGATCACGCGCCGCGGGGTTCCCGTCCTCTACTTCGGCGGCAACCACGATTTCTGGGCCGGCGACTACCTCCGCGACGAGATCGGCATGCAGGTCGCGGACGGGCCGCGGACCTTCGCGATCCAGGGGCGCAGGATCTTCGTTGCGCACGGCGACGGCCTCGGCCGGGGCGATCTGGGCTACAAGATCATGAAGGGGATCCTTCGCAACCGCGCCTGCATCGCGCTGTATCGGTCGATCCATCCCGACATCGGGATCCCGTTCGCCTATCGCTTCTCGACGGTCAGTCGCCACTTCACCGAGCCGCGCGAGATCATCATCCCCAAGCTCGTGCGCGGCATCGCTCGACCCCGCTTCGCCTGCGGGGAGGACCTCGTCGTGATCGGCCATGTCCATGAGCCGGCGCATCTGTGCATGGCGGAGGGCGATTTCGTGATCCTCGGAGACTGGATCCTGAACTTCACCTACGCGGTGCTCGAAGACGGAAGGATCACGCTGCGCCGGTTCCGCCCGGGCGGGACCGAGCCGGAGATCATCCCCCCGGAGACTAGCGTCGGATCGTGAGACCGATCCTGTGCTGCGCGCCGAGGTCCTCCTTGAAGGGGACGTAGGAGTAGTCGGCCTCGATCTGCTTGTGACGGAAGCCGAGGCCGAAACTCACGTCCTCGGTATCCATCCCGCTGCGATAGCCGAACCGCAGGCTCGCGACCTGCTGCAGCCGGTAATCGATGCCGAGGAGGACGGACGTATCCTCCTGGCGCACATGGCGCACCTCGGCGGCGAGCACGGCTTCGGCGCCAAGGCTCGGCAGTGGGACACGATAGCTCGCGCCCCCCTGGATCGTGAGGGGGAGATCGAACTGCTCGCTCACGTATTGCATCGATGAGCCGAGGTGCAAGATCGACATCCCGAGGTCGAGCCGCGGGAGCAGGACTCCGCGCCCTTGCGCTCCCAGATCGACGGCCAAGCCGCCGGCGCTGTAGGTGTCGAGCGCCTCGCGGACGTACTTCACGGTCGCGCCCATGCCCCATCGGTCAGTCAGGGAGTAGGCGCCCGTGAGACCCGTCGCCACCCCGTAGTATGCAAAGTCGCCGAGGTAATTCCCCGAATCGTCGTAGGACTTCAAGTTCTCGACCCACGTTCCGTCGAATGATCCCCCGAGCACGAAGCGTCCGAAGCTGCGGGTGACGCCGGCAAACTCCTGGCGGATCGACTGGAAGCTCTCGTTGTGGACGAATCCGAACTGCGTCCCCGTCATCAACCCGAGCGCACCCGGGTTCCAGTAGGTCGCGCCGGGTCCGTCGATGTTCGACACGACGGCATTTCCCATCGCAACCGCGTCGGCCCCGACCCCGATCTTGAGGAATGCCATGCCGGCAGGCGCGCACCGGCCGGGGGCCGGACTCAGGAACGCACCGGCAAGAACGAGGACGAGGACCGCCCGGAGATACTTCATACCTCTCCCTTCACGATTCGGCCACAAGCCGTTTGGAGCATAAGCAAGACGAATGACCGGGTCAACCGCCGCGCGGTCCGCCGGCAACGGACAGCCTCGTCTTCGTCGATCGCGCGGCTTGTCCCACGGGCACGACCGGATCGCCCTCGCGCAGCTCGCGATTGTTCTGCGCGACCTGGTACGCCCAGTCGAACACGACACCGTCCGGGGCGAGGGCCGTGACCCGGAACTTCGCGAAGTTGTCGTTTCGCGTGAGGACAACGTAGATGTGCCCCGGGATCAGCTCGACCGCCGCGCGCGGGGACCATCCCTGATCGGGGGCCCAGCTCACATCGTCCATGGAGCGGTGATAGCCCAGATCCTGGATCTCCGTGGTCGGTTGGCCCTGCACGTCGAGAGCGAACATCCATCTTCCGGACGCATCGGAGATGTACGCGATGTCCGCGTCGGGATCGTTGTAGTCCGTGACCTGGTATCGCGAGAAATCAAAGGCGCAGTCATTCGGATTCACGGACTGCGCGCTCAGTGCGACATCCCGTCCCTCGGGCCGCGGGGTGTCGAAGACCTCGTTGCGCGAGAGGGGGCTTTCGTTCCCCGCCTCATCGACCGCGCTTACCGCGTACCAGTACGTGGTCCCGTTCAGGACGTCGCGGTCCGCGTAGCCCTCGACCCCGGCGGGGGCCCATCCAATCCTCTGGTAGTTCCCTTCCCGCTGACCGTTCCGGTAGATGCGATACCCGGCGAGATCCCATTCGCCGTTCGGATACCACTGCAGGATGACCTCTCCGTCCCCGGTGATGCTCGTCACGGCGGCCGGGCTGGCGGGCGCCTCGCGATCCGACGACGGGCGGGTCGAATCGTCGCACCCCGGGAGCGCGCCACACGCAATCAAGGCGCCGATGGCGCACATCAAGAGCTTCCAGTGCGATTTCATCCGTCCTCCTCGATCGGGCGTGGGGCCGCAATCGGTTTGACACCCGACACAGGTACCCTCGGCACCATCGCAGGTTCTCTGGAAGCAAAGGTTAGACGCCAGTAAAAAACAGATCGGCCGGCTAGACCGATCTGGAAGCGAACAACGGAGCTCTGAGAAAGCGGCTCGGGGCGCTCGCGTCGTCCCCCGTATCCGGGCTCGGATTCTGGGGGGAATGGGACGGACGACCGTCCCTCGGATTCGGGAGACCCTACGCAGCGCCCCGGAGCCCATCTATGTATGGAGTTCGCGCTCTAGGACAATCCGGGGGACCGGGTCAGAATCGCCAACCGGCTCCATGTAAAGGCTGACCGTTGGAGCCCTGGGCATCTAGCGGACCGACCCGGCCCCAGGTTTTGGAGGTCCCCCCTCCACTCCCAGGCTTATGCATCATCGGTGCCAACCACTGTGCGGTTTTCCCAAATCGGCATAACCATCTATTCGCGAATATCTTAGGCCATTCGATGTGGATACTTCGGAACCACATTCCGGGAAGTCCGGGTCCGTACATGGAAACGAGTTTGATAGTTCTAGAGCGCATAACGCAGAACCCATTGCCATGGAGAGAGATAGATCTGGAAAGAATCTTACGAGGTCTTCGAATGTTTCTTGTGATTCGACACGGATTCGAGATGGTACAGACGAATCTTCTGGAGGAGGGCCGGATAGCTCAGGTGCAGACGACGGCTTGTTTCGGACTTGTTCCCCCGGGTTTCGTCCAAGGTGCGGCGGATCAGGTCCGCCTCGAGGCGCCGAACCGCATCCCGCAGCGTGTGCTGTCCGCGGCCCTCCAGCCCGATCACCTGCAACTCCGGCGGCAGCAGATCGACCCCGATCCACTCTCCGTCCTCGCAAAGAACAACGAGGCGCCGCATGCACTTCTCGAGCTCGCGCACGTTGCCGCGCCACTCGTGATCCATGAGCCGCCGCAACGCTTCCCGCGTGATGCCGGCGGGTCTGCGATCCATCTCCTTCGTGAAGCGCGAGAGGAAGTGCCGCACGAGGATCGGGATGTCATCCGGCCGCTCGCGCAGCGCCGGAATCGAGAACTGGAAATCGTTCAGACGGTAGAAAAGGTCCTCGAGGAATGTTCCCTCGGCAATCGCGGCGGAGAGATCGCGATTCGTCGCGCAGATGATCCGTACGTCCACGGTCCGCGAGCGAACGTCCCCGACGGCGCGGAACTCCCGCCGATCGAGCACGTGCAGGAGCTTCGCCTGCACGTTGCGGTGACAACGATCGACCTCGTCGAGGAAGAGCGTCCCGCCGTCCGCCTCTTCAATCAGTCCGCGCTTGTTGCGCACCGCCCCGGTGAACGCCCCCTGCACGTGGCCGAACAGCTCGCTCTCGAGGAGCTGCTCCGGAAGCGCCGCGCAGTTGACCTGGATCAGGGCCTTGTCACGGCGTCGGCTCGCGCGATGGATCCCCTCCGCGAGAAGCCCCTTCCCCGTCCCGGTCTCGCCCGTGATGAGGATGTTCACGTCGCTGTCCGTAACGCGGCGGAGCATCGAGAGGGTCTGCTTGAGGGTCGAGTCGACGGTCTGGAACTTGCCGAACGGGTCGCGTTCGGCGTCGATGCGTTCGCCCTCGTCGAACTCCAAGCGCGCGTTCTTTCGGGCCTCGATCGCGACCGAGATCAGGCTCCCGAAGAGCGAGAGCAGGCGCAGGTCGCGCGTGCCGAAGGGCTCGCTCCCCGGCGCGCGCTCGGCCGCGAGTACGCCCCAGAGGTCTTCGCCGGGCCGAAGACGCAATGCGACCAGGGGCCCATCCTGATGCCAGCGGCCCTTCGGCTCCACGAGACGCAGGGCCTGCGCCCCGTTGCCGCTCAGCCAGACAACCCGCCCGGAGGCGAACGCCTGCAGAACAGGATCGAACGCGCGCAGCATCGCGGCCGGCCGATCGAGGCCATACGATGCCTCGACATGGGTCTCCTTGAAGCTCGGCCCGATCGCAACGAGAGCGCGCAGGATCTGCAGATGATTCGCCATCTGCTCGAGCAGCTTGTTCAGGCCACCGGTCCCGTTCATGTCGGATCCGCCGCCCGGCGTGAACTCCTGGAGGATCCGGAACTCCTCCGTCGTGCCGAGCACGCACTCGGCTTGGTTCTCGGCAAGCTGAATCCGCAGGTCGATCAGTCGGGAGCGGTCCTCCGAAAGCTCCTGCTTTTCCAGGATCGGAAGCGCGCGATCGATGATCCGCAGGGCCCCTTCGAGGTCCCCTTCGCTGACGAGGGCGCGCGCGTGCGCGTCCACGTATTCGGCGATCAGCCAGGTCAGATCGAGACCCGTAATCCTCTCCCACACGGGCTCCAGGGTCTCGATCGTCGACTGCGGCGCCCGGCCGACGCGCTGCGCGAAAGAGAAAACCACTTGCTGGCTTGCCGCTTCATTCAGAATCTTTGCGAGGTGGATCCTCGAGAGCGTCTCCTCGAGGATGTCGGGGGTCACCGAGAGGACCTCGACGGACCGGGTGAGGTGCCGGATCGCAGCGTCGGGACGCCCCGTCTCCCACGCGGCGAGTCCAAGGATCCTGAGGCAGCTCCCCATCTCGCAACGATCCGAGATCCTTTCGGAGATCCATGCCGCGTCGGTTGCCATCCGGGTCGCGCCGACGTGGTCGCCTCTCAAGAATGCCTCTTCGGCAAGACGCCGGACCACTTCGGAGACCAGATCCCCTTCGGGCGCGACGGCCTTCGCTTTTTGGAGCGCCTCTGAGAGGGAGGATCGGGCCTCCTCGAATCTTCCCTCTCGAAGCGCCATCTCCCCCAAGAACTCGAGCGCGAGAACCTCCTCCCGGCGATAGCCGCGACTGCGGGCGAGATCGAGGGCCTGCACGTACTGCGCGGCAGCGATCTTTTGCTGCCCGAGGCGGCGCTTCAGGTTCCCGAGCGCGAGAAGGCTCCGGGTGATCCCCGTCGAGTTGTCGTTCTCACGGAAGATCAAGAGGGCCCGCGAGAGCGTCTGCAACGCGCGGGTCCATTCGCAGCACTTCGTGAGCAGCACGCCGAGGTTCAAGCAGTGGGACGCGATCCGTGGGGAGTTGCCTGCTTCCTCACTGACCGCCAGCGCCCTCTGGAGATAGTCGAGCGCCTCCTCCCACCGCGGGGTCGGCGTGAGAAGGAGCCCGAGGTTGTTCAAGGCCCGCGCGATCCCCTCGCGATGATCGATCCGGCGGAAAGTGAACAGCGCGCTCTCGTAAAACTCCCGGGCTCGGTCGATCTCGCCGAGACGGAGGGCGATCGTACCCAAGTTCAGCTCAAGGAGACCGATCTCCTCGTTGTCGTTCGTGCCGCGGAGGATCCCGTATGCCGCGAGGGAGTTGGCACGCGCCGCAGCGTACTCCCCCAAGGTCTGCTGCACGATGCTGATCCGGCCGATCACCTTCGCGTTCAGGTCCGGCTCGGACTCTGGGAGGACTTCCTCGCGGATTCGATCGAGGATCCCGATCGCCTCTCGAAACTCGCCACGCCTCCGATGACACTCGGCGATGCGGAATCGCGCTTCGGCGCGCTTGCGCTTCCACGCGGGATCGTTGCCGAGAACACCCAGGGCCTTTTCGTAAGTTTGCAATGCGGAGGGGAGGTCATCGGCGAGGACCTGCATGTCGCCCAGGGCAAGCGCCTGCGCGAAACCGCTCAGGGCGAACGGCTCGAGCGCCGCCGCCTTGTCCCGAGCGGTCGGACCGATCGGAAGCATCGAGTCCGCGCTGGTTTCGTTCGCATCCATGCTGAAGAAGGTCCTATCTACCTACCGAAATGAACCAGTCCCAAAGCCAAATGATGCAAACCTCCGGTTCCGTCTTGTCCGGATCATTGGGATCGCCATGCTCACCGGGATAGTGTCCCCCGGCGAAAACAGTGTCAGCGCGACATCCCAGGTCGGGAACGTGGTTGCCGGTCACAGTGGACTGCTTGGTGATCTGATTCTGGTCCGCTGCAAATCCCCCGGCAGTGATGCAGAGCAAGGTGACGAGGAGGACTAGGACGCCCGCCACGACCGATCTGTGGAAAATGGTTCGCACAGCTATCTCCTTTGCGAGCTTCACCAACCCCGAGACGTCGTTTCGCCGGGGGACCTCCGGGCGGATCGGAGCAGGCGAGAAACGCTCAGTAAAAGTGTGTACCCCAGACGTCCCGACGTCAAGCGAGAATCGCCGCTAACAACGTGATAAAGTTCACAGTTATGGAACCAAGCGCGGACCGCGTCGGGGTTCAGTATCCGACGGATCGGGTAAACCTCTACGGGTTGGAGCCGGACGAGATCGCGGCCCTTCCCTGCCTTTCCGGCCAGCCGGACTACCGCGGCAAGCAGATCGCCCGCTGGATCTATAACCGGGGCGTTCTCGACCTCGCCGACATGAGCGATCTGTCAAAGGAGATCCGGGCGCGGCTGACGGGCTCCTGCTCGATCAGGCGGGTCCGCCCGGCGGCCGCCACCGAGGCGGCGGACGGGAGCGCAACCAAGTTCCTCTTCCGGCTGGACGGCGAAGGCGATGGCGTTCAGGCCGATCGTGGGACGCGTCCTGTCGAAGCCGTCTGGATCCGCGACGACCGACGAGACACCCTTTGCATCTCGTCGCAGGCCGGGTGCGCGTACGGGTGCACTTTCTGCGCGACCGGGGCGATGAAGTCCGGACGCGACCTCACGACGGGAGAGATCGTCGGTCAGGTCGCCGTCCTTCGGGAGGAGATGAAACGGCGGGGCTCGTTTGAGGTCCACAACCTCGTGTTCATGGGGATGGGAGAGCCGCTCGCAAACTTCGATCAAGTCGCGCGCGCCCTGCGGATCCTCTGCGGCGAGCCGGGATTCGGCCTTGCGGCGCGGCGGATCACGATCTCAACCGTCGGTCTCGTCCCCGAAATCCGCCGCCTCGCGCAAGAACCGTTCGCCGTGCGCCTCGCGTTCAGCCTGAACGCGACAACCGACGAGGTGCGATCGCGGATCATGCCGATCAATCGGAAGTACCCATTCAAGGCGGTTTTCCTGGCTCTCCGCGAATACCAGCGGATCAAGGACAGCCAGGTCACCATCGAGTACGTCCTGTTGAAGGGGATCAATGATTCGCGCGATGACGCGCGACGTCTCGCGGACTACGCGCGCAGCCTGCAATGCAAGGTGAACCTGATCGCCTACAACCCGCATCCCTACGCACCGTTCGAGCCGAGCGTCAACGCGCACATCGAGGACTTCCGAAGCTGGATGGTCCCGGCGGCCATGACGACCGTGACCGTGCGGTGGAGCAAGGGTCGCGACATCCAGGCCGCGTGCGGGCAGCTGTCCACGCTGCACGAACCCGTCGCCGGCGCGGGCTCTATCGAATCAACCGAATCGTGAGATGGGCGGATGCGGCGCCCGCCGGGGTCGCCGTGGCGTCGTCGGCTCCGCGAATCGTCGCGTAGTAGACGCCGCGCGAAAGCGCCCGACCGGCGTCATCGCGGCCGTCCCACGGGGTCTCGGAGATCCCCCCGGCGTCTGGCAGGGCGTTGCGGATCGTGCGGACTCGCCTTCCGGAAACGTCGAAGAGGGTGAAGTCGACCGCGCCATGTGCGCCGGGGAACCCGAAGTGAAGGACGTCCCCGCGAGTGAGCGGATTCGGGTAGCAGATCACGCCCGGCGGCGCGACCCGCGCCATATCCCGCTCGGCACTCGCGATCAGGCCCAGGAAGAAATCCCGTAGCCCCGGCACTTCGCGCGGGTCCGGGAGGTCGGCGTTCTCGATGCCGCCGGCGAGTCGGGCTTCGTCGCTCCCGAAGAGGATCCGGAAGTCCTCGGCGAAGATCTCGTGCGGGCGGTCGCGGTGCGCGGCAAAGGCGTTGAAGCGGGCCGCATCCGTGATCCGGCGGAGGGCGCGATACCGGGCCCAGCCGGCGTGATCGGCATCGGGCAGGAGGGCGCGATGGGCGAGGTGCCCCGCCTCGTGACTGATGAGGAAGTGGATGTTGCGGGCGGCGGGCGCGTAGACGCCGGGACTCAGGTAGATCGCCCCCTCATCCGCCCACGAGCCGGCGGGGTCAGCGACGGGAAACGGAAGGATGCACGTCTCGAAGCGCAGAAGACCGAGGAAACGAGGATCGATCGATTCGATCGCGTTTTCGACGAAGTCCATGGATGCAGGGTGAAACGAGCCGTCACCCCGATTCGTGATGGCGGGGTCGTCGATCGAGGTCAGGAAGCGGCGGCCCGTGCCCTGATCGTCTTGAAAGTACAGGGCCCCATCCGGGTTGTGACGGGTCCGGTCGGCAAGAACCTGCGCTGGCGTGAGGATCCGGATCCCAGGCGGCAAGATCGCGCCCGCTTCGCCTGCCGCCCCGAGCGTCAAGGCCAACCCAACCCCGCAAATCATAAGAAATAAGGAGATCGGGCGAGGTTGGGACAATCGGACCTCCGGGGGCAGGCTTCGTGCCATGCCGTCAGGAATTGTTTACACAAGTTTATCAGGGGGAGGTGGCCGGGACAAGAATGGATTGAATGTGGCGAATCTGGACAAGAACGGGCGGCGCAAGGGGTGAATCTCGCGCCGCCCTTGAGGTTGGGCGAATGCGGGGACGGCCCGGACTACGGGGTCGTCGGTGGAATCGCCCGAGAGCCGAGCGTCGTCGTAGGGGGCACCCATGCCTGCGGCGGAGGCGTTTGGGAGCCCAGTCGGGAAAGGATCAGACTGCCGAACCCCACCATCGCGAGGACCGCCCAGGCGGCCTTGGTGATCGCGAGGAGCACGAAGCCTCCGATGAAGCCGCCATCCGATGAGGTCAGGATCCTCCCGATGATCGACACCGCACAGATCGCGAGCATGCCGATTGCCGTCGCCAGGACCCACGAGCCCTGCGTCGTCACGGGCCTGCGGGTGATCGCCTCACCGAGCAGGCTCGCGGCAACCGCCGCCGTCGCGGCGATCGCGAGCAGGAAAATGAACGCTCCGGGGAGCGCGACGAAGATCCCGATGCACGTGATCGTGAGCAGGATCAGAGCTGCGGAAACGCCGATCAGGGCGCCGAAGCCCACGACGAGGCTGAGCCAGAACCGCGTGCGGATCGTCTCGCGGACCACCCCCATCCGCTTCGGGAAGGCGAAGAAGATGATGAGTCCGACGATGAAGAAGCCCAGGCAGCGCAAGATGTCTCGAGTGATCCGGCCGCCCGCGGACCTGTGATGGAACAGGTTGCCGCTCCCGGGGAAGCGAGGCACCCATCCGAGAGCCCCGGCGGGGCCCACACTCACATTCTGGCCGTGGACCGTGGCACCGGGCTCTCGATCGAGCTTGCCGCCAACCGTGACGACGTCGCCGTTGACGACCGCGGTAGGACGGAGGTGGATCCCGCCGCCGATCGAAACTGCATCGCCCTTGATCGTGCCCGCGACCGTGATGCGCCCGCCGATCGCAACGCAGTCCCCTTCGATCGTCTCGCCGGCGGGGACATCGATGTCCTGGCCCATGCGGACGACGTCCTTGCTCCCCTTTTCCCAGTCCCGACCTGTGGTCGAATCCACGACGGCGGAGTCGGAGTCCGAATCGACCGTGATCTTGATGGCGGCCGAGGTCGAGGGCACGCACAAGAAACCAAGCAGGACGATGCCGAGCGCCACGATTGGCGCCCCATTCTCCCCGGGTCGGAATCTAGTGTTTCGCATGGCCGAGATTCTCCCTTCCGAGATGGCCAACAATCCGCCCGATCAGGAGGGCGGTCGCCAGGAACAATGCGAACGAGAGGACGATCGTCGGATCGAGCATGCTCGACCGCGCCGCCGCCCCCATCTGCTGCGTCAGAGGTCCGACTTTCGTGAGCGCGCCGATCAGCGCGTGCAGGAGCACGGTCATGTCGAGAAGGTCATGAAGAAGGACGCGGAGACCCCGCAGGAACTCCGCCGATCCGCCGATCAGGAAACCGTGGGTCAACCGCCCGAAGAAGAGGAAGAGCGGGTGGCGGAAGAGCGCGAGGAGGAGGCCGACCAGCCCCCCGGAAAATGCAACCGCGAGCGAGCGGCCCGCGACCTGCGCGGGCGCGAGACGGCGACGACGCAGAGCCTTGAGGACCCCGTCCGCGATCCCTTCGGGAACGGCCGGCAGCGGCAGATCGGGGAGCTCGGCGAATAGTGCGCGGTACTCATCGACCTGGCGGGCGCAGGCGGCGCAGCCGCGCAGATGCTCTTCGAGGCCTGCCGCCTCTTCCGGCGCGAGTGCGCCCAGGAGGAACTCCTGGTTCGCGATTTCGTCGCAATGCCGCACCGTACTCACTCCCCTTCTTCCGCGAAGCCGCTGCCGTCGATCGGCGGCGGGGTCCCTGATTCCTCTTCCTCCTCCCCTGTCCACAGGGCGCGCAACCGATGGTGCGCCCGGTGGAGGCGAGCTTTTACCGTTCCAAGAGGGATGCCCAGCACCTGAGCGATCTCCTCATACGATAGCTGGTCGTGGTGCCGAAGATGGACGACCGTCCTGTAGTCGGGCGGCAGCTGCGCCACGAGCCGTGCGAGCCGCTCGGAGAGACGGGCCCGCGCGTGGGTCTCGTCGGGGCGGTCGCCCGGATCGATGAGGAGCGGGGCGCGCATCGACCCGTGCGCTTCGTCGCCCGGATCGACGTCGATCGAGACCGTGCGCAGGCGGCGGCGGCGCAGATGGTCGATCGCGAGATTCGTCGCGATTCGAAAGATCCAGTTCCGGAAGGGGCGATCAAGGTCGAACGTCGCGATGGCCCGGATCGCCTTGACGAATGTTTCCTGGGTGAGGTCGCGGGCGTCCTCGACGTTGCCGATCGATCTCCAGATGAGGTGGAAGATCGGAGCCTCGTACTGCCGGACCAGCTGTCGAATCGCATCCGAGTCACCCTCCCTGCACCTGGTGATGAGGGCCGATTCGCCTTGGCGGCTCTCACCCATCCCGTGCTCCTGTGGCTCGAGTGCCCTTACGGAAACGGGCGTCGGCGGGTTGCGACTCCGGCAGGAGCGCTGTGTCCAGCAGGCGCATAGGGTAGAAAACCACGGGGACGGTACGGACGCGAGTATCTTCCGCCAAGGTGCGGGTCCGGGGGAGCGTCGGCCGGCGGATCGGGCCTCCCCTGTCCAACTGGGTCACCCGCGGTCCGGACTTGACCCCCCCGCAGGGCTTGGGTAGGTTCGCGCTGCCATCCATCCCGGCGGAAACGGAGTCGCCGCAACGCAAACCGACACAGGGAGGTCCGGTCGATGAGCACCATTGAACAGATTCAGGCGCGCGAGATCCTCGATTCACGCGGGTTCCCGACCGTGGAAGTCGAGGTCCAGCTGAGCGGGGGCATTCGCGCGCGCGCGGCCGTCCCGTCCGGGGCGTCGACCGGCGAGCACGAGGCGCTCGAGCTGCGAGATGGGGATGCGGCGCGCTACGGCGGCAAGGGCGTCTTGAAGGCGATCGAGAACATCCACGATCGGATCGCCCCGGAGATTCTGGGGCTGGACGCTCTCGATCAGACCGGCGTCGACACCGAGATGCTCCGGTTGGACGGGACCCCGAACAAGTCCGAGCTGGGCGCGAACGCGATCCTGGGCGTCAGCCTGGCGGTCGCGCGGGCGGGGGCCGAGTATTCCGGGCTTCCCCTGTACCGGTACATCGGCGGCGTGCGGGCGCGGACGCTCCCCGTCCCGATGATGAACGTGATCAACGGCGGGCGGCACGCGGACAACAACCTCGACATTCAGGAGTTCATGATCGTGCCCGTGGGCGCGGTGAACTTCGCCGAGGCGCTGCGGATGGGCTCCGAGATCTTCCACGAGCTGAAGAAGGTCCTCGGGAAGAAGGGGCTCGCGACGGGCGTCGGCGATGAGGGAGGCTTCGCGCCGGCGATGAAGTCGAACCGGCAGGCGTGCGAGCTTCTCGTCGAGGCGATCCAGAAGGCGAACTACCAGCCGGGCGTCCAGATCGGGATCGCGCTCGATTCCGCGGCGAGCGAGTTCTTTCTGAACGGCAAGTACGTGATGAAGGCCGAGGAGAAGACCGAGTACACCGCCGAGCAGCTTGTCGAGTTCTATGCGGGGATGGTCAAGGACTTCCCCATCGTGTCGATCGAGGACGGGCTCGCCGAGGATGACTGGGCGGGCTGGGCGATGATGACGAAGAAACTCGGCGCGAAGATCCAGATCGTGGGCGATGACATCTTCGTGACGAATCCCGAGCGGCTGCGCCGCGGGATCGATGAGGGCGTCGCGAACTCGATCCTGATCAAACTGAATCAGATCGGGACCGTGACCGAGACGCTCGAAGCGATCGACATGGCCAGGACGAACAAATACACGACGGTCATCTCGCACCGCAGCGGCGAGACCGAGGACACGTTCATCGCGGACCTCGCGGTCGCGACGAACGCGGGGATGATCAAGACCGGATCGCTGTGCAGGAGCGAGCGGATCGCGAAGTACAATCAGCTCCTGCGAATCGAGGAGGAGCTGGGAGAAGAGGCGCGGTACCCGGGTCGGCGGGCGCTGGCGGGGGGCAAGTAGTCCCCCTCGCGAGGATGCATCGATGAGCTGGGAGCAGGATCCGTGGGCGGTGCCGGGCGGCGCGTACATGCCGTCGAAGCGCGGTTCGTCGCGCCGAGACGGGCGTGGCGGCGGCCTGCGATGGTTGTGGCTGCTGGTCGCCTGCTTCGCCGGGTACGCCGGTTGGACCCTCGTCTTCGGCGAGCACGGGATCCTCACGCTGCGGCGGCTCGCGGCGCGCGAGGTCGCGCTCAAGGCCGAGATCGCGCAGACGCACGAGCGCGTGCAGCAGCTGGAGACCGAGGTCTCGAACATTGATGAGACGCGGCAACGGCGCGCGAGGCTCGAGTTTGGCATGGCGCGCAAGAACGAGATCATCTACCTGCCGGCGCCGGCGGACAGCGTCAATGGTGGCGGCGGGAGTGGCGGTGGCCAGACTGTGGGCGGCGGGGACGCCGGCGACCACAGCGCCGGCGACCGTCCTTGACAATGCCTAGGGGGCGTGGTACCAATCATTTTGCGCTGCGGGGTGGAGCAGTCCGGTAGCTCGTTGGGCTCATAACCCAAAGGTCGTTGGTTCGAATCCAACCCCCGCTACCATCTCGACAGAACTCCCGGTGATGAGTGACGCTCGCGCCGGGAGTTCTCTTATCCGCAGCTCGCCGGTCCGGGAAGAACCGCAGAGGGTGAGCCCGTCCACGAACGCACGCACCACGCGCTTCCTCTCTTCCATCGTTCCCTGATCGAAGAGCCGGCGCGCGTCGGCGAGGCCGTTGAGGATCGAATCCACGAGCTCGTCAGGGTTCGTGACGCATACCGGGACCAACTCGAGCTCCCGGAGACGGCTATCAATCTCTTGCCGCTCTTGCCGGAGTCGCCCCAGGCGATCGTTCATGAGATCTCGGTGCTCGGGAGACGAAGCAGCGAGGTCGATGACGGAGTCGACCTTCTTGGAGATCTCGGCAAGGCGGCCCTTCTGAAGCCGGATCTCGGGCCGAGGGTCCTGTCCCGCGGACTGGAGTTCCTTCTCGACGAGCCTCCGAAGGGTGGTCCTCCCGTTCTCTCCGAGAAAGGCTGCAATCCTATTCCCCACGAGTTCCGCCACGAAGTCGTCGATCGCGCTCTGGAGGAACCGTACCGGCGGGCAGATCGCCTTCCCCTTCATGATCGCCGCGGAGCAGACGTAATAACCGGTTCCCACGCGGCTCCCGTCCTTCCTCCGCTCGCTCTTCCATGTTGTGTGGCCAAACATCGAGCCGCCACAGGCACCGCACCGGAGGAGGCCCGACATGAGGTAGCGCGAAACCTTCGCCTTCCCGGTCAGGAATCCGGGCGCAGAGCGTTGGCTGCCGCGCTCCTTCATGAGGCGTCGGGCTCGCTCGAACGTGACCTGGTCGATCAAAGGCTCGTGTGCTCCCTCGTGGACCAGCCAATCTTGGGGCGCGTTCCATTCGATCCGTCGCTTCCCGCAACCGTCTCGCTCTACCTCACGCCTGTTCGCGATGCGATGGAACTTCCCCATGGCCCGCCGATTCCAGACGACCCGCCCGATGTACGAGTCGTTCAGGATCATCGCCCGGATCGAGGAAAGCGCCCATCCTTTCCCCTTAGGGGAAATGACGCCATCGCGATTCAGCTGGATCGCGATTGTCCTGAACCCGAGCCCCGGACTTCCCGTGTACCAGGCGAAGACGCGGCGGGCGATCTCGACCCGCTCCGGGAGGCTCGGGAGTAGTCGCACGTGTTCGCTGCGGGATGCCTTCACCTTCTGACCTCGCGGCACCTTCCGTAGAGGGCATCCCTCCGAGTCGAGAATCAGTTTCTCGCCCGCGTCGGTATTGCGGACGATCTGGAAGAGCTTGCCGGCGCGGTCATAGTAGCCGAGGTCGTAGCCGTAGGGTGCCTGGCCGCCCGCCCACCAGCCCTCGTCCGACAGGCTCACCAAGCCTCGGACGACCGCCTTGCTCAGGGTCACGGACTCGTCGCGCGCCGATTCTTGCTTGAAGAACCGCAGGAAGCGGTCCGAGCTCGACCCGTTGAACCCTTCGCTGGTGTAGACGACTTCTACCCCGGCCTGCTTGAGAAGCCAGCGGTAGTGCCCAACCTCATCGCTCGGCATGCGCCCGAAGCGCTTCACGTCCCACGTCAGAAGGTGTTTCCACGTGCACGCGGGCGACTTCGCCTCGTTCACCATGGCGAGGAATCCTTTGCGTGTGTCACCCGACGTCCCGCTCACCCCGTCGTCCACGAACTCGGCCACGACGCCGAAGCCGTTCTCTCCAGCGTACCGGAGGATCTCCCGCCGCTGGTCCTCGAGCGATTTCTCCTGGCGGTCGGTCGAGCGGCGCAGGTAGATGGCCGCCGGCCTCGGGCCGATGATCTCTGCGCGCATGGCTCCATGGGGGATCGACGGGCGCTGAGACATCAAGTCGAATCTCCGGCGTCGCCATCCGCGAAATCTGCAACCGGCTGGGCACCTTCCATGGCTGGCTTGCGGCCTTTGTGGGTTCGCACCGCCCACTTCACAAGCAGTTCGAGCGCGGCATGGACGGCCCCAGGATCGGCGGTGCCAGGGCTCTCCACCACCACGATGCGCGGATCCTCGACGACGGCAGCGGCGTGCCGAGGCCGATCGAGGACCGCGTCGAACGCCGGCACTGCTTTCATCAGTGATCGGACCCTTCCCCACCGCCCGCGAGCTTGCGGAGCGGGCCAAGGATCGCCGCCTCGAACTGGTCTGCGGTCTCGCGATCGATTGGGTGATGGAGCGGATGCGGCCGCCCGCTTGACGCGAGCTTCCGTGGGTAGGTGAGGAACAAGCGGCCCGACGGATCCCTTCGGATCGCGATGTCGTTCAGCAGCACCCCGCCATACCGGCACGACACGAAAGCGACCAAACCTTCGCTGCCGATCGGAACGGGGCGGACTCGGACCTCACTGATTTCGTGTATTTCGTGCATGCCTCTGGGCGTCTCGGACATGATCAGTGGCCCTCCTGTGCTGCCGCCCCGATGGGGCCGGAATGGTGGGGAGACTCGGAGCTCTGCGGCCCCGAACCGTGCACGAAATACACGAAATGCCCAGCCGAGGGCTGAGGCTCCGGGTTTTGTGCATTCCGTGTATTTCCTGCATGGATCGCGGGGTTCACGTCGTAGGCCGGGCTTGGCGGACGACCGGGGCCCGATCGTGGAGGAGCCGGTCGTCGGCGGATGATCTCGTGGTCGATCAGGAGGCCGAGAGGCGCATCCATCTCCGCCGGCGCTTTAAACCCGGCTCGAAGCGCCTGATAGGCCTGGTGGCTCGTGAAGCTCGCGGCGCCGGTCCGCTGGATCCAGGCAAGGAGATGGCGCGCTCCACGGCCGATCGGATCGACCTGCATCGCGTCAAAGGCGACACGCGCGTGGGCGCAGAGAAAATCAGCGATGCGCAGGGCCCGGCGCATCTCCCCTTCCCCGATCGGATCCAGGTGGTGCTCGGGCTCACGGGCTCCGTCAGCGAGGTGCAGGAGGCCGGCAAGGCGGACGACTGTCCCTGCTAGCTTGTTGCCCCAGTCGGCGATGCTCTCGAGCTCCCCCGAAGGCCCGAGGGACGGCTCGATCGCGCTCTTGAAGTCCACGAGCAGCTCACACGCCTGCGCGTCGAGAGCGATCGCCCGCGCGACGATCTCCCCCTGCTCCTCCTTCTCCGCGGGGATCGTGAGCAGGCCCAGAACGGCGTCCTCGTAAGCCGTTCGGACCTCCTCGGGCACGGCCGGAGAATCTGCGATCCGCGTACCGACACGGCTCTTCGGGATCGACCAGAGAAAACGAGCGAGCAGGCCGCGCCCGCGGAAGCCCTTCTTCTCCTGGAGGCCGGCGATGACGTCGGGCTGGATGGCCAGGCCGATTGTGATTGCCGGGTTGCTGACCGACCCGCCCGGGCGCCCGATGCGGTCGGTGGAAATCGGGCTCCCGCTGTGCCCCTTCAGATAGATATCGATGTTGGGGGTTCCTTCCGAGTACCGACCGCCCATGAGCTCAAAGGGGCCGCCCTCGTCTGACAGGATCGCGATACGCCCACCCTGCTGGCGCATGACCTGCTCGAGGGACTCGGCCGTCACATCGTCGAGGATCAGCCGGAGTGGCACCCGAAGCTCGAGGGACGCCTGTACGAGGACCGCGGAATCCACCTCCCTTGCAAGTCGGGCATGCTCCGCCGGATCGTCCTCCTTCGCCGCCCGAATCTTGAGCTGCTCGATCCGCTTGGCGGCGATGTCGTAGCGCGCCGTCGCGACCTTGATCTCGGGATCGAGGCGCTTCCGCTCCTCGGCAACGAACTGCGCGACCGGCCGGATGGCAGCGGCGAACGCGGGGCTCTTCGACTCGCCCGGCCGGAGCGCCACGGCCACGTAGAGGTTCACCGGCTCGTCCCAGTCGGATCGCACCTGCACCTTGAACTTCTTCGCGCAGGCGAGGGACAGGACGGCAAACGCGAGCATCGCGGGCAAATCCAGAGGACACTGAAGGGCATTCGCGAGGGCAATCACCCAGTCGCGGAGCCAGGCGGGCAGGACCGCGACCGGGAACTCTGGAACGTTCGCCGTCGGTGCGAGCGGCAACGGGTCGGCCCATGAGGACTCCTCGGTGCGCTCGGGGCCGGTCACGTGGCGCTGCGGTTCAGCCGGCGGTACATCCAGCGGTTCGGCGTCGGCGAACGGATCGGATGGCAGCGTTCCGTCCAAGAACCGATCGTTGTCATCTTTCATCGGGTCGCCTCCTCTCCCCCGCGACTGCGGAAGACATGACAACGCCCGTGGAGGGTCGTGGCGATCTGCCGCGCGTATCGCTCCCCGGGCTCGTCGAGGTGGGTTCGAACGGCGACTCGAGATCCGTCGGGGATGCGGTCCCCGATCTTCTGCGACCACGCGCCAGCTTCGATGCCGAAGCATGCCGGGCCTTGAGCCTCGGTATCAGGCTGACGCGCTGCCCACAGCAACCAGTCCGGTTCTCCCTCGGCGACAATTACCTCGCGTGGCTCCCACCAATCCGGGACGTCACCGGAGAGGAGTTGGACGGCGAGAGGGTCGGCGAGAACGAGGCACTTCACTGAGAAGCCGGACGGCGCGAGCGACTTCGGCACGGTGCCAGGGTCGACGCATCGAGCGCGGAGCGAGATGCCCTGCCCGGAGTGGTCCCAGAGACGGAAGAGAACCCGATGTCCGGATTGTGTCCATGGCCCGCCTCGGGACCAGGCCCATCGGGGCAGGTCGAGGTTGACAGGGATTGCCCGGGCGAGATCCCAGAGCTCGGTCAGATCCATGAAGCAAGCAGCGTGATTGCCGAAGCGACGGCCGAACCACGCTGCGACCTCGGGATCGGAGCCGACCGGCCGAGCTACATCCCAGATCGCCTCGACTTCGATCCCTGGCGGGCGGTGGAGGGATTCATCGAATGGAGCCGGCAGAAGATAGGATCGCGCGCGGCACGCATGTCGGCCTGGGATGTCCCGTGGCGTCGTCTGGCCCTGGCGTAGCCCTCGATTGATGTGACCGAGTGCCTCGCGCTGGCTGAGACCCGTCTCCTCCGCCGCATGGAGAAGGAGATGAACTGCGTCTGCCCACTCCACTGCACCGACACCTACAAAGCCACCGACCGCGGCAGCGGCCCGAAACGTGGCACAAGCTCGGCCGGAAACGACCCGTCTTAGTCCCTCGATTTCGGCCTCGACCGCTGCTCTGACATAGACGCTCATCTGATCTGCGCGACTGGCGTGTTTCGCCGAGACGGATTCGATCGCAATCGGGGTAGGGTTGCTGCTCGATGAAGCTATCGGGACGGGGTGGTTATGAGCCGGAAAAGTGGCCGTACGGGTCATGATGCCTCCTCAAGATTCGAGTCTTGACCCCGGCCTCCGATGGACCGGGTTCATCGCCTTCCTGAGGGGCTGGCGCTAGATTTGATGTAGCAATGCTAGTTTAGTTCTAGCAACCGGACCTATGAGCTCAGCAGAATTCCCAAGGGACGTGCGTGCGCGGTTCGTAAACGCAAGTTCCACCCGTCTTTACATAGAGATCCAGGTGCTCGCCTAGTTTCGGATGAGATTCCTCGATCTTCGTTATCGCATTCTTGATGGCAGCGGTGACAGCCTTGCGGGCTCTTTCCTCTTGGTCTGGGAACCGGCGACGTCGTTTGCCAAGACCCAGCCCACGGCTGAGGTAGCTCTCAAGCTCAGCCTTCTCAAGGTCGAGAGTCTGGGCCTCTTCAAGCATCTCCGACACTTCAGCCGTCTTGATCCTCTTGTCGAGTTCCTTGATCATACGTTTGACGTTCTCGATTGTTGTCGAGTCGATGATCTCGTCGCCCCTAGATCCGCCTTGCCATTGCGAACCTTCGTGGCCCGTTTCTTCATCGGAATCCTCCATGGCTCCGGCCTCGTGAACCGGCTCGCCCTGGATGGCGGCACTCAGTTCGGACGCGGTGACTGGCTTGTTAGGTCTCCGGAGGAGTTCGCAGAGATAACGGAGGCCCAGCGAATCCGGGGGGTGAATCGCCCCTCCCTCGAACACGATCTCCCAGCTGCCTTCGGGATTCCGAATGAAGGCCGCGCGCATGGCACTGGAGGAGCGATCCTGGCGCGCGGACTCCGTGTCAACCACCTCACCACCGAATACAACGCTGATGGGGGCGGGTCGATCGAACCGTTGCAGACTACTTGCCTGCCCATCGCAGACACTTTCGAGAATGGCCTGCGTCTCCATTGCGTGCTTCCTGGGGGCCAGCATCCACGCTCCGATCCGAACAGGCACTGCTCGTCCTAGGAAGTCTTTGACGCGCTTCATGTGATCGTCACGGAATTGCTCGCAGGCTTTCGGAGCAGCCTGGAAGAGAGCAACCGCTTCATCGAAGGCGCTCCGGGCTGGCGTCCCAATGACCTGATAGTAGGATTGCACCGAAACTCGTGGAACCGCCATCGGGGTCTTGTCAATGAGCCCACCACGTTCTAAGGCCTGCCGAATGGCCCGAGGTTGCTCGATCGTGCGGATCCAGTCACTGAGACCGATCATAAGAAGGATCTGGGAGAAGCAGTCGAAGATTGTCGGCTCGTCCAATGGATCCGCATGCCTCATCTCAGGCTCTCTTGATGCATAGACCGCGTCGGTGTCCAGTAGGAGACCAATCTCGTCTCCGGTAAGAAGTTCATCGGCCGCTGCATCCTCATGGAGGAACGCGGTCTGGCATTCCTTCCAAAGGGACATGCTCGCCGGCATGAGAACGGCGTCTTTCATAATTTGGGCAACCGCGGTGCCCAGGCGAAGGATCTTTGGACGCATCACCTTGAGGAATAGGGCACCTTCATCGGGCAACCAAGAGAACCTGGGGGCAGCATCATAGGCATCTGGCGCCGAGCTACCATCGCCACACCATGTGTAATGGTAATGAACGTTCCCAAGATCATCGGTAGAAGTTGACGCTGCAATGGGGGTCTTTGTCGGATAGAGATGCATGAGTCCCCACCACTTCGGGCTGGATTTCATGCTGCATGCGTCAGCCGCGATGAACTCCGGATAACCCGTCTTCAAAAGATGATCGCGGTTACGAACGAGGAAACGGTGGAGCGCCGTATAGCGTTCGGCGAGCTCTTCCACCGTGTATAGAAACGGATCGGATCGTGACCAGTGGATGGCGAAGATCTGCTTTCGGATGAGGTCATCGAGATCAGCGTCTTCGAACAGATCCAGCGTCTTCTCGGCCCCCAGATACCGGCCCGCTAGCATCAGTTCGGTGAAGAACAGGATGTTCTTACTCTCCTCAGGATCGTACTCCGCTTCTTCCGAAATCACTTTCCCCTCGTAAGTACGGAGGGAGCGTCCGAAGACGCGGCGCGTCCTTGCGAAGTCGACTCCGGATTGGTCGGCAACCTTCTTAGCAGATGAATCGAGTACATCTTTGTAGCATTTCATGAGTCGAGTCCGTCCTCCAAGCCGGGGAGAGTCTATCGCAACCTGTGGATCATGTCTGGTACGACGGATCGATATCCTATTGACCGAGAATCACGGGAGTAAGAGACTGCTTCTGTAGCAAGCGACGCGACTTCCGGGCGATCCCATCAGCCGGGATCCCCACGCATGATTCGACGCGTGAGGGTTCCGGCTTTTCGTTTGGAGGTCGTTCGTGAAGCTTCATCCGCGCCATGCGACGGGGCCGCCGCCCGAGCCTCAGGGGCGTGCACGTCGAAACCCGAGCCATCCCGACCCCTGCACGATCAGCCGGCCATCGGTATCGCGCACCTTGGCGACGCCAGGGCCGCGTAGGTACTTCCGGGGCTTCGCCGATCGGGTGGCGCGTGACCACCGGATTCCGCTAGCGATAGGAGATCGCAATGGGTAGTACAAAGGGTAGTACAAAGGCCAGGACGCCCCACGATCGCACGGGGGCGCCCACGTCTGCAGAGCAGCCTTCGGCTGGTATCGTGGCTAGGGGTCGGCCCACCGGCGCGAACGTGGGCGCCCTGGTGGAATCTGGCGATGGATCGCCCCGGGGCCCTTCGAGCCGGCGGATCCTGCTCTGGCCCCTCGAGAAGCTCGTGCCGTATGAGCGGAACCCGCGGATGCACAGCGACCAGCAGGTCGCGGAGATCGCGGCCTCGATTCTCGAGTTTGGATTCTGCAGCCCGGTCCTCGTAACGTCCGATGCCGGGATCATCGCGGGCCACGGGCGCCTCTTGGCTGCTCGCCGGCTGGGCTTGAAGCACGTTCCGGTTCTCGTTCTCGACCACCTGACGCCAGTGCAGGTCCGAGGCTACCTTCTAGCGGACAATCAAATCGCAGCCAATGCGACGTGGGACAAGGCGTTGCTGAGCGAGGAACTGCGAGCGCTCATGGACGACGACTTCGAGTTGCCCATCCTCGGGTTCAGCAGCGAGGAGCTCGAGGCGATTCTCGGCGCGGGCATCCACGGCGAGGCCGGCCGATCCGACGAGGACGAGGTCCCCGAACCACCCGACACGCCCATCTCGAAGCCGGGGGACCTCTGGATCCTCGGGAACCATCGGCTGCTCTGTGGCGACTCGTCGAAGGCGGAGGACGTCGACCGGCTTCTGGCCGGAGCACGGATCCATCTGGTCGCCACAGATCCACCATACAACGTGCGGGTTGAGCCCCGGAGCAACAATGCCATCGCTGCGGGGCTCTCCTCGTTCCAGATGACACCCTCGGCGCAGCTCGCACGAGCCCAGACCCGCGCGATCAATGCATCCGATGCCCGCGGGATGCATCACCAGGGATTCGACCTGGCCCGGCACAAGACCAAGTCGAGGCCGACCGGGAAGATGCGCCCGAAGGACCGCCCCCTCGAGAACGACTTCGTTTCGGACGCCGCGTTCATAGAGATGCTGCGTGCATGGTTCGGAAACATCGCACGTGTCCTCTTGCCCGGGCGTGCCTTCTACATCTGGGGCGGATACGCGAACGTCGGGAATTACCCTCCCGTCCTGAAGGAATGCGGGCTCTACTTCGCGCAGTCGATCATCTGGGTGAAGCAGCACCCGGTGCTCACGCGCAAGGACTTCATGGGCAATCATGAATGGGCATTCTACGGATGGCGCGAGGGCGCGGCGCACTACTTCACGCCCGAGATTCACAACGCAACGGACGTCTGGGCGGTCCAGAAGGTCACTCCGACGAGCATGGTCCATCTGACCGAGAAACCCGTCGAGCTCGCCCGGCGTGCGATGACCTACTCGAGTCGCCCGGGGGAGAACGTCCTCGACCTCTTCGGGGGATCCGGATCGACGATGATCGGCGCGGAGGAGACGGGTCGGAAGTCGTTCCTCATGGAGATCGACCCCGCCTACTGCGACGTCATCGTGGAACGGTTCGAGAAGTTCTCGGGGTTGTCGGCGAAGCGGGAGGGTGCGTAGTGGGAGATTCCGCAGGACTGACAACACCCGGCGGTAGCTCGCCGGGGTTGTCAACGGGGCCGGTGCCCAGTCTACTTGCAGTGGATTCGGTCGACCGCCTCCTGGATGGGCTTCATGTCGCCGCGCGCGACCCCGAGGGCCATCGCCTTGACGAACGAGGATGCCTTGCCCGGGCCGGCGGCGGCGTGGATCTCGTCGCGTTCGGCCTTCGTGAGGCGGAATGCGAAGACCAGGAGCTCTTCGCGTGGGGCCTTCGGCTCGTCGTCGATGCGGATGGCGACGGCCTTCATCACGACCCGCTCGGGCGGTGCCGCGGACTCCGACTGACCATCGGCGGCAACGGTCGCCATATTGGCCTCGACCTTCTCCGGGGTGACGCCCTTCCGCAGGCGGATCTTCCGGTCGCCAACGACCACCTCGGCACCCTCGGGCGCCGTCTTCTTACTCGTGTTCTTCTTCGACATGACTTCATCTCCTTCGGGCCGGGGCCCTTGGCCGGCTTGTTGGAATGCAAACCCCACGAGGGCCTCGCGTGGGTTCCGGCCGCAAGTGCGGCATTGGTAGGTCATCGGGAGGATCCGCCCGTCGGCGGACCGGTCGTGATGCGCATTCAGTGGTCCGCCACAGAAGGGGCATGTGCGCCTCTTCATGTATCGCTTCAGTTCGGCCTGCGTGATCGGGAACGGCGAAGGCTTGTTGGACATGGTTCAGTTCCTCTTGCTCGATCCGTCGGCATTCCGTTGGCCGGCGAAGTGGTCGAACCGGTTAACCGCGCGGCCGGTGATGGTCGCAATCGATGTGGCGATGGGGAAGACCTCCGACCAGAGGACGGCCTCGCCCGTCTCGTCGGTGGTATTTGTGACCATGGCGGCATGGCGGCCGTCTGGCAGTTTCATGATTGCGCCGGTGTAGGTGAACTGGCCCTTCTTCGATTCCCAGGTCCTGTCCATCGTCGTCTCCTCCTAGTGGGTGATCGCGAAGGCGAGCTCGTCGATCGCGTCGTACCCTTCGGTGTTCGGGGTCTTGAAGATTCCACAGCGGCCGATCAGGTGCTTCGCGGTTTCGAGCTCGACCGCCGCCTGCTTCACGTCGTCGATGAGGCTCGTGCTCAAGACCGTC